>Ga0210378_10001693_pt1 | contig 11471 bp, 12 predicted proteins | sample PLM1_60_b1redo_FD_155465 | JGI IMG/M metagenome (GOLD analysis project Ga0210378, IMG submission 155465) | Groundwater sediment microbial communities from an aquifer in East River, Colorado, USA - PLM1_60_b1 redo | ecosystem: Environmental > Terrestrial > Soil > Riparian zone | place: USA: East... | reverse complement strand
CGAACGACGTGGGGATCGAGCTTTCCGTGGCCGATCAGGGACCCGGGATTCGCACGGAAGACATGGCCAACATTTTCGAGCCGTTCTTCACACGACGGCGCGGCGGTACGGGGCTGGGGCTCTCCATCGTGCAGCGGATCGTCGAGCAGCACGGCGGGGACGTCGACGCCAACAACCGCGACACCGGCGGCGCCTTGATCACGGTGCGGCTGTGCCGGCCGGCAGGAGCGACCGCGTGACGAAACCGAAGATCCTCATCGTCGACGACGAAGAGCGGATCCGCTTCGCGGTCCGCGACTTCCTCGAGCTGCAGGACTATGACGTCGTGGAGGCCGACACGTGCGCGGCGGCGGAGGAGGTCTGCCGCGCCGCCCGCCCCGATGCCGCCGTGCTCGACTACGGCCTCCCCGACGGCAACGCGCTGGAGCTGCTGCCGCGCCTCAAGACGATCGATCCCGATCTTCCCGTGGTGATCCTCACCGGCCAGGGGACGATCGACCTGGCCGTCCGCGCGATCAAAGAGGGCGCCGATCACTTCCTGATGAAGCCGGTCGAGCTCCCGGCCCTGCTCGTGCTGCTGCAGCGCCTGATCGAGCGGGAGCGGACGCACCGGCGCGACCTGGCGGGTGAAGCCCGTCGCGGTCGCGCGGAGCTGAACCCCTTCCTCGGTTCGAGTCCGGCGATGCGGCGCCTCGCCGAACAAGCGGAGAAGATGGCCGACGCCGACAGCCCCGTACTGATCCTGGGCGAGACGGGCGCCGGCAAGGGTGTGCTCGCGCGCTGGTTGCACGAGCATTCTCCCCGGACGCGCGAGGCGTTCGTGGACCTGAATTGCGCCGGGCTGTCACGCGAGCTGCTCGAATCCGAGCTGTTCGGGTATGCGAAGGGCGCGTTCACGGGAGCCGCCAGCAACAAGCTCGGCCTGCTCGAGGTGGCGCACCGCGGCACCGTGTTTCTCGATGAGATCGGCGACGTCGATCCGCTGATCCAGCCGAAGCTCCTCACGGTGCTCGAAGACAAGCGCTTTCGCCGGCTGGGCGACGTGCGCGACCGGACCGTGGACCTACGGCTCATCGCCGCCACGTCGCATGACCTCGCTCGCCTGTCTCAAGAACAGCGGTTCCGCAGCGACCTGTACTTCCGCATCAGTACGCTCGTGCTGCGCGTGCCGCCGCTGCGGGAGCGCCGCGAGGATACGGCCCTCCTCGCCGCCGATCTGCTGGAGCGCCTGTCGGTGCCGCGCGGTCGCCGCGCCACCCTCAGTCCCGCCGCGCTCACCGCCTTGCAAGCCTATCCGTGGCCCGGCAACATCCGCGAGTTACGCAACGTGCTGGAGCGCGCGGTGCTGCTCTCGACCGATTCCGTGCTCGGCCCTGGCGACCTGCACTTCGACCCCTTGCCCCCGGGTGCCGCCACAGGCCCGGCCCACGATGGGACCCTCACGCTCGCCGAGCTGGAGCGGCGTCACATCGAGCACGTGCTCCAGGAGGTGGGTGGCCGCGTGGCGGAGGCCGCGACGCGGCTAGGCATTCCCCGTAGCACCCTCTATCAGAAGATCAAAGCGCTCCGCATCGACGTGTCCAAGTCCTAGAAGGCCCGGTTCTCGAATCCAGAATCTGCGTCTCCTCCAGCACTGCTCCCAATCCCAACTCGCGTAGCCGCAAGCCTTTGACAACGGGCCTCCATCGGGCACGGCGCTTGCCTTACCACGTCTCCGGAAGCAGTCGATTCACCCTGTTCCGCTGGAGATGGAGTGGCTCACATCCTGGTCGTCGACGACGAAGAATCGATCCTGTTCGCGTTGGAGCAGTACATCATCGCGCAGGACTGCACGGTGGACTGCGCGCGCGAAATCGAAGAAGCGCAGGCGCTGCTCGATAACATCCAATACGACCTCGTCATCGCCGATCTCCGCCTGAGCGGGATCCACGGCGCCGAGGGCCTCGACCTGGTGAGCATGGTGCGCGCGTGCTGTCCCAAGACGCGCATCATCGTCCTCACCGCCTACAGCTCCGCCGACGTCGCGCAGGAAGCGCTGCGCCGTGGGGCCGACGCATTCCTTCACAAATCAACGGCACTCTCCGAGGTCGCGCGCGTCGCGATGCAGGTGCTGGGGTGTGCCGCCTAATGCATCTCATCGATCAAATTCTCGCCACCGACGGGCTCACGGTCATGTTTCAGCCGGTCGTGGAGCTCGAGGGCGAGACACTTCGTCTGCACACGCTCGAATGTCTGACCCGTGGGCCCCAGGGCAGCAACGCGGCCCGGGCGGATGTGATGTTCGAGTACGTGCGCCGCAAGCGGGTCGAGCCGATCGTCGACCGCGCCTGCATCACGGCCGCGCTGCACGCAGCGTCGGCGCTCCCCGGAACCCCGCGGCTGTCGCTGAACGTGCATGCGTCGACGTTGGGCCGGGATGCGGACTTTCCATCGTTCTTGGACGCTGTCACCGACCGCCAGGGCATTCACCCATCTCGTCTCACGATCGAAATCGTTGAGCACGCGCGGGCCTGGGACGGCGTCACATTTTCGCGGGCGCTGCAAGCGCTCCGCACGCTGGGCGCGCGGATCGCGCTCGACGACGTTGGGCTCGGGCACTCCAACTACGGGATGATGCTCGACACCCAGCCGGAATACCTGAAGATCGACCGGTACTTCGTCCATGGCGCGCTCGGCGACCTCCACCGCCGCGCGGTCCTGGATTCCATTGCCCAGCTGGGCCTGAAGCTCGGCGCCCGCGTCGTCGGCGAGGGCGTGGAAGAAGCGACGGACCTCTTGTCCCTGCGGGACTTTGGCATCGACCTCGCCCAGGGCTACCTCTTCGCCGCGCCGCTGTCCGCCTCCGAGTTGATCGGAAGCGGCTGGCTGCCGAGCTGCCAGCCGCAAACCGCGGCCTGATCACTCACGAGCAAGGATCGCACATGCCGAGCAAGCGAATTCTGTTGGCCGACGACTCCGTCACCGCACTGACCATGCACCGCATGATCCTCGCGGGCGCCGGCTACGACCTGCTGACTGCCCAGGACGGGCAGGAAGCCATCGAAGTCGCCACGGCGGAACAGCCGGACCTCATCCTGATGGACGTGGTCATGCCGCGGAAGACCGGGTTCGAGGCGACGCGGTTCCTGCGCAAGCAGGAGACGACCAAGGGCATCCCGGTCATCATGGTCACCACGCGCGCGGAGCCGAAGATCCTCGAGATCTGCTTCCAGTGCGGGTGCAACGACTACATCAACAAGCCGGTTGACGGCGCGGTGCTGCTCGCGAAGGTGCGCAGCATCCTGGGGAACTGAGACCATCATGGGCATGCGCGTGGAATCCGCCGAAGAGCGCCTCGAGCGGCTCGAGGAGCAAGTCGAGCTGTGGCGCACCGAGCACGATCACCAGACTGAGCGCGAGCAGCTGCTGCGCCAGCGGCTCGACGACCAGGTCGCAGGGAACCGCCGCTGCGTCGAGCAGTTGGCGGCGGCGGAGCAGCGCATCGGCCACCTGGCGAAGCTCCAGGCGGCCGTGCGGGAGCTGCACGAGGCCGCGATGCCGGCTGATGTCCTTACGACGATCAAAGAGATCGTCGCGAACCTGGTCGGCTGTGAAGAGATGGGCATCTACGCGCGCCGGCCCGACGGCGGGCTGACGCTGCTCGACGGCATCGGCGTCGACGCCGATCACGAGGGCACCGAGGCAGCGGCGATCGTGTCCATCCCGCTCCACCTGAACGGCCGCGTCGTGGGCGTCATCGCCCTGTTCAAGTTGTTGCCGCAGAAGACCGGCATCGAGCCGGTCGACCAGGAGCTGTTCTCGCTCCTGTCGACGCACGCCGCTCGCGCGCTGCATCACGCCGGTCTCCGCGCCTGGGCGCGGTCGCAGGGGGTGTGCCTGTGAGTCGCGAAGTCCTGTTCGGCCTGGGCAACCTCGCCGAGCGGATGGCGGCGCTCGTCGGCGACGAGGCTTCGCCGGAGACGGTGGAAGTCGCCGTGGATGCAGCCACCGCGTACGTCCACGTGGGACAGCTGTTCACGTCTCCCGCCGCGTGCACCGTCACGACGATCCTCGGATCGTGCGTGTCGGTCTGCCTGTGGGATGCGTCGACCGGCGCCGGCGGGCTCAATCACTTCTTGCTGCCGCAGTGCGTGGAGAACGGCATCTCCTCGCCCCGCTTCGGCAACGTCGCGATTCACCGCCTGCTGGACGAGCTCGCCGCGCTGGGCAGCCCGCGCCAGCGGCTCAAAGCCAAGATCTTCGGCGGCGCCAGCGTCATCGATGCGTTCCAATCGGCCAACGAGTCGCTCGGCATGAAGAACGTCGACCTCGCGCGCCGGCTCCTCGCCGACGCGGGGATTACGATCGTCGCCGAGGACGTGGGCGGCGCACAAGGCCGCAAGCTGGTGTTCCAAACCGGCGACGGTACCGCGTGGGTCAGAAAGATCTGACGATGACCCTTACCGATCGCGACCGCGACCTCCTGCTCCAAACGTTCCTCACCGAGGCCGGCGAGCATCTCCGCGCCCTCGAAGAGGCGCTGGTGGCGCTCGAGGCCCGGCCCGACGACGCGGAGCTCTTGAACGGGATCTTCCGCGTGGCGCACAGCCTCAAGGGCGACGCGCTGATGGTGGGCTTCCCGCGCATCGCCGACTTCGCGCATGGCCTGGAAGACCTGTTGGAGCGCTTGCGCGACGGCGCCCTGGCCGTCGATGCGGACCTGACCTCGCTGTTGCTGCGCGCCGTCGACGTCCTGCGGGCGCTGCTCGGCGCGGCGGCCGCGGGCCAGGACACGCTCCCGCCGGACTACGCAGCCACGCAAGCCGCGCTCGCCGCTGCCTGTGCCGGCCCGGCCGCTGATGCGGCCGTGCCGGCCGAACAGTCCGCTGCCCGTGGCGCCGCCATCCCCGCGGAAGCGGGCACGCTGCGCGTCGACGTCGCGAAGCTCGACCGGATGCTCAATCTGACGGGCGAGATCGCGATTGCCCGCGGCCGCGTGGCTCAAATGATGGCCTCGCTGCCGGTGGGCGTCGGCCAGGAGATCCTCGAGGCCCACCGCGACGCCGACCGCCTGCAGCTCGAGCTGCAAGAACAGGTGATGAAGGCTCGGATGGTGCCGGTCGGCCCCTTCTTCCGGCAGTACGCCCGCACCGTGCGGGATGTGGCCCGTGCGCACGGCAAGGCCGTGCGGCTGGTCATCGAAGGGGACGACGTCGAGATGGACACGCGCGTCGTCGAGCGCCTGCGCGACCCGCTCACGCACATGATCCGGAATTCGATCGACCACGGCATCGAGTCGCCCGAGCTGCGGGCCGCGCTGGGGAAGCCCCCGGAGGGGTGCCTCACGCTGCGCGCCGCGCACGAGGGTGGCCTGATCGTGATCGACGTGCGCGACGACGGCGCGGGGTTCGACCGCCCGCGCATCGCCGCGCGCGCCAAGGAAACCGGCCTCGCGGCCGACCCGCAGCAGCTGCCTGACGCGGAGCTGCTGGCGCTCGTGTTCGCCCCCGGGTTCTCGACCGCTGAGACGGTCACCGACCTCTCGGGCCGCGGCGTGGGGATGGACGTCGTCCGCCGCAACATCGAAGGGCTGCGCGGCACGCTCGCCATTGAGAGCGTTGACGGGGAGGGCGCCAGCATCACGATCCGGTTGCCGCTGACCCTGGCGATCATCGACGGGTTCGGCGTCGGCGTCGGCGACGAGACGTACGTCGTCCCGCTCGACGCGGTGCTGGAATGCTTGGCGTTGCCGCTCGATTCCCACCGCGATGGCAATGGCCACGGCGTGATCAATCTGCGCGGCGAACCCCTGCCCTACCTCCGCCTGCGCGACCGGTTCAAGGCCGGCGGCGCGGCGCCGCAGCGCGAGCACGTGCTGGTCGTGCAACACGCCGGTGGCCGGGCCGGGATCGCGGTGGACGCGCTGTACGGCGAACGGCAGGCAGTCATCAAGTCGCTGGGCGCGGGGCTCGACGGCCTATCGGGCCTCTCGGGCTCCACAATCCTCGGTGATGGACGCGTAGCACTCATTCTGGATGTCCCGGCTTTGCTGCGAGAAGCAGTAGCCGCTTCACTCTCCTAAATAAGCGAAAGGAAGCACGCAATGTTGAAGAACATGACGATCGGCAAGCGCCTGGCACTGGGCTTCGGCCTGTTGCTCGCACTGGTCGCCCTGGTGGCGGGTTCCGGATACCGGAGCACCCGCCTCGCGTCAGGCTTGGCGATGCATGTGCTCAAGGTGGAGTCCCCCCTGGTGGAGCATTCCCAGCGCGTGCGGGCGAACACCCTTGGCCTGCGCCGCTTCGAGAAGGACGTGTTCTTGAACATCGGCACGCCTGAGAAGGTGGCGGAGTACGTGGCCAAGTGGAAAGACCAGCGCGACCGGCTCCTCGAGCGGATCGCGGTGCTCGACAGCTTGGAGACGGACGATTCGGGCAAGGCCGTGATTCGCTCGATGCGCTCGGACGCCGCTTCCTACGAACAGGGCTTCACGCATGTCCTCGCGCTCATCGAGCAGGGCAAAATCAAGACGCCCGCCGAGGCCAACGCGGCCATGGCGGATGTGAAGGACGAGGTGCATCGCCTCGAGCAGTCGGCGTATGACTACGCCGTGCACCACTCGCAGCAAATGGCGAGCCGGGCACCGGTCGTGAGCGCCCAGATCAGCCGGGCCCTCACCATCACGCTGCTCGCGCTGGGCCTGGCGTTGATCGTGGGCATCGCGCTGAGCATGCTGATCGGCCGCTCGATTACCACGCCCCTGTTAGCAGCGGTGCGGGCCGCCAATCAGGTTGCCGAAGGCGACGTGGATGTGCGCGTGGATGGCACGTCGCGCGACGAGACCGGCCAGCTGCTGCAGGCGATGGGCCGCATGATCGCGTCGACCAAGGAAAAAGTGGACGCGGCGGTGCAGATCTCCAAGGGCGATCTCACGATCGCGGTCACACCGCAGTCGGCCAAGGACGCGCTCGGCAGCGCGCTCCAGGGCATGATCGCCAAGCTGTCCCAGGTGATCGGTGAGGTGCGGGCGGGCGCTAACGCGCTCAGCTCCGCCGCCACGCAGGTGTCGTCCACGTCGCAGGGCCTGTCCCAGGGCACCAGCGAGCAGGCCGCGTCGGTCGAAGAGACGACGTCGAGCCTCGAGCAGATGAGCGCCTCGATCGCCAAGAACGCCGACAACAGCCGCCAGCTCGAGCAGACCGCCGTCAAGGCGGCGCGCGACGGTGAAGAGAGCGGCAAGGCCGTGCTCGACACCGTGCAGGCCATGATCGCCATCGCCGAGAAGATCACGATCATCGAAGAGATCGCCTACCAGACGAACCTCCTCGCCTTGAACGCCGCGATCGAAGCGGCGCGCGCCGGCGAGCACGGCAAGGGCTTCGCCGTCGTCGCCACGGAAGTGCGCAAGCTCGCCGAGCGCAGCCAGACGGCTGCCAAGGAAATCGGCGGACTGGCGAGCTCGAGCGTGAAGGTCGCCGAGCGCTCCGGCCAGCTGCTCACCGAGCTGGTGCCGTCGATTCGCAAGTCGGCCGAGACGGTGCAAGAGGTCGCTGCGGCCACGGCCGAGCAGGCCGCCGGCGTCTCACAGATCAACCGCGCCCTGACGGGCGTCGATCAAGTCACGCAGCGCAACGCGTCCGCGTCCGAGGAGCTCGCCTCCACGGCCGAGGAGATGGCCAGCCAGGCCGAAAGCCTGCAGCAGCTCATGGCCTTCTTCCGCGTGACCGGCATGGCCGACGCGCCGGTGAAGGCGAAGGCTCCGGCGCCGAAGCCCGCGCCGAAGCCCGCACCGGACGGCAACGGTCACAAGCGCGCCCCGGCGTTGCCGGTTCTGGCGCACGACGACAACGGGTTCACCCGCTTCTAGGAAGGAGTCGCACATGACGATGCAATACCTCTCCTTCCAGCTCGCGGGCGAAGAATTCGCCTTCGGCATCCTGAGGGTGAAGGAGATACTCGAGTACGACACGATCACGCGCGTGCCCAATGCGCCGGGCGCCGTTCGCGGAGTGATCAATCTCCGCGGCAGCGTGGTTCCGGTGGTGGATCTCGCGCTCCAGTTCGGCCTGGCGCCGACCGCGATCACGAAGCGCACCTGCATCGTGATCGTCGAAGCCCAGGTGGATGGCGTAGACCTGGTGATGGGAGTGCTGGCGGACGCGGTGAGCCAGGTGATCGACCTGGGACCCGAGGCCATCGAGCCCCCGCCCGCGTTCGGCAGCCGGGTCAGCGTCGAGTATCTGGTGGGGATGGGCAAGCTCGACGACAGGAAGTTCGTCTTGATTCTCGACATAGACCGGCTGTTGGGCGACGTCACGCTGCTCACACCGGCCAACGCAGAAATGGAGACCGTATGAAGCGAACACTGATGGCACTGGCGCTCCTGGCGGGGGCCTTCACGGCGCCCCTCCAGCCCCAGGACAAGGACTTCGTGGTGATCGTGAACTCGTTCAATCCGTTCGTCACGATCCGTGCCGACGATCTGTCCCGCATCTTTCTCAAGAAGAGCGCGACATGGAGCAACGGCCAGGCGGCGCAGCCCGTGGATCAGCCCGAAGGATCCAACCTGCGCCGGCGCTTCACCGCCCGCGTCTTGAACCGCGACACGGGGTCGGTGAAGAGCTATTGGCAGCAGCAGGTGTTCTCCGGGCGGGCCGTACCTCCGCCGGCGCTCGATTCCGACGCGGCCGTGTTGGAGTTCGTGCGCCAGCATCCGTACGCCGTCGGCTACGTTTCCGCGTCGACCGCGCTCACCAGTGAAGTCCGCGTCATCGCGGTCGTCAGGTAGGCGGCCGTGCTCCGTCGTTGGACGCTCGCCCGAAAGATTGCATTAGCGCCGGCGCTGGCCGGGCTGGCGCTGACCGCGATCCTCGCTGCCACCGTGTTGTTCGGCGGTGCGCAGCGCCGGGCGCTGTCGCGCATCGAGCGCGGGTACTACCCTGCCCTGCAAACGCAGCAGCGCCTCCAAGGGCTGCTGGGCTCGCTGCAGCGGCGATTGCAGGACGCCGCGGCCGCCAGCGACCTCGACGGCCTGGCGGAGGCGGACTCGCTGCGCGATGAGTTTCAGCGTGCGCTCGTCGGGGCTGAAGCCAACCCCGTCGTTTCGGGCGTCGAAGTGAAGCGCGTGCGCGATCAGTTCGGCAGCTACTACGACGTCGCGCGGCGCACCACCGAAACGTTGATCTCCGGAAGCGCCAACGACCCGCTCTCCGGCAACCTCGAGACCATGCGCGCGAGCTTTGCGGCGCTGCGCCTGGCGCTCGACTCGGCCACGACCCGCCGGACCGCCGACGTGGCGCAGGAGTTCGCGGCCGCGCGGCAGCTCAACACGCGGACCCAGTCGGGGACGCTCCTGATCACCCTGGTCACGCTGCTCGCATGCAGCGCGCTGTCCGTCGTGATCATCCGCGGCGTGACCCGTTCCTTGCGGCGGAGCGTCGCCGTGGCGGAACGCCTCGCCGAGGGCGACACGTCTCTCAAGGTCGCCGCCGAGACGGAGGACGAAGTCGGCCAGCTGCTCAGCTCGATGGCCAGCGTCATCAGCACCACCGAAGCGATGGCCGACGCCGCAGCCCGCGTTGCGGGCGGCGACCTCACGGTCGAGATCCTCCCCCGTTCGAGCCGCGACACGTTGGGGAACGCGCTGGCGCAGATGGTTGGGCGGCTCTCCCAGGTCATCGGCGAGGTGAAGAGCGGCGCTGCCGCGCTGAGCTCCGCCTCCGAACAGGTCTCCGCCACGTCGACCGCTCTGTCCCAAGGCACGAGCGAGCAGGCGGCGTCGGTCGAAGAGACCACGTCGAGCCTCGAGGAGATGAGCGCCTCGATCGCCCGGAACGCCGAGAACAGCCGGGAAACGGAGCAAACGGCGATCCGGGGCGCGCGCGATGGCGAGGAGAGCGGCAAGGCCGTAATCGACACCGTCCACGCGATGAACACGATCGCCGAGAAGATCTCGATCATCGAGGAGATCGCCTACCAGACGAACCTCCTCGCGCTGAACGCCGCCATCGAGGCGGCGCGGGCCGGCGAGCACGGCAAGGGCTTCGCCGTGGTCGCCGTCGAAGTTCGCAAGCTCGCCGAGCGCAGCCAGACGGCCGCGAAGGAAATCGGCGGACTGGCGACGTCGAGCGTGAAGGTCGCCGAGCGCTCCGGGAAGCTGTTGAGCGCGCTCGTACCGGCGATCCGCCGTACCGCCGACCTCGTGCAGGAAGTCGCCGCCGCGTCCGGTGAACAGGCGTCGGGGATCTCGCAGATCAACCGCGCCCTGACGAGCGTCGATCAAGTCACCCAACGCGCCGCCTCGGCGGCCGAGGAGCTCGCGTCCACGGCCGAGGAGATGGCGGGTCAGGCGACCGGGTTGCGCAAGGTGGTCGGGTACTTCCGCACCGCGGCCCTGACGGGCGTGGAGAACTGAGCGTGCTGTCCGCCGGTCTCGGCATTCGCCCACTCAACGACCGGGAGTTCAAGCTCTTCCAGGCGCTGATCCACAAGGAAGCCGGCATCTTCCTCTCGGAGGTGAAGAAGGCGCTCCTCGTCGGCAGGCTGTCGCGGCGCATCCGTGAGCTCGGCCTGGAGAGCTTCGAGGCCTACTACCGCCACGTCGTGGACGGCGCGCATCCGGCGGAGCGCGTCGAGCTGATCAACAACATCTGCACCCACGAGACCCAGTTTTTCCGGGAACCGCGCCAGTTCGAGTTTCTGGAGCAGACGCTGGCGCCGCGCTGGCGGGCCGACGCCGAAGCGGGCACTCGCCCCAAGCACATCCGGGCGTGGAGCGCCGCGTGTTCTTCAGGCGAGGAACCCGTCTCGCTGGCGATGAGCCTGCTGCACCACTTTCCGGCGAGCGCGGGCTGGACCGTCGAGGTCCTGGCCACCGACATCTCCACGCGCGTCTTGGATCGGGCGCGCGCGGCCATCTGGCCCATCGAGCGGGCAGGCCAGATTCCGCCGGCCTATCTGAAGCGCTTCATGCTGCGCGGCACGGACGATCAGCAGAATAAGATGAAGGCGGGGCCGGAGATCCGGGCCACCGTCCGCTTCCAGCAAGTGAATCTGCACGCGGACACGTATGCCGTCGGCGACGTCTTCGATCTGATCTTCTGTCGCAACGTGCTGATCTACTTCAATGTGGCATCCAAGGAGCACGTCGTGTCCCGGCTGCTGGGACGCCTCGCGCCCGAGGGCCTCCTCTTCCTGGGGCACGCCGAATCATTGACCGGCATGCGCGATCAACCGCGCGCGATCATCCCCACCGTCTACTCGCGGACCCTGCGCTAGACCTCGATGGCGAAGCGCGTCCTCAGCGTCCTCGTCGTCGACGACTCGGCCGTCGTGCGTCAGGCCGCCACGGCGATCCTGTCGCAAGACCCCGGCATCGTCGTCACGGTGGCTGCCGATCCCTACATCGCGTTGGAAAAAATGGGGCGCTCCCGCCCGGACGTGATCCTGCTGGACCTCGAGATGCCCCGCATGGACGGCCTCACGTTCCTCAG
>Ga0210378_10001692_pt1 | contig 11475 bp, 11 predicted proteins | sample PLM1_60_b1redo_FD_155465 | JGI IMG/M metagenome (GOLD analysis project Ga0210378, IMG submission 155465) | Groundwater sediment microbial communities from an aquifer in East River, Colorado, USA - PLM1_60_b1 redo | ecosystem: Environmental > Terrestrial > Soil > Riparian zone | place: USA: East... | reverse complement strand
CTCACCGGCCTCCCACTTGGCCAAATGGGGGATCTCGGCTGCCGTGCCGTAAGCGTCGCGCATCTCCAGATGGAGAGCCTCCCGTTTGAACGAGGTAAACAGGTTGTCGAATTCAGGGATGTCCATTCGGCCCAGTGCTTCGGCATCGCTAACTAGTGTCGCGTCTCACTCCTGGTCTTAGTCTTCAGAGCACCCGAACGATTCGCTGGACCTGGCGGCGCCGGACAGATCTGCACCTGCTGGTCACCCAGACGTCATCCAACGGGTGCCTCCACAGCTTCTAGCAGCTAATGCTTCGTGACGGTTGACCCGCTACCGACGGCGTCCAGTCTCATGGGGCCGAACGTCCGGATCTGCCGAGAAGCGGACACCTGATCAGCAGGGCGCACCGGTTCGTCTGAGCGCCGCTGTAGTCCGATCTTCGGCACGTGCTGCTGGAACTTGGGAGGTGGGTCGACGGTGTCTGCCGAGGATGCCTGTCCTGTCTCAGCGCAGCTGAGGCAGTCTCAAGCTGGTCGAGGCCGGGGGTGCTCCGGGGGTCGATAGGACCGTGTCAGTGCGCGGCGCACGCGCAGAACGAGCCGCCGCACGTGTAGCAGCGCGGGCCGTCGCAGCGGCACGACTGGCCGCAGTCGACGGGCTCGCTGTGATGCGCGCCAGCCTCACCGTCGGCCTCGTCGTAGTCCTGGCGGCAGGTGGTGCACTTCGCCCTCGGGCGCACGAGGTGGCGCGTCGTCACGTCCTACGCATCCGGGTCCCAGGCGATGAGCTGGTCGAAGATGCGTCGGTCGCCGTCCAGCTCCAGGGAGTCCACCGGAATGCGGCCGTAAAAGGCCAGGACCAGCTCACTGGCCGTGCCCCGGGCGGAGGCGTCGGCCGCGTCCGGGTCCTCGCCGGCAGCGGTGGCGGGCAATGTGCCGGGTGCGGAGAGGCGGGCGATCCGTGCGCCGTCGCCGGAAAGCCAAAGGCGCCAGGAGCGGCCCTCGGTGGCGTGGTAATCGACGACAGCGGGCTCGTGCGGCCAGGCGACCGTCGTTGCGCAGCAGGTGAACTGGAACTCCTCGACACCGTCGAGTGCCGCCTCGTCCGGCAGCGGCTGCGGGGCGCCCAGGGTGACCTGGGCGTCGTAGGTGTGCACCGCGATCTCCTGGAGCTGGTGCCGGGCGACGGCACCGCAGGTCTGCGGCGACTGCGAATCACCCCACCTCGTCCAGCAGCCGCGATCCGGGCCGGCCTCCCGCAGTGCGTCCAGTAGCTCCTGCGTCGATGCGGCCAACCAGGCCAGCAGGGCCTCGCGCTCCCGAGGCGCAGCCGGGGCGCCCTCCCATGCGGACTTGGCCGGGGGAGCGTCGGCAGGCCCTGCGGCGACGATGGCGGCCCACTTGCGGCGCCCCACGCCTAGTACTCCAGCCGCAGTTCGTTGGCTGTGGTGCGTGAGCTAGTGTCTGTCGCTTGTGGATGGTGTGATTGCGGCGTGGGTGGCGGGGTTCGAGGACATGTTCGCGCTGGTCGCGGGCCGGTTCGGTCGGGTGGAGGCGCGGCGGCGGGCTCGGGGGTATCTGCGCGGGTTGCTGGCGCCGGTGGAGCGCAAGAACGGCTGGCAGTTGGCGGAGGCGGCCGGGGACGCGGTCCCGGACGGGATGCAGCGGTTGTTGAACTTCTACCGCTGGGACGCCGACGCGGTGCGCGATGACCTGCGCGGTTATGTGGTCGACCAGCTCGGCGATGAGCGGGCGGTGTTGGTGCCGGATGAGACCGGGTTCGTGAAGAAGGGCCGCCGGTCGGCGGGGGTGCAGCGGCAGTACTCCGGCACGGCGGGGCGGGTGGAGAACTGCCAGCTGGGGGTGTTCCTGGCGTATGCCTCCCCGCGCGGGCGGGCGTTGATCGACCGGGAGCTGTACCTGCCCAAGTCCTGGACTGAGGACCCGCAGCGGTGCGCTGAGGCCGGGATAGGCGCCGAGGTTGGTTTCGCGACGAAACCGGAGCAGGCCAGGGCCATGATCGCCCGAGCTCTTGCCGCCGGGGTGCCATTCGGGTGGGTCAGCGCGGATGAGGCCTATGGCCAGAACACGTCGCTGCGCCGCTGGCTGGAAGCCCGCCGGCTCGCCTACGTCCTGGCGGTACCGGTCTCGCAGCCGGTCACCGCACCGGACGGTCGCCGCCACCGCGCCGACGTGCTGCTGCGCCGCGTGCCCGCGCACGCGTGGGAGCGGCGCAGCTGCGGGGACGGCGCGAAAGGCCCCCGCCTCTACGACTGGGCCCTGCTCGGTCTGGCCCCACGGCCCACCGGCGGCCAGGCATGGCTGCTGGCCCGCCGCTCGATCGCCGATCCCACCGAGATCGCCTACTACCTCGCCCACGCCCCCACCGCGGTCACGCTGGCCGAGCTGGTCAGGGTGGCCGGCGCCCGATGGGCCGTCGAGGAGTGCTTCCAGGCGGCGAAGAACGAGGTCGGCCTCGACCACTACCAGGTCCGCCGCTACGACGCCTGGTACCGGCACATCACCCTGGCCATGCTCGCCCACGCCTTCCTCGCCGTGACCAGCGCAAACACCACCACAAAAGGGGCAACGGCTCCGATGATGACGAGCTGATACCGCTCACCGTCAACGAAATCCGCCGGCTCCTGGCACCCCACATCCTACCGTCCACACCGGACACGATCCGACGCGGGTACCGCTGGTCACGCTGGCGCCGACGCCATCAAGCCCGCGCCCGCAGAGCCCACTACCGACGCCGACTCAGAGCTCACGAACTGCGGCTGGAGTACTAGAACCCAAGCGGCCATCATTGGCGCCGCTCGACGCCGAGTTGGAGCGGACATGATTACAGTGAGGTGATCTCAACGACTTTTCATGGCAGCCGGCCGTGTTCGAAATGGATGAGGGTGAGCGCGGCTTTAGCGATGTCGCCTATCTTGCCGGGGCTGGCGGTGACGTGCTGCAGGGTGCGCCAGCGGCAGCGCGCCGAGCTGGTCGCGGGCGGCGGTGAGGTCGTGGACCGAGCCTGGTGCGACCTGGGCGACCCACAGCGGGAAGCCGTCCGGGGCCGAACAGAGCCTGAAGGTTGCCGCCGTGCTGGTGGGCCTTCCCGGAGTACCACAGGTCGATGGGCTTGCCCTTGACGCTGATGGTCTTCTCCGCGCACCGGTCGGCTTCCACGATCGTGCCGTCCAGGATCAGGTACGGCAGGCCCGCGTCCTTGGCGTACGCGTTCCCGCTGCCTTCGCAGTTCCTCGAACAGCCCCGGTCACTCGCTTCGCTCCCGGATCCGGCCTTGACCAGCTGGTGACCGCAGCGAACGCCCGCTGGCCCTCCGGAGTGTTCACGTCGGACGGGTCGTGGCGGGGGCGACGGCGGAAAGGGCGACTGACCTGCCCACGTACTCGGATCCCTCCGCCGCCTGCACGAGGAACCGGCCGACGCAGCTGCGGGATACCTTCATGTCGTGAAGCTCGCCAGTCGGCGAGGCGAACGGGAGACCTGCGTGCGGGTCGTCTGTCAGGTTGACCGGCTGGGCGATCACCCAGTCCAGACCGCTCGCGCGCACCTCACGCTCCTGGCGTTCGGTGTCGGCGATCTGCGGTCGCAACACCAGCCGGAAGACCAGCCGTTGCAGCAGCGGAAGGTTGTCCCGCGTCGCCCCTACCCCGTAGGACGTCTGCGCCACCAGCTTGCCAACTCCGTGCTGGCGCATGGCCGTGATGACGTTGCGGGTTCCTCGGGAGCGGACGTCCATCGGCGTGCTCGTACTGCCGAGCAACCGGATCCGAAGGGCGTTCTCACTGATCCCCAGGGTGACGATGACCGCCTCCTGCCCGCGGACAACACGGTCGACGTCCGCCGGGTCGGTCGCGTCCCCGTTGATCGCGCGCAGCGGGCCGGGCACCTCATCCAGCGCCGCAGCGTCCCGCGAGAACGCGGTCACCTCATGCCCCCGCAACAGCAGTTCGTCGACTGCGGCACGTCCGGAGCCGCCGGTTGCTCCGACAACCAGAACCTTCATCGCTATGCTCCCTCTGCCCATGCGCCGGATAGCCTGTCTTGTGGATTGCGTCCACGCTACCCAGCAGTCTTGGGACGAGCTATGATTACGCGTCGCTGATTTATGCTCATTCATCCATGAAGTTGGGACGATTGGCCGGACATGACGCACGACTATCCCTGGACGCCAGTCGACCCTCTGGGGGAGGCGCTGCACCTTCTGCGGATGACCGGGATCTTCTACTGTCGGACGGAGGCAACGGCGCCCTGGGCGCTGGAGATGCCCGCCTTCACCGACTGCCTGAGCTTCCACGTCGTCACCGCCGGCGGCTGCTGGCTCGGCGTTGACGGCGCCGACCCGCTGTACCTGCGAGCGGGGGACCTCGCGCTCGTGCCGCACGGCCGCGGTCACCTGCTGTTCAGCCAGCCGGGGGTCACGCCCGCGGGACGCGTCGACCAGCTCCCGCAGCAGCTGATCAGCGAGCACTACTCGATCCTGCGCCACGGCGGTGGTGGGGCGCCGTCCACGTTGGTGTGCGGCATCGTCTCCTTCCATGACCCGGCCGCGCAGCAGCTCGTCAGGCTCCTGCCGCCGGTGATCCACACCGACGGCGCCGCCGCGCCCTCCAGGAGCTGGATCGGCGACACCCTCAGCCTGATGGCTGCCGAGGTGAGCCAGTTGCGCCCTGGCGGTGAAGCGGTCACCACCCGCCTGGCGGACATCCTGGTCATCCAGGCGATCCGCGCCTGGATCGAAGGGGACCCGGCCGCGCGGACCGGCTGGCTCGGCGCGCTGCAAGACCAGCAGATCGGCCAAGCGATCGTGGCCGTGCACCGTCACCCTGGGCATCCATGGACGGTCGCGTCGCTGGCCAACCAGGCGGCGATGTCACGCTCAGCCTTCGCCGCTCGGTTTACCCAACTGGTCGGTGAGCCTGCCGTGCAGTACGTCACCCGCTGGCGCATGCACGTCGCGTTGGCACGCCTACAGCAGGGCCGGACAACCATCCACGAACTTGCCACGCAGTTCGGCTACCGCTCGGAAGCGGCCTTTAGCCGTGCGTTCAAGCGGGTCATCGGTGTCTCCCCAGGCGCGGTCAACCACCGATCCGAGCACCCTGCACCCGCCACAGCACGACACCCCTCGATGGCGGCGGGCACCGGCAACACCCATGAAGGAGCAAATGCTGGCGCTCCAGTCGTCGGTGAGGAACGTCACACTGAGGCGATCCCGCCAAGATCCGCAGGCTGACGCGCCACCGAGGAAGAACGGGGCGCATGGAACCCGTGGGCCGCTCGGCGTGACGCCATGAGATGGGCGTGGAGCCCCCGGTAGGGAGAGGTCTTTACCGAAGATCATCTCCAGGTGGGGACTCCACGTGATCACCTATCGTGCCACGCTCGACGTGCCCAGAGAACTCGTCCACGACGTCGCCGGCCTGCTCCGGGCCGAACGGCGCCGTCGTGGCACCCGCAGGGGGACCAGGGCGCTGACCTGCTTCTGGCAGGCGATCCTGGTCCTGCGCTGGTTCCGGGACCGCACCGACCCCGCGCGGCTCGGCCGTGACCACCAGATCTCCCGGGCCACCGCCTACCGCTACCTCGACGAGGGCATCGCGGTGCTGGCCGCCTGCGCCCCCAACCTGCACGAGGCGCTGGAGCGTGCCGCAGGCGACGGGCTGCCGTACGTGATCCTGGACGGCACGGTCGTGGAGTCCGACCGGTGCGCGGAGAAGACCATCAGCGTGAAGGGCAAGCTCATCGACCTGTGGTACTCCGGGAAGGCCCACCGGCACGGCGGCAACGTACAGGCGGTCTTCGCCCCGGACGGCTTCCCGCTGTGGGTATCCCAGGTCGCACCCGGCTCGCATCATGACCTCACCGTCGCCCGCGACCAAGCGCTCGGCGCGCGCTCTACGCCGCGGCCAAACACCTGCCGACCCTGGCTGACGGCGGCTACGACGGCGCAGGCGCCGGCGTCTACACCCCGGTCAAGAAGCCCGACGACGGCAGGGACCTGCACGTGGACAACCAGACCTTCAACATGCTCCTGCGGGCCCTGCGCTGTCTCGGTGAACGCGGGTTCGCCCTGCTCACCGGCCGCTGGCGCGCCCTCCAGCACATCACCGCCAGCCCCAGCAGAATCGGCGACATCGCCAAAGCCGCACTCACCCTCATCCATTTCGACCACGGCCGGCTGCCATGAAAGTCGCTGAGACACCTCAGTGGGTCACAGGACCGCGCCATTTGGGCTGGGAGACGTCCTCAACTGCCGAGATCAGTAAGTTTGCCTCTCTCCGCTCGACACATCGGATGGCTCGGTCTTCGCAGGCTCGTCGAGGCGCAGGATCGTTTCCTCGATCTCCGTATTCCGCCCGTTGGCGAACGAGATCTCCGTGCCTATGATCACGAATCCTGCCGTCTGCAGCACCTTGAGCGATCTCACATTGTCACTCGCGGCGCGGGCGAACAGGGGCCGGACGCGAACCGATTCCAGGAGCAGGGCGAGCGCTCGGCCGGCGATGCCTTGCCCCCAGAAGGACCTGTCGATCCAGTACGTGACCTCGGTATCGCCATCAACGACGAAGCTGGCGATGCTGCCGACGAGCCGTCCATCGACGGTGACCGCGCGGTTAGTCACCTCAGGCGACGTCCTGACCTTCGCCATGTGGACATCGAATGCGGTGCGGTCATCGGGATTTTCGGTAACGAAGGCGGCCATCCGGACCGACTCGGGATCCCGCATCTGTTCGAACAAGGCATCGAGGTCGGAGTCGTCGACCAGCCGAAGCGCCACCTCAGCCACATGTGCCCCCACCACCTGGTCCAGCACGGATCAACGAGGCGAATATACCGGCACCATCGGACAGCAGGTGAGGACTCGACATCCGCTTCTGCCGCTGACCGGGCGTCACTCTCCGTGGTTGATCTCGCTGTCGGCGAGCGTCCGGACGTGCGTATGTCAGTGCACTCGATCATGGCCCGGCGGAGGGGACTGCGCAGTCTTTCTCGCCGTTGTGTCCTGGGCGTTCTTCTCAGTGATCTGTCCATTTCCTCGGACTGCGCCCGAGCCACGGGTGAAGATCAGCATGGCGGCGCAGTGTTGCCGGAGACCCTGCGGGGGATGGCATCGCTACGGGTTGGGGGTCGCGTCGAGCGAGGAGATTTCCCCGGCGTCGTGAGGTGGCTGGCCAGGCCGGGCGGACATCGTCGCCCGAGACACGCCGCCGGAACATTTCCGCTTCGGCACCGCTGGTCTCCGGACGTGCGCGCTTCGGCGGGGACCCGATTGAGGTGGCGGGGCCCGCCGTCCCCAACAGGGCCGCAGCGGCATCGCGCAACCTGGCCGCACTGTTCGCGGTTCTGACAGTCGGCTCGGCGCAGTGGGCTAGGCCTTCACGCGTTCCCCTGATGCCGCGGACCTCTCGAGGGCGGCGATGACCTCGTGGCGTCGGACGGCGTCGGCGAAGTCCGGCACGGTGTGCGTCTCGTTGTCGATGTCTGCCGCGAATGCGGCGTAGACACGTCCGACGTTGTAGGCGGGCGCTCCTTGCAGGCTGGTGAGCGCGGGCCATTTCTGTGTCACTGCTGCCGGGGCAGCAAGCTCGGCGGGCTCGTTGCGCCCGTGTGCTCCCGCGATGGTCAGGGGAAAGATTTGGGGGTGTGCGGCGTCAGCGGTAATCCGCAGGGTTCCGTCGGTTCCGTTGATCTCCCACAGGAACCCGGTACCGCCGGCCACTGCCTCACGGATGTGGATGCTGGCGGTCGCTCCGGAGGTGAGGGTGCCGATCACCGCGATCTGGTCGGCGGCCGTTTTCACGATTTGCTGCCCGGTCTCTTCGATGGTGATGAGCGGCCTGCGAAGATCCGACACGGCCGACAGGTCGGCGAACTCGCCCAGTACGTGGTTGAGGATGTCCAGGCTGTGGCCGACCGAGATGGTGAGCAGGTTGGCCCCGTTTGTCTTGTCGAGCATGTAGGCGTTGGGCTGGCCCACGACGTCGCCCGGGATCGACAGCCCGACCATGGTCGTGGACAGGACCTCGCCGATGTATCCGTCGGCGAGCAGCGCTTGGACGAACTCGATCGCCGGGGCCTGGCGGGCCTGCAACCCGACGACCGTGCGCACCCCCTGCTCGGCGGCCAGCGCGGCCATCGCTTGTGCGTCGTCGAGGTCGCGGCCGAGCGGCCACTCGCAGTAGACGGCCTTGCCGGCGGCAAGCGCGGCGCCGACGAGCTGTCGATGGTGCGGGACCTTGACCGTGACAGCGACCACGTCGATGTCCGGTTGGGTCACCATCTGCTCGTGGTCTGAGAACACTGCGCTGACCCCGAACACGTCGCCTGCTGCGCGCGCGGATTGTGCGCTGTGCGCGCTGAGTGCCCGGATCTCGTAGTTCGGCAGCGCGCGCAATGCCGGGATGTGGGCGGTGGCGGCCCAGCCCCGCACCGGGCTGACCCCGATGATCCCGACACCCAGCGTCGATCCAGGCATGGCTAGAACCCCAGCGCTTCATCGCAGAGGACGACCGTGAGGCGGTCGGGCGTCCACTCGCGATTGACGATAAGAACCTTGTTCACACCGCTGTGCACGCCGTACGCAGCCTGAGCACGCGCATCTTCGAGCGGGAAGACGTATTCCTCGATACGCCGCAGTGCGTCGGCGAGGTCGGGCACGATCTTCTGCGTCCCGACCACGAGGATGACCTTCCCGGCGCCAGACGCGTAGGGGCCGAGTTGGCTACCACTCACGGACGCGGCGACCAACGACCCGGTCTCGGTGACGGCATGGACGCTACCGAGCATGACGTCGGGCGAGGCGGTCAGACGGCGGATCTCGTCGGCCTGCGTCGCGCGGTCCATGCTGAAGACCCGTGGCCGCAGAGGCTCGTACCGACCGGACCTCTCGATCTCCTCGGCGATGCCCGAATCCTGCAGCGACTGCGACGCGCCCTGGTGCACCTGCGACCCCGCCGGGATGAGATCCAGGACCAAGCGTTTCGCTTCAGCGCCGTCCGCGACACGCAGGACGGTGATCCCGTTCGCTTCCAGCGCGGCCGCGGTTCGCCTCACGCGGGCGTCCTCCGCCGGGGCCGCGAATCGACGGCTCAGTGTCTTGTCGAGGTCGGGCTGGACCTGGGTCATGCGACGAGCCTCCTCATCCGTGGGATATACTTGCAACTGCAAGCACCCTAGAGGAGAACTGGTTGCGTATGCAAGAACATTCCCCGCCGGGTGATGTAGCCGCCCTCTTCAGCCGGCTTACCGAACAGTCGCTGCCGGGTCGGCGCGGAGAAAAGGCGTGGCGCGCCCTGCTGCAGGCGCAGGCCACGCTCGTGCGCCAGCTCGATACCGATCTCTGGGAGGACACCGGCCTGCGCCTCGCCGACTTCGACGTATTGGCTCAGCTGGCCGAGGCCGGCGGCAACCTACGGATGACCGAACTCGCCGCCCGCACGCTCATCTCGCGTTCGGGGTTGACCCGCCGCGTCGCGAGATTGGTTGATGAGGGTCTGGTACGTCGAGCCAACACCACTGAGGACGGGCGCGGCGTGGTGGTCACCTTGACCGACGCCGGAGTCGCACGTATGACCGAAACTGTGCCGGTCCATCTTCGCGGCGTGTCGGAACTGTTCGTCGAGCGGCTCGACGATCAGGAACTCGCCGTTGTCGAGAGCGCTCTGAGGAAAGTCATCGTCGACTGCACCTTCGGCTGAGGACAGGCCGAGGCGCTGATCGCGCTGGTGATGCGCAACGGTGTTCTCGAAGAGGTCGGATTCGTCGACGGCGTTCAACGAGCTGGCCGGCGTGTCACAGAGGGATCGCAGGCACCAGGCGATCCTGCCAGAAACAACAACCGTGAATATTGTGCGACGCCAATGCAGCTCTCATCGATGTGTCCCATGGGACAGAACGTGGACATCTCTTTTGAGAATGGGCCATGTCTTTTGAGAAGCTACACTCAGCTGTAGGTTCTCAGCGATCTTGTCGGCGCCGAGGCGCACGAACTGCGGCTATGTCGAGCCGTCTCAGGGACTTGTCGGCGTGGTTGTCTCACCGACTTGTCGTTATCTTGCGATTCCATCCGCCGGTCGAGATGGATGACTCGAATCGGAACGGACCAGCAGCAACGTGCGGCACCTTTCCGGCCATGACCGCGAGTGACCGTGCTCTGATCCAGCATCCGCTGACTGGCGCGCGATGGTCTCGGAGCGCATCCTCATCTAGCCGATGAGAGTACGTATGTGGTGTGGGGCCCAGGGGCCGGGATCGAGCACGTCTGGTACCACCTGTGGCAGCATCAGGATCGTGTGACGCGCCATTCGGATGAGGTCGATGATATTTGGTGAACTCGGTGCCACGTGGACCACGGTGCTGGGGCCAGACCCTTCTGCAGGAAGGAGGATGCATGGCACTGGGGCGAGTACTGGTGGTCGGTCTCAATCCCGCCATGATCCCGGGCTGGGACCCTGAGCCGGTCGAGGCTGAGATAACACGCGGTCAGGCCCGTTTCGGCGATCATGGCATCGAGGCCGACTGGTGCTTGGTGGCACTCGACGAGAACGCCGAAGGGGCGATCGTGGAAGCGCTGACCCGAAAGGACTACGCCTGCGTGGTGATTGGGGGCGGTATCCGCACGCACGAGCCATTGCTCGAGTTCTTCGAGAAGGTGGTCAACCTGGTCCGGCAGCATGCGCGCGGCGCGGCCATCGCCTTCAATAACCGCCCCGAGGACTGCGCCGACGCCGCACTGCGGTGGCTGCGGTAGCCAGCAGGGCAACAGGATCGGCCAGCGCCATCAAGGCCGGTTGCCACCGCCCTCGGCGGGCCCGCGCGAGCAATGCGGGCCTGCAACGCGCTCTCATGCCGCGCAGCCCGTGTACGGCAGCCCTCTGCGTGAAGGGCTCGCGCCGCGCAGACTTATAGCGCAGCGTTACTCCATGCGCAGTCGCAGTCCCAAATCTGCTCGCTACCCGACTGATGGTTTCTCATCTATCTGTCGTAACCGACAAGTACACCGACAGATAGATGAGATACCGACATCTCTATTGAGAACCTACATCAGCTCGATATGCTGGCGGACGGCAATATTCGGACCGTGCGGTATTCCTGCACGGCTCGCTGTCCGCTGGGCCGAGGCTCAGGCACGTCCAAACGGCGGACGGCGGGCCCTAAAACGCGGAAGGATGGCCGACATGACATTGTCTGCCCTCCCCGAAGAGTCCTTCCAGCGCGTGCTCTGCGTCGTCGCGGACCCTGACGACATGGAGTACGGCACGTCCGCGGCCGTCGCTCGCTGGACCGCGCGCGGCATCGAGGTCGGTTATCTCCTGCTCACCCGCGGCGAGGCAGGCATGCCGAACCCTCCCGAGGAGACGGCACGCCTGCGCGTCGCAGAGCAGCAGGCCGCCTGCGCCGTCGTCGGCGTCAAGCACCTGACCGTCCTCGAACATCCGGACGGCGTGCTCGTCTACGGCCTCGACCTGCGCCG
>Ga0210378_10001691_pt1 | contig 11475 bp, 10 predicted proteins | sample PLM1_60_b1redo_FD_155465 | JGI IMG/M metagenome (GOLD analysis project Ga0210378, IMG submission 155465) | Groundwater sediment microbial communities from an aquifer in East River, Colorado, USA - PLM1_60_b1 redo | ecosystem: Environmental > Terrestrial > Soil > Riparian zone | place: USA: East... | reverse complement strand
TTGAACCGCCGAGCATACGCCGTGGTCAGATTGTCGAGCGCTCCAGTGGGGAGCCCGAATGCAGCAACGGCGCCACGCAGCGCCTCGTACACCACGCGGCGCACGGGACGTGCACCCGCGTCTGGGCCGACGAGCAGATCGGCGATAGGGCTTCCCCGGTGCGGCGTGCCGATCGTCGAGAGCGACGCGACGCGCGGGGCCAACCCGGAGAGGTCACGATGCAGGGCGTAGCGGGCGTCCAGTCCGCCCATGCTGTGGGCGATGATGTGAATGCGCGCCTGCGGTTCTGGAAAGCGAAAGCCGGTTATCTCGGTGGCCAGCGCCTGGGCCCGCATCTCGATGGAGCCGGCCACCGGCACCCGGGGAAAGCAGGCGCCTGGAAACGCCGCGCGAACTCCGCGAAAGTAGTCCTGCCCGAGACAGCGCTGGGGGACGAGGAAGCCGGAGGCGAAGACCAGGTTCACCACCACCAGGATACCTTTAGCGGCCGCCGCATCGCCGAGAAGGCCGAGGCGGAGGAGCCCATCGTGAAGGATCGCTAGATGGCTGACCGGTCGGGCGTGAAGCGAACGCTCGTCCTCGGCCAGGTCGTCATCGCCGCCGGTCTCATCGCCGTGAACACGTCGGGCTCATTCGGCGTGCTGATCGTCCTGATGGCCCGGGCGGGCTTCGGCTACGGCATGGTCAACCCGACGTCCACGAAGGCGGTGGTGGCGTGGTTCCCGCCGCGTCAGCGCGCAACGGCCATGGGGCTCAAGCAGGTCGGCCTGCCCTTCGGTGGGATGCTCGGCGCCGTCGCTTCGGTCGCGATCTACCACGACCCGCCCGGCCCGCCGGCGCCGAGGGCCGGACCAGGCGGCCAGAGGCCGATCAGCGAGGTCCTCATGAACCGTGACCTCTGGCTGGTCGCTCTCGCGACACTCGTCTTCGCCGCGATGCGGACCGCGTGGATGGCATTCCTGGCGCTCTACCTCCAGGGCGTCGTGCGGTCTGACGCTTCTCGCCGCGAGCTGCCTACCGCAAAGGCGCGAATTCCAAGACATCGGTAGGTCCTGTTTGTCGTCGAGGACGTTCGAGGATCGGACGGGGAGGGCTAACGTAAAGGAAGCGGTGCCCCTCGGCGGCACCAACTTTTCCATCACACGGGGCACTCCGCCGGAAGCCCATCAGCAAGGTCCTCGTACCGGCGGCGCACACTCGGTCAGGTTGGGCGCGTCAAGTGCCGAGCGTGACTTTCGGCGCTGCGGCCGGTTAATACAGGGTGAGCGATGGTCGAGAGCGAGCCCGACGAGAAGCTTCTGGTCGAGACTGCGCAGCGGGACCCGCGCTGCTTCGCCGATCTCTACCGGCTGCACTTCGACCGGGTCTACGCCTATGTCGCGCGGCGAGTCGCGACACGCTCCGATGCGCAGGACTTGACCGCCGAGGTCTTTCAGCAGGCGCTCGCCAACCTCGGGCGGTTCGAGTGGCGCGGCGTTCCGTTCGCCGCCTGGCTCTACCGTATCGCGGCCAATGCCGTCACGGACCATCACCACCGCACGGTGCGTGACCAGAACGTGCCCCCGAACCCGGAGCCGGGGCGGGAAGAACACGAGAGCGCCGAGCGACGCGCGTCGCTCTATCGCGCGGTCCGCGAGTTGCCCGCGGACCAGCGGCGCGTCATCGAGATGCGGTTCGCCGAGGACAGGAGCATCGCCGAGATCGCCCGGGTGCTCGGGCGAAGCGAGGGAGCCGTGAAGCAACTACAGTTCCGCGCGCTCGGAAGCCTTCGGGCACGATTGGATCAGGACGATGCCTGAGCGGGATCCGGCCGAGCGACTCGACGAGCTGGTGGATACGATGCTGAGCGACTCCGCCACGACTGGCGACACCGCCGCGCCGCTGGGCGACCTCCTGGCGGTGGCGGGGGAGCTGCGCGGCTTGCCGAGCGAGGAATTTCGCGCGCGCCTCGGCGCCGAGCTCGTGAAGGCGGTGCCACCGACGGAAGCCGACATGGTCACGACCACGACGTTCATCCGTGCTGGCCTTCTGGCTGATCTCGCCCGCCGATTCAGCGGGCAGCTTCTCCAGCCGGGCGATCGAGAGTACGACGAGGCTCGTCGCGTGCACAACGGGTTGGTGGACAAACGGCCGGCGCTCATCGCGCGGTGCCGCGGCACCGCCGACATCGTGGAAGCCGTGAAGCTGGCGCGCGCGCTGCGCCTTGAGGTCGCCATTCGCGGCGGCGGCCACAACGTGGCCGGCCGCGCCACCATCGACGACGGCCTGATGATCGATCTCTCGTCGATGAAGGGGATTCACGTCGATCCGGCGACCCGCGCGGCCCGCGCGCAGGGAGGCGTGACGTGGGCGGAGTACAACCGCGAGACGCAGGCGCATGGCCTCGCCAGCACGGGCGGCGTCATCTCGTCAACCGGGATCGCCGGTCTCACACTCGGGGGCGGACTCGGATGGCTGCACGGCAGGTACGGCCTCGCCGTCGATAATCTACTGTCGGTCCAGCTCGTCACCGCCGACGGCCGAATTCTCACCGCCAGCGAGCGGGAGCATCCTGATCTCTTCTGGGGACTGCGCGGCGGCGGCGGGAACTTCGGGGTGGCGGCCTCCTTTGCATACCGGGTTCATGCCGTGGGGCCGACGATTACGGGCGGACTCGTCGCCCACTCGTTTCCGCGCGCCCGGGACGTGCTGCGGTTCTATCGCGACGTGAGCGCGTCAGCGCCCGATGAGCTGACGGCGGGGGCCGGCCTGCTGCATGCGCCCGATGGATCGAACACGAAGATCGCCGCCATCGTCGCCTGCCACTGCGGCACGCTGGAGCGCGGCGGGGCGGCGGTCGGTCCGATCAAAGCCTTTGGACCGCCGGTGATGGACACGCTCAGGCCAAGACCCTACTGCCAGATGAACTCGATGCAGGACGCCGTCTATCCCAGAGGCGCGTTCAACTACTGGAAGTCGAGCTTCCTGGCGGCGCTGAGCGACGATGCGATCGATACGATGATCGACTGCTACGCGCGGTGCCCGTCACCGGTGAGTCAGTTGCTGCTCGAGCACTTGCACGGCGCGGCGGTGCGCGTGGGCGCGAGCGACACAGCGTTTCCGCATCGCAGGGCCGGTTACAACTTCCTGGTGCTGGGGCAGTGGATAGATCCGGCCGACGGCGAGCGCTGCCTGGCCTGGGTGCGCGAGACGTTCGCGGCGATGCAACCCTTCATGGCGTCGGGTCGCTACGTCAATTATCTTGGCGACGAGGAGGGGGGCGATCCGGTGGCGGCGGCGTATGGATCGAACTACGCGCGATTGCAGCAGCTCAAGGCGAAGTACGATCCCGACAACTTCTTCCATATGAACCAGAACATCAGGCTGGCGCGGTGACGCAAACCCCTCTACCAGATCGGAGATCGCCCATGAGCAGCCCATCGACCGTGGAAGAAGCCAAGATCGCCGAACTGTCTGCCCGGCTCTCGGGTGCCCTGCTGCGTCCCGGAGATGCCGGCTACGACGAGGCGCGCCGGCTCCACAACGGGATGATCGACCGGCGGCCGGCGCTGATCGCGCGCTGCAGGGGCACCGCCGACGTCGTCGACGCGGTGAACTTCGCGCGCACGCACCGCCTCGAGATCGCCGTGCGTGGCGGTGGGCACAACGTGGCCGGCAAGGCCGTGTGCGACGGCGGGCTGATGATCGACCTCTCGCTCATGAAGGGAATCCACGTGGACCCGGTCCGCCGCGCGGTGCGCGCGCAGGGGGGGGTCACGTGGCGCGAGTTCAACCGCGAGACCCAGGTCCATCGGCTCGCGACCACCGGCGGCACGATCTCCACCACGGGCATCGCCGGGCTGACGCTCGGCGGCGGGCTCGGATGGCTCATGGGCAAGCACGGCCTGGCTGTCGACAACCTCCTCTCTGCAGAGGTCGTCACGGCTTCGGGAGAAGTCGTGCTGGCCAACGAGAAGGAGAACGGCGACCTGTTCTGGGGGCTCCGGGGTGGCGGCGGCAACTTCGGCGTGGCCTCGTCGCTCGAGTACCGGCTAAATCCGGTAGGCCCGGTGACGAGCGGCCTGGTGGCCCACCCCTTCGAGCGCGCGCGCGACGTGCTCCGATTCTTCCGCGAGGTCACCTCATCGCTCCCCGACGAGCTCACGCTGTTCGGCGGACTGCTGCACGCGCCCGACGGCTCGGGGGCACGGCTGGCAGTCCTCATCGCCTGCCATTGTGGCGCTTCCGGCGAAGCCGAAGCCGCGCTTCGACCCATCAAGGCGTTCGGGCAGCCGGCGATGGACACCATCGGCCCGGCGAGCTACGAGCAGACCAACATGATGCTGGACGAGGCCTTTCCCCGCGGCGCGCTCAACTACTGGAAGTCGAACTTCCTCGCCGAGCTGAGCGACGCAGCCATCGAGATCCTGAGTGCGCGGTTTTCGACGTGCCCGTCACCGATGAGCGGGCTGGTGCTCGAGCACATGCACGGCGCGGCGACCCGGGTGCGCGTCACCGAGACGGCGTTCCCCCACCGCTCCCAGGGCTACAACCTGCTGATTGTCTCGGAGTGGCTCGATCCGGGTGACACCGATCGGAACGTGGCGTGGACGCGGGAGACGTACGACGCGATGCAACCCTACTTCGCGCGTGGCCGGTACGTGAACTACCTGGGCGCGGACGAAGGCGACGAGCCGATCCAGGCGGCCTACGGGCCGAACTTCGCTCGCCTGCGCGCGCTCAAGTCCAAGTACGATCCGACGAACCTCTTCCACCTGAACCAGAACATTCGCCCGGGAGCATAAACCCGCGCACCCCGGGCGATAGGGGCGAAGAATGTAGCCGCTCGCCGGCGACGGACGCCGGCTACTTCTTCTCGGCAGGCTTGGCCGCGGAACCCTTCGCGGCCGGCTGTTTCGGCATCGGGGCGGTCGGCATCATGATGTGCGCGTACTTCGTGCCCTTCCACATCACCCACGGTCCGCCGTTCTGCGGATCGGTCGGCAACGCGTCGAGCTGCGCTGGGTCCGGCACGACGACCATCACGTGCGGGCCGCTTACCACCCACTGATTGTCGGCCGTCGGCTTATCGGCGTAGGGGTCGGTGTTGCTGGCGCCCTTGTCACCCTTGAGCATGTAGGCGAGGCCGATATTCTTGACCTGAGGATCCTTCTTGTTGATCCAGCCGTCGGCCCAGCTCTGCCATTCCTTGTCGAGGCACATCGGAGTCCCATCGGCTTCGGTCATGCACATCCAACCGTTGGTGCCGGCCCGGAGCTGTTTCATCTGGCCGTCCGCGGTCATCTCCATGATCGTCGCGTTCTTCGAGATCGACGGCGGCGCGGCGCTCATCGCCCTCGCGATCTTCGCGGCGTCCGAGCTTCCTCCGCCGGCCTTGGTCATCGTCTCGTGCCCTGATTTCGCCTTGGGCTCTTCCTTGTCGGGCTTGGCCTTCTCCTGTGCAGCAACCGTCCAGCCCGCCATGATCAGCAGTCCTGCCACCACCGCAATCGTCTTCCGCATCGCTCTCCTCCGTCGGATGTGGGCTACGCTCTGGCTGCCATCGCACCCCACCAACGGGACACTCCCGCCGGCACGCGAGTCGCTCGATGCGTCCGAAGATCTGCGGAAAGAGCGTCCGCGTCAAGAGGCTTTCGGCGGCGCAGGAACCTTGGCCATGAATGGACCCGCCGTCTGGCCCTGGGGGTTGGTGACCACCACGGTCAAATCGGTACGCGCCGTTGGCAGCACGCCCATGTGGGGCGCCGTAGATCGAGGCCGAGGACGAGAGGATCCGGGCTTCCCGCGGTGAGCCTTGCATGTCGTTGTCATTAAGTCGGCTCGTGTACAGTCAGGACAATGCCCGGGGGATCGGAAGCCACCGAAGGAGTCGGAGGGCTCGCGCCGGCGCCCCGACCGGTGCGCCTTGGGGCTCTCCGGCACCGCGACTTCCGGCTGTTCTGGATCGGCCAGCTGGTCTCGCAGATCGGGACCTGGATGCAGAGCGTGGCGCAGGCGTGGCTCGTGCTGGAGCTAACCCGGTCTCCGCTCCAGCTCGGAATCGTCAGCGCGCTTCAGTTCACGCCGGTCCTGCTCCTGTCACCGATCGGTGGCGCGCTGAGCGACCGCTTCGCCAAGCGGCGGGTTCTGCTCGTGAGCCAGACGGCCATGAAGCTGCAGGCGCTGGTGCTGGCCGTCCTCGTCTGGAGCGGCCACATCCAGTACTGGCACGTGGCGGTCCTCGCCGCGATTTACGGGCTGGGTCGGGCGATCGACATCCCGGCGCGTCAGGCGTATGTCACCGATCTCGTCGGCAGGGCCGACTTGGCCAACGCCGTCGCGCTCAACTCGGTGGTCATGAACGGCGCCCGCATTGTTGGCCCCGCCGTCGCCGGGCTGCTCATCGCCGCCTTCGGCGTCGCCCTCGCCTTTCTTCTGAACGGCGTGAGTTTCATCGCCGTGCTGGTGGCCCTTTTGGCGATTCGTACCGAAGGGCGCCCCGATCCCGCCGGCCGGCTCGGAATCAGGGAAGGGGTTCTCGGCGCGCTGGCCTATGCGGGGAGAACTCCGCCGGTGGCGTTCACTCTCGGGCTGATGATCGTCGTGAGCCTCCTGGTTCTCAACTTCAACGTCGTGGTGCCCCTGGTCGCCCGGGACGTGCTGAACCAGGGAGCGCACGGGTTCGGGCTCCTCATGTCCGCATTGGGGGCCGGGGCCGTTGCGGGAGGGTTCGGTGTTGCGCTGTTTCGGCGCGGTCAACCTCCGCTCTCGTTCCTGGCGGGCTCGGCGGCGACGCTCTGCGCCGGGCTCGTCGCGCTGGCGCTGGTCGGCCAGTTCGCCGCCGCGGCCGCCGTGCTCGCTCTTCTCGGATGCTGTCAGATCCTCTTCACGACGGGTTGCAACATCACGCTCCAGCTCATCGCGCCCAATGAGCTCCGTGGACGGGTGATGGGACTGTACACCGTGACCTTCGCCGGCATGACGCCCTTCGGGTCACTGCTGGTCGGCATCATCGCCGAGCACCTCGGCGTGCGCGCGGCCTGCGCCGTGGGCGGCGCCACCGGCCTCCTGGGGGTTGTCGTCCTGGTGCTCGTCGCCCATCGGTCGGGCATAGCCTTGAGCCATGCACGAGGTGTGTAGCTCGCGTCGACCCGGGTGGGTGGGGCTTCTATCCCGGGGTCCCGGGTTGACAAGCTCTGCAACCTGTCCATAATGGTGCAACTTTTCAATTGGGCTTGTTCGTTCTCGTGCTCCCGATCGGTCTCCGCGAGTGAGGAGGATCGACCATGACCCGACGCACTGGGATCAAAGAACTTCTGGCTCTCACTGCCGCTCTGGCCCTGGTGGCGGCTGCTGGCGAAGCGGCCGCACAGAAGGGGGGACAGACGCCGATCCTCTCCGGGCCGCTGGTCAAGCTGGATATCAAGGAAGCCCAGATCGAGACGGCGAAGGGAAAGCCCAAGGGCACCTTCAGGATCGCGCAACACTTCGCCCTCGACCCCGGCTGGCTCGATCCGCTGGAGCACATATTCGCCCTGACGATGCAGACCTACGACTATCTGGTCCACGACGCGCTCATCAAGCCCATGCCACAGGGGGAGGCCACCTACAGTCTGGCCGAGCACGCCGAGCTGGCGGCTGATTTCAGGAGGGCGGCATTCCGGTTGCGGCCAGGGCTCAAGTTCCACGACGGCCAGCCGCTCAGCACCGCCGACGTGAAGTGGACCTACGAGAACTACAAGGGGGCGCACGCCAAGCTGTTCCGCGACAAGCTCGAGCACATCCAGATTATCGACGACCGCACGATCGTCTTCCACTTCAAGGAGCCGTTCCTCGAGTTCATGGACCTCTACAACGGGGCGGTCAGCGGGATCGGGTGGATCGTTCCCAAGCACTACTACGAAAAGGTCGGCCGGGACGGGTTCAAGGCGAAACCGATCGGCGCCGGGCCGTACAAGTTTGTCAGCCAGCAGGCCGGCGTTCAGATGGATTTCGAGGCCTGGGAGGAGTACTGGCGCCGCACCCCGGCCGCCAAGACCATCGTCGTCAAGGGCATCCGCGATAACGCGGCACGTCTGGCGGGCCTGCAGACCGGGGAGCTGGACCTGGCCTTCGGGATGACGGGCAAGGTGCTGCCGCAGGTGATGGCGGACAAGAACCTGCGCTGGGTTCCCAACTTCACGAGTGTCTGGCACCTGGCGTTCCCCGGCTACAACGAGCCCGACAGTCCCTTCCACGACAAGCGCGTGCGCCAGGCGGTGAGCCTGGCCATCAACCGTGAGTTCCTGGTCAGACAGGAGACCCAGGGCGTCGGCAAGGTCTGGGGCAACTGGATCAGCCCGGAGAACCGCGACGCCCTGAAGGGGGACGGGAAAGATCTGCCGCTGCCGGAGCACAACATCGCGAAGGCCAAGCAGGTGCTGGCGCAGACCAAGTCCCCAAACGGCTTCGAGTTCGAGTGGTTCGTGCCCTTCGTCCCCTACTTCGACATGGGCGAGCGCATCCTCACCGACCTGCGCGCGGTAGGAATTCGCGGCAAGCTCCAGTCGCTGGAGGGACCTGCCTTCAGGGCCAAGATGGGCCAGGGCAGAAAGGGATTTCCCGGTAACCGGACCATCGTGCAGAACATCGATCCGCGGCCGGGCGGGGCCAAGGCCACCATCGGCGTCTACGCTGTCTGCGGTAGCCCCGCCTCCATTGTCTGCGAGCCGCAGATCGAGGAGCTGTGGACGAAGCATGAGGCAAGCAAGAACCTGGACGAACGGGACCGGCTGAACAAGGCGATCCAGAAGATCCTGGTCGAGGAGTACTACATGGTGCCGATCTACTGGAACCCCTTCGTGCACGCGATTGGGCCGAGAGTCCTCCCGGAAGGCAAGGGGATCGAGCGTTACTACGACACGCTGCATGCTCCTTATCCGTGGCCGTGGGAGGTCTGGGAGGTGCGGGCGGACCGGTGAGAAAGTACGTCCTCCTCCGAGGCTTCTACAGCCTCGTCACCCTGTGGCTCCTGGTTACGATCATCTTCGCGATGGTCCGGCTCACCGGCGACCCGGTCGCGATGAAGGGGGAGATCGGCGCCGACGCGACCTACCTCGAGCGCATCAAGCATGACTGGGGCCTGGATCAACCCGTGTACTGGCAGTACACGGGCTTCATCGGCAATCTCCTGAAAGGAGATTTCGGGCACTCCTTCGAGAAGTCTCTGCCGGTCCGGGACATCTATTTCGAGCGGCTGCCGAACTCGCTCAAGCTCGGGTTTGCCGCCTTCGTCATCTCGCTCGCCCTGGGCGTGCCGTTCGGGATGCTGTCCGCGCTGAAGGTGAACACCTGGTGGGACAACGCCGGCAAGATGATCGCCCTCCTCGGGTTGTCTATGCCGGGGTTCTTCGTCGGCCTGGTCCTGATCATCATCTTCGGCGTTCAGCTGGGCTGGCTTCCCGTTCTGGGTAAGGGGAGCAGCGCCTTCGTCTGGAGCAACCCGGCGACGTGGGCGCCGTTCTGGTTCAGGGACTGGCCGCACCTGGCCATGCCGGCGTTCGCTCTGGGCTGGTACTTTTCGGGGGCCATGCTGCGGATCACCCGCTCCGGGATGCTCGACGTCCTTGGTAGCGACTACATCAAGCTCGTTCGCCTCAAGGGCGTGCCCGAGCGCATGGTCGTGGCGAAGCACGCGCTCAAGAATTCGCTGATCCCCGTCCTGACCTTCGCCGGGTTGAATCTGTTGATCATGGTGAACGTGGCGGTGGTAATCGAGGTCATCTTCAACTGGCCGGGCGTCGGCCAGCTGCTCTACGACGGCCTGAGCAACCGCGACTTCCCCATGGTGCAGGGTGTGGTGCTGATGTCCGGCCTGATGATCGTGATGCTGAACTTCGTGATCGACGTCCTCTACGGTTACGTCGATCCCCGCATCCGCCTGTCCCGGTAGGTGCAGGAGGCCTAGGCGATGGCGACGATCCTGGGACGTGCAACCGAGATCGGCGGGGTCTCGCGCGCCGCGCGCCGGAGCTACAGCTGGGTGCGCGAAATCCCGCTGGTCCCACTCCTGCTGGTGACCGTCCTGGTCCTCGTCGCCGTCCTCGCCCCCGTCCTGGCGCCTCACAGCCATCTCGATCCGGTGAAGCCCACGCCAGGGCAGTGCCAGGCGAAGTACGGCATGGCCGACTGCCCATACGTCGACAACATGCCCCCGTTCTGGTTCTCGCAGGGCACGTTCGCCACGCCTCTGGGCACCGACTACCTCGGTCGGGATTTGCTGAGCCGGCTGATGTACGGCGCCCGTATTTCCCTGGTGGTGGCCCTGACGGGCACGCTGTTCGCGGGCGCCATCGGCACGCTGCTCGGCGTCCTGGCGGGGTACATGGGCAAGTGGTGGGACCAGATCATCATGCGTGTTACCGACGCCTGGTTGACGCTGCCCTCGCTGGTCTTTGCGATCTTGTTGTCCAGCGTGCGTGGGCCCGGCCTGTGGAACATCGTGCTCATCCTGGCCCTGGTCTTCTGGAGCCGGTACTCGCGCGCGGTGCGGGGGGAAGTCCTGGCGCTGCGGGAGCGGGAGTTCGTGCGGCTGGCGGAGATCAACGGCGTCGGGAAGCTGAAGATCATCCGGCGGCATCTGATTCCCAACGTCATGAACACGGTCATGGTGCTCTTCAGCCTGCAGGTGGGCGTGGCCGTCATCATCGAGGCGTCGCTCAGCTTCCTCGGCGTCGGCGTCCCCCCGCCGGAGCCCTCCTGGGGACTCATGATGGCCCAGGAGCGCGAGAGCCTGATGCAAGGGAAGTGGTGGCTGGCGGTCTTCCCGGGGATCTGCATCACGATGCTCGTGCTCTCGGCCAACATGCTGGGTGATTGGCTGCGCGTCCGCCTGGATCCCCAGCTGCGCAACCGCTAGGTCTCGATCGCCCGTGCCGCCGCTGTTGCGTGTAGACGATCTCAGAGCCTACTACTTCGGCTTCCGTGGCACGCGCGTCGTGAAGGCGATCGACGGAGTCAGCTTCAGCCTGGAAGCGGGAGAGACGTTCGGGCTCGTGGGAGAGTCCGGCTGCGGCAAGACTTCCACCTGCCACGCAATCGTCCGTCTGTTGCCCCCGAGCGCCCGCATCGTGAGCGGTCGGATCGAGCTCGAGGGCGAGGACCTGCTGGGCAAGAGCCAGACGGAGATGCGGCAGATCCGCGGGCGGCGGATCGCCACCATCCTCCAGGATCCTATGGCCTCCCTGGACCCGCTTTTCTCCATCTACGACCAGGTCGCTGAGCCGGCCTACTACCATCGGGCGTTCCGTGGACGGCGCCTGCGCCAGCGGGTGAAGGAGCTCTTGAGCGCAGTCCGCATTCCCTCACCGGAGAGGCGGATGAAGGACCTCCCGCACCAGATGAGCGGGGGCATGCGCCAGCGCATCGTCGGGGCCATCGCCCTGGCTGGAGGCCCCCAGGTCATCATCGCGGACGAGCCGACCACGAACCTCGACGTGACCATCCAGCTCCAGTACC
>Ga0210378_10001690_pt1 | contig 11476 bp, 5 predicted proteins | sample PLM1_60_b1redo_FD_155465 | JGI IMG/M metagenome (GOLD analysis project Ga0210378, IMG submission 155465) | Groundwater sediment microbial communities from an aquifer in East River, Colorado, USA - PLM1_60_b1 redo | ecosystem: Environmental > Terrestrial > Soil > Riparian zone | place: USA: East... | reverse complement strand
CGCCGACCGACGGGCCGGCCGGCCCGACCGGGCCGCCGACCGACGGGCCGGCCGGCCCGACCGGGCCGCCGACCGACGGGCTGGCTTGGGCGCACCGGCAGTTCCGCCCTCCAGTGGCTCCCGGACCGCCCGAGCCGGCCCGACCGCCCGCTCCGCCCGGCCCCTCCGGACCGCACGGTGCGCCGCCGGCGGGCGAGCACCGTGGCCCGCCGCCCGAGGCGCCGCCGTGGGGGGAGCCGGAGAACCCGCCGTGGGGCGGGGCCGCCGGAGCGGCAGGACCGCCGGTCGGCGACCGGCCCGCAGAGCCGTCGGCCGCGCCAGGGCACGGCGAGCGGCCAGAGCGGCAGGAGCGGCCTGTTGACGGCGCGGCGCCGCCGGCTCCGGCCCGCTCCCGTGGCGACGGGCCGGACGAGGGTTAGGCCGGGTTGGGGCGTGTCCGCTGGGTCGCGGTGGACGCGGACGAGCACCGTTCCCCGGCGCCCAACATCGGCCGGACACGTCGTCCGGTCAGCGAGCCGACCGCCGGGTGAGGCACCCGGCCGGGTGCGTGCCAGCCCGAACTGTCCGTGCAACGATCGATACATGTCGTCATGGTCGTCCGCGGCGCCCGCCCCGCCCGGTCGCCGCCGTGCAGCTGGCCTGGCCTGGGCCAGGAGAACACGTCCGAGGCTCGTGGCGGCGGTGCGGGTCGTGATCGCCTGCGCGCTGGCGGTGCTCGCCTCCGGCTGCGTACGGTTCCGCGCCGACCTGGCCGTCGCGCCGGACCAGACCGTGTCCGGCACGATCGTCGTTGCCGTGCAGACGTTGATCAGCACCGGGCTGCCGACGATCGACCTGCCCGCGCCGCTGCGCGAGCACGTGCGCACCGAGGTCTACAACCAGGACGGGTACGTCGGGTCGAAGCTCACCCTGCGGCGGCTGCCCTTCGACCAGTTCGACGACCTATTCCGGCGGGCGGGCTCGACCGCTCAGGCCAACCTGCCCAACCTGCCGGGCCTGACCGACCTGCCTGGGCTCCCGGGCATACCGCTGCCCGGTGCGTCCACGTCGGCGGCGCCGTCGGCGACGCCATCCCCGGGCGGGTCCGAGCCCTCGCCCGGCGCGGGCGCTCCGGCCGGCCCGACCACGACGAACCTGTCCTTGCGAAGCGAGGGCGACAAGGTCCGAGCCACCGGGTCGTTCTTCTTCCCGATCCTCGCCTTCGGCGCCGACGCGGCCAGCGCCGACGTTCGGCTGGCGATCACCTTCCCCGGCGACGTGACGTCGGCCAACGGCGTGCGCGACGGCCGCACCGTGACCTGGACGTTCGCGCTGGGCCAGGTCCAGCGGGTGGAGGCCACGGCGTACCTGCACGGTTCGCCGGGCGCAGGTTGGGCCCGGCTGGGACTCTTCGGCGGCGGCGGCATGCTGCTGGCGCTGGTGGCCGCGGTCGCCGTGCTGCTGACGCGCCGTCGCCCGACGGCCGCACCCGACCGGCTGCTCCCGGCGGGCGGAAGTCCCGGTCCGGACGGTCCGGCCGGTCCGGACGGTCCGGACGGTCCGGCCGGTCCGGACGGTCCGGACGGTTCGGCCGGTCCGGACGGTTCGGACGGTTCGGACGGTTCGGACGGTCCGGGCGAGACCCGGCGGTATGAGGTGCCGGCGGCGCGGACCGGCCCGACCGCGCGCACCACCCCGCTGACTGGCGCGTCGGCGTCGAGTCTGGTGGCCGACTCGGCGGCCGGCAGGATGTCGGCGCCGGACCCAGCGGCCCGGCCGGCACCGGCCGCCCAACCCGGCGCTGGCGGCGACTCCGCCTGGGTACGCCCGGTGCCGCGTCCAATGCAACCGGACCGGCCGGCGGCGGACAGCGGTCGCGGTCGCCCGTTTGCGCGTCCGGAGCATCCGCTGCACCAGGACGCGCCGGCGGGGGTGGACCAGGTCGGCAGCACGGCGAGTGGCGTGCCTTCGGCCGGCGCCTCCGCTCACCCCACCCGGCCGGCGGCCGGGGACTCCACCCCCCGGAACCCGCCCAGCCGCCCGGTGCACCCGCTGCACCGGGACGTGCCGGCCGTCGGCGGCCAGCCGGCCGGCCGAGCCGAGGCCGGCGCGCACCGGGCGGACGCGCGCTCGGGCCGGCCAGATCCGTCGGCGGGGTCGAGCCCGCCGTCCTGGCCGGCAGCGGACCTCGACCGCGGTCGCCCAGCGGCGCGCCCGGTGCATCCCTCGCACCGGGACGGGCCGGGCGCTCCGAGCCCGGCTGCCGCTTCGAGCCTGCCTGCCGCTTCGAGCCTGCCCGCCGCTTCGAGCCCGGCTGCCGCTTCGAGCCTGCCCGCCGCTTCGAGCCCGGCTGCCGCTTCGAGCCTGCCCGCCGCTTCGAGCCCGGCTGCCGCTTCGAGCCCGCCCGCGGCGCCGAGCCCGCCCGCGGCGCCGAGCCCGCCCGCGGCGCCGAGCCCGGCCGCGGCGCCGAGCCCGGCCGCGGCCCCGAGCCCACCCGCCGCTTCGAGCCTGTCTGCCGCTTCGAGCCTGCCCGCCGCTCCAAGCCCGCTGGTGGCCGCCGAGCGGGGCTGGCGTCCGGCCGGCGTGCCGCCCCGCCCAACGGACCGCCCAACGGACTCCGGCTACCCGGCCCGGCCCGGCGCACCGGGGGCGCCTGCCTCCGGCCGGCAGGACATCGGCGGCCCGGGCGCGGGCGCCGGGTTCCGGCGGTCCACCGATCCCACCACCCCACCCGCGGCGCCGCCACGCCCCCAGGAGCCGTCCCGCGCGGCGCTGTCACCGGCACACCCGGACACGCCGGCCCGGCCGTCGCCGGACCCAGCCGAACGCGGCGGTGGGCCTCCGGTGGCGCCCAGTGCCTCCGCGCGGACGGCGCTCGGCGGGCCGGCGCCCGACCCTGGAGCCGACCCGGACCGCCCGACCGCCGGCCGGGCCGGTCCTCCGTTTGCCCCCTGGCTGGACCCGGTCGCGTCGCTGGCGCACCGCGTCGCGGCCGACAAGACCCGGGGCGGGCGGCACCGCGGCGGGCGGCACCGCCGGCAGCCGGCTCCGCCGGCTGACGCGACCGCGCCCGGCACACCGGCACACCCCGGCGCCGCACCCCCGGGCAGCCCGACTCCGGCCGACGCACCGGCGCCACCGCCCGCCACCGCATCGCCGAGGCCGTTCCCCGCCGCACCGTCGCTGGCGCCGGCCCCGCCGTACCCCTACCCGATCACCGGCCGGCCGCCCTCCGCCCCGCAGCCGCCGGCAACCGGACCACCGCACCCGCCGCCAGGCCAGCAGCACGGCCCGTACGCCGACCCGCCCGGCGCCCACGGCGAGGCCCGCGATCCCGCGGCGCCGGCGGCGCGCGGAGCCCGCGTCCCACCGGGCCCGGGGCTCTCCCCGCCCGACGAGGCGCCGTGGGCTCCGCCGGATCCGCGATAGGGGTGCCCGTGGCGATCCAGGCAAGTGACTCATTGAGGAACACTCGGGTGACCTTCCGGGTGCGGTGACTCGACCTCGAGTAGCTCGGCGAGCAGGTGGACTCTGGCCTGCCGGAGGTAGCCGGTTGTGCGGTGGGCTTCGCCGGCCGCCGAGCCGGGCGGTCGTTGTGTTGTGAGTGGTTGGCTCGGTGGGCTGCGACTGGCCGGCGGTGCATGGGGGTGGGTGGGCGGCGGCTGGCCGGCGGCGTCAGGCGGCCAGGACCTGGCGGCGCGGCTGCCAGGTCCGCGGAGGGACGGCCCGGCCGTCGGGCAGGATCTCGCCGCTGTCGTCGAACAGCACGACGCCGTTGCAGAGCCGGCTCCACCCTTGTTCGGGATGGCTGACTACGACGCGGGCTGCGTCGCGGTCGGTGGCGTCGGCGGACGGGCAGGCTGGGCGATGCTGGCACATGACGGTTCCGTTCCGGTGAGGTGGCTGGGCCGATGTGATCTTGGTCACGAACATTACTCTGTCTCTTGACTCTTGTCAACACATCAGTCAAGATACCGCGCCCGCCGGTGTTGAAGCCCTCGGAGACAGAACTGTGACGTGTGCCGGGCGGATGGTTAGGCAAGGATGGTTGTGCAAGCAACAGGCCGCGTCGTCCGGCAAGGAGGCCGTCATGGGCAGACTCGTGCCAACCACCGTGCTCGCGCTCGCCGCGGCGATCTGCATGGGGGGCTCCGCCGTCGGGGTGGCCCAGGCCCAGGTCGGGTCGGCCGCGGTTGCCGGCACGGTCGCGGCTGACCCGGCCGCTGATGACTCCGCAGCGGCGACCTCAGCGGAGCCGTTCCCGCAGGTGATCGCGCTGCCGGCCGGCTGGCGGCCGGAGGGGGTCGCTGCCGGCCGCGGCACCGCCGGCTACGTCGGCTCGCTGGCCGACGGCGCGATCTACCAGGTCGACCTCCTGACCGGTGCAGGGTCGGTGTTGGTGCCCGGCGTGCCCGGCCGAGCCACCACCGGTCTTGAGGTGGACCAGCACAACCGGATCTTCGCCGCCGGCGCCGGCACCGGCGCAGGCCACGTGTACGACGCGGACACCGGAGCCGCGCTGGCCTCGTACCAGTTCCTTCCACCGGGCGCCGGGTTCGTCAACGACGTCGTGGTCACCGACGCCGCGGCGTACTTCACCGACTCCCGCAACCCGGCGCTCTACGTGCTGCCGTTCGGGCCCGGCGGCCAGTTGCCCGCGGCGGACCAGGTCCAGACGCTGCCGCTGTCCGGCGACATCGTCTACCAGGCCGGCAACAATGCGAACGGCATCGAGGCGACCCCGAGCGGCGACCAGTTGGTGATCGTGCAGTCGAATACCGGGCTGCTGTTCTCCGTCTCGCCCAGCACCGGCGTCGCCCGCACGATAGACACCGGCGGTGTCAGCCTGGTGAACGGCGACGGCCTGCTCCGCCTGGATTGGACCCTCTACGTGGTGCAGAACCGGCTCAACCAGGTGGCCGTGCTCCGCCTCGACCAGAGTCTCGCCTCGGCCGCGCTGACCGGACTGCTCACCGACCCGGCGCTCGACGTCCCGACCACCATCGCGCCGTTCGGGCCGTACCTCTACGCCGTAAACGCGCGGTTCACCACGCCACCCAGCCCGACCACCGCGTACGCGGTCGTCCGCCTGCCGGCCCGCTGAGGCAGCGACAGCCGTCAGGCAACACCGCCGCGGCCCGGGGCACGCCTGCCCGTGCAGGGCGGTGGCGTCGGCCTCGTTCGCCGCCGGCCGTGGCTCAGGACATCCCGAACTGTGCCACGCCCCTGTGCCGCAGCGGCACGGCGTCGAGCGACGCCACCTCGGCCGGACCCGCGCGTCCGCGGTCAGCCCCGGCGTGGACCGCCCCGGTGGTGCGGGTCTTGGGCCGGCTGGGATTCCCGGGTCTCCAGCCAGCACCGCAGCGTGGGCGTGTTGCGGGCCTGGTCGACCCACTCGGCGCGTCGTCGTAGCTCCCGGAGGAGCCGACGCCGGGCGGTCAGCCGGGCGAGAGTTCGGCGGATTGACCTCGTCTCCATGGCGTTCTCCCTCGACTCTCGGGGCTCGGTGACTCGGGGCTGCGGGGCCACCGAAGCCGGCGGGAAGCGTGGTCTCGTTCCTAGATGGGTGTGCCGAGGCGCCCGGCGGCGCGTCGGTTGCTGGCGCTGCTGCACAGCTCAGGACACGGCCGGCCGGTCCGGAAAGGTGGCCGGACGGGCCGGGTCTGACCAGACCCGGACCGGGGCCGGACCGGGGCCGGACCGGAGCCGGACCGGAGCCGGACCGGAGCCCGGACGGGTTTGCCCGTGCTGCCAGGCACCGCCGGAATCGCCCTGATTATCAGCAGATCATGGCGGCTGTCCTGCGGTAAGGGCATGATCGGCGTTGTCCGTCGGTAGCTGGATCGTCGGCAGCGCGCTGCGAAGGTGGGCCCGAGTGATCGACACAGCCAATCCCGGCGACACCGGCAGACCCGATCCGGCCACGGTGGTCACCGCCGGTGAGTTCGTCGAGGCCCTGCGGCGACTCAAGCGCTGGAGTGGGATGGGCTACCGGCAGTTGGCGAAACGCGCGGCGGTCGCCGGCCAGGCGCTGCCACGTAGCACTCTGACCGTAGCCCTGAACCGCGGCACCCTGCCCCGTGAGGATCTGGTCGTTGCGTTCGTCAGGACTTGCGGATGCGACGAGGAGGAGGTAGCGCGGTGGGTCGGCGCCCGCCGGCGCATCGCGGCGGCCGGCGGTTCGGACGCGCCCGGGCCGGCCACGCGGTGGCTCGGGTACCGCCGCGTCCCGGTCCCCGGCGGGAGAGGACGCCGGGACGCGGGCGAGGAGGACGACCTCCACGAGTTCACCGGGACGCTGGAGTTGGTCAACCACGAGCTGGCTGAGCGACACACCCGGCAGGCCGCGTCCAGCGCTTCGATCGAGACCAGGTCCGCGCTCCTGGTCGGGTTCGTCGCCGTTGCGGCAGAGGTTCTCGCCACCCGCCACGCCCAGCCGGTGCTGCAGCGCAGCGCCCTAGCCGGGTACGCCGCGTCGTTCATCGCTGGCGTCGTGGCGCTGGTGGTGAGCTCGCCCGGCGACGCACCCAGCGCGCGCACGCTCGTCGAGGACTACGCCCGGCGGCCGAAGCCGCAGGTGCTGGCCCAGTTGGCCGCCGCCCGGTTCGCGGTGCTGCAGGAGAACTCCAGCCGGCAGCGGCGGAAGGCACAGTGCTGGTGGGTCGCGGTCGCCGCACTGGGCGTAGCGACCCTGCTGTCCGTCCTGGCGATCCTGCAGACCGGGTCGCCGTGATCGCTGGAGGCCAATCGAGGGACGCGCGGGTTGGGACTGCCCTACTCACCGGTAGCGAGTCCTGCCAGACTCCACCACATGGAGCGAACCCTCTACGAGACCGAGCACACCGCGTTTCGGGACAGCGTGCGGACGTTCATGGAGCGGCAGGTGGCCCCGCGGCACGCCGAGTGGGAGAAGGTTGGCATCGTCGACCGGGCCGTCTGGGTGGAGGCCGGCAAGCAGGGCCTGCTCGGCTTCGACGTACCGGAGGAGTACGGCGGGGGAGGCACCAGGGACTTCCGTTACAACGCGGTCCTGGACGAGGAGATCATCAGGGTCGGTGCCACCGGGCTCGGCTTCGGCCTGCACAACGACATCGTCGCGCCGTACCTGACCGAGCTGGGCACCGACGAGCAGAAACCGCGGTGGCTGCCTGGGTTCTGCTCGGGCGAGCTGATCACTGCGATCGCGATGAGCGAGCCGGCGGCCGGCAGCGACCTGCAGGCCCTGACGACGTACGGGCGCCGGGACGGCGCAGACTGGCTGCTGTCCGGGTCGAAGACGTTCATCAGCAACGGCATCAACTCCGACCTGGTCATCGTGGTGGCGAAGACCGACCCGGACGCTGACGGCGCCCGCGGGCTCAGCCTGCTGGTGGTCGAGCGCGGGATGCCCGGTTTCCAGCGCGGGCGCAACCTCGACAAGATAGGGCTGAAGGCGCAGGACACCGCGGAGCTGTTCTTCGACGAGGTACGGGTGCCGCCCGGCAACCTGCTCGGCGAGGAGAACCGCGGCTTCGTCCACCTGGTGGAGCGGCTGCCGCAGGAGCGGCTGTCCATCGCGGTCGCCGCGGTGGCCGCCTGTGAGCGGATGCTGGAGATCACGCTGGACTACGCCAAGAACCGCACCGCGTTCGGCCGGCCGATCGGCAGTTTCCAGAACAGCCGGTTCGTGCTGGCCGAGCTGCCGACGCTGACCAGCGTGGCCCGGACCTATCTCGACGAGTGCATCCGGCAGCACAACGAGCGGAAGCTCACCGTGTCCGACGCCGCCATGGCGAAGTGGTGGACCACCGACCTGCAGAACAAGGTCGCCGACGCCTGCCTGCAACTGCACGGCGGGTACGGCTACATGACCGAGTACCCGATCTCCCGCGCCTGGCTGGACAGCCGCGTGCAGGCGATCTACGGCGGCACGAACGAGATCATGAAGGAGATCGTCGGGCGCGCCCTGGGGCTGTAGGTCGTGTCCTCGGCGTAGACCGCCGGGATCGCTGCGCGGCGTGGACACTCGGGTACCTTCCGTGGCGTGCAGGCCGTACCGCGTCGGGTGTTCCTGAGCCACACCGCGGAGCTGCGTCACTTTCCGCCGCAGCAGTCCTTCGTGGCGGCAGCGGAGCGTGCGGTGATGAAGACCGAGGACGCGGTCGTGGACATGGCGTACTTTCCGGCCCGCGACCAGAAGCCGGCCGATTATTGCCAGGCGCAGGTGCTCGGCTGCGACGTCTTCCTCGGGCTGGTCGGCTTCCGGTACGGCTCCCCGGTTCGCGACCGGCCCGAGCTGTCCTACACCGAGCTGGAGTTCGAGACCGCAACCACCGCCGGCATACCCCGGCTGGTGTTCCTGCTCGACGAGCGGGCACCGGTGCCGCACGCCGACTTCCACGACCGCCGGTACGGCGACCGGCAGGAGGGGTTCCGCCAGCGGCTGCAGGACAGTGGCGTGGTCACCGCCCGGTTCCGGACGGCTGAGGACCTGGAGACCGCCGTGCTGCAGGCGCTGTTCGACTTGCGGGAACGGCAGCGCCAGGCAGCGGTATGCGACCCCGAGGTCGGCAGCGGCACCCGCCGGCACTGGATGGTCCCGCGTCCGAACGGACCGGTGGTGGCCCGGCGAGGGCTAGTGCAGGACCTGCTGCGCGCCGTCGCCGGCGGCGGCGGTCGCCTGGTCGCGATGACCACCGCGCTGGCCGGTGCGGGCGGGTTCGGCAAGACGACGCTCGCCGCGGAGGTCTGCGGTCAGCCCGAGGTCGATCGGCGGTTTCCCGGTGGCGTGCTCTGGGTGACACTGGGCCGGGCGATCGCCGGGGCAGACCTGGCGGCGAAGATCAACGACCTATGTGAGGTGCTCTCCGGGCAGCGCTCCACGCTGTCCGACCCGGAGCTGGCCGGCTTCCAGCTCGGCGAACTGCTGTCCGCGCGACCGCACTCGCTGTTGGTCGTCGACGACGTGTGGGATCGAGCGCAGCTACGCCCGTTCCTGCAGGGCGGCCCGGGCTGCGTCCGGCTGGTCACGACCAGGATCTGGGGGGTGCTCCCGGCCGACGCGCAGCCCGTCACCGTCGATGCCATGGAGCTGGACGAGGCGAGGCAGCTGCTGACCGTCCAACTCCACGAGCTGTCCGCCGCCACGGCGGACCGGCTGCTCTGGCTGACCGGTCGTTGGCCGGTCCTGCTCAGTCTCGTCAACGCCACGATCCGCCGGATGGTCGATCACGGCTTGACCGCCGAGTCCGCCGCGGCCCGGGTGGAGCGTCGCCTGCATCGGCGCGGCCCGGCGGCACTCGACGTCCGCCGTGGCGCCGAGCGGGACCAGGCTGTCGCGGCCACCGTCGACGCCAGTCTCGACCTGCTCGGTCCGACCGAGCTCGAGCGCTACCTCGACCTGGCGATCTTCCCGCCGAACACGGACATTCCACTGCCGGTCCTGGCCATGCTCTGGGACGGTCCGGCCGGCGATCCCGTGGCCGAGGCGGAACAGCTGTGCGAGGACCTGGTCGACCTTTCCCTGGTCGCCGGCTATCGGCAGGACGTGGGTACGGTCCGGCTGCACGAGGTCATCCGGGCCTACCTGCGGGCTCGGCGGGGAGCCGGCGCGTTGACCCGGCGGAACCAGTCTTTGCTCGAGGCCGCCCGGAGCACGCTGGCCGAACCGGGCGACGGGACGGGCCCGGCGTGGTGGTCGCTGCCCGACGACCAGCCCTACCTGTGGCGGCACCTGACGTTCCATCTGGCCGAGGCGGGCGAGGCAGCGCAACTGGCCGGTCTCGTCACCGACCTGCGCTGGGTGCTTGCCAAGCTCGACCTGCTCGGGCCGGTCGCGGTAGAGGCGGATCTCGCGCTGGTCAGCTCCCCGCTCGCGGTCGAGATGCGGTCGGCGGTCGTCCGCGCGGCGCACGTGCTCACCCCGATCGAGCCGCGCGGCGCGCTGACCGACACGCTGCTGTCCCGGCTCGACGGCAACCCGGAGCTCGCCGGCGCAGTCGAGGCGGTCACCCGCACCCTGCAGCGACCGCGCCTGACCAACTTCTGGCCGCTGCCTGACCAACCCGATCCTGCGCTGCGCCGCAGTCTAGAGGGGCATGCCGGGCAGGTGTGGGCATGCCTGGTGAGCCCGGACGGGAGCTGGCTGGCCAGCGGCGGCGGCGACGGGGCTGTACGGGTCTGGGACTCGGCGACCGGAATGCTCCGGCACGATCTGCTCGCGCACGCCGGTGCGGTGAACGACTGCGCCGTCAGCCCGGATGGGAGCTGGCTGGCCACTGCCGGTGCCGACGGAACCCTCCGGATCTGGGACCCGGACGCCGGCGCTCTGCGCCGGGTGCTCGCCGGGCACACCGGCGGCGTCTGGACCTGCGCGCCCGGCCCGGACGGCAGGTGGCTGGTGAGCGCGGGCATCGACGGCACCGTACGGGTGTGGGACCCGGCGACAGGCGTCGAGCGCCACGTGCTGAGCGGGCACAGCACGGGAGTGAGTGTCTGCGTGGTCAGTCCTGGCGGCGGCTGGGTCGCCAGCGGGGGCAGCGACGAGGTGGTGTGTGTCTGGGACCCCGCGGCCGGTGTGCTGCGGCACCGGCTGGCTGTCCACCCAGGCGGCGTGTGGGCATGCGTGACCAGCCCGGACGGCGACTGGCTGGCCGGATCCGGCGCGGACGGCACGGTCCGGATCTGGGATCCCACCACCGGCGGCCTGCGGCACGTGGTAGCCGGCTCGCCGGACGGAGTCAACGCCCTCGCGGTGGCGCCGGACGGGAGCTGGTTGGCGGCCGTGGGGGTCGACGGGACCGTGCAGGTCTGCGATCCGCGCAGCGGTGTCGTCCGGCGCACCATCGCCGGTCCCGCTGAGGGAGTGAACACCTGCACGGTGAGTCCGGACGGCCGGTGGCTGGCCCTGGCCGGAGTCAACGGCGCCGTGCAGATCTGGGAGCCGCGGACCGCCGTCCTCCGCCGCGTACTGGACGGCCACGCCGGCGGCACCTGGGCATGTGCGGCAGGCCCGAACGGAGGCTGGCTGGTCACCGCGGGTGCCGACGAGGTGGTCCGGATCTGGGACGTTGACGCGGGCAGACCGCGGCGGGCGTATCGCGGCTACGCCGGGACCGAGGGGGCCTGCGCGGCGGACCCGGCCGGCCGCTGGCTGGTCACCGGCGGCTCCCAGGGCACGATCCGGATCTGGGACCCCGGCCAACCCGTGCCGCCCCGGGTCCTGGTCGGCCATTCCGGCACGATCTGGGGATGTGCGGCGAGCCCGGACGGTACGTGGTTCGCCACGGCCGGGGACAGCCTGGTGCGGATCCGGACCGCGCCGACCGGCGAGCTGCTACGGACCCTGGCGGGCCATTCGGGGGCGGTGTGGGCGTGCGCGGTGAGCCCGGACGGGAGCTGGCTGGTCAGCGCCGGTGCCTACGGGGAGGTGCGGATCTGGGACGCCGGCACCGGCGAGCCGATGCGGACTCTGCTGGGCCATTCGGGGGCGGTGTGGGCGTGCGCGGTGAGCCCGGAC
>Ga0210378_10001689_pt1 | contig 11477 bp, 11 predicted proteins | sample PLM1_60_b1redo_FD_155465 | JGI IMG/M metagenome (GOLD analysis project Ga0210378, IMG submission 155465) | Groundwater sediment microbial communities from an aquifer in East River, Colorado, USA - PLM1_60_b1 redo | ecosystem: Environmental > Terrestrial > Soil > Riparian zone | place: USA: East... | reverse complement strand
CCGATACGGGTGCGGCGACGAGCTAGCCCACGCCGAGGCGGTACAAGATCACCTCGCCGAACTGGTGGCGGAGGTGCAATCCCGGTACGCCGAATGGCCACATTCGACGACGAGATTTGTCCCGAGTTGTCGGAATGCCATGGGCACGAAGTCCGCCCGCAACTCCTCGAACAAGGCCTCATCGATGGGCAGCCGAAGGGTCATGTCGACGATCGAGGCATGCATGCCGCTCTTCCTTCCGCCCGTCCTTCCTATGCTCTCGCAGCTTGCCCGCAGGCCTGCACCCTCTTTGCCGCTGACCGCTCGCGCTCCCTGTCAGTGGGCCACGATCGGCACATTACGCGTTGGAGTTCATCGCGGAGTTGTACGGAATGCCGCGGCGGCAGCAGGTCCGGCACTCGGTCCGTGGCTGGCGTCGACTCTTCCACGCAGGCCTGCAAGGTCCTGCTCGCCGCCACCGGCCGGCCGGGCCTATCGGCAGGCTTTTCCGTGGTCTAGCACCGCGCCACCGAGCGGCGCAGGGTCAGCCGATGCCCAATGCGGTCCTGCTGATGCTGGAGAGCACCTGCTGTTGGTAGTAGACCAGACCGCCTTCGTCGGCGGTCACGGTCGACGGGTAATGGGTCGAAACGGACAGGACGTAGACGTTGCTCGCCGAGACCGCGAGCCCGAAGTAGTCACCGATGAAGGACAGCCTGCAGGGGTAGTCGTGGCTGGCGCACGCCATCTGTCCAAGACCGCCGACGTGCTGGGCTGGGTTCTGCGGGTCCCAGGTGAAGCTGGAAGCGCGATCATTGGCGCCGACTGTCTGGGCGCCCTGTCCGGAATCCCGGTAGACCTGCACAGAGACGTCGATGCAGAAATTGGCGCGGCCGATGTGGGCTGGGAGAACGCTGGGATCGTCCGGGCACGTCGCGCGCCGGTCATAGAAGGCGACCGCGACGGCGCCGCCGGGTCCCTCGGCGACCGATGGTTGGAACTGGTCGGTCGTGGCGGGCTGGGCGTTGTCGTTGACCAGCGTCGGATCGGCCCACGTGGTCCCACCGTCGGTGGACTGGGTGAAGTAGACGTCGAACTGGGCGCCATCCCAGTCCTCGTAGGTGAGGTAAAGGTGGCCCGGGTAGGTCCGGCTTGCGGCGAAGCTCTCCACGATACCGTCACGGAAGGTGGTGTTGGGCAGCGCGGCAGCCGGCAGGATGCCGACGTTGCGGACGGCGATGGTGAACGGGCTCCAGGTGCGTCCGTCGTCCTCGGAGCGCGCGACGTAGATCGAGGAGGCCTTGCCGCTCGGCGGGAAGGAGACCACCGACACGTAGACGTTCCCGGCCGCGTCGACGGACGGATAGACGTAGGTGACCGCTGGCCCGACCTGCGCGGGCGCGCTGATCGTGACGGCAGGCGAGAACGTCTGCCCGCGGTCACGGGAGATCGCCATCCGTACCACGGTCGCCGAACCGTTGAAGACCGCCCATGCGGCGTAGACGTGGTCCTGGTAGGCGTTGCCGGGAATGTTGTTGACGGCGACCCACTGCTTGTCCTCAACGTGCCCGAAACTGAGACTGGAGGAGTTCGGCGACTGCTCGAGGTCGCGACCACCGTTGCCTTTGACCCAATGGCGTCCCATGTCGTCGCTGTAGGAAATGTCGATGGCGCCGTTGGGGTGCATGTTCTCCCAGTAGGCGTTGAACGGCAGCGTCACCTGGTAGGCGCGGCCCTTCGTGTCGAAATCGACGTTCGGGTCGGTGTTGTGGGTCCAACTCGGCGGCATCGCCTGGGTGCCGACGGTGGTGCACTCGTAGCCCTGAACCTGATTATTGCCAGCGGGCTGGCCACCCAGAATCGTGTACGAGCCGAGGTGGAAGTTGTAGAAGGTGCTGTAGCGATCGAAGAAGAACTTCGACGTCCCCACGAGGTCCTCGGTTCCAGGCTTGACAGCGATCCACGATTCGGACCGGTTCGAGTTCATCATTCCGGGGCCGCACCGGCCGGGGAGGTAAGCGCCGTCCGGCGTGTGGTATCCACCCCCTAGCACCGGAGAGCTGGCCACCTGATTGCTCACCGGCACCGCCTGACCCCACAAAGGAGGTGGTGCGGGCTGAGCGCCGGCCGGGCCAGGAGCCAACACGAGAGCCAGCATCGCGACGGTGGCCAGCCCGGCAAGGGAACGTGTCATGCGCATGTGCACTCCCATCGACCGCTCTCCCCGCGGCTGTTTTTATACGCCTCCCACCCGGCGCAGGCCAGGGACCGGGAGTAACGACCCGGACCGGACGGCCCGCGCCCGGCCGGCCTTCGTCCGGTGGTTACCTCCGGCCGGGCCATCGTCGCCGCCCGCGACCCGCAGGCGCAGGCCCGGCTTGCGAGGATAATGCGCCCGCCCTCGTCGGACTGCCGCAGGCCAAGATCCTCGAACCGGTGAACAGCCGGTGGATCAGGAGGCAAATGTCGTGGGAACAGCCCCGCGTCGCGAGCTCAGCGCACGTCACTTCGGCCGAGAAGCGGTGTTCGGCGGTCCCGGTGGCGTCATGTTGAGGCTGTCGTCTGGCTGGTAACCGCCCGACTCCGGGCTGCCCTTACGTGGCGTGGTGATCGGTAGCCGGTCGGTTGGTCGAGCTCGGGGCTCGGCCGATGACGGTGACGAGCGGCATGAAGAGGGTGGACCGAGCAGCGGAACGACGGTTCCACTGGACCTGCGTGACCTGCTGCGTCAGTGTCCGGCTACCTGACCGTCGTCGATATGCAGCGTCTCCCCGGCGAAGCGACGGCCGTCTGCACGTCGCTCAAGCAACCGTTATCCATAGCCCGGTGTCGCGCTGGCCGCGGGCGAAGTCGCCGAACGTGGCGCCCGGGCCGACAGCCAGCCACTCTGTACGGCGATGCAGCTCGGAGCGAGCGAGGTAGCGGTAGAACTCGATACCCTCGATGCAATACCTCGCTGCACCGACTTGACAATCGGGCTTGACCATGTCGTGGACGCTGCGGCGCGGGTGTGCTCACCGGGCGTGATGCCACATGGCCGACAGCGGCAGGGCCATCATGCGGTCTCCGAATGGATGGGTCTGGCGTCCCAAGTTGAGGACGTAGCCGCCGGCGAACCGGTCGCCTAGCCGATCCGCCAGCCAGCGAAGGTGTCGGAAGTCCTCGGGGCCAATTGTGGAGGTCGCCTTGACCTCGATTGCCGCGACCTGTCCGTTGCGTCGTTCGAGCAGGAAGTCGATTTCGCGGCCGTCGCGGTCCCGGTAGAAGTGCAGCGTGGCGCCGAGATCGCTGGCGGCCAGGAGTCGGATCAGCTCGGCGTAGACGAACGTTTCGACGAGGATCCCGGTGGCTGGGTGTCCCGGTGCCGCCATGGCATCGACATCCACTTGGAGTAGGTGTGCGGCGAGTCCCGAGTCGGTCGGGAACACCTTGGGTGTCTTGACCAGCTTGGCGTTCAGGTTCGTCGACCAGGGAGGCACGCGACCCGTGAGGAACACCGTGTCGAGGTAGCGCAGGTAGTTGCGGACGGTCACGTGGTTGAGCTGGAGATCCTTGACCAGGTCGGAGATCACCGTCTGTCCGCCGGCCCTCGCCGCGAGCATGCCCAGCAGCCGGGGGATCAACTCGCCGTGTCGTATCTGCGCGAAGCTGGCCACGTCCCGGAGCACGACGGTGCTCAGATAGCCGTCGAACCAGCCCTGCCGGAGGGTCGGCTTGTCGATGCTCAAGGGCTCCGGGTAGCCGCCCGCGCAGATCAGTCGGAGATAGTCCGGCCGGGTCCACGGGGACTCGGCGGCGCCGGAGAAGGACTGCCGTCCGGCGAACAGCAGCTCGCAGAACTCGCCCGGAGTGCCGAACCGCTCGGCGGCGGCGAACGGCCACAGGTCGACGAACACGGCACGGCCGGCCAGCGACTCCGACAACGTGGGCACGGTGAGAAAGCGGGTGGAGCCGGACAGCACGAACTGACCCTTGCTGTTGTCGCGATCAACCAGGTACTTGATCGCCAGCACGAGGTCGTCACCGCCACGCTGGATCTCATCGATGACCCGCGGGACGGCGCCGTAGCGGGCGAACTCGGTAGGATCTTCCCGCGCCACCATGAGCATGGTCGCGTCGTCCAGGGACCGGAACGATCCGCCGTGATCGTCGTGGAACAGGTTCAGCAGCGTCGTCTTCCCTGCTTGTCGCGGACCGTTCACGATGACCACCCGGAACGCCGCGACGCGCTCGCGCAGGCGCTGCAGCGCGAACCGCGGAACGATCGTGCTCATGCCGCTACGCTAACAGCATTTCTGATATCGCACTAACAGAATTGCCGAGGTGTGTCGTTGTGCTCGAGGGCCCCGCGGAAGGCCTGGACAGCCGGGACGCTGCGGCGACCGCCGCCGCCGCGCTCGACGCCCCTCCCCGGACGCCGTCCGCGTCCTCCTCGCCAGGCTGCAATGGTGACCTCGCGGCCGTCTGACGCGGACTCCCTGCACTGCAGGGCTCGGGATCACTCGGCCGCGGTCGGGGTAGGCCGGCAAGATGCGAGACCGACCGCCCCGGCGGCGAGCTCCGCCGCACTCACATCAGAAGGAGAGGAGCCGAGGTCGTGGACACGAAACCCGGCGTCATGACTTCAGAGCAGTTCCATGTAGAAGTGGTCTCGCCGTCGTACTGGCGGGTGACCCTGGCGGGACTCGCGCTGTCTGGCAACTGACCGGGGGGCTGTGTCGGCTCGTCAGTAGTGGTACCGAACCTGAATGATGATCAAGTCGTCCCCGCGCACCTGGTAGACCAGACGATGCTCGTCTGTGATCCGGCGTGACCAGTACCCGGACAGGTTCTGCGACAGGGGCTCAGGCCTGCCTATTCCGATAGCCGGGTCGCGGGCGGATTCCTCGATCAGCCGATTGATCCGGCGGAGCATCTTCCGGTCGTCGGTCCACGACGTGTAGTCGGCCCCGGCGCGCGAGGTGAACACGATCCTCATCAGCGCAGCGGCTCGTGTTCCTCCAACGCGCCGGCGTGCGCCTCAGCAATGCTGGCTGCCAGGTGCGCGGCGTTGGCGGGGGAGCGAAGCAGGTAAGCCGTCTCCTGCATGGACCGGAACTGGGCTTCTGACACCAGGTAGGCGGTGCCGTGCTTGGAGAGGATCTCTACTGGCTCCTGGTCGGCGTTGACCTGCTCGATCAGGGGGAACAGGCGCTTGCGTGCCTCACTGGCAGTAACAGCCATGACAGCCTCCAAGAGTGGTACCACATATCGTACTACACTTGCTCCAGTTGCGCCGCAGCGGTTGCCGTCAACCGAACTGGAGGCCGCCCGCACCCCAATCCGGCCAAGGCCGCCGACGGACGACGTCTGCACCGCCTCGAAGTCGACGAGCACGCCGCACCCGTGGTGGCACAGATCTTCACGACTACCTGGCCGGGATCGGCCTGTTCGCCATTGCCCAGCGGTTGACCGACCAGGGCATCCCCAGCCCGTCGGCCGCCGACCCGGCCCGCAACCGGCATCGTGACGGGCGAGCCTGGTCCAAGAGCGCCGTCCGGGCGATCCTGACCAACCCCCGCTACACCGGCTTCCAGGTCTGGAACCGCCAACGCAAAGGCCGAACTGCTCCTGGACGTCGACGACGTCGGTCTGGTACGAGACCCGGATGTGCTGGAACCCCCGGAGCTCGTGGGTGTGGTCCCAGCAGAACGCGCACCGGCGATCATCGACCCCGACACCTTCACCCGGGTCCACGACTTGCTCACCTCACGTGGCCCAGCCACCCAGGGCCGGGCGGCCGTCCGTAACCGGGTGCAGATTGAGCTCGGCGAGCCGCCCGACAAGGTGGTCAGGCTCGGGGCGACGACGTTCTACCAGCGGACCCAGCGCGAACTGCGGCTATCCGACCCGGCTGAACTGGACGGGGCCGGCCCACCTGAGGACATGCCGCCGTCGGACGTTTCGGATTGATCGGGCTGGACGGGGTCAGTGAACGAGTTCGGTGGTCCCGTCGGTGAGTACCGGTGCGGTGAGTGGCAGCCACACCTGGAACCGGGTGTCGCCCGGTGTCGATTCGACCCGGATGTCGCCGTGGTGCTTGTTGACCACGATCCGCCAGGAGATGTCCAGGCCGAGGCCGGTGCCTTCACCGACCGGTTTGGTGGTGAAGAACGGCTCGAAGATTCGGCTCATCACATCCGGCGGGATGCCGGTGCCGGTGTCGCCGATCTCCACCACTGCGGAGGAGTCCTGGCGGAACGTGCGCACGGTCAGCGTTCCCGCGCCGCCCATCGCGCTGATCGCGTTGTCGATCAGATTCGTCCACACCTGGTTGAGCTCGGCCGCGTAGGCAGGCAACGGCGGCAGCGACCGGTCGTACTGCTCGACCACCCGCACACCGTCGCCGATCTTGCTGCTCAGCATGACCAGGGTGGAGTCGAGCAGGTCGTGCACGTCGATCACCTGAAATGGCGCGCGGTCCATTTGCGAGTACTGCTTAGCCGCTGCGACCAGCGTGGACACCCTGGTCGCAGCGTCCTCGATCTCGTTCATCAGGTTCTCGGTCTCGACGGTGTAGGCCAGCCAGCGCAGGGCCGCGTCGGTGACCGTCTGCGGGCACCGGCCGACGGCATCGTCGAGCCACTCGACGTCCAGCCCGCCCGCGACCAGGGTGGGTGCCAGGTCCCAGCCGCCCGCGACGCCGTGCTCGTCCAGCCAGTCGCTGATCTCGTCCTCGCGGTCGCTGGTCTCCATCGGCCCGAGCTTCGGTGCTTTCGCGACCCGCTCGACCGCGTTTTCCTGCAGCTTCACCAAGGCGGGCAGGGTGGTCGGATCGATCGCGCCGCTGGCCAGCATGGCGAGCTTGCGCCGCATTCCGGCGACCCGCTCTCGCAGTGCGGCGGTCGCGCGCACCGCGGCCGTGGCCGGGTTGTTCAGCTCGTGGGTCAGTCCAGCCGAGAGCGACCCCAGCGCAAGCAGCCGTTCCCGCTGGCCGACCATCCGCTGGGTGGCCTGCATCCCGTAGAACAAGCCTTCGAGCAAATGCATGGCCATCGGGAACCACTCGCGGATGATCGGACCGAACTCGTCCGCCGGCAGCTGGAACATCCGCGTGTCAGTGATCGACTCGACGGTCATCTGGTAGGCCGTCTTCGACGCCACGTCGGCTTCCAGGTAGGCCTGGGTGGCGCCGTAGTACGACCCGCGGTGATCAGTGCGGTTCGTCTCGACACGCTGCCCGCCGACGTTGCGGCTGAGCGCCACTGTGCCGTCGAGCAGCACGAAAAAGCAGGTCGCGGGCTCGCCTTCGGTGACAACTACGGTGCCTTGCGCTCTGGTCTCGACCTGCCCGTGCTCAACCAGCCAGGCCAACTGGTCCTCGCGGAGGTGTTCGAACAGGAAGAGTTCCCGCAGGTCGCCGGCCGTCATGCCCGCCATGACCTTCACGACCTCTCCAGGTAACGGTGCACGAGCGTGACGGCCATCGCGCCCTCGCCCACCGCCGAGGCCACCCGCTTCACGGAGTCGGCACGCACATCGCCGGCGACGAACACTCCAGGCACGCTCGTTTCGAGGTGGTAGGGGGCGCGGTCGAGGTCCCAGCCGACGGGCATCCGGCCGTCGGTGACCAGGTCCGGCCCAGCGAGCACGAAACCCCGCTCATCACGCAACAGCGTGCCCTGGAGCCAGTCGGTGCGCGGCGCGGCCCCAATGAACGCGAACAGCCATGACGCGGGCACCGTCGTCGTCTCGCCGGTCTTGTTGTGCATCAGCGTCAGCGTCTCCAGGTGGTCCTGCCCGGTGCCGCCGACGACTTCCGTGCAGGTGCGCACCTCGACGTTGTCAATCCTGGCGAGTTGGTCGATCAGATAGCGCGACATCGACTGGTCGAGCGAGTCGCCGCGGACCAGCAGTACGACCCGGCGGGCGTGCCGGGCGAGGTAGACGGCCGCCTGGCCTGCTGAATTGGCGCCACCGACCAGGTAGACGTCCTGCCCGGCACAGCTGGGCCCCTCGGTGGTCGCCGCGCCGTAGAACACGCCCCGGCCCGTCAACGGGCCCAGCCCCGGCGCGTCGAGCATCCGGTACGAGACCCCGGTCGCCAGGATGACCGTGTGTGCGGCCAGCTCGGTGCCGTTGCCGAACCGCACCACCCTGGCCGAACCGCGTGGCTCCAGCGCCACCACATCGCGGGTGGTCAGCAACTCGACGCCGAATTTCAGCGCCTGCCTGCGGGCGCGCTCGGTGAGCTGCCCGCCTGAGACGCCGTCGGGGAAGCCCAGGTAGTTCTCGATCCGGCTGCTCGTGCCCGCCTGACCGCCAGTGGCCAGCCGCTCGACCAGGGCGGTCCGGAGCCCTTCCGAGCCCCCGTACACCGCGGCGCCCAGACCCGCCGGACCGCCGCCGACCACGATCAGGTCATAGAAGTCGGTGGACGGCTGCGTGGTCAGCCCGACCCTGGCGGCCAACTCCGCGTCCGACGGATCGACCAGCGGGTCGCCGTCGGTGGTCACCACCACCGGCAGCCGGGTGCCGTCCTGCCCCGCGGCGGCGAGCAGCCGTCCGGCCTCGCAGTCGGCCTCCTCCAAGGCGTGCCAGCGGAACGGAACCGAGTTGCGGGCCAGGAAGTCACGCACCTCGTAGGACCGCGGCGACCACCGGTGCCCGATCACCCGGACCTGCCGCACCGGCTGCCGGTCGGCCACCGACCAGGCCTGCAGCAACTCGTCGAGCACGGGGTAGAGCTTTTCCTGCGGTGGATCCCACGGCTTGAGCAGGTAGTGGTCGAGGTCGACGACGTTGATCGCCTGAATCGCGGCGTCGGTGTCGGCGTAGGCGGTCAGCAGCACCCGGCGGGCCAGCGGGAACAGGTCCATGGCCGCTTCGAGGAACTCGATGCCGCTCATCTGCGGCATCCGATAGTCCGCCAGCAGCGCCGCCACCTCCTCGCCCCGCAGCTTGATCTCACGAAGCGCCTCGAGCGCCTGCGGACCGGACTCCGCCCGCACAATCCGGTAGCTCTCGCCGTACTGTCTGCGCAAGTCGCGCGCCACCGCCCTGGAGACGCCGGGGTCGTCGTCCACCGTGAGGATCGAGGGCCGCGCGACTCTGGCGGCCTCGTGGACGACCGTTGTGTCCGACATGCGGTCGACTCCGATCAGGAGTGGGCGTACGACGGGGCGCCGGGAACCTCGAACACCACCTGATCGGCGTAGCACCACCACCAGTCCTCGCCGGGCTCGTACGACTGGACAACGGGGTGAGCGCTGCCGGTGAAGTGGGCGGTCGCGTGCTTGTTCGGTGAACTATCGCAGCATCCGACGTGGCCACAGGACATGCAGACCCGCAGATGGACCCAGTGGCCACCGATAGCCAAGCAGTCCATGCAACCGTCGGCGGTGGGAGCGACGTCACGCACGTCGTCGAGGTGGGTGCAAACGGACGTCATGGCGGTGCCTCCCAATCACTAGACATCCCTGACCTCGGGATGATTGGCAGCGTCGTGTGATGGCATGCTTCGCCCGATTCGGTCCGACGGTGCTCGAGCTGGGCCTTCGACGCTACACGGACGCGCTGCCGTGGAATGTGTCCGTGTTCGGCGAGGACCCGCGTGGGCTCGGCGGCCCATCCTGCCTGAGATCGTCGAGGCCCGCGCAGGTGTCGCCGACCGAGTTGAACCCTCACGCCCTGACGTGCTGTTTCGTCACCCGCCCGGCAAACCCACCGCAAAAGTAAAGGTCAGAGCTTGATCAACTGTGTCCGAGGGGGGACTTGCACTAACCACACGCCTATCCCGCCGTTCAGGGTTGTCGTCGTGCCCGAACTACAAGCCGCAGTTCGGGCACGAGCGGTGTCGGGGACGGCATCTGGCGTGGTGTCTACCGCTCCGCAGCGCCGGCCGCTGCTTGCGCAATGAGCGTGGCCACCGCCTCCGGCTGCGACAGGTAAACGGAGTGGCTGGCGGCGACCTCGGACATGATGGCCCCGGCCCTCTCGGCCATGGCGTGCTGCGCCGGCGGCGGGATCATCCGGTCGTCGGTGGCGACCAGGTACCAGCTGGGCTTGCTCCGCCAAGCAGGCTCGGTGACCGCGCCGTCCAACGCCCCGACGCCCCACGGAACCTGGGAGTCGGCCATGAACGCGGCCTGCCGAGCCGGCAAGTCCGCGGCGAATGAAGCCGGGAACTTCTCACGGTCGAGGAAGAGGAACCCATTCTGCGGTGGCAGGATGGGCGGTACCGACGCGTCCGGCGGCGGATCGGCGATGAGTGTGCTGACCGATTCCCCCTTATCCGGCGCGAACGCCGCGATATACACCAGCGCTGCCACGTTCGGGTGGGCACCAGCCTCGGTGATGACCACACCGCCGTAGGAGTGGCCGACCAGCACGACCGGTCCGTCCTGCGCGTCGATGATCTGCTGGGTGGCTTCGACGTCGCCAGCCAGCGACAGGGTCGGGTTTTGAACGATGCTGACGCGGAAGCCGTCCCGGCTGAGCGAGTCATACACGCCCTGCCAACCGGAGCCGTCGACGAATCCTCCGTGTACGAGAACGACATTCCGCAGCGCATATGTGCCCATGATGATCCTTCTCTCTCGTGGGATGGGCGAACGTCAGGACGGTAGGCCGGCCTACACGAGAGCCGCATACGTCATGTGACTGGGTTAGTGACGCAGGTTTGCCGGCAGCACAGCTCGCGAGGGGGTTGGCCGGCGGTGCGCTGGCGGGCGCTTTTGTAGGTCCATCGGCGCTGCGAGGATGGTTCTCTGATGTCCATCACTGCGAGCAAACTTGGGCCGCTGCTCGGTCGGGACGCCGAGATCGAGCTGCTGGCTTCGCTGCTCGATGGAATCCAGGGTGGCGGCGGCGCGCTCGTGCTGCACGGCGAGCCGGGAATCGGCAAGTCCCGGCTTCTTGCCGTGGCGGCTGCGTTTGCACGCGAACGCGGCTTCACGGTGCTGAGCACGACCGGAGTGCAGTCCGAGGCGCATCTGGCGTTTGCGGGCCTCCATCAGCTGCTTCGCCCGCTGCGTTTCCGCGCGGCGGACCTACCTGCGACGCAGCGCGCTGCGCTCGACGCGGCGTTCGGACTGGGCCAGGAACCGGCGCCGGAGCGATTCCGGATCGCGATGGCTGTTCTTGATCTGCTCTCTGATGTCGCGACCGGCGCACCGCTGCTGGTCCTGGCCGAAGACGCGCAATGGCTCGACCGCCCGACGACGGAAGTGCTCGCGTTCATCGCCCGCCGCCTGGAGTCCGATCCGGTTGTGCTGCTGGCCGCCGCGCGCGAGGGTTACCCGTCGCTCCTCGTTGATGCCGGACTGCCACAGCATCGCCTCGGCGGCCTCGCGCCCGCCGACGCGACGACACTGCTGGACGCGTCGGCGCAGCAGCTCTCTCCGGTGATCCGTGACTGGCTGCTGAGCGTGGCGGCCGGCAATCCTCTCGCGCTGATTGAGCTGCCGATCACCGCGGCACGGCTGGAGCCGATCGCGCCTGACTCGCTGCCGCTCACG
>Ga0210378_10001688_pt1 | contig 11481 bp, 8 predicted proteins | sample PLM1_60_b1redo_FD_155465 | JGI IMG/M metagenome (GOLD analysis project Ga0210378, IMG submission 155465) | Groundwater sediment microbial communities from an aquifer in East River, Colorado, USA - PLM1_60_b1 redo | ecosystem: Environmental > Terrestrial > Soil > Riparian zone | place: USA: East... | reverse complement strand
CCCGCCGGGACGGTCAGCGAAAGGTCGTTGACAGCGCCGGGAACCCGCCCGTCCTTCGTCGCCGCGGGGTCGTACGACTTCGAGACGTGGTCGAACTCAACGACGGCACCGTGGGTGGTCTGGCCGGCCATCGGTCGCGACTCCTCAGGGTGGTTTGACGGTACGCGAAACCGTACCGCAGCCAGAACCGATCGTCACGCCCCTTTGGACGTTGGGCGATACTGGCGGCGTGTTCCCCTCACCCGGCCTGAACCTGGCGTGAAGATCACCGCGATCCGGCTCAATCGCCTCGTCGAACCCCTCGACCCGCCGTTCGACGCCGCATGGGATCCGGTTCCACGACGGTCGTTCACGGCGACCGTCGTCCGCGTTGAGACCGACGAGGGGGTGGTCGGTACCGGCTCCGGCGACACGATGGACGGCTTCGACGCCTTCGAGCACCTCTTCCTCGGCGAGGACCCGCTGGCGATTCCCCGTCATGTCCGCGTCCTCGAGACGATCGACTTCCACGCCGGCCGATATTGGCCGCTCGAGGCGGCGCTCTGGGACATCGCCGGCCAGGTCGAGGGCGTGCCGGTCGCGACGATGTTCGGTGGCGCGACGGACGGAATCCCTGCCTATGCCTCGTGCGGGTCGTTGCTGCCTGCCGCTGCTCGCGCGGAGTCTGCGTTGCTTCTTCGCGAGGAGGGTTTCCGGGCGCTGAAGATTCGCGTCGATCCGAGGCGGCTCGAGGACGGTCTCGCCGCCGTCCAGGCGACGCGCGCCGCCGTCGGCGACACGATGGCGATCATGGTCGATCTGAACCAGGGCTGGCGGATGGCCGGCGACACGACAGCCCCGATCGAATGGGAGACGGCTCGCTCGATCGCCGCGCGGCTCGCGGAGCTCGATGTGCTCTGGCTCGAGGAGCCGCTCGACAGCTCCGATTTGGCGGGGCTGGCCGCATTGCGGAGTGCGGTCCCGAACATCAGGATCGCGGGCGGCGAAATGACGCGAACCTTCCGCGAGATCGACGCTGCCATCGACCTGGATGCCTTCGACGTCCACCAGCCCGACGTCGTCCTGGCCGCCGGCATGGCAAACGGCCGACGGGTCGCCGAGCTGGCCCTGGCGAAGGGCCACTGGTACTCGCCGCACACGTGGACAAACGGCATCGGGCTGCTCGCGAATCTGCATGTCGCGGCAGGCGTCGGGGGCGGGCCGTTCATTGAGTTCCCCTACGACCCGCCCGGCTGGACGCCCGAGCGGCGCGACTTCATGCTCGCCGAGCCGCTTCGGCCGGGCGCCGACGGCGTCCTGCGGGTCCCCCAGATGCCCGGCCTCGGGGCGGTGCTCGACGAAGTTGCGATCAGGCGGTTCGCGGCGTGACGGACCACGACGCCGGCACGACCGACCCCGACGTTGCGGCCCCGGCCGGCGAACGACGCCGGCGGAGCGGCGGGCGCGCCGTCGGTGAGCGGAGCCGGTTGCCGCAGCAACGGCCGTGGGCCCAGCCGCGCCTGCGCTACAAGCCGACCGAAGTGGTCTCAGCCGACGAGCTCGAGTCGATCCATGAGGCCTCGCTCCAGGTGCTGGAGGAGATCGGGATGGACTTCCTCGACGAGGAGGCGCGAAATCTGCTGGCGGCGGCAGGTGCCCGCGTCGAGCCCGGGTCAGAGCGAGTCCGCTTCGACCGCGCCATGGTCACGCAGCGGATCAAGTCCGCGCCCTCGTCCTTCACGCTTCACGCCCGTAATCCTGAGCACCATCTCGAGATCGGCGGGGATTGGATGGCGTTCGGGTCTGTCGCGAGTGCCCCAAACGTCTCCGACCTCGACCGCGGTCGTCGGGTCGGCAACCACGCCGACTACCAGAACCTCATCCGGCTGTGCCAGATGCTCAACGTGGTTCACTTCTTCGCGGGCTATCCCGTCGAGCCGATCGACCTGCATGCGTCGATCCGCCACCTGGACGCGGTCTACGACCTCCTGACCTTGGCCGACAAGCCGATCCACGCCTACTCGCTGGGGCGAGGTCGGATCACGGATGCGATGGAGATGGCGCGAATCGCCCGCGGGATCGATGACGCGACGTTTGATCGCGAGCCGTCGCTGTTCACCGTCATCAACTCGTCGTCCCCGCTCCGGCTCGACACGCCGATGCTCCACGGCATCCTCGAGATGTCGGCTCGCAACCAGGTCATCGTCATGACGCCGTTCACGCTCGCCGGCGCGATGGCGCCCGTGACGCTCGCGGGGGCGCTTGCGGAGCAGAACGCCGAAGCCCTCGCGGGAATGGTCCTGACCCAGGTCGTCCGACCAGGCGCGCCGGTCGTCTACGGCGGCTTCACCTCCAATGTCGACATGCAGTCGGGTGCGCCGGCCTTCGGAACGCCCGAATACATGCGCACGGCGATGGTCGGTGGCCAGCTCGCCCGTCGCTACAACGTGCCCTATCGGTCGTCGAACGTCTCCGCCGCCAACGCCGTCGACGCCCAGGCCGCCTACGAGTCGGTCTTCTCGCTGTGGGGCGCGATCATGGGCGGGGTCAACCTGCTGATGCACGGCGCAGGCTGGATGGAGGGCGGCCTCCACGCCGGCTACGAGAAGGTGATCATCGACGCGGAGCTGCTCCAGATGGTCGCCGCGTTCCTCGACCCTGTCGTCGTCGACGACGACACGCTCGCCCTCGACGCGATGCGGGAAGTCGGGCCGGGCGGACACTTCTTCGGAGCGGAACATACGCAGTCGCGGTTCCGAACCGCGTTCCACAAGCCGATGATCTCGGACTGGCGGAACTACGAAACGTGGGAGGAGGCAGGTTCGCCGCAGGCACCCGGCAAGGCGAACTCGATCTGGAAAGAGCTGCTCAACGCCTACGATCCGCCGCCGATCGACCCCGCGGTCGCCGAAGAACTAGCCGCGTTTGTAGCCCGCCGCAAAAACGAGGGCGGCGTTCCGACCGACTTCTAGACCGCCAAACGCAGTTCTAGACCGCCAATACTTGCCCACGGCGGCTCTGATCCCACCCCATCGTCACACTCGCGGAGCCGTGCGGCCGCGAGGACCGAGTCGATGGCTGAGATAGTCGTACTCCCAGCGAACGTAGCTTCGATATTCAGCAAGGCTCATCTCGGCCTCGGAGACCACCTCGACACTCCCAACTTCAATTCCTTCGCATTCCGCAAGCGAGGCCTCGACAGTTGTGATTGCCGTCGTGACAGCCGCTCGCCGTGCGGGGTCTAGATAGTCGGACTCACGCATCAGTGCGACGAGATTGACCTGGTAGCTAGTTGACGGGGGCAACTCGGCCTCGGACGAGAGGGACACGAGTAGTGCCGCCACCGCTTCGACGGTTCGTTTCATCTCTCGTTCGATAACCCGAGAGGCGTTGCGGGTGCGCTCGACGAACGTAGAGGGGAGTGCTGCCCGGTCGTAACGGCGCCCTAACCACTTGCCCAGAATCTCGATCGACTCGCTCTCGAGAAAGGAGGCCGGGCGGGCGGTCTGGAGAGTCGTTCGCGGGAACTGCCATCGTTCGTCCGCGCGTAATACGTACGTGGATGCGATCCCAGAAGCCACGCTGCGAATTTGCAGTTCGCGTGGACTCTTCCCGTAGGTGAGGTTCCCATCGGGTTGCTCGTTTGGCGGGGCCGCCATCGCTTGCGCGACCTCCACCCACGGTTCCTTCATAAGATCCGGGTTCACGACGTCACAGTCGTGGCTCACCACAACGATCATGTCGCGGTTGCCGATCGGCTTTCGAATGTCACGCGGTCGCGAGCGCAGTGCTACACGGACGATGTCCGGCCCAAGAACGGCGCCCTGGCGCCATCCGAGAGCCTCGATCGAGCTCGGGTCAGTCCTCCGGCGCCATCGGGCGACCAGTGAGACGATCCATTTCGTTATCGCTGTTAGGCGACTCAATTAGGGTCAGCCCCCGGCGTCTAGGCCGATTGACGGGAATTGGCGAGGCCGCCACGGAGTCAAGAATATCCAACACCAATCCCGACGGAATTGGGTCCTCGGCGAGGACATCAACAAGTGTCCGGCCATCTGAATTCGGACTCCGAAGACGAACGCCGACTGGAGCGGAACTCAGAAGGCTCCATCTGTCGGCGAGTGTCGCAATGGCCATAAGTCGGTGCCAATTCGCCTGTTGAGGTACAGCCTCATCGCGAAGCCATGCGTAGACGGTCGGACGCTCCACGCCAAGGACCCGCGCAAGTTCAGTGACATTCAGACCGAAGGCGGATCTCACCCACCCAACGAGATGCGCGGTCGTCCGGACATCAAAAAAACTGGCGGGAGTCGATGCCTGAGTTGTCGTTCCGATCTGCTGCGCGGGTATCGCTCTGCCGCCGGTCCCTGCGGGCTCGAAACGTGGCCAACGAACTGCTCTTGGTTGCGCAACTGGTTGAGCACTGGTCTGATTCATGTACGGCGAATCAATCGCCATTTCCGTCATGTATGCGCCCCCCATGCTTTTAGTGCCGCATCTGTCACCGATGAACGAAACGCAAGATCCACGAAGTCGTGGAGTTGCCAGAACGCTTGTACAAGTTCATCGACGTTGTAGTCGCGAGGCACCGCCGAGTAGTGATCGAAGTCGAGGACGACATAACCGCCGTCTCTTGGAACATCGGCCGGTTCAACAGTCAACTCAAACGGCTGGAGGTCCGGCGGGATAATTCCAGTTCGCGGCCTTGTAGCGCGGAAAACAAACTCGCCATCCTTCGTCCTGGCAACCACTTCAAAACGTGACTGTACTTCCGTTAGATCGAGTTCTAGGCCTTGAAGTCCAGCCTTGAGCCAATCCTCTACTCGTTCGCCGGCTCTCGGCTGAATGAGGTCTACGTATCTAAGGCCAATCCTTTCGACAAGGTCAGGTTTGATGATGTCGCCCACGAGCCGCATCACCTCACCCCACCGATCCACGAATGCTTCGAACGATTCGTATTTCGTGACCTCGAAGGTAATGAATTCAGACGAAAGTACGACCGCTGACGATGATGTCCGATCGACGAAGCTGTATTTGCTGGCAAGAGAGATCGTCGGAGGGCCGCCGCCAACGATCGTTGACAGAGTGGGCTGCTGAATTTCGGCGAAGCGAGGAAATCCGATGTGCCGAAGGGCCTCCTGGATTTGTGGGACGTGCTCGGCGAGTCGCAGGATCGGGGAGATCCGTGTCTGGGCGAGGACAATAACGAGCGGATTGCGCTCAAGCCGAAGCGCGGGCCGGGACCGCTGCACGTTCATAACCTTACACTCTACTTGACACGCCTGCATAGTAGGTATTCCTGGCTACCACCGAGGCTGCGTTGGCCGTGTGCGACGTCCGCCGGCCCGCGTCGAGCGCGCTCCCGCTACCCTTCAGATTGGATCGGAAGCCATGGAGGGTGAGTGAAGTCGTCTGCCCAGGTCGTCGTCATCGGTGGGGGCGTTGTCGGTGCCAGCGTGCTCTATCACCTGACGAAGGCCGGCTGGACCGACGCGCTCCTCCTCGAGCGGCGCGAGCTGACTGCCGGCTCCACCTGGCACGCGGCTGGCGGCATGCACACGCTCAACGGCGACCCAAACGTGGCGCGGCTCCAGCAGTACACGATCCAGCTGTACGAGCAGATCGAGAAGGAGTCCGGTCAGGACTGCTCGATCCACCTGCCGGGCGGGCTGATGCTCGCCAGCGACGAGACCCGGATGGACTTCCTCCGGATGGCCGTCGCCCGCGGCCGCTACCTCGGGATGCGACTTGAGATGATCAGCGCCAAGGAAGCCGCGGACCTCTTCCCGCTACTCGACCCGCAGTACTTCGTCGGCGCGCTGTACGACCACGTCGAGGGCCACGTCGACCCGACCGGCGTGACCCGCGCCTACGTCAAGTGCGCCCAGATGGCCGGCGCAGAGGTCCGCCAGCACACGCCGGTGACGGGTCTGACCCAGCGACCGGACGGCACCTGGGACGTCCACATCGAGAACGACGACCCGATCCACGCCGAGCATGTCGTCAACGCCGGCGGGTTGTGGGCGCGGGAGGTCGGCCGGTTCGTCGGGATCGAGCTGCCAGTGCTCGCAATGGAGCACCACTACCTCCTGACCGAGAACATGCCGGAGGTCGCCGACTACGTTGCGAAGACCGGCCACGAGATGCCGATGGCGCTCGACTTCGCCGGCGAGATCTACATCCGCCAGGAAGGCGGGGCGATGCTCCTCGGCACGTACGAGCAGGACTGCCGGCCCTGGTCGCCGAAGGAGACGCCCTGGGACTTCGGGTCGCAGCTCCTGAAGCCCGACCTGGAGCGGATCGCGCCCGAGCTCTCGGTCGCGTTCAAGCATTACCCGGCGATGGGCACGATCGGCATCAAGCGGGTCGTCAACGGCCCGTTCACGTTCGCGCCCGACGGCAACCCGCTCGTCGGTCCGGTGCGCGGGCTCCGGGGCTACTGGGTTGCCTGCGGCGTGATGGCGGGCCTGTCGCAGGGCGGCGGCGTGGGTCTCGCGCTCGCCACGTGGATGACGAGCGGCGATGCCGGCGACTCCGGGATGGATATCTGGGCGATGGACGTCGCCCGATACGGTGACTACGCCAACCTCGCGTACACGAACGCGAAGGTCCAGGAGAACTATCGGCGCCGCTTCCGGATCACGTTTCCGAATGAGGAATTGCCCGCGGCGCGGCCCCTCCTGACGACCCCGATCTACGACCGGCTCACGGCGGCGAACGCGGTCTGGGGCGCGACGTTCGGGCTCGAGCACGCGCTCTGGTTCCAGGAGGCCGGCAAGGACCCGGTCGAGGAGGTGACGTTCCACCGATCGAACGCCTGGGGTTGCGTCGCCGGCGAGGTGGCGGCGGTCCGCGAGCGGGTCGGGATGACCGAGATCTCGAACTACGCGAAGTACCGCGTGACCGGCGAAGGCGCGGCCGACTGGCTGTCGTCGTTGCTGACGGCTCGCATGCCTGCAGTTGGCCGGATCACGCTTACCGCGATGCTCAACGATGCGGGCCGGATCGTCGGCGAGTTCACGGTCGCCCGACCGACCGACGCGGAGGAGTTCTACCTGTTCGGGTCGCTGCCTGCGGAGGTCCATCACTCGCGCTGGTTCCGACACCACCTGCCACGGGACGGATCAGTCCGGTTCGAGGTGCTCGGGCTGGGGCTGACGGGGCTCTCGATTGCCGGGCCGCGCTCGCGGGATGTTCTCCAGGCCATCGCGCCGGACCTCGACCTCTCGACCGAAGCGTTTCCGTTCATGACGTTCCGGAAGGTGGACCTCGGGATGACGCGGGTTCACCTGGCCCGGATCAACTACGCGGGCGACCTGGGCTACGAGCTCTGGGTCGCGCCCGAGTACCAGCGCGAGCTCTTCGACCAGATCGTTGCCGCCGGGGAGTCGCACCGCCTGCGGCTGTTCGGGATGCGGGCCCTGATGTCGCTCCGCCTCGAGAAGAGCTATGGGACGTGGTTCCGCGAGTACCGGCCGATCTACACGCCGGCCGAGGGCGGGATTACGCGGTACATCAAGCTCGACCACGACTTCATCGGCCGGGCGGCCCACGAGGCAGAATTGGCCGACGGTGGACCGAAACGCCGCCTCGTCGCGATGGTCGTCGAGCCGGACCCGGAGGCGCCCGCCGACGTCATCGGTGACGAGCCGATCTGGCACGACGACAAGGTCGTGGGCTGGGTCACCTCGGGCGGCTACGGCCACCATGTCGGCAAGTCGATCGCCTTGGGTTACGTCCCCGCGGAGTTGGCTTCGCCCGACGGACCGGGTGGGAGCGGCCTTGAAGTCGAGATCATCGGGCGGCGCCGCCCGGCGCGACTTCAGCCAGAGCCGCTATTCGACCCGCAGGGTCTCCGGATGCGCCAATGACGGCGCCACCGACGATGCTCCCGCTGTGACCGAACCGCAGCACATCGTCGTCGACGGTCACCCGCTTGCGTTCGAGCCCGGCGACTCGATCGCGATCGCGATCCTGCGAGCAGGCGAGGCGCCGGCCCAGGGCGGGACGCTGTGTCTTGCCGGCGACTGCGGCAATTGCCTCGTCGAGGTCGAGGGTGTCGCCTATGTCCGAAGCTGCCAGGTTCCGGCGCGGCCCGGGCTGACGGTCCAGCGCCACCCGGCGGTCGACATGCCGGCCCTGCCGTCGGTGTCCGACCCGGACGTGACCAGGTCGCCGGCCGCGCGCGAGATCGAGGTCGGGCGAGCCGAGGTCGACGTCGTCGTCATCGGTGGTGGCGCGAGCGGCAAGCGGGCGAAGGCGGCGGCCGAGAAGGCCGGGCGGGACGTGCTTCTACTCGATGCTGTCGCGGGCGAGGAGGTCGTCGCGGTGTACGCCGGGCCGATGGTCGTCGCCCGGACGCCGGTCGGGATGCTGCACGTCCGAGCCGGCGAGGTCGTCGTCGCGACCGGCGCCGCCGAACTTCATCCGGTCTGCCCGGGCAACCGGCTGGACGGGCTCCTCACTGCGGGCGCGGCGGAGCGGCTTCACCGGGCGGGCGTCGACCTGGCCGTGACGGTCGCGGTCGGGGCGGCGCCGGCAAGCGTGCCGTGCACCGCCGTCGCGGGACGCCTCGTCCGCCTCGAGGGCGAGGGCCGGGTCACCGCCGTCGTGACTGCGGACGAGGCGGGCACGGAAACGACGACGCCGTGCGACACCGTCGTCCTGGGCCTCGGCCGCGCGCCGCGCGACATGCTCGCCCGGATGGCCGGTGATGCACCCGTGCGAGTCGTCGGTACCGCGGCCAAACAGCACGACCTGCCACCGCCGCCCACGGATGGCGTGGTCTGCCCCTGCTCCGGCACGACCGTCGAGGACCTCCAGGGCGCCTGGGATCGCGGGTTCGGTGAGCTCGAGCTCCTCAAGCGGGCCAGTCTCGCCGGCGTCGGGACGTGCCAGGGCGGGGCCTGCCTGCCGCACATCCGGTCGTGGCTCGCCGCCCGGACGGAGTCCATCCCCGCGCCCTTCACCGCCCGCCCCGCGTCACGCCAGATCACGCTTGCCGAGGCGTCGGCCGACACCTACATCGACGCCTTCCGACGCACGCCGCTCCACGACGAACACCTCGCCCTCGGCGGGCGCATGGACCGGTTCGGCGGCTGGTGGCGGCCGTGGCATTACGGCGATCACGTCGCCGAGTACTGGGCGGTCCGCGAGGCGGTCTCCCTCGGCGACGTCAGCACGCTCGGCAAGCTCGTCGTGTCCGGGCCGGACGTCGTCGAGTTCCTCGAGCGCCTCTATCCGTGCAACGTCGCGGACATCAAGATCGGCCGGTCGCGCTACGCGCTGCTACTCAACGAGCGCGGCCACGTCATGGACGACGGGATGATCCTCCGGGACGGCGAGACGCGATTCGTCCTTAGCTTCACCTCTGGTGGAGCGGCCAACGCCGAGATGTGGGCTCGCGACTGGGTCGAGACGTGGGGACTCCGCGTCCACGTCCTCGACCAGACGATGTCCCTCGCCGCGATCAACGTCACCGGGCCGCTCGCCCGCCAGCTGCTCCAGCGGGCCGGCCTGCCCGATCCGCCGAGCTTCCTCGGCCACGTCCACGCCGAGGTGGCCGGCGTCCCGTGCCACGTCATGCGCCTCAGCTTCACCGGCGAGGCCGCGTTCGAGCTCCACCACCCGATCGACCGCTCCGTCGAGCTGTGGCAGGCGCTCATGTCGCTCGGTGCGGACCTCGGGATCCGGCCGCACGGCCTGAAGGCGCTGTTCGGGCTGCGCCTCGAGAAGGGCCACGTCATCGTCGGGATGGATTCCGAGATGGATTCGACGCCGCGGCGGCTCGGGATGGACTGGGCGGTCCGGATGGAGAAACCGTTCTTCATCGGCAAGCCGTCGCTCGCACGGACGGCGCCCCTGCCGGATCATCGTCGGTTGCGGGGCTTCACGATGGCGGGCGAGGCGCCGACCGAAGGCGCCCCTATCTGGTCGAATGGCGAGATCGTCGGCCACGTGACAGGCAGCTGGGCCTCCCCGGTCCTTGGCCACGCCGTGCTGCTCGGCTGGCTGAAGCGGACGCCGTTCCCGGACCGCGTCGAGATCCACGGCCGCGAAGCGATCGTCGCGCCCACCCCGTTCTACGATCCGGAGGGTCATCGTGCCCGCGCTTGAGCCGATGCCAGGCCTGCGGGTCGTCGCGGACCCGGCGGCGCTCGATCGCGCGTCGTGGTGGGGCGATCGCGACGTCACCGTCCTTCGATTCGCTCCCGACGACGCTCTTGCCGTCGGGGCCCGGCGAGTGGACATCGACGACGCCGACGCGATCATCGAGGCGGAGGCAGGGTTCGTCGGCGCGTGGCTTACCGCCGAGGAATTCGAGGCGTGGGTCCTGCCGCGGATCGAGTGGCACTTGCCCGAGGACCGGCCGACGGTCGCGCAGGGAAACGTCGCCGGCGTGCCATCGAAGCTGTGGCTCCGCGTGACCGGCGGCGCCCTGCTCCTCGCCCCAGCCGCCTACGCCGACGAGCTGGCCGGACGGCTGGGATGAACGAATGAACGAGCTCGTCGACACGCTCCAGCCGTTGCGCTGGGACGAACCGAAGGCGGCCTACGACGTCGTCATCGTCGGTGGCGGCGGCCATGGCCTCGCGACCGCCTACTACCTCGCGACGCGCCACGGGTTGACGAACGTCGCCGTGATCGAGGGGGACTACATCGCCTCGGGCAACACCGGTCGCAACACGACGATCATCCGGGCGAACTACGGGATTCCGGAGGCGATCCGCTTCTACGAGCACAGCCTCGAGATGTACGCGGCGCTCGAGGACGAGACCGGCGCCGCGATCCTGCACCAGACGAAGGGCCTGATCTGGCTCGCCCATACGGAGATGGCGCTTCGCGCCGAGCGGGCCCGATGCCTCCTCAACGCGGCCTGCGGCGCCGAGACGGTGATGGTCACGCCGGCCGAGATCAAGGAAATGGTCCCCCAGATCGATCTGACCGGCGGCGGTCGCTACCCGGTCCTGGGCGCATCGCACCATCTCCGGGCGGCGAACGCGCGCCACGACCGGGTCGCCTGGGCGTTCGCCTCGGGGGCGATGGCGCGCGGCGTCCACGTGATCCAGCACACGCCCGTGACAGGATTGCTTCGCGACGGCGATCGCGTCGTCGGCGTGGAGACGGCACGCGGACCGATCGCTGCGGGTATCGTCCTGAGTGCGACGGGCGGGCGCGTGACGGCTCTTGCGGCGCAGGCGGGTGTCCGCCTGCCGGTCCGAACGCACCCGCTCCATGCCTTCGTCACGAACAATTACGCCCAGGGGTTCGAGAAGATCGTGAGCGACACAGAGCTGTTCTGCTACGTCTCCCAGACCGAGCGCGGCCAGATGCTGATCGGTGCGGAGTTCGACGCGCAGCCCTCGTACTCCCGCCAGTCCTCGTTCGCCGCCCTGCGCAGTTACTCGTACAAGGTCAGCCATCTCCTGCCGTTCCTGCGCAACATGCGGATCCTTCGCCAATGGGCGGGCAGCTGCGACATCTCGGCCGACTTCTCCCCGA
>Ga0210378_10001687_pt1 | contig 11488 bp, 9 predicted proteins | sample PLM1_60_b1redo_FD_155465 | JGI IMG/M metagenome (GOLD analysis project Ga0210378, IMG submission 155465) | Groundwater sediment microbial communities from an aquifer in East River, Colorado, USA - PLM1_60_b1 redo | ecosystem: Environmental > Terrestrial > Soil > Riparian zone | place: USA: East... | reverse complement strand
CGGTCCGGCCGGGGTCGAGAGCCGCAGGTCCTCCTCGGACGGCGCCGCCGGTTCGAGCCGGTCGTGCTCCGGGGTATCCGCCCCTTCCCCCCACGCCTCGTACGCCCCGAGCTGCTGCACGACGCCGTCGCGGATCAGCGGCCACGGATCGCCGTCTCGCCACGCGAACGCGTTCTGCAACAGCACGACCATCATCGCGTCGGGGTCCCGGCCGGCGCCGCTCGCGCCCTGGGCGACGAGCTCGAGGTTGCTGCGGACCTCGTCCGGGCCCGTCTCGTCCGTGATGTACCCGTCCGCGAGGCGCCCCGCTCGAACGACCGCCTTGCTCGTGTACCCGCCGAGCAGGATCGGCGGCCCACCCGGCCTCGGGGGTTGCGGGGTGACCTTCACGCGGTCGTATCGGAGCGTCCGTCCCTCGAACGAGAACCGCCGGCCCGTCCACGCCCGTCGGAGCACCTCGATCGTCTCCTCGGTCCGGGCGCCGCGCTCGGCCCTCGACGCGCCGAACATCCGGAACTCCTCCTCGCGCCAGCCGTTCCCGATCCCCAGCATCAGCCGGCCTCCGGAGAGCTGGTCGACGACCGCCGCGTCCTCGGCCAGCCGGAGCGGGTCGTGCAACGGCGTGAGGATGACCCCCGTCCCGAGCTCGATCCGTTCGGTCACGGCGGCGAACGCGGCCAGCATCGGGAGCAGCGATGGCAGGTACCCGTCCGAGGAACCGTGATGCTCGCTCACCCACGCCGAGTCGAACCCGACGCGTTCGGCCAGGCGCACGAGCTCGAGCGTCTCCCGGTACTCCTGCTCGAACGATCGCTTCGAGCCGGCCGGCAGCTGCGCCGTGAACAGCCCGACGCCGACGCGAACACCCATCGCCGAGACGTTACACGGCCCCTTACATCGGTCGGGGATGATGCGGGCGTGCGGATCAGGCTGGATCAGAGCTCAACCGAGCCGCTCTCGGAGCAACTCTCGGCGGCGATCGCCGGTCGGATCCGCCGAGGCTCGCTCGCGCCCGGACGTCGGCTGCCGACCGTCCGGGCGCTCGCCGAGGATCTCGAGCTGGCGCCGAACACCGTCGCCAAGGCGTACCGCGCACTCGAAGCCGAGGAGCTGGTCGAAGGGCGTGGGCGGCAAGGAACGTTCGTGGCCGAGCGGCTTCCGGTCCGACCCGCGAAGGCGGATGCGCTCCTCGACGACGCGGCCCGCGCGTTCGTGGCCCGGACTCGGCAGCTCGGGGTCTCGGACGCCGACGCGCGCGGAGCCGTGCGTCGAGCGCAACGGTCGACCGATTGACGCCGGAAGGGCCCCGTCGTAGCCTTCGGTTCTGATCCGAGTATGGGAATCATTCTCATCTCGCCTTACGCGACGACGGCGGAGGCCTGCCCCGGTGACCAGATCGACGCGCCTCGCGATCGGCCTCGTGGCCGTGGCGCTCCTGCTCTCGGGCTGCGGCTCGGACTCCTCGAGCGCCGGCGAGGGCGAGTCGGTGGTCGCAAGCTTCTACCCGCTCGCGGAGGCGGCCTCCCGGGTCGGTGGAGACCTCGTCTCGGTCCAGAACCTGACGCCGCCGGGGGTGGAACCCCACGACCTGGAGCTGGCCCCCGACGACATCGAGGCGATCGCGAACGCCGACGTGATCGTGTACCTCGGCGGCGGGTTCCAGCCCGCCGTCGAGGACGCGCTCGCGGAGGCCGAGCACGCCGTGACCGTCGATGCCCTGAACGCGGTCGCCACGAACGCGGCGCCGGCGAGCGAGGCGCAGGAGGGTCTGACCGTGGACCCGCACGCGTGGCTGGACCCGGCGCGCTACGAGGAGATCGTGCGGGCGGTGGCCGACGCGCTCGCGAAGGCCGACTCGGCGAACGAGGCGACCTACGCCGCGAACGCGGAGGCGTACATCGCGCAGATCGCCGCGCTGGACGAGGAGTTCCGCGCGGGCCTGTCGGACTGCGAGCGCACGACGATCGTGACGAGCCACGAGGCGTTCGGCTACCTCGCGGACGCGTACGGCCTGACGCAGGTGGGGATCCTCGGCCTGTCGCCCGAGGCCGAGCCCGACCCGCGCCGGCTCGCCGAGCTCCGGGACCTGGTCGAACGCGAGGGCGTGACGACGATCTTCGCGGAGGAGCTCGTGTCGCCCAAGGTCGCCGAGACCCTCGCGAGCGAGGCGGGCGTCCAGGTGGCCGTGCTGAACCCGATCGAGAGCCTGACCGACGCACAGGAGAAGGCGGGCGAGGACTACCTCTCGGTGATGCGGGAGAACCTGGATACCTTGAGGAAGGCCCTCGACTGTGCGTGAGCCGCTCGCACGGACGGAGACGCTGATCGAGGCGAGGGGTGTCTCGTTCGCGTACGGCCGTCAGCCGGTCCTCGAGGATGTCGATCTCGAGGTCCGCGCGGGCGAGTTCGTCGCACTAGTGGGACCGAACGGGTCGGGCAAGTCGACGCTGCTCCGCGTCCTTCTCGGATCGCTCGATCCGTCGTCGGGCACCGTCCGTCTGTTCGGAGAACCACCGTCGCGGTTCGCGGACCGCGCGAGGATCGGCTACGTGCCGCAGCGTCCCGTTCTGGATTCCGAGGTTCCCGCGACGGTGGAGGAGATCGTCACGACGGGACGGCTCGCGCGGCGGGGTTGGTGGCGTCCCCTGCACAAGGACGATCACGAACAGGTCGGTCACGCGCTCGGATCGGTCGGGCTCGGCGAGCTCGCCCGGCGGCCCCTGAACGAGCTCTCGGGCGGCCAGCAGCAGCGCGCGTTCATCGCGCGCGCGTTCGCGGGCGAGCCCGATCTGCTCGTCCTGGACGAGCCGATCGCGGGGGTGGACGCCGAGTCGCAGCGGCGGTTCCGAGACTCGATCACCCACCTGATCGAGGAGCACGGCGCCGGGGTGCTCCTGGTCTCGCACGAGCTCTCGGCGGTGGCGTCCGACCTCGACCGCGTCGTGGTCCTGAAGCGCCGGGTCGTGTTCGACGGGCCGCCGGCGGAGCTCGCGGCCTCGGGCGTCAGCCTCGGCGTGCACCCCGAGGACCTGCCGTTGTGGCTCGAGGAGCTCCGCTGATGCCGTGGCCGATCGACGCGCTGCCGTATCCCTTCGAGCTCGGCTTCATGCAGCGAGCGCTCGTCGCGAGCGTCGTGGTCGGCGTCTTCGCGCCGATGATCGGGACGTTCGTCGTCCAGAAGAAGATGTCGCTGATCGGCGACGGGATCGGGCACCTCGCCTTCGCGGGCGTTGGCGCCGGGCTGGTCGCCGGCGTGTCGCCGATCTGGGCCGCGCTCGTCGTGGCGGTCGCCGGTGCGCTCGGGATCGAGTGGCTCCGTTCGCGCAGGACGGCGTCCGGCGACCTCGCGCTCGCCCTCTTCTTCTACTCGGGGATCGCCGCCGGGGTCGTCCTCGTGAGCCTGGGGGGTGGCTTCGACGCGAACCTGCTGACGTACCTGTTCGGCCAGCCCCTCACGGTGAACGATCAGGAGATCGCGATCATCGTGGGGCTCGGAGCCGCGATCGTCGCCGCGATGCTGGTGCTCCGTCGGGGCCTGTTCGCCGTGGTCACCGACGAGGACTGGTCCCGCGTCGCGGGGCTTCCGGTCGGTCTCCTCAACACGGTCCTCGCCGTCATCGTGGCTGCCTCGGTCGTGGCCGCGATGCGGATCGTCGGGCTCCTGCTGGTGGCGGCCATGATGGTCTTACCGGTCGCGAGCGGGCAGCTGCTCGCGCGCTCGTTCCGCGGGACGATGTGGTGGAGCGTGGCGATCGGCGTCACGTCCGTGATCGCGGGGCTGGCCGCGTCGAGGATCTGGGGCCTCGCCCCGGGTGGCACGATCGTGCTGATCTCGGCCGCGATCTTCGTTCTCGTCGCGGTGATCGGGCGCGCGCGGGTCCCGAAGCTCCAGGCGGAGGGGGCCGGGCTGTGAACGCCGACCTGCACGCGGCCGTGGAGCTCCGGCTCCGAGCGATCGGGCAGCGGTACACGACGAAGCGCCGGGCACTCGTGGACGCGTTGGTGAAGGCGAGCAATCCGGTGGCCGTCCCGGACCTCGCGCGGCGCCGCTCGCTCCCGCAGAGCTCGCTGTACCGGAACCTCGCCGTGCTCGAGCAGGCGGGAGCCGTCCACCGCGTGATGACGCACGAGGAGTTCGGGCGCTACGAGCTGGCCGAGGACCTGACGCAGCACCATCATCACCTCGTCTGCCGCAGCTGCGGCGTGGTCGAGGACGTGACGGTCGCGCCCAGCTTCGAACGGCAGGTCCAGCGCAGCCTCGTGGACGTCGAGGACCGGACGGGCTTCTCGGCGGTCAGCCACCGCCTCGACCTGATCGGGACCTGCCGGAACTGCAGCTAGGGAGTCAGGTAGGGGTGGTCCGGGCGCTCGACCTGGGCGATGTCGGACGCGTCGACGATGACCTCGCGCCCGATCGGGAAGATCGTGCCGGTCACCTGGACCCAGTCCTCGTTCGCGAACTGGCCCGGCGTGACGTTGACCACGCGCACCTCGGCGATCGTCGCGTCGGCCACGCAGCACGTCACGACGTACCGCGCGAGCAGGAACTCGTCGGCCGGCGTGTCGTCGCGGATCGACACGAACCCGACGAAGCTCACGTTCTCGCCGGCCCGCTTGGCGAGCGCGCGCTCGCCCTCGGGGCTGGTCTCGGCGGCGGCCACGTCGATCAGCGTGAGCTCGCCGCTGCCGATGTCCCCGGCCGGGGCCGCGAACCCGACGCCGGAGAACCCGGCTCGTTTGCCCGCCGAGAACGTCCCGAGCGTCGTGACCGGCGCGAACAGCACCAGCACCACCGGCACGACCATCAGCCCCATGATCCAGAGCTCGCGCGCGGCCAGCGGCTTCGGCGCGACGACGCGGGCCGAGGCGAGCCGGCCGACCGTCGCGGCCGTGAGCAGCACGGCGGCGATCGGGACGATCCAGTCGGTGCGCGTCGACAGGTAGAAGGCCTCGCGCCCGCTCACCCACAGGAACCAGAACAGCCCCGCCCAGGCGGCGAGCACGAGCGCGCCGGCCAGGCCGCCCGGGCTCCATCGGCGGCGAGGCCGGGTCTCGGCCAGGAGGGCGGTTCCGGTGCGCGCGGCGACGGCGTCGCTCAACCGAACGCCACCCCGACCCAGAGCGCTCCGACGAACGTGGCGGCCGCCGCGACGAGCACCACCGTTCGAGCGAACCCGCGACGGAACGTTCCCGCGTACAACGACACGAGCTTCAGGTCCACCATCGGCCCGAACACGAGGAACCCGAGCATCGCGGACGGACCGAACTGCACGAACGAGGCCGCGACGAACGCGTCGGATTCGGAGCACAGGGAGAGCGCGGCCGCGAGCGCCATCATCGCGAGGATGCTGATCGCCTGACGTTCGGCGAGGCCGGTCAAGAGCGACGTGGGCAGGAACGTCTGGATCGCCGCCGCGATCGTCGCGCCCAGCAGCAGGTAGCGCCCCATGAACAGGAAGTCGTTGCCCAGGTGCACGAAGAAGCGCCGCCACCGCGCCTCGGGACGTCCGAGCTCGAGCAGGTGCTCGTCCACCTCCTCGGGGTTCGGCTTGAGGAGCTCGTCCTTCGAGCGGTTACCGATCACCCAACCGACGGCGATCGCGACCAGCATGCCGAGGAGGAAGCGGCCGCCGACCATCGTCCACAACGTCGTTCGTCCCCGGAACGCGACGAACGTCGAGGCGATCACGACGGGGTTCAGCACCGGCGCGGCGAGCATGAAGGTCACCGCGGCCGAGGGCATGAGCCCGCGCTGCATGAGCCGGCGCGCGACCGGCACCGACCCGCACTCGCAGATCGGGAACGCGAGCCCCGCCAGCGCGGCCGCGGGGAGCTGGAGCGGCCGCGGGAAGTCTCCGAGCTTCTCGAACACGCCGATCGGCACGAACACCTCGACGAGCGCCGCGGCCAGCGCACCGAGCAGCACGAACGGCAGCGCCTGGATCAACAGCGACCCGAAGATCACGAAGAACGTCCGGACCCACGCGATGCGCCCGGGGTCGCCGACGCTCACGACCAGCGCGAGAGCGGCGAGGGTCGCCCCTACGGCGATCACCGTGCGTCGGTCGGCCGGGCGGCGGAGCCCGGCGATCCGGCGTGGCTCGGCGATCTCGGCCATCGGAACGGTTCCTCAGCAGTAGCGGGCGAACGAGACGGCGAACCCCTGGAAGGCGTCCGCCAGCATCCTCTCACCGCTCGGCCCGGAAGCCGACAGGAGCGCGTCGACGGCGACCTGCCCCGTCACCTGCTGTTCGCGGAGAACGGCTTGATCCAGGAACAGGCCGCCGGGCACCGTGGCGGAAACCGCGGGCGCCTCCCCGGGCACGGCCTCCTCGACCGCGTCGACCAGGCCGCGGTCCGGGACGGCGAGACGGTGCGCCTCCGACGACCCGGTGCCCGCCACGACGACCAGCGTGGAGCCCGAGGTCGCGCGCTCGGCCTCCGTCACGATCTCGCGGGTCCAGCGATCGATCGATCGGACGCGTCCGTTCAGCACGACCCCGATCACGTCGGGGACGTCGTCCGCGCCGTAGCCGGTCGTGAGGTGCACCTCGACCGACAGCGGTGCGGTGGCGCTGTCGCCGATCACCGAGTCGACCCGGTCCTCGCCCGGGTACCAATCGCCGCCCACGATCCCGCGATCGCGTTCATCGTCCGCGACGAGCCCGATGAGGGTCGCGGGGTTCGCGTGGTCGAGATCGTCGGCGAGCGTCGCGATGATCTGCACGGGCGCGTCGGGCGCGTAGGCCTGGACGACCGCGCCCTCGCCGTTCCGAACGAACGAACCGGTGATGCCGTGCTGCGACGGTAACCCGCCGGTCCCGATCGTGGTGAGGGTTGCGGCGGGATCGAGCGGGAGCGATCCGGTCTCGCCCTCGAGGGTCCCCGCGCCGTCCTCGAGCAGCGACGAGAGGAACGGCCAGTCCTCCGGTCGCGACTCGAGCTCGGACGAGCCGATGCCCTTCCATGCGATCAAGAGGACGAGCCGCGGTCGCTCGCCGTCGGCGATGCCGGCGATCGAGGTTCCCGAACGCACCTCGGGGAACGCGCGCTCGAACCCGAGGGCGTCGCTCACGGTCGGCGCGACGCGATCCAGCGTCGTCCCGTCCGGCACGCTTCCCCCCTCGCTCACGCCGGCGCCCGCGAAAACGATCGGCACCCCTGGGTCGGTGGACGCGCCGGCGGCGGGCCACGGCGTGCGGAGTCCGTCCACGTCCGTGTAGACGCGCGTCCCGGCCGCGACGCCAAGGACGTCGGGCGATCGCCCCTCGCGGAAGCCGTTCGCGATCCCGTCCTTCAGCGCCGCCGGCAACGGGCAGAACGGGACGCGAACGGTCTCACCACCCGACGCGTCGCACGAGCGACCAGCGCAAGTAGCGGTGAGCACGGCCGCCGGTATCCCGATCGCGGCGAGGACGACGAGCATGAGCACGAGACGCCGACCGGTCACGAGATGGCACGCTACCGAACTTCGCGAGAAGCACCGGCATCCGGTGGGTATCTCAAAGGGGCTCTGCGCGTGGCTTGCCGGTTCGCTCGAAGCCCAACCAATAGCAACAGCTCGATAAGAGGACGAGCAGGCCTCGCTTGCGTTGGGTTGTCGTTCCGGGCGGGGTCGTGTTTCGTATGCGCGCCGATGCCCTCCCGACGTGTGTTCGCCGTGCTCGCCGTCCTGTTCGTGGTGGGCGTGGCGTGTTCGGGGGACGAGGTCGAGCTGCCCGAGGCACCCAGAACCTCGGCCGCGGCCGCCACGGGGCCGACGAGCACCGGGCCCGAGCCCGTCGACCAGATCCCGGTCTCGGACGGGAGCCTCGCGTCGATCGCGTGCTCGCTGCCACACGAGTGGCTGCTGCGGACCTGGCGCGGGAACAGTGACGACCGGAGCGCCGAGATCCAGATCCTGCCGATCGAGCCGAACTTCGTGGGGTCGGGCCTCCCGCACGTCGGTCCGTGGCCCTACGCGCAGGACATCCCGATGTTCTGGTACGGGCCCGGGCACATCGCTCCCGCGGGCGTCGTCGACCGGCCGGTCACGCTCGCCGGGATCGCACCGACGCAGGCGCAGCTGCTCGGGTTCCCGTTCCGCGCGATCGACGGCTCGCCGATGACGGAGGCGATCGCCGGCAACCAGACGCCGCCGCGCCTCCTCGTCACGATGGTGTGGGACGCGGGCGGTCGCAACGTCCTCGAGCGTTGGAAGGACGACTGGCCGTACCTCCGGTCGCTGATCCCGCAGGGCGCGTGGTACGAGCACGCCACCGTGGGCACCAGCCCGACCTCCACCGCGCAGACGCACGCGACGATCGGCACCGGCGCGTTCCCCGACGCGCACCTGATCGTCGCGCACCGGTTGCGGATCGGCGCGGACCTCACGACGCCGTGGGCGAAGGGTCCCGCGTACCTGATGGAGCCGACGCTCGCCGACCTCTACGACCGAGCGATGGGCAACCGGCCGGTCGTCGGCGAGATCGGTACCGTCAGCATCCATCTCGGGATGCTCGGGCACGGCGCGATGTGGGGCGGCGGCGACCAGGACATCGCCGTGATCCGGGAGCGGATCGGGGCCGACACGCTCGGCGCCGAGGGGTCCGACTGGAACCTGACGCCCGAGCTGATGCCCTATTACCGGTTCCCCGACTACCTCAACCGGGTCGGGGGGTTCGCCAAGGACGTTCGGGCCGTGGACGCGAACGACGGCCAGATCGACGGCAAGTGGCGGACCAACGACATCGAGACGCTCCTGGAGGGGTTCGACACGCCGGCGCGGATCCCGTACCAGACCCGCGTGATGGAGGAGATGATCGGGCGCGAGGGGTTCGGCGCGGACGAGACGCCCGACCTCTTGTTCGTGAACTACAAGATGATCGACTACATCAGCCACGTCTGGACCGTGAACAGCCCCGAGATGCAGGACGCGGTCAAGGGACAGGACGCGGCGCTCGAGACGTTCGTCGACTTCCTGAACGCGACGGTGGGGCAGGGGCAGTGGGCGATGGTGCTCACGGCCGACCACGGGTCGATCCCGGATCCGAAGGTGACCGGCGCGTTCCAGATCGCCGCCACGCCCATCCAGAACGGCATCAACGCGGCGTTCGACACCGACGGCGACCAGACGCACATCGTGCAGCTGATCCAGCCCACCCAGATCTTCATCGATCAGGCCGAGCTCCGGCAGAACGGTCACACGCTGGAGGAGATCTCCGAGTGGATCCTCGGGCTGACGAAGGCCGAGACCGCGCAGCCCGGCGTCACGGTCCCGGCCGGCCAGGCCGACGACCTCGTGTTCCGGGCGGCCTTCCCGTCCAAGATCATGGGCCACCTCCCCTGCCTGCCCGAGGCGCGCGCGTGAGGCGGCTCGCACTGCCGGTCGTCGTGGCGCTCCTGGCGACCGCGTGCACCTCGGACACCGCGACCGAGGTGGCGTCGACGAGGACGACCCCGTCCGGCTCGGCTGAGACGACGGCCGCGTCGGTGGCGCCGCCGGCTCCCGGTGCGCTCGCCGACGCGGCGTGCGCGATCCCGCACCGGCAGCTCCTGCGGATCTGGCGGGGGACCGACCCCCAGCGTTCGGGGCAGATCGTGTTCGTGCCGCAGGAGCCGAACTTCGTCGGCACGAACTTCCCGCACTCGGGGCCCTGGGACTACCTGCAGGACGTGCCGCTGTTCTGGTACGGCCCGGGCATCATCCCGGCACTCGGCGGGGTGCAGCGGCCGGTGACGCTCGCGGACGTCGCGCCCACTCAGGCCCAGCTGCTGCACTTCGGGTTCGATGCACCCGACGGGAAGGCGATCCCAGAGATCGTCCCGAAGACCGACACCCCGCCGCCGCTGATCGTCACGCTCGTCTGGGACGCCGGCGGCCTGAGCGTCCTCGACGCGTTCCCGAACGACTGGCCGGTGCTGCGCTCGATGATCCCGAAGGGGGTCTGGTTCGACCACGCGAGCGTAGGGTCCTCGCCGTCGATCACGCCGGCCACCCACGCGACGCTCGGGACGGGTGCGTTCCCGATGCATACGGGTCAGACCGACGCAGAGTTCCGCCTCGGCGACGACCTAGTCCGCGCGGGTGCGCTCGGACCGGTGCTGCTGATGGAGCCGACGCTCGCCGACCTCTACGACCGCGCCATGGGGAACGAGCCGCTCGTGGGTGCGCTCGCGAGCGTGACCTGGCACCTCAATATGGCGAGCCACGGGTCGCTGTGGGGTGGCGGCGACCGCGATATCGCCGTGCTGCGCGTGCCGACCCAGGCGGACAACGAGGGTGCCGAGGGCACAACGTGGAACCTTCAGGGCACGTACCAGCCGTTCTACGAGCTCCCCGATTACGTGAACGACCTGCCCGGCCTGTCCGCGTACACGGATGCGATCGACCGCCAGGACGGCGCGCTCGACGGCAAGTGGCGCGACAACTCGATCGAGCAGTTCGAGGGGGGCTGGGCGACGCCGGCCCGGATCCCGTACCAGGAACGGATGATCGAGGAGGTGATCTCGCGCGAGGGGTTCGGCGACGACGAAGTCCCCGACCTGCTGTACATCAACTTCAAGGCGATCGACCACGTGAGCCACATCTGGAGCGTGAACAGCCCGGAGATGCAGGACACGCTGTCGTGGCAGGACGAGGACCTCGGGCGGTTCGTCGACTTCCTGGACCGCGAGGTCGGCACGGGTCGCTACGTGTTGATCGTGACCGCGGACCACGGCGCGCAGTTCGACCCCGCGGTCTCCGGCGCGTTCCAGGTGACGCCCACCGAGCTCGAGCGCGACCTGAAGGCCGCGTTCCCCGTGACCGGCGGTGGTTCGGTGTTCCAGGCCGTCCGCTCGAGCCAGATCTACCTGAACGACGACGTGCTGGCCTCGAGCGGGTACACCCAGGAGGAGATCTCGCGGTTCCTCCTGGACTACACGCACGCGCAGGGGACCCCGGACGACGCGCCGCCGCCTCCGGCGGCCGAGGCCTCCGAGCGCGTGTTCTCGGCGGCGTTCCCGATCTCGCTGCTGCAGCACCTCGACTGCCTGCCCGAGGCCCGGACCTAGGGTCAGCGTGGATCCGTCGCGTATCCTTGGCCGGTTCCGCGCTCGCCCGACACGGGCGTGAGCCTGGGTGGACGAGGGGGGATCCCGCAGACCGATGGCACTGACGAAGGACCGACCCGACGCCGCGGTGCACGTTCCCGAACCCGTGCGGCGGGGCTGGCTGTCGAGCCCGCTCGTCCTGATCGGTGCGATCGCCCTCGTGTTGGTCGCGTTCGGCTGGACCTTCCTCCAGGACCCCTCGATCAGCGCCCCGACGCGCGACCCCGCCTGGTACACGTGGCGTTCGAACCTGATGATGCACGACTACCCCGGTCTGATCGCCGGGGACTGGGGCCCGTTCTCGATGTTCGGCGGCGGGTACCGGGTGAGCGTGCCGCTGATGGGCTCGATCCTGCAGCGGGTCGCCGGGATCGACCTGTACACGTTCAGCGCGTTCCTGATGGTCGGCGTCCCC
>Ga0210378_10001686_pt1 | contig 11488 bp, 14 predicted proteins | sample PLM1_60_b1redo_FD_155465 | JGI IMG/M metagenome (GOLD analysis project Ga0210378, IMG submission 155465) | Groundwater sediment microbial communities from an aquifer in East River, Colorado, USA - PLM1_60_b1 redo | ecosystem: Environmental > Terrestrial > Soil > Riparian zone | place: USA: East... | reverse complement strand
ACGACCGTCGGCCGGCATAGACTCACGCTCTTCCATGGCATTCGGCTCCGGCCCCGGAACGGAGTGTATGACGGCCCAGGGCCAGCCTCGCGCGAGATTCCGACGCGCGATCCAGCGAAAGAACCTCGTCGGCGCGGAGACCTGCGCTCGGGAGATGGCGTCGCGGACCTGGCCGAGGCGCTCGACCTCGTCTGTCTCGTGGCGGAGGTCGCTCCGGCTCGGCTCGATGGATTCGCCCGGCGGTAGCTTGCTCGCCTGGCCGACGAGAGGCCGCTCGCGCTCGGAGAGCTTGATCTCGCGGTTACTGCGTTGCAGGCGCTGCCGTCACGCCGAGCTAGGGACGCTCTTCGGGCCTTGCTCTGAGGATCGCCGCCCTTTCGCCTCAAGTAGTCCGAGCCGGAGGTCGATAAGTTGCAGATGTTCGGCGACGTACGTCTTGGGCGCCTCGGCCTCCTCGCCTTGGTCATCGTCGCGCTTGCATTGACGGCCTCCGGCTGCGGTGCCAGTCCGACGCCTACGCCCGCCGGACCCGATGTTCGTGGAATGGCCCTCGCGGAAGCGGAGACCACGCTCAAGAACGCTGGCATCGCCTACAGCGGCCATGCTCTAGACGGACTCTTCGGCATCGTCGTCAAGGAGAACTGGGTGGTTTGTGACGAGCACTACGTCAACGAACGCATGGTTCGTCTTGACGCAGCCAAGCACGGCTGCGACTCGTAGACGACGATGACAGCGGCGCATTGACCGTGTTGACCTAAGCCATCGTCATCTCGATCTACCTCGCGCTCTCTGCGGCCGGGGACCCCTTCATTACGAGTGAAGTGCTCTGTGAGTTTGGTAGACGTTAAGTAGATCGAGCGCTTGCCGGCTCTGACGCTTCGCTGATCGAATATGTGATTAGCAGGGACTTTGTGTATGGAGCTAGCCGGGCTCGACCCGGCGACCTCCTGGGTGCGATAACGAAGAAACGTCGTGCGTCGAGGCGGCTCAGGGTTTGTCAAGCCATCCTGGCAGAGTTCAGTTCGCTGAAGTCCTCTCAGTTCGGTAGCACGGTTGGTAGCACGGTTCGCAGGACTTGAGCGCGCGCGAGTTCGCCACCGTGAACGCTTAGCAGGGAGGAGACAGCAAAAGGGCGCAAACCCACTCCGAGACTCGCTGTGCTGCCGGCGGATCGATGTTCGCCAAGGTTGCAACGACGTAACCGGACTTGGGGTAGATCCTCAAGTCCCCGTTCATCCCTGGCGCGCCGCCTCCATGGCCGACGGAGCCATTCCCATCGGCGTCTCGACGGTCATCGAATCCATACGCATATTTTTCGCCGCGCTGCACCTCCACCTTTCCGGTGATCAGGAGCTCAGTGGAGTCGGGACGTAGCAATTCGTGCCTTAACAACGCCTCGGCAAACCGTGCGAGGTCTTTGACCGTGGAGTAGCCGCCACCGGCGGATGTTCCGCGATAGGGCAGTGTCTCGGTGTTCGCGACCCAGTTGCTCGTTCCCGGCGGTTTCATGTAGCCGATCGACCGATCCGGAACCGCTTGGTCTTCAGGTAGCGATCCGGTCGCGGTCATCCCCGAGGGCTCGTAGATGTGCGTTCGCACGTACTCGTAGTAGCTCTGTCCGGTCACGTTCTCGATCACGACTCCGAGCAGCACCATGCCGTAGTTGCTGTACGCCCAGCGGCTGCCCGGCTCGAACTCGAGCCCTCGCTGCCCGTACAGCTCAACGTAGTCGGCGAGCGTGCGAAGCTTCTTGCGATGGGCCTCGAAGTCGGGGCCGAAGATGTCGCCGGTGCCGCCGGTGTGTGTGAGGAGCTGATGGATGGTGACCCTCGTGGCGACGTCCCGGTTGGGATAGTGACGGAGATACTTTCCGAGTAGAGCGCGCGTTGACCCGCACGCAGGAGGTCGAGGAGACGCTTGCCCCTCCTCAGGCCGTCGTCTTCTTTGCGTACCTCGATCCAGTCGCGCAGCTCGCGGGCCGCAGGCACGTCGCCCTTCTTCGCCTTGTCGCGCAGGGCGCCGATGATCGAGTCGATGTCCGCCGTCGTGACCACGAGGACACCGTGCGACTCAGTAGCAGACTCAGCCTCGGCCTCGGCCTCGGTTGCGCGTTGGCGTCTCTTCTCCCAGGAGCGCCTACCGGCCTCCGCTGGAGTAAGCCCGCCGAACGGTGCGGGCTGCTGCTCTGTCATGCTTTTTTGCTCCTCTCGGAATCAGGATCTCGTGGCAAGATCGACGCTGCATCCGCGTTCGAGCAGCTCCACGGCTACGCGCGCACTAAGAACGTCACAGCGCGGCCATCGCCTTGTCACAATCACGTCGTGGTAGGTGACTGGGTTCCAGTTGCGACAGCCGGGATCGCCGCGGTTGCGGGTTTCGGAGGTGCATGGCTGACTGGCCGGTTGACGCTTGCCAGGGAGCGGACGGCTCGGCAACAGCAGCGGAAGGCCGAGGCGTACCTCGAACTGCTGGCGAGGATGAGTCTCCTTTCTGACGTAGCCAATCGCGTCTTCAAGGCCAAGGCTGAATCCGAGGGTCGGCTACCGACTCCGGATCCGGCCGAGGTCGCGCGCATCAGCGCGTTAATCACCGCGTACGCAAGTGACCTGATCCGGGATGACCTCTACCCGACGTGGCGGAAGGCTATCGACGAGATGGCCAACTCTGAGGAGCCAGTCGAAAGATTCCGCGCCTTCATTCGCTCAAGGAACGCTCGGGCCAAGACTGTGGCTCGGATACGAAATGAACTTGAGATTGAGTCGGAACGGCGACCAGGGTGGGTGCCGGGCATGTCTAGACGGGACGCGCCTCGCAGGTCGCGGAAGTAGTCGGAGAGGCTCTTACCCGCGCGCTTGGCTGCGTCCTCGAGCTATCGCTTCTGCTCAGCCGAGACGCGGAAGCGGATCAGCTCATTCTTTTGTGGGCACAAGTCCTCCTCTGTGGCTACGTGTGTTGTGGCTACGAACGCAGGGATGCAGGAGGTAGCGGGAGAGGCTCATCGGCGGGGCGCTCGGGTTCGCTGCCAAAGCTTGCGCAGCAGCCTCATCGGAAGCAGGATGAGAGGGCGTGAGCCGCTTCGTCTATCTGGTCGTCCTTATCCTTGCTTGCTTCTTAATGGTCACAGCGGGTGGCGCTGCCTCTCGCGCGACCCGCGATTACGCGTGCACGATCGACCAGCTGGCGTTCGCATTTTCGGAGCCGTCGGCGCCGATGCAGACCCAGGCGGTCGGGTTCACCGTCTACAACACAGACCGCACGAGGTGTCGCTTGGCGCTTCCTATATCGCTAATGCTCAAGGATCGCTCGGCTCTTCATCTGCGGGTAGCTCCCCGAACGTCACGGCTCACTCTGGTGGCACGAAGGTTCCGTCCGCACGCGCGGGCAGGCGTAACGTGGACGTACACAAACTACTGCGGCAGCCACAACCCCAACGAGCAGCTGATCATGCACATCGTTCGCGTTCACCGCATCGAGTTCCGTGCTAAAGGAGACGCGCCACCGTGCCACAACCAAAATCGGCCGATTGACGTGAGGGTTCTCTTTGCGTGCCCCGGCGCAAAGGGACCAGCGATTGCCGCGATCCTCCCGCGCCCGTTGCCGCTGTGTCCGCGCTGAGTAGGACTCCGGCAGCGCGCCGCCCGGTTTTCACATCAGCTCTCTGCCAGTCTTCGTGTCCACTGCGCGCGCTCGATGCGGGACGGGCAGCTTATGTATCGCTATCAGGGGTTCCGGGAGAGTCACAAAGCGTGGGACTCCGGCGCTTCGGGGGGAGGGGGTGCCCCTCGGGGTGCGGTGCGGTTCGGTCGAGATCATGCGCAGGGAGCATCGGAGCAGCTTGGCATGCCTCCAGGCGCCTCCCTGAAACCGGCCCACAACCGGCCCACGGCGCTTCAGGGTGCATGGATACAGGGCTTGCGGCCGACCCCTTCATCGGTGGAGAAGTGACAGTACGGCGCAGGCCGCTGACAACGCACTGACCACGGCACGTCTGAGCCCGCATGGCCACAGGGCTAGCGGTGCGACCGCCTGCCGTCAGAGCAGGCGCCCCGGCGCGCGGCGAGCGCCGAGGGGAAGGCTGCAATGCGCAACCAGGCGGTTGCACGTCTCTATCGCGCTCAGAGGTGAGTTTTTCGAGCGTCTCTCCCTCCGTCCGGAGAAGAGAGAACCCCGGCGCCCGGCTTTGTCCGCGCGTTCGCGAGCTGCCCGCGCATCAACTGCGGACTCGCAATCTAGGCGGCGATGTCTCGCTCGACGCTTCACCCGCAAGCACGTGACGGCAGGACGCAACCTCCGCTTGGACGTACAACCAGCCCGAGCGCGCATCTACGCCGCGCTTCCACCCTCGCATGCTCTCCGCTGCTTCCCCCGTAGAGACGTCGTATCGGAAAGCCCTGGTCGATCCTTGGTGGCGTGCAAGGTATAGCGGCGCGTCAAGCTTGAGGCTTGATGTGAAAAACTCGATCCCCTTCCCGATCCACTCGGCCGGATAACTCGCTTGACGGCGAGTTGCGAATGGAGGCACTATGGGCGGCTAGAGGCAGTTGCTTCTTCAGGGAGGAGGGACAGGTTGCATCGACTTTGCTTAGCCATCGTCGTGGCCTGCGCGCTCTTGCTGACGACCACCGGTGCGATCGCGGGCGGCCCCCCGGTCGTCAACCAGACTGATCACGCTGTCAGCGCGCCGTTCACGTCTGTCGGCTTCGACTGTGCGACAGGCCTTCCGACGCTGATTACCGGCGTCTTTACCGGCGTGCTGCATACGCTTGTGATGGCGGACGGCAGCGTCCACTTCACGGGAGCCGGAAGTGGCTTTAGTCCTCGCCTTCCCAGTATTCGAGCTCAGGCCCGGGGCGAGCGAAGATGATCCGCTCGCCGGCGACGCTCCGCGCGCCGATCTTGCCCGTGTCGAGGTACTCGACGATGTCCGGCGCGATCAGCGTGGAGAGCATGAGGACGCGGACGGGCGCGACCGTGTCGTTGCGGATCTGGTGCGTCGCCCTCGCGCAGCTGCTGCTCGCCCTCGTGCGTGCGGAGCGTCGGCTCGCCGCGGAGGACGATCACCCATTCCTCGTTCGCGTGGTGGGTGTGAAATGGCCCCTGCTTGTTACCCGGCTCGACCTCGTACATGCTCGCGCCGATCAGCTCGGCGTCGGTGTGCGCGCCGACCCAGGCGTCCTTGAAGCGCCAGCCCTCGCGCTCTTCCGTGCGATCCCACTCGTCTGCGTTGAGATTGAAGATCTTCATGCGGAAAGCCTAGATGGTTGATCGATTAATGCCCGTAGGCAGTCAGGGCTCGCGGTGGCAAGCCGAGCTGCCAGTTGAGGTGGATGGCCGCGGTGAGGGCGAGGATGCGCGCGGCGATGCGGCAGACCAGTCCGTCCGGGGTTCGCGCGAGATGGCGCTCCAGGCAGAGCTGTCCTTGAGCGAGTTGACGATCGACTCGATGCGCTGGCGGATGCGCCCGATCGGGGGCGAGCTACGCTCGGGTTCGTTCGCTCGGCTCGGCCTCAGGAGCAGCCCGCCGAGCTCGGCCACGGCCTGCTCGAAGTCGGCGCCGGCGAAGCCCTTGTCGGCAATCACGAGCTGGCCGGCGGGCGGATGGCGTTCGAGCAGCTCGAGCACGGCCTCGCGCTCGCCTGCGTTGGCGGGGACGAGGTCGAAGTCGCGCACACAGCCGTCCGGCCCGCACTAGAGCACGAGCCGCATGCCCCAGTAGAAGCGCGAGTGGGCGGCCGAGTAGCCGAAGCCGCGCCAGGGCGCAAGCTGGGAGCGGTTGACCGTTGCGATGCTCTGAGCGCAGGGCAAGGGCGTCGTGTCGACGAGGCTGAGCGAGTCGTGAAAGCCGGGCAGCTCGTAGGCGATCGCACGCCAGAGCGTGACCAGCTTGGGCGCCAGCTGCCGACAGCGCTCGTTGTAGCGCGATTGGCTCGGCAACTGTGGCAAGAGATGGCCAAGCCGCCGCTTTGCGACGCTGAGGAAGCGACGGTCGCTCGGCTGGCCGAGCAGCATCTGCGCGACCATCAGCGAGAGGAGCTCGTTGTCGGTGACGAGCTGCGGGCGTCCGCGCCGCGGCTCGCTCGCGGCAGGAAAGAGCGAGCAGGCAGCGCAATAGACTGCGATCAAGAGGGTGTCGAGGTCGGCACGCACGTAGGCCTCCTGGTCGACGGGCTAACGACACCGCCGACCTTCGACACCGTTGCTCGTGCTCCCTACAAGGTGATCGCGACTCGAGCCGTGAATTACCGATCAAGCATCTAGTTCGGGCGAGGAACTTTCGGGCCGCCCGTCCGCGTGCGTGAGCCACGTCGGAGCGGCTAGCGCGAGCACGCGCCGCTGTCCCTCGGTCGCGCCGCTCCCGAGCTCGTGGAACGTGTACGCGACGTCGCCGCCGATGACGACGAGGCCGTCGGGCGTGTCGACGAGGACGCTCTGGTGCCCGCGCGTGTGGCCGGGCGTCGGCAGCAGCCGGATGCCGGGGAGCGCCTCCGCCTCGCCGTCGTGCTCGACGTAGGTCGCACCCGGGAAGTCGACCCATTCGTGCGGGTCATGAGGCGCTTGCAGCTCGAGCCGCTGGACGTGGATCGGCACGCCGGGAAACAGGCGGTTGCCGCCGCAGTGGTCGAAGTGAAGGTGGGTGTTGATGATGCACACGACCTCTCGGGGGATGTTCTCCGGCATCGGCACCGGCTCGCCTTCCTCGTCCAGCTCCGGCGTCAAGTCGAGCATGCCGGTGTCGACGAGGACGACGCCTTCGGCGTGCTCGATCGTGTGCACGTAGACAGGTAAGCCCGCGACGGTAGCCGCGAGGTGAGCCGTGATCACGTTGAAGTCCTGCGTCGATGTCGACATCGTGCTCCTTTGGGCTCATCCAGATCGCTGGCTGGGATCGGCCTTCGGTCTTGAGACCGCGATCAGGGACGGAACTCATCGGTCATGCGGCGGCTAGTGCTGCGCGCGCCGGCCGTCTTCGGGGCGCGCTCCAGCGGTAGTGCCTCTTGAGGCGTCACGACCCTGACCCCCTCCCCGCGAAACCTGGAAACCTGGGTCCGACAGGCCCAACACGGCACCGGAAGTTCTTGTCGCCTTTCCGCCAAAACGCGACAGCACATCAATCGCGGCGGAGGTGTTCGTTCGCGTATGGCGATCGTCGCAAGGCCTGTTCAGCGGGCGTGGCCTTCGAGGCGTTCTGCCGCTCCCGCTGACGTGGAAGAGGCGTCACGTGCCGTGGTTCACTCGGATTCGCGTCGACAGAGCCAGCGGAGTGCATCTGGCAAGATCGCGCCGCTGTGGTTCGGGTCGTGGCCGAACCGGCACTCGCGCTCCGAGATCGCTCGCCTTCGGCGGCCCGAGGAAGAAGGACTTCCATCTTTGCGACGCCGTCCGCGGCGATCCCGGCTAGCGCACTTCTTCGCCGACGGTGCCCGGCCTGATTCGAACAGGGTCATGTAGATGACGGGCTCTTGGGGCGAGGGGAAGCCGCTGGCGAGGCTCGCCAGCCCGACCGCGGCGCCCGATTCTGTCTCCGCTCACCAAAGGGATGCAGGGCGCGGCGTAAACCTGCGCTGCCACCCTCGTCCGAGTCAACACCGCACTATCCCATCCTGCACCGAGTTCCAAAATAGTGCGCGCCGTCCGGGGTCATAAGACGACGCGCGCCAACCTACGTCGGCCCGGCAGGCGAAGGGAGAACTCCGACCAACAGGGAAGCCGTACCTCGATCTCTATCAACCTGCGATCGCGGCTGTCGTTGATCTTTCTCAACGCTCGGCCGCACAGTGCGGTCAGATCACCCTGTGACTATTTCGTCCAGCGGTCCCTGGTTGACGTTCTCGTCGCGCTGTGAGTGAATGGCCGTCGATCCCACTACTGAACCTGGAGGGCGGAAATGGCCGGACTCGACATCAAGAAAATGGACACACCCGACGAGAAACGTCCGTTCGTCGATAAGGGCCACGCTAATTTCGTCGATCTCGATGGCACAGCCGTCCTCAAAGGCACGTTCGAGCCGGGCTGGAGATGGTCTGAGCACGTGAAGCCAATCGCTCAAACCGACAGCTGTCAGGCGCCACATCTCATCTACGTGCTATCGGGCCGGATGAAGATTGTGATGGAGGATGGAACGGAGGGCGAGGTCGGCCCCGGCGATGCCGCTCACATCGCGCCCGGACACGATGCGTGGACGGTGGGTGACGAGGCGTGCGTGGCTGTTGACTTCGGCGGCTCGTCGAACTACGCGAAGAGGCAGTAAGAGCCGCGCAAACGAAAGATGACGCATCCGGCCTAACCTCCGGGCTGGGGCTTCAGCGAATCGTGATCGTCCACGTCCCCTGCGCGTTGATGAAAAGCTGGTACCTCCCGGCAGGGAGATGTGTCGTGCCGCGGTGGGCCTGCGGAGGGCGTCGCACTGTGGTTGCGCAAACGCTGGGCCGAGTGGCTGACCGTCATCGCCACGTCACTGCTCGTGCCGCTCGAGCTGTACGAACTCGTTCGCCGCGCAACGGCGCTCAAGACGGTCGGACTGACCGTCAACATCCTGATCGTTTTTTACCTCGTCCGCGTCGTCCGCGGAAAGGGGCGCGCACCGATGAATGCCGGGCGCCCGCCGCATCATCGAACTCGACGCCCGTAATAGACGAAGCGACTACACGACGTGGACCGGTAGGGGACGTCACCCGCTTGGGCTCGTGCACGCATCGTGGGCATTTGTGGCGGCTGGCATCGCCGCAGCCGATCCTCGCTGCCAACCGATCTGTCGCGTTTCCGCCAAAGCGCGACAGCCCTCGGCGCGAACTTCGTGCGAGCGAGCACGACGCGCTTGACGCCACTGTGATGGAACTGCTGGAGGATCGTTGCGGAGGTGTGCTTCCGGACAGTGCGAAGCGGCCGCTACCCTGCCCTGGTGAGACTGGCAGTCGGGGACATGGTCGTGTACGCCTCGCACGGGGCGGGGCACGTGGCGGCCAGGGAGAGAAGAGTCGTCCTCGGCAAGCGGCAAGAGGTCATCGTGCTTGCGCTCGCGGGCGGGCTCTCCGTGGAGCTGCCGATTGGGGCGCGCACACGAGCTGCTGCGGCCGCTGGCCAGCGAGGCGGACATGTCCCGGGTGCAGAAGGCGCTGGGCGCAGATCACTCCGTCAGCGGGGATCCCTGGCTCAAGCGCCGGAGGGACTCGCAGGCGAAGCTGACAGGTGGCGATCCCATCGAGCTCGCAGAGATCATCCGTGACAGCGCGCATCGCGAGTCGACGCTGCCCGCGAAAGGCACCAAGTCGCAGCTCTCTCCGGGCGAAAAGGAGCTCTTCGTGAAAGCACGCCAGCTTCTCTCGACTGAGATTGCCCTGGCGCGCGGCGTCGAGCCGGCGGAAGCGAACGCCTGGATCGACGAGCAACTCACGCGACCTGGCTGATCAGCCAGCGAGCGGATCCGCGTCGGCTGCGTATGAGCAGGCCGAACAGCGCGCGGACAGTGAGGTAGGCGAAGGAGAAGAACATGGCGCCGATCCTTTCCAAGGTGCGCTCCGAAGGTCGCGACCGGAGTAATGGCACCCTTCACGTATCCGACTCGGACCCTGGACCTGGGGGAGTCGGAGACAAGTAGTCGACGCTGGGCTTGCTGCGCCGATTCAGCTACGAGCTCAGGCCCGCGCAATCGCCGCCACTGCGCGTTTAGCTGCGGCCCTTGAGGCCTTGCGCTTCGGGCAGGGACGCGAGCGTCTTGAGCGTGTTGTTCTCGATCTGGCGGATCCGCTCGCGGGTGACACCGAAGGCGCGGCCGACCTCTTCGAGCGTCTGTGCTTGACCGCCATGGAGGCCGAAGCGGAGCTCGATTACCTGGCGCTCGCGCTCGGGCAGCGCGGACAGCGCGTGCTCGATCTCCGTGCCTTGCAGCGAGACCGCGGCCTCCTCGAAAGGCGACACGGCCAGCTCATCTTCGAGAAGGTCAGCGAGCTTCGCGTCCCCCTGCTCACCGATCGGCTTCTCGAGCGAGACCGGAAGCTGCGCCATCCGCCGAATCTCTCGCACCTCCGCGGTTGTGATCTCAAGCTCGGCCGCGATCTCCTCCGCTTGTGGCTCGCGCGCCAGTTGCTGCACCAGGTGGCGCTCGACGTGGACGACCTTGTTCAGTCGCTCGACCATGTGCACGGGCATGCGGATCGTCCGTGCCTTGTCGGCGATCGCGCGCGTGACCGCCTGCCGGATCCACCAGCTCGCGTAGGTCGAGAACTTGAAGCCTTTGCGGTAGTCGAACTTCTCCACGGCGCGAATCAGGCCGAGTGAGCCTTCCTGGATCAGGTCGAGGAACGAGAGGCCGCGGCCGAGGTAGGGCTTCGCGATCGAGACGACGAGCCGCAGGTTCGCCTCGATCATCTGCGTCTTCGCCGACCCGTCGCCGCGCTCGACCCGCTTCGCCAGCGAGACCTCCTGCTCGGCCGTCAGCAGCGGCACCTTGCCGATCGCGCGCAGGTAGAGCCGCAGCGAATCGAGCGACAGCTCGACGCTCAGGTCGAGCTTCGGCGCCTGCTCCTCCTCGGGCTGGGGTTGTTCGTGCGGGGGTGCTTGTGCTGCTCCCCCTCGACCAGCTCGATCGAGCGTTCGAGCAGGAAGGTGTAGATCTCCTCGCTCTGCTCCCTTGTCAGCTCGACATCCTCGAGCGCGTTCGCGATCTCGTCGTAGGTCAGAAACCCGTTCTCAAGGCCAGCCGCAACCAGCCGCTCAAGCCGCTCGGCGTCCGGGCCACCCTCTCCCAACCAGAATTCGGCGCCGAGAAACCGTACGACTTCCCGCTCCGCGACCGCGAGCCCAGAGTCCGGGGACTGCATCATCGGAAAGAGACTTCTTCCTCCCCACCGTCCTGACTCAAACCCTGCACCTCCCGAAGGAGAACGAGGTGCCGCTGTCCTGAGTGCGGCGACGTTCATCCTGCGCGGCCTGGGAGGGCGAGGCGCTATGTGAAATCCGACCTCGGAGAGGCCCTGCCCGGCTCCTGAGATCGAGTTTGGTTGCGGAAGGCGACTTTAGAAGCAGGTGAGCCGAATGAAGTCGATCTTCGGGTTGCCGTCCTGGTCGAGCACTATCTGAGCCACCTCGTGGAGTCGGAATTCCGCGCCAGTCTCAGCCGCAGTGCCTGCTCCGTTCAGGGTCGCGTGATGCACCTCGCTGCCCGAGGAGAACACGACGTCATGAAGGATGAGACCGAAAGTCAATGTCGAGTCCGTAATCCCATCCGGCGGAAGATCGTCCTCGGTGATGCTGCCACGAATAGCTCCCGTGAAGTGGACGCTGCCGTCCGCCATCACAAGCGTATGCAGCACGCCGGTAAAGACGCCGGTAATCAGCGTCGGAAGGCCTGTCGCACAGTCGAAGCCGACAGACGTGAACGGCGCGTTGACAGCGTGATCAGTCTGGTTGACGACCGGGGGGCCGCCCGCGATCGCACCGGTGGTCGTCAGCAAGAGCGCGCAGGCCACGACGATGGCTAAGCAAAGTCGAT
>Ga0210378_10001684_pt1 | contig 11496 bp, 7 predicted proteins | sample PLM1_60_b1redo_FD_155465 | JGI IMG/M metagenome (GOLD analysis project Ga0210378, IMG submission 155465) | Groundwater sediment microbial communities from an aquifer in East River, Colorado, USA - PLM1_60_b1 redo | ecosystem: Environmental > Terrestrial > Soil > Riparian zone | place: USA: East... | reverse complement strand
GACATCGACATGCACGGCGCCGACGTCGTGATCGGCACCCACGGCCGCGGCTTCTGGATCCTGGACGACGTCACGCCGCTGCGCCAGGCCGGCCCGCAGGTGGCCGCGGCCGCCGCCTGGCTCTTCGCGCCCGCGACCGCGGTGCGGCTGCGCCCTTCGGGCTTCACCGGTACGCCGCTGCCCATCGACGAGCCGAAGGCCGCGAATCCACCCGACGGCGCCGTCATCGATTACGTGCTGAGGAGTGCCGCGACGACGGTGACTCTCTGGATCCTCGACGCCCAGGGCGAGGCCGTGCGCCGCTACTCGAGCGACGACAGGCCGCCGGCCCCCGACCTGACGAAGATCCGCGTGGCGCCGGCGTGGGTGACCCCGCCGGTGGGTCTCTCCACGGGGCCGGGCATGCACCGGTTCATCTGGCCCGTGCGCCATCCGGCGCCGCCGGCCCTGGCGGAAGGCAACGCGTACGCCGACGGAGTCTGGGCACCCCCCGGACGCTATACGGTCGAGCTGAGCGTGGACGGGCAGCGCCTCACGCAGCCGCTGACCATCGCCCCCGACCCGCGCGTCTCGCTGCCGCCCGAGGCCTACGCCCGCCAGTTCGCTCTCGCGCGCCGGGTGGAGACGTTCCGCGAGCGCGTCGCCACCGCCGTGGCGGAAGCCGAGAAGGCGCGTGCGACGCTCGTTGCCAGAGGGGCGCGCGAGCTCGACGTGCGCGTGGTCGCGCTGACGGGACCGCAGTTCGGCGAGGTCCCTCCGGCGGCGCCGCCCGCCGGCCTCAGCAGCCTGCGGGCGCTCGCGAACACGCTCGGCAACCTGGCCACCGCGGTGGACGGGGCCGACGCCGAGCCCACGCCCGACGCCGAGGCGGGGTTGAAGAAGATCGAGGCCGCGGTCGACGCGACGTTGGCGGCGTGGACGCGGCTCAAGGCGGAGCTCAGATGAATCGCCTGGCCGCCGCGCTGGGGGCGGCGGTTGGTGTGTCTTGCGCGCTCGTCGCGCTGGCGGTGGGCGCCGCCGGGCCCGGCGCCCCACCGCCGCACCGCCCCAACTTCCTTGTCATCCTGGTCGACGACTTGCGCTGGGATGAGCTGGGCTTCATGGGGCATCCCTATGTCAAGACCCCTCACATCGACCGCATCGCGCGTGAAGGCTTGCGGTGCCGCAACGCCTTCGTCGTGGCCCCGTTGTGCTCCCCCAGCCGGGCCAGCTTTCTGACCGGTCTCTATCCCCACTCTCACGGGATCACCGACAACACCAACCGCAGCCCCCAGAGCTATCTGTTGAAGACCTTTCCCCAAGCCCTGCGCAATGCCGGGTATGAGACGGGCTTCATCGGCAAGTGGCACATGGGAAACGACGCCCGGCCTCGCCCGGGCTTCGACTATTGGGTCGGCATGCCGGGCCAGGGCGAGAGCCTCGATCCCGACCTCTTCGAAGACGGCCGCATGACAAAGGTCCGCGGGTACGTTACCGACATCTTCACGGATCGGGCGGTTTCGTTTCTACGCCGGCCGCGCACCCGGCCGTTCCTGCTCTACCTGCCGCACAAGGCCATTCATCCCAACGTCACGCAGCGCGACGACGGCTCGGTCAGCGATCCCAAGGCCGAGACGTTCATCCCCGCCCAGCGGCATGAAGAGCTCTACGCCGGCGTCCAGGTCCCTCGCCGGCCGAACGCCACCGATACGCTGGAGGGCAAGCCCGCCCTGACGCGCCGCTTGGAGGGCGTCCTTCCGTTGGGCCCGGGAACCGGCAGTCCCGACCAGGCGATCCTGGGCCGGCAGAGGATGCTCGCGGCCGTCGACGAAGGCGTAGGGCGCATCTTCCAAGCCCTGGAGCAGACCGGCCAGTTGGACGACACGGTCCTCGTGTTCACCAGCGACGAGGGGTACTTCTATGGAGAGCATCACCTGAGCGTGGAGCGACGGCTGGCATATGAAGAAAGCATTCGCATCCCCTTGTTGATCCGGTATCCGCGCCTGGTCCGGCCCGGCCGTACGCTCGATGAGATGGTGTTGAGCATCGACCTCGCGCCGACGGTGCTCGAGCTGTCGGGCACACCGGTGGCCGGAGCCATGCACGGGCGATCCATCGTCCCGTTGCTGCGCGGCGGCGCCGTGCCCTGGCGGTCATCGTTCCTGGTGGAGCACTCCAGCGACAACGTGTTTCCGCGCATGCAGAACATGGGCTACACGGCGGTTCGCGGCCAGCGCTACAAGTACATTCGCTACGAAGATCTCGTGGGCATGGACGAGCTCTACGATCTCGACGCCGACCCCTATGAGATGAAGAACGTCGTCGCTGAGCCCGTCAGCCAGCCCGCGCTGGGTCGAATGAAGGCGGAGTTGGAGAAGCTGAGATCACTCGCTCCGTAGTGCGATCAGCGGGTCCACGCGCGTGGCCCGGCGCGCCGGCAGATAGCTCGCCAGCAAAGCGACCGCGAGCAGCAGCACGGCGACGCCGGCCAGGGTCGTCGGGTCCGTCGGGCTCAGCCGGAAGAGCAGGCTCGCAATGGCCCGCGAGAGGCTGACGGCCCCCACCAGGCCCAGGCCCACTCCCGCCACCGCGAGCAGCGACGCGTGGCGCAGCACCATGCGGAGCACCCGCTTCGGGTCGGCGCCGAGAGCCACCCGGATGCCGATCTCGCGCGAGCGCTGCGCCACCGCGTACGACATGACGCCGAAGATGCCGAGCGCGGCCAGGAATAGCGCCGTGCCCGCGAACGCACCCAGCAGGACCATGTAGAAGCGTGGTTCCGAGATGGAACGGGCCACGATCTCGTCCAGCGTCGCCATGCGCGCGATCGGCAGGTCGGCGTCGAGGCTGCGGACGGCGCGGGTGACCGCGGGCGCCAGCGAGCGCGGGCTCACGGCGGTCCGGAGCATGACGTCCATCGAGGAAATCGGCTGTTGGGCGTAAGGCAGGTAGATCTCGGGCGGATTCTCCTCCGCCAGGCCCCGCTCCTTCACGTCGCCGACGACGCCCACCACCTCGCCCCCGGCCTTGGGGCGGCCCTCCGCGCGTCCCCAGCCGAGCGTGATCCACTGGCCGAGCGGTTCCTCGCCGGGGAAGAACCGGCGGACGGCGGCTTCGCTGATCACGACGACCTGTCGCGACGAAGCGCCGTCGCCGCGCTCGAATCCGCGGCCCCGCAGGACGGGGATCCCGATCGCGCGGAAGTACTCGGGGCTCGCGACGCGGACCTCCATCGCCGGCTGCTGGGCCGGCGGCAGCGGAGGCCGGCCCTTGACCTCGAAGGAGAGGTTGAACCGCGACCCGCTCAGCGGCAGGCCCTGCACGGCGCCCACCGAACGCACGCCCGGCAACGCCGCCAGGCGCGTCAGGAGCTCATCGAAAAAGGCCGACTGCCGCGCCTCTTCTTTGTAGGCGCTTTCGGGGAGAGAGATCCGGAACGTCAGCGCGCTGGTGGCCTGGAAACCAGGGTCGACGCGGCGGAGCTGCGAGAAGCTCCGGATCAGGAGACCGGCGCCCGCCAGCAGCATCATCGCCAGCGCCATCTGTCCGACGACCAGTCCCGCGCGCAGCCGGTGGCCACGGCCGGTGAGGATGCCGCGGCTGCCCTCGCGCAGACCCTGCGCCGGCGCTCGGCGCGTCGTCTGCAGCGCGGGGAAGGCCCCGAAGAGGAGCCCCGTGGCGATGGAAAGGCCGGCGGCGAAGGCCAGGACGGCGCGATCGATCCGCACCTCGCCCAGGCGAGGCACGCCCTGGGGCTGCAAGCTCAGCAGCCCGTCGAGGAAGAAGCCGGCCAGCAGGACGCCGGTGGCGCCGCCCAGCAGGCCCAGCAGAACGCTCTCGGTCAGGAGCTGGCGGAGGAGGCGCCCGCGCCCGGCGCCCAGGGCGGTGCGGACCGCGAGCTCGGTTTCCCGCGCGGCCACGCGGGCCAGGAGCAGGTTGGCGACGTTCACGCACGCGATCAGCAGGACGAGGCCCACTGCGCCCAGCAGGACCAGGAGGGCCGGCCGCGCGTCGCCGACCATCGCCTCGTGCAGCGAGGCGACGGTGCCGCCGACCCCCTCGTCGGCGGCCGGGTACTCGCGGGCGAGGCGGGCGGCGAGCATGCTCACTTCTTCGCGCGCGTGGGCCGCCGACACGCCTGGCTTCAGCCGGCCGATCACGCCGAGGTACCACGCGCCCCGGCTGTGCGTGCGGAAGACGTTGTCGTAGGCGAGCGGCGTCCACAGCTCGGCGCCTTCCGGGTAGGCGAACCCGGCCGGCGCCACACCCACCACCTGGTAGGGCTCGCGATTGAGCTGGATCGTCTGGCCCACGGCGGCGGGGTCGGCGCCGAACCGCTCACGCCACAGCCGGTGCCCGAGGATGGCCACCTTGTTGCGGCCCGGCTCGTTCTCGCCGTCCGCGAACCCGCGTCCGAGGACGGGGCGCACCCGCAGAACGTCGAGGAAACTCGTGCTGACTTCCGCGCCCTCGAGCCGTGCGGGCGCGCCGCGGCCGGTGAGGGTCACGCCTCCGCCGTCGATGGCCGCCAGCGACTCGAAATCCCGGGCGCTCGCCGCGACGTCGAGGAAGTTCTGGGGCGAGTAGATCCCGGTCGTCCTGCCCTCCCAGGTCTGTGACAACCGCACCAGACGCTCCGGCTCCTCGAACGGGAGCGGCTTCAGCAAGACGGCGTTCACGATGCTGAAGATCGCGCTGTTGGCGCCGATGCCGAGGGCGAGGGTGGCGACGGCGACGAGGCTGAAGCCCGGGGCTTGCCGCAGCCGCCGCAGGGCGTAGAGGAGATCCTGGCGCAGAATGTCCATGCGGGCGGCTGAGCGAACCGCGTGCCAGGGCGGCGTTCACCGCGAGTCGTTGATCGCGCGGGACTTGCGTGTGACCCCGTCCGCCCGTGGTGTCCGCTTGTGGCACGACCGCGTGCCGCGGACGGACAGGGCTGCGACTACCGCAACTCCTTGGAAAGCGTCTCGAGGAGCGCGCCCGAGGGGTCGGAGTAGTACTCCCAGAACATGACCCCCCCGAGGCCACGATCGCGGATGTAGCGGCTCTTGACGCGCAGCGACTCCGGGTCGTCGTAGGTGACGAAGATCTTCTTGATCGGGTTCCAGATGTAGGGGGCCTGGGACACGCCGTCCCATCGGCGCTCGTAGCCGTCACGGCCGATCAGGGCGACGAGGCCCGGGTAGTGCGTGTCGAGCCTTTCCTTGGGGGCCTTGCCGGGCCGGTACAGCCCGCCGTCGGCGTCGCTTCCCTCCACCTCGGCCCAGGCGCGGCCATAGAATGGCACGCCCAGGACGAGCTTGGCGGGCGGCACGCCCGCGGCGAGGAACTCGCGGACGGCGCGGTCGCCGGACTGCTGGTCGGTGTCGGCCGGGTGCGGGTAGAGGTTGGCGTGGTGTCCGGCGAGCGGATCCCCCTCCGCCACGCGGAAGTCGTAGGTCATCAGGTTCACGAGGTCGACCGAAGCCTGCACCTTGTCCATCTCGGTCTTCTCCAGGAACCTGGTGGAGGCCCCGGCGGCGAGGGTCAGCAGGTAACGGCGCCCGCGCGGCGCCTTCTTGTCGAGGGCGGCGCGCAGCTCCGTCATGAGGGCGGTGAAGTTCTGCTTGTCCTCGGGCCGATGCGTGTTGCCATGACCGGGCAGGCCCGGGTACTCCCAGTCGACGTCGAAGCCGTCGAGGTCGTGCCGGCGGACGAAGTCCACGGCGCTCTCCACGAAGCGCTGCCGGCTCCGGGCGGTGAGCGCGGCGTCGGAGAAGCCACCCGACCACGTCCAGCCTCCCACGGAGACGAGGATCCTCAGATGCGGATGCCGCCGGCGCAGCGCGGCGAGCCGCCGGTAGTTCTCCGCGTCGTTCTTGAAGCCCTCGACCACGCGGCCGTCGACCACGTTCGCGAAGGCGTAGTTGATGTGCGTCAGCTTCTCGGCGGCGATCGACTTGGGGTCGATGACGTCGTCCTTGGCGAACACGTAGGCGATGATCACGGCGGCCAGGGGCAGTGAGGTCATCAGGATCCCTCCGATTTCAGATTTGCATGCGCACGCCGGCGTCTCGCAAGAGGCCGCAGAGGCGCACGACGACCCACGCGAACACCGTCGAGCGGACGAAGCCGACCCAGATATTCTGTCCGAGCTTCTCGTAGAAGCTCACCCCGCCGAAGAGCGGCGCGCTCAGGGCGAACAGGGCCAGGAGAAACGGCGCCATTAGGTAGCAGACGAGGGCGTTCTCGCCGGCGATGGACAGAGCCTTCGACCCGCGCCGCCACCCTTTCAGGTCGGTGAGCGCGAATACCGCCACCCACACGACGGCGGTGATGGCCGACGACAGCAGGCCCCAGGGTGGAGTGGCGAGCACCTTGCTCACCCAGAAGGCGCGGTGGAGCCCGTGGAGCGTGTGCAGGAGCGCTCCGGCGGCGGCGAGCCTGGCGGCGTAACCGAGCGCCCATCCCACGAGCGTTCGCGCCGGCGCGTCCTCGCGGCGGTGTCGCCGCAGCATCACGCCGAGCAGCGTGCCCAACACCGCAATGGCCGAGTGGGACGCCACCGCGCGGCCGACCCTGAGGTACGGGGCCAGGGCGACGAGCCATCGCGCCTGGCCCGCCTCTTCGGCCAGGTACACGCAGTAGAGCAAGGCCACGGCTCCGAGAAGGAGCGCCGGGCGGTCCCGCGCGAGCACGTATAGGCTGCCCGCCACGAGATAGGACCAGCCGATGAGCCCCAGGATCCCCCACCAGTGCGGCCGGATCTGGACGAGGCCGGAGGCGTCGCGGCTCCGGTAGAGCAACACGAGGGCCACGAGCAGGACGACACCCGCGACCCGCAGCGCGCGCCGCGCTCCGGCCGCACCTTCGGGCGCGGGAGCGAGCCACACGAGGACGACCCCCACGGTCATGAGGGCGCTCCACAGCTCCGGCGAGAGGGGCCCGCCGCGGCCCGCGTGCTCGGCATTGACCATCAGGACGCCCATGACCAGCAAGGCGAGGCTTCGTACCACGATGTGCCGCCACGTTCCGCGCACGTCGCCGCGCCGCAAGCGCCCGCCCAGAGCGAAAGGGACCGCCATCCCGGTGATGAAGAGGAAGGCCGGGAACACCACGTCCGTAAGGGTCATGCCGTCGGCGTCCGGCGGCGTGTGGAGCAGGAACGCCGGCGTCCCCCGCACGCCGGCCATCTCGTTGACGAAGAGCATGAGAAGCACGTCGGCCCCCCGCACGACGTCGATGCTGGTCTCACGGGCAAGCCGTCCCACGCTCGCCATGACGGAGCCGGGCGGCTAGGCGACCTTCCGGTTCTCGGGGGCGGACTCGGCGGGCACGGGGATGCGGGCGAGGAGGAGCGCGGTCAGGGCCAGCACCGCGTAGGCGGCGGACCAGTGATAGGGGGTGTGCGAGCCGAGAAGCGTCGGCTGCCAGGGGACGTAGATGCCGCCCGTGGGCAGCACCGAGTGGATGAAGCCGAAGAGGGCGAGGATGGCGGCGATGCCGAGGACGGTGGCCGCGCCGCGGATCCGCCGGTCGATCAGGAACGCCAGCGCGGCGCCCCACAGCATCGCCGTGAGGATGAAGCCGTGCGCCAGGAGCACGAACACGCCGAAGTTCTCGGCGAAGGCGACCGGGATCCCCGTCGCCGCGGCCACGCGCGCGGGCTCCAGCGCCGAGGCGGGGAAGAGCGGGTTGGCCTTGTCGAGCACGATGAGGAGGAGCTGCGCAACCGAGGGCAGCATGGCGAAGCAGACCGCGGGCGCGTGGTCGCGCGGCGTCTGCTGGAACGACTGGGTGACGATGTCGAAGCCGACGAAGATGAGGATGGGGGCGAGGCAGGCGAGCGGGAGCACGCGCGCCAGCAGCGGGAGGTAGCCGAGCATCCCGCCGAGGCCGACGAACAGCGCGCACGCCAGCGTGTACGCCGCGCGCCCCCCCATCGCCTTGTAGGCCGGGTGGCCGATGTACGGCGTCGTTTGCGAGACGCCGCCGCAGAAACCCGCCACCAGCGTCGCCACCGCCTCGGTGAGGAGTATCGAGCGGGTCTTGTAGTTGTCGCCGGCCAGGCGCGCGCTCTCGGTCACGTTGATCCCACCGACGACGGTGAGGATCGCGAAGGGGACGGCCATCGGCAGGTACTGGCTGAGGGCGAGAGGCATCCCTTTCAGGAAGCCGAGCGTGGGCAGCGGCAGCCCGAAGGAGAATTCGATCACGGGCGGGGCCAAGGGCCTGCTGAGCAGCCCGAACGCGCCGAGCGCGTAGTACACGACGGCCCCGGCGATTACCGAAGCCAGGACGCCCGGCACCCGGAAGGGCAGCGGCAGCCGGGCGACGAGGGCCCAGAAGATCAGGCCCAGGGAAACCATGCCCACGACCGGCTCGGCCAGGATGTCGCCGAGCTGCAGGGCGCCCATGAGCGCGAGGCCGACCCCGGCCAGCGAGCCGAGGAGGCCGGCCTGGGGAACCACCTTCTGGATGGCCCCGCCGAGGAAGGACATGGCCAGCTTGAAAATGCCGATGAGGATCATGCAGGCCATGCCGACCTGCCACGCGAGCACGGCCGCCTCGGCCTCCGGCATGCGCGTCTTGGCGGACACGAAGGCGGGGCCGAGCACGGTGAAGGCCATGCCGATGGTGCTGGGGGCGTCCAGGCCGAGCGGCATGGCGGTGACGTCGCTGCGGCCCTCCTTGCGCGCCAGGCGGAACGCGAGCCACGTATAGACGAAGTCGCCGAACATCACCCCCAGCGCGGTGCCGGGAAACATCCGGGTGTAGACGAGCTGGTCGGGGAAGCCGTATACGTAGATGAGGATCCCGGCCAGGATCACCAGGTTCATCACGTTGTCGAGCATGAGCCCGAAGAAGGCGTTGACGTCGCCCGGCGCGGCCCAGCGATAACGGGGCGAGCTCATGGAGGCTCCCGGTCGGGGATCAGGAGAGACACGGGATGCTACGCGAGCGCCTCCCGGCCCTCAAGTGCTCCGGCTGCGAGCGGAGCGCGATTCATTCGCCCCGGGGCCGCGAAGCGGACCGGCTGGATGAGCGGCGCCGGATTCATTCCCGCGCCGCGGACGACGCGAGCGGGGGGTCTGGGGGGTGCGCCGCTAGCACCCCCCAGCTCAGTGACTCCGCAGGCGGTAGCTGAAGGCGACCTGCTCGCCCGGAGTGCCCTTCAGGCGGAAGACCACGGCCGTCGGCGTCAGGAGCGCCACGTCGCCGCTCAGCACGCGAAGGCTTCCCGGCTCGATGGTCTCTCCCTCCTGGGCCTCGAAGCGCCATGTCCCTGGCTTGCCGGCGGCCTTGACGAGGGTCGCGGCGACGACGGCCTCGCCCTCCCGTTTCCGTGTCGCGGCCTGGACGCGGCGGCCGCTCTCGGCGACGACGATCGCGCCGTCCACCACCGCCTGGCCGAGGGCGCCGGGCGCGTCGAGATCGATATTCCAGGCCAGGCCGACGAGCTTGTCGTCGCTCGTGATGCCCGTGCAATCGCCTGTCAGGAGAACGCCTGCGGTCTTGTCGGTGTCCATCGTAAGCGTGCAGACGGATCCTGGCTTGTCCGAGCTGCCTAGGCAGGCTCCCCGCCAGCAGACGAGCTCCCCACACACCGACGTCGGGGCCTGGATGACAGCCGTGGCCCCGGCCGTATAGGTCCGCGAGCATGTCGTCGAGCCCGGCTCCCGAGCGGCGACGCAGTCCGTGACGGGTGGGGGAGAGGGACCGATGGTGAAGGTGGGCAGAAAGCAGTCGTAGAACGGCTCGACGGCCGCAGTGAACGTCAGGGTCGTCAGGGGCGTCGGGGTGGGCGACGGCTTGGGGGGTGGCGCGTTTACCGTGATGGGCCGCTCGCAACGGCGGACCTGGCTGCCACTGGTGACGATCAGCACCGCGTCGAACGTGCCGGTCGACGTGTACGTGTGCACCGGGTGCCGGCCGTTGGCGGTTCCGCCATCGCCGAAGCGCCAGTCGTAGTCGTAGCTGCCGGTGCCGCCGGAGGGGAAGGCCGTGAACGTCACCGTCAGCGGCACCTCCCCGGACCGAGGGTCGGCCTGACACGACAGCTCCAGTGGTGAAGGTGGGGGCGGGGACGTCGGAGGCACGGGCGTCGCCGGAACCGGGACCGGCGGGGCCGCGGTCGGGGTGACCACCGGTGTCCCCGGCGTCGTCGTCTCGTCCTTCTTGGTGGCGAGGTACACACCGGTCGCCGCCGCTGTGGTGCCGACCGCGACTCCGACAGCGGCGGCCGGGAACGCGCTCAGGGTGAAGCCGGCCGGGACGGTCGGGAAGACCGCGACGGGTCCGCTCGGCGAGATGGGCGCCACCGGCGCGTCCTTCTTGCACTCCGCCGCCCGCCGGACGACGAGCGGGTTGTACTCGGGAGTTCGCTGGCCCTTGTCGACGACTTCCAGGTAGTACTCGATGTGCTTGTGGATGAGCTTGCGCGTCGGCTTGGGCAGCACGCCGGCGTAGCAGAAGGGCTCGGGCGCGAACTTGACGTCCTTGAGCATCTTCACGAAGTACCAGTTCTGGTCGCCTTCGGCGTGGAAGTAGGCGCGGGGCTCGATCACGTCGCCGCCGAAGCAGGCCTTGAGCCGGGGATACTTCGCAACGACGATGCAGGCCACGCCCTGGTGCTCGATCTGGGTGGACGGCTGCGCGTGCACCGGCGCCGCCGCCACCACCACGCTGACCAACGAGATAGCCAGAATTCCGCTGCGCATGAGTGCTTTCCTCGATCTGTGAAACGCAGAGTCAGGTGACCGGGAGGGGTAAACAGAGGGACGCAGTGTGGCCGGAAGTTACGCCCTCCGCGGGGGCGTGTCAACCGGCCTTCAACACCGGCCTTCAACCCCTCAGGGTCGCAGGCGATAACTGAAGGCAACTTCCTCGCTGCGCTCGCCCTTCATCCGGAACACCACCGCGCTGGGCGTGACGAGGGCGACCTCGCCCCGAACCACACGAAGGCTCCCTGGCTCGATCGCCTCGCCTTCCTGCGCCTCGAACCGCCAGGTGCCCGGCCCGTCCCGCGCCTCGACGAGCTGGGCCTCGATCGCGTTGTCGCCTTCACGGCCGGCGGCCGCCGCCTGCGACTGGCCGCGGGCGACCCGGACCGCGTGACCGTTCAGGACGACCTGGCCCACGGCTCCGGGCACGTCCAGATGGATCGTCCAGTCCAGCGAGCGCACGGCCGCCGGCGGCGCCGACGTGAGGACGCCCAGAAGGCTGAAGCTTGCGGTGACGCTCTTGTTCGCATCCATCACGACGGTGCACGTGGAGCCGCCGCCGGAGCAGGCCCCCCCCCAATTCTTGAACGACGAGAGGGGGTCGGGATTGGCCGTCAGCACGACGGTCGTTCCCGAGGGATAGCTGGCGCTCGTGCCGAGGCACAGGGTCCCACAGTTGATCTTCCCTTTGTTGTCCCTCACCAGACCCGTGCCTGCCGGCAGCAGCGTCTTGCTCAGGTTCAGGGTGAAGTTGATCGGCGGCGTAGGGGTCGGAGCCGGGGTGGGAGTCGGCGTCGGCGTCGGCGTGGGCGTC
>Ga0210378_10001683_pt1 | contig 11496 bp, 9 predicted proteins | sample PLM1_60_b1redo_FD_155465 | JGI IMG/M metagenome (GOLD analysis project Ga0210378, IMG submission 155465) | Groundwater sediment microbial communities from an aquifer in East River, Colorado, USA - PLM1_60_b1 redo | ecosystem: Environmental > Terrestrial > Soil > Riparian zone | place: USA: East... | reverse complement strand
GAAGCTGAACGTGTCGAGAAAGACGTGGCGGCAGCCGCGCTCGACCGCGCGCCGCTCGGCCGTCTCCATCAGACGCCGGCCGAAGCCCCGCCCGCGCAGCGCCTCGCTGACCCAGAGGATGCGGACGACGAGGACGCCGCCCCAGATCCCCGCGAGAAGCCCCCCCACCACTTCGTCGCCCGCGTCCCGGAGGAAGAGGTTGACCGGCGAGTACTCGTGGAACCCGGTGACCGCGACGTTGTAGGTGTCGAGATGGTCCACCACGACTTTCCTGAGGCCCTCGGAGGCATGGGGATCGGACACGATTCGGATGTCGGTCATTGGCGTTCCCCTCCTCTCCGCCCAGGCCAGCGCGGGGCCGAGGCTAGCATGCCCGGCGCGGGGCGGCAAACCCGCGGCCCAGGGACTCGCGGGCCGCCCGGGGGATCGGGTAAGATGCCGGGCGTGACCAGGCCTTCTCATGACGCCGACGTGCTGGTGGTGGGCGGCGGTCCGGGCGGCAGCACCACCGCGACCTTCCTCGCCCGGGGCGGGCTGCGCGTCACCCTGGTGGAGCGCGAGGCCTTCCCGCGCTTCAAGGTCGGCGAGTCCCTGATCCCGACGTGCATGGACATTTGCCGCCGCCTGGGCGTGCTCGATCGGGTGCTCGCCCACGGCTTCCAGATGAAGTATGGCGCCACCTTCCACGACCAGGAGCTGGGCCTCTCGTCCACCTTCGACTTCGAGCCCGGCCGGCCGTGGCCCGCCTTCACGCTCGACGTGCACCGCGCCGAGTTCGACCAGATCCTCCTCGACCACGCGGTGGCGCAGGGGGTGACGCGGCTGCAGCCCGCCACCGTCGAGAAGGTGGTCTTCGATGCCGACGGCGTCACCGCTCGCGTCAACCTGGGCGACGCCGAGCGCCCACTGCGCGCCCGCTTCCTGGTGGACGCGAGCGGCCGCGACGCCTTCCTGGCCGCGCGCCAGGGGCAGCGGAAGCCGCGGCCGGGCCTGGGCAAGGTGGCCATCTTCGCCTACTTCCGCGGGGCGCGCCGCTTCCCCGGCCGCGAGGAAGGGCACGTCCGCATCCACATCTTCCCGGAGGGCTGGTTCTGGTACATCCCGCTCGCGCGCGACGAGACCAGCGTCGGCTGCGTGCTCCACCAGAAGGTGGTCAAGGCACGCCGCGGCTCGCTCCAGGAGCTGTTCGACGACATGGTCGAGCGCTGCCACGCGGTGCGCGACAACCTCCGCGGGTCGGAGCGGGTCACCGAGCTGTACACCACCGCGAACTTCGCCTACGCGGTGGAGCCGGTGGTGGGGGACCGGTTCCTGTGCGTGGGCGACGCGGTGGCCTTCGTGGACCCGATCTTCTCGCCCGGGGTGTTCCTGGCCATGCAGTCGGGCGAGCTGGCCGCGGGCGCGATCCTGCGGGCCTTCCGCGCCGACCGGTTCGAGGCCCGGCGCTTCCGCGCCTACGAGCGCGCGGTGCGCCGGGGCACGCGGCCCTTCGAGCGCTTCATCGAGTCCTTCTACGACCGCGCCTTCCTCGAGGTCTTCCTGCGCCCGCGCAATGTGCTGGGCATGGTCCCCGCGGTCACCGGCGTGCTCGCGGGCGGCTCGTTCGGCACCCTGCCGAAGCACCTGCGCCTGTCGCTCTGGGGGTTCTTCCAGGTGGTGCGCTTCACCCGCTGGCTGAACCTGCGCCGCGGCGTGGTCCTCGAGTCCCGCCTCGACTGGTAGCCCGAGCCCGCCCCCGAGCCTGCACATGGAGAGAGCCCGCATGAACTACCGGATCATCTCGGCCGACGATCACATCGACATGCAGTGGCTGCCGCGCGACCTCTGGCAGAAGCGGGTGCCGGCGGCGTGGCGCGCGCGCGCGCCCCGGGTGGTCGAGACGGACGCCGGGCCCTACTGGGTCTGCGGGGAGGAGCGCTGGGATCCGTGGGGCGGGCGCAAGGGCGTGGCCGGCTCCATGGGCGGGCGGCGGCTCGCGCTGGAGAAGGGCGGGGTGCTCGAGCCCGGCGTGCTGCGCCCGACCACCACCGCGCTGCGCCTGGCCGACATGGACCGCGACGGGGTGGACGCCACCGTGATGTACGGGCCGATCGTGCCGCTGCTGATCAAGGATCCCGCGCTGCGCCAGGTCTGCTACCACGCCTACAACGAGTGGCTCGCCGAGTTCTGCGCCACCGCGCCCGAGCGGCTGATCGGGGCCGGGCTGATCCCGATCGACGAGCCGAAGGTCGCCGCCGACGAGGTGCGCTCGCTCGCCCAGCTCGGGCTGCGCACCGGCATGTTCCTCGCCGCGCGGGTCGAGCTGCCGCTCTGGGACGAGGCGTGGGAGCCCCTCTGGGACGCCGCCGCGGAAACCGGGCTGCCGATCGGCTTCCATCTGGGCGGCGGGCTGCGCACCGTGACCTTCAGTGGGCCCAAGGCCGCCGATCCCGGCAACATGGGCGTGCGGGTGGCGTGCTCGACGCTCCAGATGGACGAGCCGCTCGCCGCGGTGATCTTCTCGGGCGCGCTCGAGCGTCACCCCGGGCTGCGGATCGTGCTCGCCGAGACCGGCATCGGCTGGCTGCCCTACATGCTGGAGCGCATGGACGACACCTACCAGCGCTTCGTGGACGCCGCCGAGTACTGGCGCGCGCACGGCGGGCTGCGCCTCACCATGCCGCCCAGCGAGTACTGGAAGCGCCAGGTCTGGGCCACCTTCCAGCTCGACCTGGTCGGGCTGCGCCTGGTGGACGTGCTCGGCGCGTGCCGCGTGATGTGGGCCTCCGACTACCCGCATGCCGACAGCACCTGGCCGGACTCGCAGCGGGCCATCGAGGAGAACTTCCGGGGTGTGGCGGAGGCGACGCGCCGGCGCATCCTCTGCGACAATGCCCGGGAGCTCTACCGGCTCTGAGCCCGGCCCGCTCGACCGCGGCCCTGGGCCTCACCCCGCGCGAGCTGCGCGCGCTGCGGGCGCTGCGGAGCCCCATCGGCATCCAGCGGGCGCTGGACACCATGCCGTATCACCTGGCGGGTACCGCGTGGTCGCCGCGCCGGGTGCTGCGCGAGCGCACCGCGCATTGCCTGGAGGGCGCGGTGTTCGCGGCGGCGGCGCTGCGCGTGCTCGGCTTTCCGCCGTTCCTGCTGGATCTGGAGGCGGTGCAGGACACCGATCACGTGGTGGCGGTGTTCCGGAGCCGCGGGCACTGGGGCGCCATCGCCAAGTCGAACTTCTCGGGGCTGCGCTATCGCGAGCCGGTGCACCGGAGCCTGCGCGAGCTGGTCATGAGCTACTTCGACGGCTACATCAACCTGCGGGGCGACCGGACTTTGCGCGCCTGGGCGGGACCGGTGAACCTGGCCCGCTTCGACCGGACCCGGCCCGGCTGGATGACGACCGAGGAGGATCTCTGGTGGATCGCCGAGCACCTGCTCGAGATCCCGCACACGCGGCTGCTGCGGCCCGCCATGGCGCGCGCGCTCTCGCGGGTGGACCGGCGCGCCCTGACCGCCGCGCGGGTGGGCCAGCGTGAGCCCTGACCCCGGCGTGAGCTCTCAAATCACCGTGCAGGAGAATCTCGACGGCAGCCGCACCGAGTACTTCGCGGTCGAGTGCACGGAGGCCGGGCTGCTCGCGCTGCTCCGGGAGGTGTTCGAGGAGCACTGGGAGGACGTGATCTTCGGCCCGTGCATCGAGGGTGCGGTGTTCGAAGGCCGGTTCGGCCGGCGGCCGACGCTCTCCGTGCTGGACGGCTACCTCACCGTGCAGGTCGAGGGCAGCGAGTCCTGGCACTTCCACCTCTGCATCGGCCCGCACCGGGGTTCGCCCGGGCTGCCCACACCCCCCGCGCTGGCCGAGTGGCGCCGCTGCGCCCGCGCCGCGTTCTTCCAGAACCGCGACCGGGCCGGGCGGCCCAGCTCCTGGGGCCTGCGCCTCTGGAACGGCCGCGGGGAGCAGATGCTGACCGTCTTCCTGCCGAATCCGTGGATCGATCCCGCGCGGGGCCGCTACGTGGACACCCCCGAGTGGTCGCGCCTCGAGCTCTGGATGGCGCTGCGCGCCCGCCACGCCGGCGTGCCCGCCGAACCGCCGCCCGCCCACGCCGAGCCTCCGCGAACCCACTGATGGGGTCAGGTCTTACATTACGACAATGTCGGATTGTAAGACCTGACCCCAATCGCTAGAATCGCGCGTATGGACGGGGTGCATGATCTGGGGGGGATGCAGGGCTTCGGGCCGGTCGAGCGCGAGCAGAACGAGCCCACGTTCCACGCCGCTTGGGAAGCCGTGGTGCTGGCCATGCAGCACGCGGGCCGCCTGGGCCTGCTCTACAACATCGACGAGTTTCGCCACGGCATCGAGCGCATGGCGCCCGCTCACTACCTGCGCGCGACCTACTATGAGAAGTGGCTCGAGGGGATGACCCGAGTCCTGCTCGAGAAGGGCGTGGTGGGCGCGGAGGAGCTGACCGCGCGCCAGGCGTTCTTCGAGCAGAAGCCCGACGCGCCGGCCGCGGCGGCGCTCCCAGGGCCGCGGCCGGCGCGGGGCGCCTCCAGGGCGGCGGCGCTGATGGACTTCATCCGCGAGACCGGGGCCACGCCCCGCTTCGCGCCGGGCGATCCGGTGCGCACGCGCGCGATGCACCCGCACGGGCACACGCGGCTGCCCCGCTACGCGCGCGGCAAACGCGGGGTGATCCATTGCTGCCACGGCATCCACGTCTTCCCCGACACCAACGCCCACGGCCGTGGCGAGCAGCCACAGCCGCTTTACAGCGTGCGCTTCGACGCGCGGGAGCTGTGGGGTGAGTCGGCGGAGCGGAACCAGGCGGTGCACATCGATCTCTGGGAGAGCTATCTCCTGCCCGGGAGGTAAGTCGCATGGGCAAGAACCACCCCAACGTCGACCCCTATATCGTCTCCCGCGTGCGGGCGCTGGAGTCGCTGCTGCTCGAGAAGGGCATCCTGGCCCCCGACGCGGTGGACCGGGTGATCCAGCGCTACGAGGCGGACACCGGCCCGATGGTGGGCGCGCGCGCGGTGGCGAAGGCGTGGACTCATCCCGACTACCGGCGCCTGCTCCTGGACGACCCGAAGGCCGCGCTCGAGCAGTTCAACCTCGACTACGAGATGCTGATGGTGGTGGAGAACACGGAGGCGGTGCACAACCTGGTCGTGTGCACGCTCTGCTCCTGCTACCCGTGGCCGGTGCTGGGGCTGCCGCCCACCTGGTACAAGATGCCCGCCTATCGCTCACGCGCGGTCAGCGAGCCGCGGGCGATCCTCCAGGAGATGGGGCTCTCGGTGCCGGCGGAGCGCGAGATCCGCGTCTGGGACTCGAGCGCGGAGATGCGCTACATGGTGCTGCCGCGCCGGCCGGCGGGCACCGAGAGCCTGGGTGAGACGGAGCTGGTGCCGCTGATCACCCGCGACGCCCTCATCGGCGTGGCGGAGCCGGGGCCCGGCGTCTCCTGAGCGGCGACGGCTCCGGGTACGAGCGGCGGCGGAATATCGTGGTGCGCCGCGACGGGCGGCGCGTCAATGTGGCGCGCTTCCGGGGCCAGCTCTTCGTCTGCGCCACCGCCTGCTGCTGCGGGCGCACCGAGGACGGCTTCGCGCCGGTCCCCACCGAGACCTTCCACCGCGAATGGGAGCGGCGGCGGCTGCGCAATGTCATCCACCTCACCATCGGCGGCTGCCTGGGCCCCTGCGCGCTCGCCAACGTGGCGCTCCTGCTCTTCGACGGCCAGGCCCAGTGGTTCCACGCGATCGACTCGGACGCGCTCGCCGTCGCGCTCTACGATCACGTCGAGACCATGCTGGACGCCGACGCCTGCCTGCCTCCGCCGCCGGCGCTCGCGCCGTATCACTTCACCGCCTCCGCCTGGCAGCCGCGTCCCGACGGCCAGCCGGTGGACGACGCCCGCCTCTGGCGCGGGCGCGCGCACGCCTGCGAGTCCATGCCCTCGGGGATGACCAGCGAGGGCCGCGCCCTCACGGTGGACCGCGTGGTCGCGGTGATGGAGGGCCGGGCCGCCCTGCCGCGCAAGAACGGCGAGCTGGTCTTCGAGGAGCCCTGGCAGGGCCGGGTCTTCGGCATGGCGGTGGCCCTGCACGAGCGCGGTCTCTACGAATGGGACGAGTTCCGCCAGACCCTCATCGCCCAGGTCGCCGCCGCGGAAGCCCGCGGGGGCCCGTTCGTCTACTACGAGATCTGGCTCCGGACCTTCGAGGATCTCCTCGCCCGCAAGCGCCTCGTCACCAACACCGAGCTCGACGAGACCACCTACCAGTTCGAATTCGGCGAGCGCGACGACGTTTTTTAACTCGGAGGGGGGCTCTGCCCCCCTTCCGACGGTCGTCGCGCGCCTGACGGCGCACTCCTCCCTGCCTCCCCCCGAAAAGCAGGATTGCGCGGGCGAAGCCCGCGCTCGAAGCGGCCTCCGTCATGCGGGGCGGTGACGCGGGCGCATAGGGCGGGGCGCCGGGGGGCGGGGGCGCCCTCCCCGGAACCGTGTCTTCTGCGCGCAGCCGAAGCTTAGCGGCCCCATCTCGTGGCTCGCTCGAGAGCCCACGCGGGTGGCGAGTCAGCGTGTTCCGGGGAGGGCGCCCCCGCCCCGCGGCCCCGCCCGACGGGAGGGAGAGTCGCGGACTACGGGGAAGCGGAGAAGGGCGCGGGCACCGCGGGTGCGGGCGCGGAGAGGCGATCGAGCGTGGGCATGAGCAGCCCCGTGACGCGCACCGGCAGCGCGCTCGTGAAGTGGAACCGCGCGGCCTCGGGCCCCGGCACGTAGGCGGTGACGGTGCCGAAGTAGCGGTTGTCGAGCATGAAGACGAAGGTGGCCGCCCGGCTCACCACGCGCGAGTCCACCACCGCGCCGTTCTTGGCGTAGACGAAGTAGCGGTGATCGCCGGTGCCGGTCTTGCCGCCCGCCACGTGCGGGCCGCCGCCCGGCTGCGCCAGCGCGGGTCGGAGGCCGCGCGCGGTGCCCTGCTCGACCACCTGGGTCAGCATGCCCCGCACCACCACGGCCACCTCGGGCGCCAGCACCTGGGTCGCGGGTACCTCCGAGCGGCCCAGGTGTGTCTCGTAGGGCGTGCCCACCGCGAAGTCGAGGCCGTCCACGAGCGCGGTGGGCAGGCGGACGCCGTCGTTGAGGATGATGCCCATCAGCTCGGCGAGGGCGGCCGGGCGATCGCCCGAGCTGCCGATGGCGGTGGCCAGCGACGGGGTGAGCGACGCGAACGGGTAACCCAGCCGCTCCCAGCTCCGGTGGATGTCGAGGAAGGCCTCGATCTCGAGCAGGCTCGTGATGCGGTGATCCTGCGCGTTGCGGTGGCGCGTGAAGAAGAGCCAGTTGTAGACGGCCTGGCGCTCGGCGCTGCTGGCCCGGACCACCTGCGTGATACCCGCGCCGGGGTGCCGCCGCCGGTAGCCCACCAGCCACAGCTCGAGGGGGTGCACGCCGGCCACGTAGCCGCGATCGGCGAGCGGCATCGCCTGCGGGTCCGCCCGCTCGTAGAGCTCCGCGACCACCGCGTCCGACAGCCCGCGGCCGGGCAGGCGCGCGGCGAGCATGTCGCGGAAGACGTCGAGGCTCACCTCCGGGTAGACCGAGCGCAGCGCGGTGGCCAGTCCGTTGGGAGTGGGACGCGCTCCGCTCAGGACCAGCTCGAGCGAGGCGTCGAGGGACAGGCCCTGGTACTTCCGGTAGAAGCGCCGGATGAACTCGCTGCCCTCCCGGTCCGCGAAGCGGGTCAGGTAGCGGTCGCGGCGCGGGTCCAGGGGATCGGCCAGGCGCACGGCCAGCGAGCTCTCGGAGCCGTAGAGGTGGGTGGTGACCACGTCGCGCATCAGGCGGATGAAGACGAGGTTCACCGAGTTCTGGAACGCCTCGCGGATCGTCATCACCTTGCGATCGTCCTCGCGGTCGAAGTTGCCGAAGGTGTGGAGCCCGCCGCCGGTGAAGAAGGCCTCCGCCGGGCTCGCCGAGTAGCGGCGCTCGAGCGAAGCCTCCAGCGTGGCCTGCAGGCTCTTGTCGGTGCCGCGCGCGGCGGCGAGGTATTCGACCGCCCACGCGCCCAGGTGGTCCTTCGGGTGCGGGCGCGCCGCGGCGAGCTCGGCCGGCCCGAGGCGGCCGTACCGGTCGTGGAGCGCGGCGACCGCCTCGAGATACGAGATCAGGGTGCGGAGCTTGGCGGTGGAGCCCAGGTCGATCCGCGCACCCCCGTTGATGTCGAGAGGCTGGTCGAGGTTGTCGGTCTGGATGCGGACCCGGTTGGCGTGGGGGCCGCGCTCGTAGATCGTGACGCTGTAGAGCACGCGCGCGGGATCGCCGCCGCCCAGGAGCTTCTCCCCGACGAGCCCGAGGCGCTCGATGGTCGCGGGCTCGCGCAGCGAGCGGAGGAGCCGGGCCGCCGCCTCCTGGCCGCGCGCGTCGAGCGTGCTGTAGGCGGTGAGATCGAGCCGGTCGAGGTCGTAGAGGCCGGGCACGTTCAGCAGGGTGGTGAGCCGGCTGCGCACCAGGTTGGCGCCCTTGCGCTCCACGAAGGCCACGGTGGCCGGCCCGCTGCCCGGGCGCGGCGCGAGCCGCGCCGCGAGCGCGGCGTCGCGCAGGCCCGCGTCGATCACGCCCGCGCGGGCCATCACGCGCAGGTAGCTATCGGTGAACTCCTCGAGCGCGCGCGGGTTCTCGACCAGGTAGTGATAGGGCCGCCGCACCGCCAGGATCAGGCTGAGCGCGCGCTTGAACACGCGGGCGCGCGCCGCGTCGGAGACCGCGGGCTTGGCCGCGAGGAGCGCGTTGGCCTCCTTGAAGTCGAGACCGTACCAGACGCGCAGGCCGTCGCCCAGGCCGTGCACCTCGCCGTGACCGGGCGCGGCGGCGAGCGGGAGCGAGTCGAGGTAGTCCACCACGATCTGCCGGCGCGCGGACCGCGTGTGCGCGCCGCCCTGGTAGGCGCGCAGGCTCGCCGAGATCATCTGGTGCAGCTTGTCGCCCGCCGAGCGCGTACGCCCGTCCGGCGAGTGCCGGACCTTCTCGAGCTGGGTGGGGAGCGTGCTCGCCCCGATGGAGTGTCGCTCGCCGCCCAGGCGCCCGACCGCCTCGACCCCGACCGCCTTGGCGAGCCGCCGCCAGTCCACCACCGGGTTGCGGTAGGGATGGCCCGCGTCGAGGAGCTCGCGGTTCTCGATGAAGAGCACCGTGTTGACGAGGAGCGCCGGCACCGTCTCGAAGCGCTCGTAGACCTGTCCCGGATAGCGCGTGGCGTAGAGCGGCCGCTGCCCGCGGTCCAGGACCTCGAGGCCCGCGCTCGTCTTCTCGCGGTACGGCACCGCGACGCCCCACGCGGCCAGCCGGTCGAGGCCGGGCGAGAGCCGCGCCTGGCGCTCGACGCGATAGCCCGCCCCCTCGAGCCGCTCGACGAAGCCGGCGAGCCGGGTATAGCCGAGCCGCTCGTCGTAGGGGCCGGTCCGCGGGAAGCGGATGGCCGGGCTCGGGCCCGCCTCCACGCGGTAGGTCAGCACGGCGGCCGCGCGCGAGAGCACGAGGGCCTGCACCGCCGAGGTGCGCACCTCGACGAGCGTGGCGAGGGCCAGGACCACCGCGATGAGGGGGAAGAGGACGTACCGGCGCAGCAGCAGCTCGCGCAGGCGCGCGCTCCAGGACCGCGGGCGCGCCGCGCCCGCGAGCACCTCCTCGCTCATCACGCCGGTGGCGAGGGCGGGCTGCGTCGGCGCGAGACCGCGCGGGGAGGCAGAGCGCGACAACGAGAAGAAACGCCACAGCGCGAACCGGCCACCTGGGTCTGCCACTGACTGATCAACCGCCCTTCTACCGCGCTCGTTCCTTGCGCAAAGCTTGCACCGTTACGTCGATGGTGAGAGTTGGAAGTCTAGCACGCGCTCGCACCATGCAGCCACCGCGAGCAACTCCGCGTCGCGCTCCGCGGCCGCGACGAGCTGCACCGCGTGGGGCAGCCCGAGCGCCGACACCCCGCTCGGCAGCGAGCACGCGGGTACGCCCGCGAAGCTCCACGGCGCGCAGAACCAGGGATCTCCCGTCGCGCCGAGCCCTTCCGGCGCGGGCGCCGGCGCGGTCGGCGACAGCAGCGCGTCGTGGGCCGCGAGCAGCGGCATGACCTCCTCGCGGAAGGCGAGCCGCGCCCGCTGCGCCCGCACGTAGGCCACCGCGGGCCGCGTGAGCCCGCCCGCGATCAGCTCGCGCGTGCGCGGCCGGTAGGCGGCGGCGTGCGCCCGGTAGAGCTCCTCGTGATAGGCGCTCGCCTCTACTTCGAGCACCGCGCGGCCCGCCGCGTGCACGCCCGCGAACGACGCGGGCAGCTTCACTTCCTCGATGGTCGCGCCCGCGCGCGCGAGGCGCGCCGCCGTCGCGCGCACTTCGGCCGCGGTCTCCGGGGTGGCGCGCTCGACCAGCTCGGGGGCCAACGCGAGCCGCGGCGCCCGCGGCGCCAGGCCGGCGAGCGGGCGCCCCGCGAGCACCCCGGCGGCCAAGGCCACGTCGGCGACTGCGCGCGCGAAGACGCCCACGTGGTCGAGGCTCCACGCGAGCGGCACGACGCCCTCGGTGGGGATCAGGCCGTGGGTGCCCTTGAAGCCCACCACGCCGCAGTAGGCGGCGGGCCGCAGCACCGAGCCCACCGTCTGGGTCCCCAGGGCCAGCGGCGTCATGCGCGCGGCCACCGCCGCCGCGGAGCCGGAGGACGAGCCGCCCGGCGTGTGCGCCGGGTTCCACGGATTGCGCGTGGGGCCGGGCTCGAAGTAGGCGAACTCGGTGGTGTGTGCCTTGCCGAGGATGATCGCGCCCGCCGCGCGGAGCCGCGCCACCGCGGCCGCGTCCTCGGTGGCGACGGTGTGAAAGGCGGGCGCGGCGCCGCACGTGGTGGTCATGCCCGCCACGTGGAAGATGTCCTTGATGCCCACCGGCACGCCGTGCAGCGGCCCGCGCCGCCGGCCCACGCGCGCCTCGGCGTGGCGCTCGCGCGCGATGGCACGCGCGCCCGCTTCGTCCACGGAGACCCACGCGCGGATCTCCGCGTCGCGCTCCGCGATGCGCGCGAGGCACGACTCGAGCAGATCCATCGGTGAGAGCGCGCCATCCGCGATGAGCGTGGCCGCGCGGCCGGCGGGGAGCGAGGCGAGATCGTGCGAATCCATCCATTCAGGATCATGCGGGGCCGGCGCGCGCGCTGTCAAGACGACCCGCGCGGGTGCCTTGCTCCGCAGAAACTGCGGAGAGAGAGCGACCGGAGCAACAGGGTAGTTCGTTGCCCAGCCACGGAAGAACGGGGGAACCCGCTCGGCGGGCATGTCGGCAAGCGGTTGATTCTACGACGCATCCCCATTGGTACAGGACTTGCCCCCACTACCGCGGTACGGATCAGGCAGGTCGGGAGCGCGGCGGACGGGGCAACACGTCGGTCCCTTCTCCACCGGCGGGTTGTACCGGCCCCGGGCTCTCCGGCCTGCCTGGTCACAGAAATAGTGGGGCG
>Ga0210378_10001682_pt1 | contig 11497 bp, 14 predicted proteins | sample PLM1_60_b1redo_FD_155465 | JGI IMG/M metagenome (GOLD analysis project Ga0210378, IMG submission 155465) | Groundwater sediment microbial communities from an aquifer in East River, Colorado, USA - PLM1_60_b1 redo | ecosystem: Environmental > Terrestrial > Soil > Riparian zone | place: USA: East... | reverse complement strand
AGGTGACGCGGTGTGTCGATAGAAAGGGCTATCTCGCCGGTGGGCCGAGCCGGGCGACGATGCCGCCCGGGACGTCCTCGACCGTGACCGCGTAGCTGACGTGGTCGCGCCAGGCACCGTCGATGTCGAGGTATCGCCGCAGGTAGCCCTCTTCCCGGAAGCCCAGCTTGGCCACCACGCGGCGGCTGGCGGCATTCTCCGGGCGGATGTCGATCTGGATTCGGTGCAGGCCAACCGGGCCGAAGCAGTGGTCGGTGGCGAGCGCGACCGCGGTCGTGATGATGCCGCGGCCGGCATGTACCCGGTCGATCCAGTAGCCGATCTGCGCCGACCTCAGCACACCACGCACCAGGTTGTTGACAGTGAGTTGGCCGACGAGGCGGTCGTCGTAGGTGACGACGAACGGCAGCAGTACGCCGGCACGGGCGGATCGGCGCACCGAGGACAGCAGCGAGGGCCACGCCGACACCGAGTGCCGGGACGCCCATGGCTCTACCGACGTGGGCTCCCAGGGCGCGAGCCACGCCTCGTTGCGCAGCCGCAGCGCGCTCCACGCGGAGGCGTCCCGGAGCCGTGGCGGACGCAGCCCGACCCGGCCGTGGCTCAACCGTACCGGCCATCCGGGATGGCGGGTCATCGCCGGCTGTCACGCTCCGCTCGGTCCTGGTCGGTCTGTGCTGGTCTCCGTTGTGGCCGCCCTCGTCGGCGGATGCCCGCTCGGCCACCGGCCGGAGCTCAGGCGCCGGAGAGCAGAAGCGGAATCACGGTGACCTCGTCGCCCTCAGACACCTCGGTAACCTCCTCGTCGATTACGATGAGGCTGTTCGACCGCGCCAGGCTGGCGAGCAGGTGCGACCCAGCGCCGCCGACCGGCTCGGCACTGTAGCGCCCATCGTCGTCGCGGTGGAGCAGGCCACGACGGTACTGCCGGCGGCCGGCAGGGCTCGACATGCTCTGCAGGGCGGTTGCGGCCACAGTCCGGCGGAACAGCCGGCGCTTGCCGAGCATGAGCCGGATCGCCGGCCGAACGAACACCTCGAACGAGACCAGCGCGCTGACTGGGTTGCCCGGCAGGCCGAAGATCGGCGTCCGCTCCGCGCCCAGCACACCGAAACCCTGGGGCATCCCCGGCTGCATGGCAACGCGGGTGAACTCGACCGTCCCGAGTTCGCTCAGCGCCTCCTTGACCACGTCGAACGCGCCGGCGCTGACGCCGCCGCTGGTCACGATGAGGTCGGCGCGCAGCAACTGTCCCTCGAGCACGTCCAGCAGCGTGGAACGCTCGTCGGGCACGATGCCGGCGCGGTACACCTCGGCACCCGCGTCCCGCGCGGCAGCGGCCAGGGCGTAGCTGTTCGCGTCGATGATCTCGCCGGTTCCCGGGCGCCGGCCGACGTCGACCAGCTCGCTGCCGGTCGAGATCACCACGACACGCGGCCGCGGCCGGACCAGCACCCGCTCGCGGCCCACCGCCGCCAGCAGCCCCACCTGGGCCGGGCCGATGGGCGTCCCGACGCTGACGGCAAGATCGCTCGCCTCGATATCCTCACCGATCCGCCGGACATACGTCCCGGGCGTCGTCGGCCGGTGGATCCGGACGCGGGCCACGCCGCCGTCGGTCCACTCGACCGGCACCACGGCATCGGCGCCGGCCGGCATCGGCGCACCCGTCATGATCCGCAGGCAGATGCCGCGGGAGACCCCCCGCGGCGCCCGCGAGCCGGCTGGGATGTCGCCGACCACCGGCAAGACCACCGGTGCGGACTCGGTCGCACCAGCGGTGTCGGCCGCCCGCACCGCGTACCCGTCCATCGAGGAGTTGTCGAAACTCGGCAGCGGTGCCTGCGCGTAGACGTCCTCGGCGCAGAGCAGGCCCTGCGCGTCGAGCAGCGCTACTTCGAGCGGGTCGGGAACCCGGAGGTCGGCCAGCACGCGGTCGAGTTGCTCCTCGACCGTGCGCAGTCGACTCACCCCCGGCCCGCCACGAAGTCTTCGAGCCACCGGCGGAACTCCGGGCCGATGTCGGGCCGCTCGCAGGCCAGCCGGACCACCGCGCGCAGGTAGTCGCCGCGGTCGCCGGTGTCGTACCGGCGGCCTCGGAAGACGACCCCGTGCATCGGCTCGCCGGCCAGCGTCACCGCCCGCATCGCGTCGGTGAGCTGGATCTCGCCGCCGCGCCCAGGCTGGGTCTCGCGGAGCGCCGGAAAGATGGCCGGAGACAGCACGTACCGGCCGATGATCGCCAGGTTGCTCGGCGTCTCCTCCGGCGACGGCTTCTCCACCAAGTCGGTGATCCGGACGACGTCATGCTCCGGCGTCGACTCCACGACAACGACGCCGTAGAGCGAGACCGCATCCAGCGGCACCTCCAGCAGCGCCACCACACACCCGCCGCGGTCCGCCTGGACCTTGAGCATGCGCTCCAGCAACGGGTCACGGGTGTCGATCATGTCGTCGCCGAGCATGACGGCGAAGACCTCATCTCCGACAAACGAGGCGGAACACAGCACCGCGTGGCCCAGCCCCAGGGGGGTGCCCTGGCGGACGAAATGCATGGCGGTGAGCTCCGCGGACCGCCGGATGGCGGCCAGCCGCTTGTCGTCCCCCTTCTGCTCCAGAACCGCCTCGAGCTCCGGCGCGCGGTCGAAGTGGTCGGCGATCGCCTCCTTGCCGCGGCCAGTGACGACGAGCACATCGGTGAGTCCCGCTCGGGCAGCCTCCTCGACGATGTACTCCATGGCCGGGGTGTCGACGACGGGCAGCAGTTCCTTGGGCACCGCCTTGGTGGCCGGCAGGAACCGCGTGCCGAGCCCTGCCGCAGGGATGACAGCCTTGCGAGGCGGTCGAGTGGTCGACATGCCGGGAGACTAACCGTAGTGGCGGAGGAAGCCGAGAAGGCCGCATGGCGTAGCCGCCTGCTGGCGGCCCGAGCCGCGTTGTCCTCGGCTCGGCTGGCCGCGGCCGCGGCGGAGGTGACCCGGCACGTCCTTGCTGGGCTCGCCGAAACGACCCGAATCGCGGCATACGTGCCGGTGGGTGCCGAGCCGGGCTCTCTCGACCTGCTGGATCGGCTTCGCGCGCGTGGCACCGTGATCCTCCTCCCGGTCGTACGACCGAATCTGGAGCTGGACTGGGCGGCCTACGACGGTCCGGCAGCCCTGACGACGGGTCGCTGGGGCCTACGCGAGCCTGCCGTCGACCGCGGCGAGCCGGCCCGGCTACACGGCGTCGAGGCCGTCCTGGTGCCGGCCCTTGCCGTCGACCGCCAGGGCACCCGACTCGGCCGTGGCGGGGGCTACTACGACCGGGCGCTGGCCGGTGTGCCGGCCGCGGTGCCGGTCGTCGCTCTGCTGCATGACGGTGAGCTGGTCCCGCACCTTCCTGTCGACCGCTGGGACCGACCGGTGACGGCAGCCGTGACTCCGTCCAAGGGGTGGACGAACCTGCCCCTCGTGCCGCACCATATGAGTTAGCAGTCAACCCATGAGAGTGCCAACACAGGAGGTCGGCGTGCCGACGTACCAGTACGCCTGCACCGAGTCGGCGTGCGGTCACCGGTTCGACACGGTGCAGTCGTTCTCCGATGACCCGCTCACCACCTGCCCGGAGTGCGAGGGTCGGGTCCGCAAGGTGTTCTCCGCGGTCGGTGTCGTGTTCAAGGGCCCCGGCTTCTACCGGACGGACAGCCGCGCAGCCAATGGCTCGGGGGAGTCGAAGGGCAAGCCGGGCTCGGCGGACAAGCCGGCGGCGGCGAAGACCGCCTCGTCGTCCTCGTCCTCATCATCGTCGTCCTCCTCGTCGTCGGGCACCGCCTCGTCGACCGCCTCCGGTACTACTAGCAGCAGAGCTGCCGCGACGTAAAACCGTTGTCCACAGGCGAAACCGATATCCACAGATTCGCGGCAGGCGGGTCAGGCGTCGGGGGTTCGGCCTAGCGTCGCCCGGGTGGACACCTCGCTCTCGCGTTCAAGCCCGCGTCAGCCAGCGCGGGGCCGAGGCCGCTCGAGCGGTCGCCTCCGCCCGCTGTCGGTCGTCGCCATGCTGGCCGGCTGGCCGAGACGCCTGCTTGCCGGAGCGCTGCTCCTGCTCGCCGCGCTGGTCTGGCTGCAGGGCCGGCGCCACTCTGACGTCGCCGGCAGCCGGGTGACGGTGCTCGCCGCTGCCCACGACCTCGGCGCAGGCGCCGTGCTGGGACAGGCGGACGTTCGCCTCGTCCGGCTCGATCCGGCGGCGGTGCCGGACGGAGCGCTGCGGTCGTCGAGACCTGCGTTGGGACGCACCGTGGCCGGTGCCGTTCGGCGCGGGGAGCCCATCACGGACGTCCGGCTGGTGGGTCCGGGCCTGACCGCCGGGCTGCGCCGGTTCGACTCGGTCGCCGTGCCTGTCCGGCTAGCCGACGGCGAGACCGCCGCGCTGTTGCGGGCGGGCGACCTGGTCGACCTGCTGGCCACACCCGCGGACGGGGCCGAGCAGCTCCCAGGACGCGGGCCGCCCGCGGCCGCAGCCGCACCTGCGCCCGGCGAGGCGATCGCCGTCGCCACCGGGGTGCGAGTGCTGGCGGTGCTCACCGGGTCCGACGGCGCAACCGAGGACGGGGTCTTGGTGCTCGTAGCGACTTCCGAGGACGCTGCCCGCCGGCTGGCCGGCACGGCAGCGTACGCCCGGCTCTCCGTCGCGCTGCGGCCTCCGTGAGCCACAACTGGTCCCGCCCGCAAGTCTTGGATCTTGCTGCGCGACGCCGGTCGCCGCCTGGGCGTCGTGGGCGCCGCCGAAGATCCACGGGACACCCCCTAGTCTGCCGCCGCGACAGCGAAGTGGTCAGCGGAGCGGCCCCGCTCCTCCTCGAGCGAAAGGAGATCTCAGCCGATGCTCAAAGTGATCAATGGCTTTCGGGGCTTCATCCTGCGCGGCAACGTCGTCGAACTGGCCGTGGCAGTCGCCATCGGCACCGCATTCACCGCGGTCGTCAAGGCTTTCGGAGACTCGTTCATCACCCCGCTGCTCGGTCTCGTCGGTGGCGGAGGCATGCATGGCGGCACGTTCACGATCAAGGGTCAGACCTTCAACTGGGCCGCCTTCGTCAACGCGGTGATCTGGTTTCTGATTACTGCCGCGATCATCTACTTCGTGATCGTTACGCCGATGAACATGGTCAACGAGAGGCGCAAGCGTGGGCAGGCCCCACCGGAGACCCCGCCGACGCAGGAGGAGTTGCTCACCGAGATCCGCGACCTGATGCGCGCGCAGCGCGACGAACGCCGCTGACCGAGCGGAGAGTTCCGGCCTCGGCGATCCGAATCCGGGACACCGGGGGCACGGCTGGGACGACCGCAGGGCATCATTGAGCCATGGCGACCGTGCGCTTCTGGGCCGGCGCGCAGGCAGCAGCCGGCCACGCTGAGGAGACCGTCGAAGCTGAGACGCTGGGCGAGCTACTCGCGGCCCTGCAGATGCGAAGCCACCTGAACCGGGTGCTGGCCGCGAGCAGCCTGCTCGTCGACGGCACAGCGGTACGACCGCAGGACGCCGACCGGGCGCTCCCGGCGGGCGCCATCATCGACGTCCTGCCACCGTTCGCCGGCGGTTGACACCCGTCCACGAGCGAGCCGAGGAGGGTGCCACCGGATCTCGCGATGCCGGAGATCGACTACGGCCCGTGCCGGACACGGCCGGTCAGGGGCAGTTGACCCACTCGTCCGTGCCGTCGGCGAAGATCTGGTGCTTCCAGATCGGAAGCCGCTTCTTGACCAGTTCGACGAGGCGCTCGCCGGCCGCGAACGCCTCGCCGCGGTGGGCGCCGCTCACGGCGGCGATCAGCGCAGCATCGCCGACGCGTAGCCGGCCGATCCGGTGGCTCGCGGCCACGGCGTCGATCTTGGGGTCGGTCGCTACTTCCGCCAGGCAGTCGCGCAGCACGTCGGCCGCCGTCGGGTGCGCCACGTACTCCAGCGACACCACGGCCCGCCCGTGGTCGTGGTCTCGCACGACACCGGCGAACAGCACCGTTGCGCCGGAGCCGGGCCGCGAGACCGCGGCGAGGTGATCGCCGGGCACCAGCGGATCCGTGGTGACACGGCAGAGCAGGGGTTCGACGGCGGTCACGGCGCACCCTCCCCGGCGCGGTCGGCCCCGCCGGTGGGGCGCTGGGCAGCGTCGCTTCCGGCGGCCAGTCGGGTCGCGGCGACGTCGTTCTGGCCGACGCCGGCAGCGCCGGCCACCGTAGTCGCCGGGACGTGGTCGCCGCCCCGGATCTGGTCAAGGACATGCCCGAGGATTGGGGCGAGCACGCCGAGCCCGTCTCGGACCCCACCGGGCGACCCTGGCAGGTTGACGACGAGCGCGGCGCCAGCGATACCGGCGACGCCGCGAGAAAGCACCGATGTCGGCACGCGGTCCCGCGCGGCCAGCCGGATCGCCTCGGCGATGCCGGGGATCTCCCGGTCGAGGATTGGCCGGGTCGCCTCGGGGGTGACATCGGTCGGTGTAACGCCGGTGCCACCCGTGGTGACCACTACGGCGGCGCCGGCGTCGACCGCTGCCCGGAGGGCTGCCGTGATCGCCGGAACATCGTCGGGAACGACCGTCGGCTCCGCCGCGACGCAGCCCAGCGCCCGGAGGTGTTCGACGGCGAGCCGACCCGAACCGTCCTCCCGCTCGCCCCGCGCTGCTCGGTTCGACGCAGTGATCACCACGGCCAAGGTGCCCGCCGGCACGGACCCGTTCACCCCGGCTCCTCTCTCTGCCAGGCGCCCGAACGGCCACCCTCCTTGCGGTCCACGCGGATGTCGGTGAGGGTGGCGCCGCGGTCGACCGCCTTGACCATGTCGACCAGCGCCAGTCCGGCGGCGGCGACGGCCGTCAGCGCCTCCATCTCGACGCCGGTGCGGTCCGCGGTGCGGGTCGTTGCGACGATGCGAACACCGCCCTCGACCACCTCGAGGTCGACCGTGACGCCGTGCAGCGCGATCGGATGGCAGAGGGGCACGAGGTCAGGAGTGCGCTTGGCGCCCATGATCCCGGCCAGCCGGGCGACCGCGAGGGCGTCGCCCTTGGGTAGTCCGTCGCTGCGTAACAAGGCGACCACCTCGGGTGTGGTCCGCAGCCGGCCGGAGGCGGTAGCGGAGCGGACCGACACGTCCTTCCCCGACACGTCGACCATGCGGGCGGCGCCGCTCGCATCGACGTGGGTGAGCTGCTCGGTCACCCCACCAACGTACTGGCAGGCGGCGGCCGGCTCAGCCCTGGCCGGTACTCCGCCGCCGTCAAGGGTCCACCTCGTCTGGTCCGCCGGCGCGCTGCCCCGGCCTCGCGTGCCGCGGCGTGACGCTCGCCCCGGCGCCGGCGCGGGCGGCACGGGCGACCTTCGGAACGATGTGCTGCCAGTCGTGCTGCTACGCCAACCCGACTCGCGGGTGGGCAAGGCAGCGCTGCCAGATCGGGACTCGCGGCCGACGGTTCGCCACCGGTCGGCTCACGCGCGGGCGGCCAGCGCGGCGGTGATCTGCTGGTCGAGCACGGTCAACGCCTCGGATAGGTTCGCCCGCCCGTAGCCGATGCGTACGTGCCGGGGCTCGTCGTAGACCGAACCGGGCAGGAGCAGCACGCCCGCGCCGGTGAGCTCGCGGCACAGCGCCTCGACGTCGGCGACCCTGTGCACGCGCGGAAAGCCGATGGGGCTCGCCGTCGGGCGGACCCAGGCGAAGGTGTCCTGGTGGCGGTCGAGGAAGGCGTCCAGCAGCCGGGGGTTGCCCTCGACGATCCGACGGTTGCGGTCCAGCAGCGGGCGGCGGTTGCGGAGGGCGAGCGCGGTCAGGAACTCGCTCGGGGCGCTGGCGCAGATCGTCGTGTAGTGCTTGAGGTCGAGCACGGCCGCACGCAGCGCCCGGTCTCGGGTCGCCAGCCAGCCGAGCCGCAGCCCCGCCAGGCCATACGATTTCGAGACGCTGCCGAGCGAGACCGCCCGCTCGTAGAGGTCGCAGGCGGCGGGCAGCCGGTCGGCCGGGTCGTGTTCGAGTTCCCGGTAGACCTCGTCGCTGAACAGCACCAGCCGGCGGCCGCGGGCGAGGTCGACCACGTGCTGGAAGGTGGCCGGGTCCATCAGGGTGCCGGTCGGGTTGTGCGGCTGGTTGACGTACAGCAGCCGGGTGTTCGGCCACAGCAGCCGTTGCTGACCGTCGAGGTCGTGCGCCCACCGGTCCTCGTAGCGGCGGCGCCACTCGCTGACCTCGGCGCCTGCACTGCGGGCGACCGCGAGCGCCGACTGGTAGGACGGGGTCTCCACGATCGCGTGGTCGCCAGGCCGGAGCAGCGCGTGGTAGAGCAGGAAGATCCCCTCCTCGGCGCACGACGTGACGAGCACGTCGTCGGCCGCCGTCCCCTGGTACAGGCCGGTGATCGCCTCGCGCAGCTCAGGCGCTCCAGCCGGCTCGGTGTAGCCGCACCAGTGCTCCTGGAGCCGGTCGGCTGCCCCCGGCTCGAGCGCGAGCAGCTCCCCCACCGTGCGCGACTCGCAGTCGCTGCTGGACAGCATGTACCGGGTCGAGAACTCGTGGCGGGCGTAGTACTGCTCGATCAGGAACGGCGCCACCTCCACGGCCTCCGATTATGACCCCGCCCGCACCCCGCCGGACGGGTACGTCTCGACCGGCACACGACCATCGTCCTCGACGGCCGTCCCCGCCCGGCGGCGAAATCACCATGCGCCGGCGGCCCAGCCAGCAGCGGCGATGTCCCCGACAGCCGCCGGTACGCCCACGATGCACCCCGGCTACCGCTCCTCCCATGCGACCCGCCTTGGTGGCCGCGGCCGGCCAGCACGGTCACACCGGCTTCGGTGCGGGCGTCGATCACGCCGTGGGCGCGGGCGGCGTCAGGTCGTGGCTGGAACCGGGCAGCGCCCGTGCGGCCAGACCAGCCGGCCGGCGAGGTCCGCGACGACCTCGACGGTCATGCCGTCCCGCTTTGCGCGTTGCCGGAGCAACAGGGCCGGTCGGTCTTGGCGCGTACCCGACTTCATCGGGCATGATTGAAACGTCGCTATCTCGATCTTGCCGGGCGGCGAAGTACCGTCCTCGCTGCCGGCCAGTCGCGTGCGGGGTCATCAATGGTTACGTCGGCTTCGGAGCAATGCTCGCTCGTTGCCGTTGATTGTCGTGAGTCGTGGCGGCCCGCCGACCGGTCGGCACCCGCGGTGACCCCTGAGCTGCTCGCGAACGGACGGTCGGGCGCACGAGTGGGCCGCAGGGCGAGCGGAGACGGCCCGCTGCTTGGCCACCCGGCCTCGGGGGGCTCCCGGCCGTGATCGACGTATTCGTGAGCTACCGTACTGTCGATGCCGGCTATGGAGCTGCCGGCTGCTACGAGTTCTTCGCGGCGCGCTTTGGTCCGGACCGGGTCTTCCGGGATTGCACGTCGGTGCTGCCCGGGGAGGTTTACCCAGAGGCGATCGAGAAGGCGTTGGAGGAGACGCGCGCGCTAGTCGCTCTCATAGGACCGGACTGGCTTGCCGCGGGAGCGGAGGGCCGGCGCCTGATAGATCTGCCCGGAGACTGGGTTCGACATGAGATCGGGCGGGCCCTGGAACGCGGCATCCTGGTCGTGCCGGTCCTGCTCAACGACGCCGGCGCCCTCGTACCCTCGGCGCTACCAAACGACATCAGACCCCTGGCGTACCGTCAGGCAGCCCGAGTCCATCATCGCTCGTTCGGCAGCGACGTGCGGCGGTTGATAGACCAGATCGTTGAATTAGTACCAGAGCTGGGCCGGTCGGATCCGGCTGGACTTACGCCGAACTTGCCGCTCGACGTAGTGTCGAACATATTGCCGCAGGCCGGGCCTCACCTCGTTCCGTCGAGCGGGGCGATGCGCGGCGTTCGACTGTCTCCGGCGCGCTTTCGACCAATCTGCCTAACGCTGGTCGTCGAGGTGTGGTTGCGGCAGTCACCAGGCCCTTCAGCGCGCGGACGGTCGCGCTTCGGCGGGTCCGATCCTCGTTCCGAGCGGCACGCCCGCCGTTCGGGCTGCTCGACGCCCCGATACGCGGTCGCGATGCTATCCTGAGGCAACTGCAGGCCAGTGTCCGCAGACCCGATGGCTTCGTTGGTGTGATTGCGGCGATGGGCGGTGTAGGTAAGACCACGGTCGCATTGGAGCTGTGCCGACGCGTCGAAGCCCACGGTTGTCGCGTATGGTGGATCAACGCGGTAGACCCGATGGAGATATCAAGTGAGATGCTAGAGATTGCTCGTCAAGTCGGCGCACCGCAAGGCGACATCGACGACGCTCGGGCCGGGCGCCGCAACGCGGCTGATCTCGTCTGGGGCAGCTTGAATAGCGCGTCAAGGTGGCTGCTTGTCTTCGACAATGCGGATGATCCATCCGTCCTGGGCAGCAACAGGCGGCCGATGGCGGAAGGTAAAGGTTGGGCGAGACCGTCACGATCAGGCCTAACGCTCGTCACGAGCCGCCGCGGCGATGTCGCGATCTGGGGTGCCGCCGCACGAGTCCACCACCTCGGCGTCCTTACCGCCGCTGAGGGCGCCCAGGTGCTACAGGACCTGGCCCCCAACGCGGGAAGCGCACAGGAGGCGGTGACCCTCGCCGATCGCCTTGGGGGGCTGCCCTTGGCGCTGCACCTCGCCGGCTCATACATCAACGACGTGACGGCGATCCGAACCTTCGCCGCATACCGGCATGAGCTCGACGTACGCTTTCGGGACCTGATGTCGGCGGCAGACGTGGAAGGCATCGAGGCGAGCCGTCGCCGCGCCGTCACAACGACCTGGGAGATTTCGCTCGACGACCTCGCGGACAGAGGTCTGCCGCATACACGCGAACTGCTCCAGATCATGTCGTTTTATGCACCCGCGACGCCGATCCCGGGTGCGCTCCTGAACAACGACACAGCGTCCGGCGACACGACCAATGGGAAGCAGGAAAGCGCCGGGGAGTTCTTTACATCCGCGCTGCGGGGCCTGCGTTCAGTTGGCTTGATCGATGTCCGTACAACCGGGCCGCCAGCCCACGACAAGGGTGTGGTGGTGCATCCCTTGGTGGCCGAGACGACGTTCCTCAGCATGTCAGCCGAGCAGCGCGAGCAGCGTGGTCGGACGACCGCTGAGCTGATTCGGTGGGCCACCGCCGACCTCGAAACGCAACGGCCGGAACACTGGCCGCAGTGGCGTATAGTCTCGCCTCACCTCTCAGCCATCATCGGGCGACGCGTGGTCGAGCCAGCTGCGCTTGCGTCGCTGATGGAAACGGCGTGCCGTGGCACCTGGGCACTTTGCGAGTCCGGAGACTACGGAGCGGCGGAAGATCTCGCCCGAGAATGCATTGGCGCCGCCGGCCCTTTGGGAACAGATCATCCCGCGGTGTTGACCGTCCGGCACGAGCTCGGAGGCGTCCTACGAGAGCGCGGCCGGCCGGCCGCCGCAGAGGCTGAGTACCGCGAAGTCCTCGAAGCTCGCGCACGGCTCCTCGGCTGATCACCCCACCA
>Ga0210378_10001681_pt1 | contig 11512 bp, 9 predicted proteins | sample PLM1_60_b1redo_FD_155465 | JGI IMG/M metagenome (GOLD analysis project Ga0210378, IMG submission 155465) | Groundwater sediment microbial communities from an aquifer in East River, Colorado, USA - PLM1_60_b1 redo | ecosystem: Environmental > Terrestrial > Soil > Riparian zone | place: USA: East... | reverse complement strand
GATCAACCGATCCACGTCGACGAGCATCGAGGAGTCGGCCGGGCGTCCGGCATGTTCGTTGACCGCCATTCGGGTCGTCCGCTCCTCTCGCTGTGTTCCCTCGCAGTGTGTGACAGACCCGTCAACCGCCGCAAGGCGGTGACGTATCCTGACGGGACGTCCGCACCGCCTGGCGACCGCGGGCGCTCCCTCCCCGATCCGTTGAGCCGAGGAAACGGTGCACGCGACGCTCCCGAGTGCCGACCCCGCGACGCCCGGACTGCTCGAGGTGCGCGGGTTGTCGAAGTCATTCCGCGGCCTGCATGCGCTTGACGACTATTCGCTGGACCTCCAGCCGCTGACCATCCATGGCGTCATCGGGCCCAATGGTGCCGGCAAGACGACGCTGTTCCACGTGCTGTCCGGGTTCCTGCGGCCTTCGAGTGGGACCGTCCGCTTCGACGGCCGGGACATCACCGGATCGCCCGCGTATCGAGTTGCGAGGCTCGGGATCGGGCGGACCTTCCAGAACATCCGCTTGTTCGGCGACCTGTCCGTCATCGACAACGTCATGGTGTCGATCCAGCGGCGACAGCGCCCGTCCGTCCTGGCCACGCTGCTGTCGACACGCTCGTTCCGGCGACGCGAGGCCGAGCTCGAGGAGGCAGCAGTCGACCTACTCGATAGGTTCGGGTTGGGCGGGGTGCGTGAGCGTCCGGCGCGCAGCCTCCCGTACGGCGATCAGCGGCGGCTCGAGATTGCTCGCGCGGTTGGGCTGCAGCCGCGCATTCTCCTCCTTGACGAGCCGAACGCCGGGATGAACCCGATCGAGACGCGGGAGCTCCTGGGGCTCATCCGCCGGCTTCGCGACGAGCTCTCGATCACGATCGTCCTCGTGGCCCACGACATCCCGCTGGTCATGGGCCTGTGCGATCGAATCCAGGTGCTCAACTACGGCAAGCTCATCGCCGAGGGCGACCCGGCGGCCGTACGCGCCAATCCTGAGGTCATTGCCGCCTACCTCGGCCAGGCCCGCCATGCTTGAGCTCCAGGACGTCCACATCCAGTACGGCAACATTCGCTCGCTCCAGGGTGTCTCGCTGAAGGTCGCGGAAGGTGAGCTGGTCGCGCTCATCGGCTCGAACGGCGCCGGCAAGACGACGACGCTCCGCACGATCTCCGGGCTGCTCCGGCCGTCGCCGGGCGCGATCACGTTCGAAGGCACCGACATCCACCGTGCCTCGACGGACCGCATCGTTGCCCTCGGCATCTCCCACTGCCCCGAGGGCCGGCGGATCTTCGGCGGCCTGACGGTCCGCGAGAATCTGGTGCTTGGCGCCGTCTCTCGAACTGACCGGTCGGCGATCTCCGCCGACGAAGCGATGGTGTTCGAACTCTTTCCGCTGCTGAAGGAGCGGCTCCGCCAGGCGGGCGGCACGCTGTCCGGCGGCGAGCAGCAGATGTTGGCGATCGGTCGGGCGCTAATGAGCCGGCCCCGGCTCCTGCTCCTCGACGAGCCATCGCTCGGGTTGGCGCCGCTCATGGTCGAGCGGATCTTCGAGACGATCGCGGAGCTCAAGCGGCAGGGCCGGACGATTCTGCTCGTCGAGCAGAACGTTCACCATGCCCTCGATATCGCCGATCGGGCATACGTGATGGAGACGGGCCGAATCACCCTCGACGGGCCGGCGGACGTGCTTCGCCGCGATCCCCAGGTCGAGCGCTCGTACCTGGGCGCTTGAACGATGGGCGACTACTTCATCCAGCAGGTCGTCAACGCACTCAGCGCGGGCAGTCTCTACGCCCTGATGGCCGTCGGCCTCGCCATGGTCTTCGGGATCCTCAGGCTCATCAACTTTGCCCACGGCGACCTGATGATGATCGCCGCCTATCTCGCAGCCTTCGCCCTGGGCGCCGGCCTGGCCCTTCCCCTCGCCATTCCGATCATGGTTGCCGGCACTGTCCTCGTTGCGCTGCTCATGGAGCGGATCGCCTACCGCCCGATCCGCGGCGCCCCGGACGTCGCGATGCTGCTGACCTCATTCGCGGTCGGCCAGATTCTCCAGAACGGGACGCTGCTGACGACCCGCCTCGCCGACAAGCCGCAGCAGATCGCGTTCCCAAGCCCTGAGGGTCTCGGCGGCGTGGCAACGATCGGCTCGATCACGGTCCCCCAGGTCAACATCATCAGCTTCGTCGCCGGGACCGTGCTGCTCGGCCTGTTGACGATCTTTGTGACGCGGACCCGGCTGGGGCTGTCCATGCGCGCGGCCGCGGAGGACCTCATGGCCGCCCAGCTGATGGGCATCAAGGTGAACCGGGTCGTTGCGGTGGCGTTCGCGATCGGCGGGGCCCTGGCGAGCGTCGCCGGCCTCCTGTTCGCGGTCCAGGCCGGGCAGATCAATCCCTACATCGGGTTCACGCCCGTCCTCAAAGCGTTCATCGCGGCAGTCATCGGCGGTTTCGGGAGCATCGCCGGAGCCGTCGTCGGAGGCTACGTGCTGGGCTTCCTCGAGGTCCTCGCGACGGCCCTGACCGGCCTCGGCGAGCTCTTGCCCCCAGGTTCCGTGCCGGATCCTGTCCGGGAGTTCCTCAAGACGTGGCTGCCCAGTTCGCTCGCGAGCTACCGGGACGCCTTTGTGTTCGTCGCCCTCATCCTCGTCCTGCTCGTCCGGCCCCAGGGCATCCTCGGCCGGCGCGACCGCGAGGAGTCCCTATGACGCCGGCGCGGCGCCTCGCCGGGCCGGGGTTCGCCGTCCTCGTCGCCGCCGTCCTGTTCGCCGTCCTCGACGCCAGTGGCCAGGCGTTCTGGCAGGGGCTGGTGATCAACCTCGCAATCTTCATCATTCTCGTCGTCGCCCTCAACCTGTCGAGCGGCTTCACCGGGGTGTTCTCGCTCGGCCACATCGGGTTCATGGCTCTCGGTGCCTACGTTTCGGCGATCCTCACGCTGCCGTTGCGAGAGAAGGGCGACTATCTGCCGAACCTCCCCGACTGGCTCGCCGGCATCCACCTCGACAACCAGCTCGGACCGATCCCGGTCGGCTTCCTCGTGGCGACGCTGATTGCCGGCGTCCTCGTCGCGGGCATCGCCTGGCTCGTCGGGCGCGTGCTGATGCGCTTGTCGGGCCACTTCGTCGCCGTTGCTACGCTCGGCTTCCTGGTCATCGTCCGGGTCGTCCTGTTCAACGCCGACTCGTTCACGCGTGGCTCGCGCACGTTCTCGAACGTCGCGCCGTACACGAACCTGTGGTGGGCGGGCGCCTGGGCGCTCGTCGCCGTGTATGTCGTCTGGCGGCTGAAACGGTCGCCGTACGGACGCGAGATGCTCGCCCAGCGTGAAGATCGCGTGGCAGCCCAATCGGTCGGGATCCGGGTGATGGAGCCGCGCCTGCTCGCGTTCGTAGTCGGGGCATTCTTCTCGGCAGTGGCGGGGTCGCTCTACGCCCACTTCATCACGTCGTTCTCGCCGACGGTCTTCTACTTCGACCTGACATTCCGGGTGATCACGATGCTCGTCATCGGCGGCATGGGCTCGGTCAGCGGGTCACTCATCGGTGCTGTGTTGATCACCGTTCTGGCCGAGGGCCTGCGGCGGATCGAGGACACGACGCTGCTCTACGGGATGAGCCAGATCATCCTGGCGGTGATCTTCCTCTTGATCATCACGTTCAGGCGGGAGGGCTTGTTCGGCGGGCGCGAGGTGCCGCTCGATCGCCTGTTCGAGCCCGGCTGGCAGCGGCGGCTTCCATGGGCCAGACGTGCCCCGGGCGATGACTCCTCGTCCGGTCAGAGCCCGTAGACGCGCTCGGCGTTCTGCCAGAGCATCATCTCGGCCATCGACATCGCCGTTCGCTCGTCGATGATGCCGTCGGCGATGTGCTCGTCGAACACCTCGCCCAGGACTCGCCGTCCAGCCCGCGCTCCCAGCCAGTAGAGCTCGGGGACCAGGGACGCATCGGTGCTGAAAAGGATCTTGCTGGCCGGAGCGAGCCCGACAAGCTCGCGGGCAACGGCCCGCAGGTCGCCCCCGGCGACGAACAACTGGACCTCGCCGAAGTCGGCATAGACGTTGGGGAACATGGCCGCGAGGTAGGCCATCGAGCGCGAGTACGGGTAGCCGCTGTGGAGCAGCACGATCGGAGCGGCGCGGTAGGCATCGGAGAAGATGAGCCGGAGCGCCGAAGGGTCGACCTTCGTTAGATCGAGGTCCGGATCGCCCAGCCCGGTGTGGAACTGGATCGGCACCCCCTGGCGCGCTGCCTCCTCGACCGCCGAGACGATGAGGTAATCGAGCAGCGGCTTCGCGGCGATCCTGATGCTCCCATCGCGGCGAGCGGATTCGTGGACCGTCGCGAACGCCGCCGCCGCCGCCGCCCGATCGAACTGCTCGATCTGCAGGCCCGTCCGGTACGCGATGACCGATTTCATCCCCACGTAGCCCGCGCCACGCAGGTCGGATAGGGCCTCCCGATAGGAATCGACGAACCCTTCGAACCCGTCCGACTCGACGATCAGGCGCTCGATCAGCGGCTCCAGTCGCAGGATTTCGCGAATCTGGCACGGGACCATGGCGCGGAGCTCGTCGAGGCTGAACGCGGTGTCGGCGCCATAGCCGCTGTCGATGAGCCAGGTCTTGAAGTTCCCGCGCTCGACGACGTCCCGCGCGAGCCGCTCGACGCCGCGCTCACGTCGAGCGGCGTGGACCGCGTCCGGCTCCGGCTCGCAGCCGAGGAACGAAGCGAGCTCGCGGATCGCCCAGTGATAGACCAGCGTGTGCGGGACGTGGTCACGGGCGATCTCGGGGAAATACGTCTCGGTCAGGTGGTTGCGGAACGCGACATCGTCCAGCGGCTGCTGGCGCAGCAGCGAATGGCAGTGGTGATCGACGATCGGGATCGCCGACAAATCGAGCGGCATGCGGACCGAGGTTAGTACTTGAAGAAGTGGTTTTCGAGCTCGAACGCCTCGTCGTGCTCGGCGTACGCGGCGGCCTCAGCCCGCCGAACCTTGAGGTACTCGGTTGCGAGCGGCTCGCCGAGCGCCCCGACGAGCACCGCGTCGCCCTCGAGCGCGTCGAGTGCCTCCTGGGCGGTCTCCGGGAAGCGCCGGATGCCGCGCCGCTTGCGCTCATCCTCATCGAGGTTGCCGGGGTCGACGTCGACCGGCTCGCCCGGGTCGAGCTCCCGCTCGATGCCGTCCATCGCAGCGGCGATGAGGCCACCCAAGGCGATGTACGGGTTCGCGCTGGCGTCGCTCGCCTTGAGTTCGAGGTTCGCCGAGCCCTCGTCGTCGTCCCAGTAGCGGCTGGGGACGCGCACCGCAGCTTCTCGGTTCTCAATGCCCCAGGCGGTATATGCGGAGCTCCAGTAGTGGGGTTGCAGGCGGCGGAACGAGTTGACGCTCGGCGTCGTGAGCGCGAGCAGACCGGGAAGGTGGGTGAGCACGCCTGCGATCGCTGATCGCGCCAGGGAGCTCAGGCCGTTCGGGTCCTGCGAGTCGGTCAAGCGGTTCGTCGCGTGGGCGGCGTCCCAGATGCTCCAGTGGAGGTGAGCGCCACTCCCCGCCTGGTTGGCGAATGGCTTGGGCGCCAGGGAGGCGACGAGATCGTGCTGGCCGGCCACCGCGCGCACAGTCTGGCGGTACGTGATCTGGTTGTCGGCGGCACGGAGGGCGGGGGCATGCCGGATCGACAGCTCCTGCTGGCCCCAGCCGAGCTCCGGATGCGACAGCTCGACGGTGAGTCCCTGGTCCGTCAGGGCCTCGATGATGTCCTGGATCACCGGCTCGGTCGACTCCATCCCGATGGCGCTGAAGCACAGGCTTCGATCGACCGGGACGTAGCCGCCGTCCGCCCGGATCGCAAGGTAGAACTCGTTTTCGAATGCGGCATCGAAGGCCAGGTCCTTGTCCCCTGCCCGGGCAACCATCCGCTCCAGGAACGCCCTGGGGTCGAGCGCCCACGGGGAGTGGTCGAGTTCGACCATGTTCACCATCATCTGGCCGCTTCGCGGCGCGTACGGCAGAACAACGAACGTATCCGGGTCAGGCACAAGGCGAATCTCACCGACCGGCCCGTAGGTTGCATCAGGCGCGAGGAAGTCGAGGCTCGTGAACGACTGCATCCCCTTGACGAGCCCGATCCCGCTCTCCATCCGGCGGGCGAGCTGCCCGATATGGGCGCTCTTGCCACGGATGACCCCGCCGTTGTCGCAGTAAAGGAAACGGACCAGCTGGACCCCACGGTCCTTGGCCAAGGCGACGATCTCGTCCGTTGTCATCGGCGTGCCTCGATCGTGTCGGTGGGACAGGGATGGCCGCCGGACTGGAGCTTGGGCTCCGACCCGGCGGCCAGGATCGTGTGCCTGCGGACTAGGGGGCGGGCACCTTCTCGGGTACTACCTCGGCGCCGAGCGTGAACTTGCCGCCGGTGACGGCGATCATCGTCACGCCCTTCTGGGGCACATGAACGTCAGCCCCGTAAGTCACGGAACCGGTGATGCCCTTGAAATCCTTAGTCTCTTCGAGAGCCTTCTTGACGGCCGCCGAGTCCGTCCCGCCGGCCCGTTTCACGGCGTCGGCGAGCAGGAACATGGTGTCGTAGCCGAGGGCCGCGAACGCATTCTCGGGATCATGACCGTACTCGGCCTTGTAGGCGGCGATGAACTTCTTGATGCCGTCGGTGCCGCCGGTCGAGTCCATCAGCGCGTGCGTCGTGAAGAACACGTTGTCAGCGGCGGCGCCGGCCACCGTCAGGAGGTCCGGCGTGTCGTAGCCGTCGCCACCGACGATCGGTCCGTCGATTCCGGCGTCGCGGAACTGCTTGACGATCGGTCCGATGTTGTACGGCATCGCCGACACGTAGTAGAAGTCCGGCTTGGCCGGCAGCGCCTTGATCTTCGCGATCTGGGCCGAGAAGTCGGTCGCCTTGTCGTCATACGACTCCTCGAGGACGATCGTCCCGCCGAGCTCCTTGAACCTCGTCGCGAAGTACTGGCCGAGGAGTGTCGTGTACTCGACGCCCTTGTCCCACAGGAAGTAGGCGTTCTTGCCGAACTTCTCGTACGAATACTCCGCCCCGACCGCGGCTTGGACGTTGTCGCCGAAGCATGCGAGGAACATCATGTCGCCGACCTGCGACGGAATCTTCGGTGACGTGGCGCCGACGGTGATGAACGGAATCTTGGCGGCCTGGAACGTCGGCCCCGACGCGAGCACCGAGTCCGTGTCCGTGTAGCCGATGAAGAGCGGGACCTTGTCCTGCTCGACGAACTGCTTGGCGGTTTGCGCGGTGACGTCCATCTTGTACTGGCTGTCATGGACGATGAAGTCGATCTGCTTGCCGAGCATGCCCCCGGCCGCGTTGATCTCCTTGACGGCGAGCTTCGCGCCGTTAGATGCCGGCAGGTCGAGGGCGGACTCGTCGCCTGTCAAGGCGAAGCCCCCGCCGACCTTGATCGACCCACCACCGCCCCCGGAGCCGGCGGGTGTAGCGGAGCACGCTCCGAACGCCAGGGCGGCGACTGCGGCCAGGGCGAATCCCTTCGCCCACACGTGTTTCATCACGGTCTCTCCTCCAACCCGAACATCGGGGGCCTCTCTCAGGCGAACCCGCGGAGCGTAGCGCAGCAACGAGGCGTCGACCAGTCCCGCATCGGTGTCGTCTCGCGGTTCGGTGGCGTGCCTACCTCCAGGTCACCGTGGCGACGCCGACGGGCGTCGAGACGCCCTTGAGCGATACGTCGCGGGGATCCGACGTCGCGGACTCGCCGGCGTTGTCGAGCGTCTCCGCGGTCGCGACGATCTCGCCTCCCCCGGCAACCGAGGCGACCCTCGACGCCATGTGAACGCCGACGCCGCTGTAATCCGCGCCGCGACGGTTGGCTTCGGCCGAGTGGAGCCCGATTCGGACATTGATCGCGAAGCCGCTCGCCCGGCGGTTCTCGGCGAGCGCGCGCTGGATCGATCGTGCGCACTCGATCCCCTGGCGGGCCGAATCGAACGCCGCGAAGAAGCCGTCGCCGGTCGAATTGACGATCTCTCCGCCGTGCTTTGCGACGAGGTCGCGGAGCTTGTCGTCATGCCAACGCAGGAGCCCCTCCCACTGCTCGTTGCCGAGGACCTCCGCGAGAGTCGTCGACCCGACGATGTCGGTGAACATGAACGTCTTGCGAGTCTGCACTGGCGCGGATCGACGTTCCGTGGCCGCCTGCAGCTCCCGCTCGGCGGCGGCGGCATCCGGCTTCGCGCCGAGCCGCTCGAACTCGGCGTGGGCGGCCCCGAGCTCGTAATCAGCGGAGTCGTCGTCGTCCGAAGCGCGGAGGGCCTTCGCGAGCAGTGCTCGGGCCCTGGCCACCTCGTATGGGGACGCGACCTCGCGCCAGAGGCGGATCGCGGCGCGGACTTCCTGAGCGGCTGCGGCCGCGTGGCCCTCCGCGAGGAGCACGCGGGCCAGGGCCTGGTGCTTGCCGGCCTCGAGGGCGGGCGACTTGTAGGTATCGACGATCGTGCCCAGCTCCTCGGCGGCCGTGCGGGCAAGCGTCAACTCCCCCGCCGCAATGGCGATCTCGACCTGCGCTGGCAGCAGGCGCACCTTCGCCCACTGGTCCCACGACGCTTCCGAGAGGGCCGACTCGATTGCGGCCGCGGCCGCCTTTACCTTGCCCTGGGCCAGCCGGATCAAGGCCAACGCGGGCTGCGGCGTCCTGCCCATGGACCCTGCCTCGCGAAGGGAGTCCTCGGCGGCTTCGTAGTCTCCCTTGAGCCGCCTGATCTCGCCGATTGCGTAGTGGCCATCCGCGAGCGGCGGCATGGCGTTGTAGCCGCTGAGCTCGTTTGCCGCCTGGTGGAGCTCCTGCTCGGCCCGATCCCAGGCTCCGCCGAGGGCGACGACCTCTGCCCGATGGATGCGGCAGACGCCGGGAAAGGCCGCCACCGACTGCCGCTCGCAATACTTCTCGGTTGCCTCGGTCCACTCGGTGGCACGTCGATAGTCGGTCAGGTCCCGGCAGGCCGCGATCATCGTGCAGCAGGTCGCGCCCGAAGCGAACGGCGAGAGTTCGCCGTTCACGGCCGAGATCGACGCCTCTTCCATGAGGGCCATGCCGTCGCTCGTTGAACCAGTCGCGATCTTCAGCCTGCCGAGGTTCGTCAGGGCGTAGGCCTGGAGATCAGCCTGGGCCGCGCGAGACGCGATCTCGACCGCCTGTTCTGCCAGCACCAGCGCCTCATCGATGTTGCCGGTCGAACTCGCCAGCTCGCTCTTGCCGAGCGCGAGATAGCCATGAGCGTAGGTCTCCGGCTTGCCCTCGAGGAGCTTCTCGCCGCGTCGGCCCCACGCGGACGCGATCGAGTTCTTGCCGGTAAACCAGTAGTCGCGGGCCAGGCGCATTGCGACGTACGCGGCCCGGACCTCGTCCCCAGCGGCGAGATGGGCCTTGAACGCCCGTTCCTTGATCTCGATCTCGAGTTCCTGGTGAGCGGCGAAGAACGAGGCCTCGGCGAGTGCCTCGAGGTCGGCGCCCGACAGGTCGCCTTCGCGGTCGGCCACGGACAGGAGCTCGAACGCCTTTTGCCAGTTGTGGCGCGCGAGGGCGTCGCGACCGGCGGCGACGGGATCGCTCGCGGCGGGATCGGCGGACGAGACGGGGTTCGTCATCGATAGGATTGTGCCACCTGCCAGGGCAATCACTACATCCGCGAAGGGACGGAGCTTGAAAGTCCTGTTCACGTCCGTCTCCGGAATGGGCCACATCAACCCGATGGTTCCCCTGGCACTCGCGTTGCGCGATCGAGGTCACCATGTCCGCTGGGCTACGGGGCCCGACGCTGGGCCGAGGCTCGAAGCCGCCGGGATCGGGGCCGTGCCGGTCGGCGTTCCATGGGACGACAACCGGGCCGCGCTGTGGGCTCGCTATCCAGAGATATTTAGCCTGCCGCCCGCGGAGCTTCCCGACCACCAGTTCCCCAAGCTGTTCGGCGAGATCGTGCCGCCGACGATGCTGCCGGGCCTCCTGGAGGTCACAGTCGCCTGGCAACCCGACCTGGTCGTGCACGACGCTGCCGACTTCAGCGGTCCGATCGCGGCGGCATCCATCGGCGTACCGAGCGTCACGCACAGCTTTGGCGCCCTGACACCGATCCATCGGGTCGCGGCAGCCGGCGAGCTGGTCGCGGGTCTCTGGCGCTCTGTGGGCCTCGAGCCGCGTCCCTTCGGCGGCGCTTACGACAACCTCTATCTCGACATCTATCCAGCCAGCATGCAATCGGCCGACATGAGCCATGTTCGCTTCCGCGAGGCGCTTCGTCCGATCTCCTACGTCGCTCGCGAAGAAGCCGAGCCGACCGGCGACTTCGCGTGGCCGGAGATCGACAAGCCCTTCGTCTACCTCACATTCGGCACCGTGTATCGCGACGCCGGGGCTCTCCGGACGGCCGCCGATGCCATCGCATCGCTCGATGTCCGGCTCCTCGTCACGGTCGGGCCGACAGGCGATCCCGAGGCACTCGAACCGCAACCGGAACACGTTCGCGTCGAGCGCTATGTCCCTCAGAGCCGCGTGTTCGAGAACTGCAACCTCGTCGTGTCGCACGCGGGGTCAGGGACGTTCCTCGGCGGGCTCAGCCGCGGCATCCCCCAGCTCTGCCTGCCCCAGGGAGCCGACCAGTTCCTCAATGCCGAGGCTTGTCGCAGATCAGGTGCGGGGCTGGTGCTTGAGCCGGCGGAGGCGAGTGCGGAGGCGATTGCTGTGGCGGTGATCCGGCTCCTGGATGACGGCTCGTTCCGGGCACGGGCGAGCACGGTCGCCGCCGAGATCGCGGCGATGCCCGGACCTGATGAGGTCGCGGCCGTCCTGGAGCGCCTGCGCTAGAAGAAGGTCGAGCACCAGGGTTCGTCGAGCGTCCGGAACATCGCATCTGCGTCGGCAAGCGCACCGGGTCGATGCTCCTCGACGCCAGAGGCCGCGGTTGCGTCGCGGAGCGACTGTCCGCCGAGATACGCGGTGCCGAGCGCCGCGATGTCCAGCGTGAGATCGGCGGGTCGATCCGTCGCACCGCACGTCGCCCCCGAAGGCCCGCCTTCGAGCTGGACGCGGGTACGCCCGCCGACAGCCTCCCGGTCGACGACCTCGAGGACGATGCTGCCCTCCCGCTCGTACGTCCGGGCCTCGAGGGCTCGGGCCACGTCGAAGAGCCGGACCCACATCCCGTCGCCAACATCCGACATGTCGAGCGCTCGAGCATTCGTCAGGACCCAGGTGAGGCGCTCGCTGGGAATTCGACGCTCGGCTTTGACCCTCGCCGCCCAATCCATCTCTGCGAGGAACCGCCAGAGCGACACGTACGCGGCATCGCTCAGGGCATGAAGCTCGTCGACGGTGACGGTGAGGCCCGGCTGACGTTGCTCCCATTTGTCGTCGGCGTGATAGCGCGCATACCCATCAACGGAGCCGGCCGCGTCGCGGTGGAGCGCAACGAATCCCTTCCACGGCGGCCCCCAAACCGATTCGCGGAGGGCGAGGTCGTACTCCCA
>Ga0210378_10001679_pt1 | contig 11514 bp, 12 predicted proteins | sample PLM1_60_b1redo_FD_155465 | JGI IMG/M metagenome (GOLD analysis project Ga0210378, IMG submission 155465) | Groundwater sediment microbial communities from an aquifer in East River, Colorado, USA - PLM1_60_b1 redo | ecosystem: Environmental > Terrestrial > Soil > Riparian zone | place: USA: East... | reverse complement strand
GAAAGCGTACGAAGGCGCTGTGCACCGCCCTCTGGTCGCTCACCCTCGCCAGATCGACGTCGTATCCGTCCCGCCGCATGTCCGCCCGCACCGCCTCGAGGTAGCTTCGGAAGTCGTAGCCAGCCCCGGCTCGCTCCAGGGCGAAATCGAGATCTTCCGAATATCTCCGGATGGAGTAGAGGAAGCGCAAGGCCGTGCCGCCCTGAAAGGCGAGGGGGACCATCGCCCCCGCCCGTTGAAGAGCGGCGAGGATTGAAGCCTGGAGGAACTCCCGGGCGAGATTGCGGGCCCCGGGCCCGCCCCCCGTCCCGTGCAGGAGTTCGCGGAGGCGCTCCTTCACGGCCGCTCCTCGGTCAGAGCGGCGAGGCGTCGGAAGGCGCGGCGGATCTTCGGCCGGTCGCCCACTGTCGTCTGGAGCAGCGCCGCGGGGTCGAGCTTCTCCAGGTTCGTGAGCCGTAGCTCCGACAGGTAGGCTCTCGAGTCGGCGCCCGGTACGAGGTGAATGAGATCCGCCAGCGCTTTCGCAGGTGTTGCTACGAGGGCCTCCTGGCCTCCACCGAGCTTCTCAACGCGGTATCCGGTGAGTCGGTCCGGAGGGCAGTGGTGGAACTCGAAGGAGCCGAATGGGTTCTCACGAAGCTGGGGACGGCCGGTCGTGACGCTGGTGATGACGGGCACGTGCTCCGGGATGAGGCCGTGGTGGGCCAGGGCGGACTGAAGGCTCACATAAGACCCCCGCACCAAGCGATTGGCCACCAGGAACGGGTGCGGCTCCGTCTTCCGATAGGGGGGAGCGAGGGCGTACAAGCCCCTGCGGAGTTGAACGAGGCGCCCGCTGGTCACCCACCGCGACAGTTGCCGCCTCAGATCGGCCGGATCGACGTCACCCGCGAGCAGGAAGCCCGTCTCGAATACGGGCTGGTCCCCCACGGTCGCGAGCAAGGATGCGAACTTCATAGCAATAATATGCCATAAGAGGCATTTTATTGCAATATGACCGCTAGCAACTGACCTGGCATCGCACGAGGCTCAGAGACTACGCGGGGCCGGGCCGCTCGAGCCCGGTCCCGCTCCCGGCCGGACCGTCAGTGGGGGCTTCTTCAAGCTCATTCCAGCGGCTGGCATTCCAGCTCGAGGTCGGCTGCGTACTCTTCGCTGCTCAGCGGCGAGGGGCCATCGGGCCGGAACTGGGAAGCCGCTTCCAGGGCCAGCGGCACGACCAGGGGAAGCTTCGTTCCGAGCGGCGTCGCGTTCGCGGTCGGCTCGTAGACCCCGGGACCGGGTGGGGGCTGGACATAGGGCACCGTGTTGTTCAGGCCGTCGTCCGTCGGGAGATCGAGGATCCCAGCTCCGACCTGCTCGCCGGCGGCGATGCCGTCGGTCTTTGGCTGCCCCTCCCGCTGCGAGATCGAGTCCTGGACCGAGAAGATGTCGGTGAGCCGCTCGTCGAAGGTGGCGGCCCACAACGTCGAGCCATCGCTGACGCGCAGGAGCCGCACCGTCGTCCGCAGGCGGTCGCCGGCCTTCTGGATGCTTCCCTCGAGGACAGAGTCGACCTGCAGGTCCCGTCCGGCTGTCACCGGGTCGAGGCCAGGCACCGTGTACTTCTGCACCGCTCCCGTCGAACGGACGAGCAGCAGCTTCGTGCGGCCCAGCCTCGTGATCAACGCGTCGGCCATCCCCAGCCCGAGGTACTCGCCGTCGTTGGTCAACGAGCGGAAGGGAAGCACCGCCATCGAGCGCACCGGCACGGTGGTGGCCGCCGGGCCCGGCGGAGGCACGAAAGTCAGCGACGAAGCGATAGCCGCGCCGCGGGACCGTCTCGATTCTTTCGAATCTCCTCCAGACGCTTCTTGAGGTACTCGTCGTATTCCTTCTTCAGCTCGGGGTCCTTCGGCGTGCCGTAGATCTCGCTCGACTTGTACTTGCCTTCGTCGAACTTCTTGCGCGTCCACTCGTCGTGAATGTGCACCTCGTCGGCGTTGTCGACGACCTTTTGGACGAGGGCGGGAGGAATGAAGTAGACCCCCTCGGCGTCGCCGAAGACAAGGTCTCCCGGCATGACCGTGGCCTTGCCGATGCGCACCGGGATGTTGATCCCGCTGATCATTACGTTGCTGATGGCGCTGGGATGCGCCTCCCGGAAATACGCCGGCATGTCCATTCGTGAAATGCCTTCCAGGTCCCGGATGGCGCCGTCCACCACCAGGCCGCCGTTCTTCGTAGTCTTCATGATGTAGTAGAAGAGGTTGTCGCCGACGATCGTGCCCCCCTCCTGCTGGCCGAAGAGATCCACGACCAGCACGTCCCCCGGCTGGAGCATGTCGATCGCCGTCTGGTTGTACATGCGCGGCAGTCCAGCCGCCTTCGCCCTGGCGTTGATCACGCCATCGAGGTCCGGCCGCAGCGGCATGAACTGCACGGTGAACGCGCGTCCGACCAGTTTCGTGCCCGGGTGGAGGATCTTGAATCCGTCGGCGTATTGGTTACGGAAGCCCTCCTTCGGCAGGATTGCGAACACCTCTTCCGACGACAAGCCGCGCGCACGCTCGATGAGCGCGTTGGGCACCTTGGGGCGGCCGTCGGGGAACCGCTCGAACGGGTTCTGCGCCGTGAGCTCGATCATCTGGTCCTTGGGGATCGTGAACAACTGGGCCTGTGAAGGAACAGGCGTGATCAATGCCCCGAGACAGAAGGCCGCCGCGAGGATGGCTCGATTCTTCATGGTCGCTCTTCCTTTCCCGCCCGCACTCTAATACGACGGCGGTCGCGCGGTCTCGAGCCGGCGGTGCTGCCGGATTGCGTGCGCCACGGTACCCATCGGCGCGGTCCAGAAGCCGTTCGTGGGATCGTGCAGGTACGGGAGCAGCTTCTCCAGCATGCCCACCCGCGTGGTCTGGACATCCGGCTCGCCGATGTCGTGTCCCGCCAGCACGAGCCACGAACGGCCCTGGCGCGCCTGCTCCAGCAGCGGCCGTACCTGCTCGAAGTCCTTGCCGTCCATCTCCATTCCGAGCACCTGGGCCAGGTCGCCGCGCTCGGGGTCGTTGGGCGCCTCCCCGAGCCACCCACGGCCGGCCACGAACGTGGCCGCAACGAGCGGAACGTAGCTGCGCGTGTCGAGGCCGCGGCCCACGAAGGTCTGGCCGCAGGGGTAGGCGAACACCTCGGGCGTGACGCCCAGAAGGTCTCGCAGGCGCGCGTTCGCGTCGAGCAGTTGTTGCCGCATCCGCTCCAGCGTGTAGTCCTCGAGCGCCTTCTGCCTGGCCCAGACGAAGTTGCCGGTGCAGGGATGGTCGAGCGAGTGGTTGCCGATCTCGTGTCCCGCCGCCGCGGCCCGTTTCCAGCCGGCGAGTCGCTGCTCCGCGCTCGACGGCACCAGGAAGAAGGTGACCTTCACGCCATGGCGGTCGAACATCGGCAGCCCGACGTCCACCTGGCTCGGGCGGGCGTCGTCGAAGGTGAGGCTCACGGCAGCGCGGGCACCCTCCGGCCAGGGGAACCCGTTCGCGCCTGGAGTCGTCGCGGTCGTCTGGACGGCCGCGGCACTGCTCCACAGCAATGCGGCAGCGATCAGCATCGACGGCCGCGGCGCGGTCTTACTTCTTGGTCGCGGGGCCTTTGAACTCGACGAGGATGGCCTGGGCGGTCGTCTCACCGACGTTCTCCGGGTTGTGTTCTCTGCGGGCGCTGAAATGGCGTCGCTCAGACGCCATCATATCGTCTGGACCTTGAGCCTCGATCGGCCCCTGTTTTTCTGAGGATCCGGCCCTTCGAGACCCGTTGACGCTGGTCCGGCCGCGGTGTAGCTTGGCCCGCCTTGACTCGTCGCCAGCGCCTCATCTGGATCATCGTGGCCAGCGTGCTCGTATTGGGAGCCGGGGCGGCTGTCTCGCGCAACTGGAACAAGGCCACGCCCGTCCTCACCGCCCGGGTCGCGACGCAGGACATCGTCTCTAAGGTCACCGCCAACGGCAAGATCCAGGCGGAGAACAAGGTCGAGATGTCGGCGCTCGTGCAGGGCCAGGTCGTGAACCTGGCCGTGCGCGAGGGCGACAAGGTCAAGAAGGGAGACTTCCTCCTCCAGATCGACCGTAACCGCGCCGCGGCGGAGGAGGCCGGCTCCAGCGCGGCCCTCAAGGCCAGCCTGGCCGACCGCGACTCCGCCAAGGAAAACATGGCCCAGGCCGAGCGCGATTTCGACCGGGCGCGACGGAACTACGAAGCGCGGATCACGTCCGAGGCCGACTTCCAGCGGGCCCAGTCGGGTCTGGAGACCGCCCGCTCCGCCTTCGAAGCCGCCCAGAACCGCGTGGACCAGATGCGCGCCGGCCTCAGCGCCAACCGCGACACTGTCTCGAAGACCACCGTGCGCGCGCCCATCGACGGGGTCGTGACCACGCTGCGGGTGAAGGCGGGCGAGGTCACGGTCATCGGCACCATGAACAACCCCGGCACACAGCTCCTCACCGTCTCCGACATGTCGACGGTGGAGGCGGTGCTGATGGTGGACGAGACGGACACCCCGACGGTGCAGGTCGGGCAGAAGGCGCTGCTCAACATCGACGCCTATCCCGGGCGGACGTTCGACGGGTTGGTCACGGAGGTGGGGAACTCGCCGATCCTCAAGGACGACCCGGACCTCCAGGGCCTGACCACCACCTCCGACGCCATCAACTTCAAGTTCAAGGTGAAGGTTCGGGCGCCGCCGCCCAGCATCCGGCCCGGCTTCTCCGTCACCGCCGACATCATCACCGGCGTCAAGGAGAAGGTGGCCGCGGTGCCTCTGGCCGCGGTGATCGTGCGCGATTCGCCCAAGGGCGAGAAGAACGAGGCCGGGAAGCTGAAGACGGAGCAGGGGGTCTACGCGCTGCGTGACGGCAAGGTGGTCTTCGCGTCCATCAAGACCGGGATCACGGGAGAGCTGATGGTCGAGGTGGTCTCCGGGGTCCCGGCGGGCGAGGAGATCGTAACCGGTCCCTTCAAGGCGCTGCGCGAGATCAAGGACGGCGATCGCGTGAAGAAGATGTCGGAGAAGGAGAAAAAGGCCGCCGAAGGGCAGGGCGCCGGGACGTCCTGACCTCCGGCGGAGGGAGCCATGGGCTTCTCCGAGCTGTTCGCCGTCTCGCTCCAGGCGCTGCGCCTGAACAAGCTGCGGTCGGGGCTCACTCTCCTGGGCGTGATCATCGGCGTGATGACCGTGGTCTCCGTCCTCTCCGTCATCAGCGGCCTCAACGACTACGTCCTGAACAAGGTCGTCAACCTCAACCCCGACGTCATCGTCTTCACCAAGTACGGCATCCTCCGGAGCCGTCAGGAGTTCATCATGGCCACCAAGCGCAAGCCGGTGACCATGCGCGACCTGCAGATCGTGAGCGCGGAGTGCCGGTCCTGCGCCGCCGTGGGCGCGCAGGGCCAGCAGTTCGCCAACGTGCACCTCGGCCCCCGGAAGCTCTCGAACGTGACCATCACCGGCTACACGGCCAACGTCCTGACCATGCTCAACGTGGACCTCGAGGCGGGCCGCTTCTTCACGCCCCTGGAAGACGAGCACGCGGCGGCGGTGGCCATCATCGGCCACGACATCAAGGACCAGCTCTTCCCGAACCTCGACCCCATCGGCCGCACGGTGTATGTCCACGGCTATCCGCTCCGCGTCATCGGGCTCCAGTCCAAGCTCGGCAACGTGCTGGGACAGAACCGCGACAACGTGATGTTCGTGCCCCTCTCGTTCCTCCAGAAGGTGATGACCTCGGACGACGGGATCGCGATCATGGTGCGTCCGGTCAGCGGCATGAAGGGCCTGGAGGAGACGGAGGGGGAAGTCCGCACGTTGCTGCGCTCCCTCCGACGGACGCCGTTCACCGCCGACGATCCATTTGGCGTGGTTGGCGCGGAAGCCATCCAGTCGTTGTGGCGTTCGATCTCCGCGGCGGCCTTCGCGGTCATGATGCTCATCTCGGGCCTCTCCCTGGTGGTCGGAGGCATAGTGGTCGCCAACATCATGTTCGTTTCGGTGGTGGAGCGCACTCCGGAGATCGGGCTGCGCATGGCGCTGGGGGCGAGGAAGCGCGACATCAAGCGGCAGTTCCTGATGGAGTCGTCGCTTCTGGCCACGCTCGGCGGTGCGGGCGGCGTGGTGGGGGGGTCGCTGGTGGCCCTCGCCGTGAGCCAGATCTTCCCCGCGCAGGTGAAGCTGGGCTTCATCCTCATCGGCCTCGTGACGGCGGCGGTCACGGGACTCCTGGCCGGCCTGGCGCCCGCGGCCGCCGCGGCCAAGCTCGCTCCGGTGGAGGCGCTGCGGTATGAGTGAGGACGCGCGATGAGGGCCTGGGTCCCGTTCGTGCGCGGCTTCGCGGGCAACGTCCGCTTTGCCGCCAGCTCCATCGTCGAGCACAAGCTGCGCTCCACGCTCACCGTCCTGGGGATCGTGGTGGGGGTGACCACGGTGATGGCCATGGTGGCCATCGTCACCGGCTTCAACAACAACATCATCGGCAACCTCCAGACCTTTGGCGCCAACCGCCTCGAGATCAAGAAGTACGAGGACCGCTTCGGCCCCGGCGGCCCGCTGAGCGACGAGGAGAGACGCCGGAAGAACCTGACCATCGAGGACGCGGTGGCGCTGCGCGCGCTGCTCCCGGACGCGGCGGTAGGGATCCTGTACGTACAAGTCGAGGCCCTCATCCATGTCAAGAACGGGAACCTCGAGGCCAACGCCCCGTACATCGTGGGGAGCGACGAGTTCTATCCCACCACGACCGCACAGAGTCTGGGCCGCGGGCGCTGCTTCACGCCCACGGAGGTGCAGCACCACGCGCTCGTCGCGGTACTGGGGGGGGACGTGCAGGAGGCCCTCTTCCCCAAGGAAGATCCCATCGGGAAGGACATCACGGTCGAGGGCCTGCGCTACCGCGTCATCGGCGTGCTGGAGAAGAAGGGGGCGCAGTTCGGCTTCTCGCCCGACAACAAGGTGGTCGTGCCCTACGCGGCATTCGCGCGGCAGTTCGCCTTCCGCGCGCAAAGGGACGGCGCGGGGATCAACATCGTGCCTAGGCGGACGGAGGACATGCCGGCGGTGATCGAGCGGGCGGTGGCCGCTCTGCGGGCGCGGCGCCGCGTACCCTTCGACAAGCCCAACGACTTCGCGCTCGTCACGCCGGACCAGCTCATCTCGCAGTTCCGGGCCATCACGGGCGGCATCACCGGGGCCATGGTCTTCGTGGCCCTCATTTCGCTCGTCATCGGCGGCGTCGGGGTCATGAACATCATGCTGGTCTCGGTCACGCAGCGGACGCGCGAGATCGGCGTGCGGCGCGCCTGCGGCGCCCGCCGGCGCGACGTGGTCGGCCAGTTTCTCGTCGAGGCGGCTACATTGAGCAGCATCGGGGGCGTGGTCGGAGTGATCCTGGGGCTGCTCATCTCGGTCACCGTGAAGGCGGCCGTGCCCGCGCTACCCACGGCCATCCCGCTCTGGTCGCCGCTCGTCGGCCTGCTCGTCTCGATGGGGGTCGGTGTTTTCTTCGGCGCCTACCCGGCAGTAAAGGCCTCGCGCCTCGACCCCATCGAGTCGCTACGCTGGGAATGACGGCGAGAGAGCGGGAGAAAAAAGGGACGCGCCCGCAAGTGGCCATCCCTAAAGTGAAATTTGGCGGGGTGGACGGGACTCGAACCCGCGACCTCCGACGTGACAGGCGAAAAACGCTAGGTGAGTTCATCAACGACTTGCTGAGACTGTTCAACAAGTTCCGCCGCCACGCGCCGACACGGGGTGACACGAAAAGACCCGTTTAGACCCCCCCTAGTGACACACGTAGTGCACAGTCGTCCAGACCTCCGGCGAGCAGGTCATAACGTCGGCTCGCACTGGGCACACCCACTGCACAGTCATCGCGCGAATGAAACCGGCTCGCGCGACGCGCGATCCTACTGGCGCCCTGCGGGGACGAATGAGTGGAGTGGTTCGAAGTCGGGGTGGGCGAGCGGACGAAACCCCTCTGGCCAGGGCGCGTCAAGGGAGCAGAGCACACGGAACTGTGCCGGCGTTGGAGGCGGGTTGACGCGTTGCACGCTAGCATGCGCTTGTTCGCCGGCTGCCGACAGAAGCGCGTGCACGTCCTGGCAGAGATAGCGCGGCACGAATCCGATATGGACACCTCGAACCACCGTGTGGATGCGCAACGCCCGTGGGTCGTGAGGATTCTCGGGCTCGGCTTCGAGGGCGAGCGCATCGCCCGGACGGAGGCGACGAACTTCCTCCTCTGCGGAAGGTCCTCGGTGGCGTAGCCCGTGAACGAAGAAGGTCGACCGGTAGCGGCCCTCAGCGTTCTGCTCTGGAACCGGGAAGACTTCGAACATGTCGGTCTCGCGCTGTCCGCCACTTCGGGCAAGCATGACGAGAGGGTCGGCTTCGCCGCGCTCGAGGTCGAGCCATTCAATGAAGTCTTCGTAGTCGGGGCGGCTCTGGGGAGGCAGTCGATTCTGGAACATCGGGAACAGCTGCGTGGAGACGTAGACCTGGTCGAAGTCTGGGAAGCTGCTCAGCGGACGGAACCCGGCCTCTTCAGCCGACCGTGCGCCCTGCGTGTACGTGAAAACGTAGTCTGATCCTTCGCGCGACAGACGGCCCACGGGCCACCAACGGTGGTCCGGCTGCCTCCATGCGAGATATAGCGTGTTCATCGCGCCCTCAGGATACGCCACTTGTTCCTTTGGAGTATTGCCTGGGCAAATGCCCTGGCAGGTCCGGATATCTCCGCATCCGGCACGCGGCCAATCAGCTCAGCGACCTGGCCATCCTCCACAGCGTCAAGCCTTTGCAGCCATGGATCGCAGGAGGCGTGCTCGCACCAGGTGCGGAAAGCGTCGAGCGGCGTCATCGGCTGGGCCTCCCCGGCCTTCGCGTAGAGCGCAGAGCGCGCCTTCTCCACGTAGCCTTCGACTCGGAACGCCGGGTCGTTCGATTCGAGCCGACGCTCTCGCGTCGCGTCCTCATGATGAGCCCCGAGAGACGAGGCGTGATCGAAGGTGGGCGCCAGATAGCGAAGGCCCTCCGCGAGGTTGACCACAAATGCCCAGTTCTCGTGGTGGCGATCCGTGTTGCCGATCCAGGCGTCCAAGAGCAGATAGCCCCCGAAGACGTCGGCGGGCGTCTTGATGTCCTCCGGGGCCGTCCAGTTCAGCGGGAGGCCAACATCGGTAGCAATCGTATTCCTGACTGCCTCGATCGTGTGCTCTTGAGTGCGAATATAGCGGGCGCCAGCCGGCGGATAGCTCGGATCGCGCTCGGCAAGGAGTTCGTTGCCGTGCACGAGATCAAACCCATCGGGAGTGAATTGCCGCGTCACGACACCTGCGTTTTCCACGCCGGTCTTGTCGCGCCACCGCGCCAGCTCGTATTCCGCGTGCGGGAGGCCCAGGATCTCTGCCACAGCCGCGGCCAAGACCTCGGCCCAGTGCTCGCCGCTGCCCGGCCTCGTGGCCTTGTACAGCCACATCTCTCCCGTTCGAGAGAACCAGAACTTCTTCTTAGTCCCCATCGCCTCGGCACTGGCGGGTGCCTCGTCAGGGACGAAGAAGACGGTCAGAGGCTCAACTGGCACGATCAATCGTGCGGTTGAAGGATGCAAGGGTCAAGCTGGCGCGCGTCACCGAGCCAGGTTCTACGAGCGCCTTAACAGAGAGAACCATGAGGACAAGCGGTTGGGCTACCAAGGCCTCCTGGTGCCGTGGCCGATTCAGCCTGACTTCCGCATGGACGTCAACCCGCCGGGCCGCGGATTCCCGCTAGGATAAGTCCCAACCGTATGACGATGCCGGGTCAGGATCGCTCCTCGGGCTTCGCGCCGGACATGACGCGCCCACATGTCGTCATACTCGGAGCAGGCGCTAGCCGCGCCGGTTTCCCGCGTGGTGATCGGAACGGGAAGCTTCTGCCGGTAATGAGCGACCTTGCGGAGATCGTTGGCCTCAACGAGCTACTGCGCCAGGGTCGAGTGGATCCCACGAACGACTTTGAAGCTGCATATGCCTCGCTGAAGGAAGATCCCCGTCGTGCATCACTCGCGGGCGCCCTAGAGGAGAGACTTAGAGATTACTTTGAAAGCCTCCGACTGCCCTTAGAACCGACCCTCTACGACCACCTCCTGCTGTGCCTCCGCCCCAAGGACGTCATCGCAACATTTAACTGGGATCCACTCCTGGTTCACGCATGCGTGCGGAACGCTACATGGGCTCCTCTCCCACGCGTGCTGTTCCTGCATGGAAATGTCGGGGTAGCAGTGTGCCAAGTGTGCGAGATCGTGCGGCCGCTTGGATTGCCTTGCGCGAAGTGCGGTAGCGTGCCTGAGCCGGTCCCTCTGCTGTATCCGATCCAGCGGAAGGATTACTCGTCCGATCCGTTTATCGCGCGGGAATGGGAGGCCATCCGCGGCGCATTGCGTGCGGCCTATATGCTTACCATCTTTGGCTATGGCGCTCCGGCCTCCGATGCCGACGCCGTGTCGCTCCTTCAGGAGGGCTGGGGCGCAGCCGCACGTCGGAACCTAGAAGAGATCGAGATCATCAATGTAAATGCACCGGACACCCTGCGGAAGACCTGGCGCACCTTCATCCATACGGAACACTACCGCACCACAGATTCCTTCTATTCCTCGTGGATCGCCTGGTTTCCGCGACGCACTTGCGAAGCCATGTGGGCCCAGGTCATGGAGGGCAAATGGTTCAATGAGGGCGAGATTGAATCGCTGCCCAAGGGTGCGTCATGGGACGCTCTCCGGCGAAAGTTTGGACGGCTCATTGGCGAGGAGCGCGCTTACGCGGGTTAGGCTTGGGCAGGTGCATGGGAGGTCGAAAGCCCTCGCGTCCTAACCGCATCAGCTTCGCTACTTCGCACACCAGTGCACAGTGGAAAGCTACGCGGGAACTCGTGGGTTCAATCCAGCCTGCAATCCGGCCCGATCGAGGGGAACCGGTCGGCCTGCTCGCGACCTTACGACGGGAGCGCTGCGACGTCGACCCACGCCTGCTGACTGTCCGAGGCCGCAATACCTCCGGCGCGGATATCATACGCGAAACTGGTCGAGCACCACAGCGGGCAAAGCTGTGTCCACGTCCAGAGAGAGCGGGAGCACTCCAACCCCGTGCTCAGCCTGGAAAATCGCATCCTCGAGCCATGGCGTGCCACCCCCGGACGGCACCAGCAGGAACGCCGCCTCCGGCCTCCGCAGTCCAATGCGAAGCGAGTCGTGATAGATATGGGCGGAGGCCATCGCGTCGAGCACGTTGGCTCGTGAAGCGCGGTACTTGGCGTCGAACACCACGAACCGGAGATCGCTACCGTCCGAGCCCATGACACTAAGGAGTAGGTCGGGTTCTCTCTGCCTCGAAATCGATCGACGCGCTGTCGGACCTTCAGCCATCGAACGAAACGTCCGCTGATATTCCAGGAAACACCGGGCGGTTCCCCACGCACCAGTCCAGCGAAGTGCCGTGGCGTCAAGGCGCCAGTGCCAA
>Ga0210378_10001678_pt1 | contig 11515 bp, 6 predicted proteins | sample PLM1_60_b1redo_FD_155465 | JGI IMG/M metagenome (GOLD analysis project Ga0210378, IMG submission 155465) | Groundwater sediment microbial communities from an aquifer in East River, Colorado, USA - PLM1_60_b1 redo | ecosystem: Environmental > Terrestrial > Soil > Riparian zone | place: USA: East... | reverse complement strand
CAGGGCGCCTAAGGCCTGTTGACGCGGGCATTGTGTGGTCCGTAATCTTCTCCTGCCGCAGACAGCAGGGGCGGGTCCGCCTAATCCCTCATCCGAGGGCACCTGCCGAGGCCGAGGAAGGACGTGATGTCTTCGCCTCCGCCAGTCTGGCGGGGGCGGTTTGATTTTCTGGCCCGGATCAGGAGACGAGGAAGCATGCGCAAGGCCGATAAGGTGTCGAAGGTCAAGGAGCTCGCCGAGCGGTTCCAGCGGGCAGAAGGAGCTATGTTCGCGGATTTCCGCGGGCTGACCGTCAAGGACGCCACAGAGCTTCGGCGGAGCCTTCGAGCGGCAAACACGAGCTTCGCCGTGGTGAAGAACACGCTTACTCGCCTGGCGGCGAAGGAGGCAGGCCACGAGGAAGCAGTGCGGCTGCTCGAGGGCCCAACGGCGGTCGCGTTCATCTACAGCGACGCGGTGGCGGGCGCTAAGAACGTGCTCGACTTGGCGAAGCGCTTCCCGGCCCTGGTCGTAAAGGGAGCGCTGATCGAGGGCCGCGTGCTCGGCGAGGAGGACGCGAGGGCGCTGGCGCTGATCGATCCCAAGGAGGTCTCGGTGGGCAAGATAGCGGGCGTGCTCAAGGCCCCGCTTGCACGCATCGACTACACGCTGCGGGCGCCCCTGCAGCGCCTGGCTTACGCACTAACGGAACGAGGACGACAGGCCGCGGCCTGAGGACGAGACGATAAGGAAGAGAGGAGTGGGAATAATGGCCAAGCTGTCAGTCGACGACATCCTCGAGGCCATCAAAGAGCTCTCCGTCATAGAGGCGGCGGATCTCGCGAAGAAGATCGAGGAGGAGTTCGGCATACAGGCCGCCGCCCCAATGGCGATGGGGATGGGGGCGGGACCCGCCGGCGGAGGTGGCGAAGGCGCTGAGGAAGTCGAGGAGCAGACGGAGTTCGACGTCATACTCGCCTCGGCAGGGGACAAGAAGATCCAGGTCATCAAGGAGGTACGGGCACTCACCAGCCTCGGGCTCAAGGAGGCCAAGGACCTAGTCGATTCCGCACCAAAGCCCGTGCTGGAGCGCGTTCCCAAGGAGCAGGCCGAAGCCGCGAAGGAGAAGCTGGAGACCGCCGGCGCTACCGTCCAGGTTAAGTAAACGCTGCCGTCAGCGGCCGCTAACTTTCACCCCCTTTGGGGGTTTTCCTTGGCATGGCAAATCCGTTAAGATCGTAGGGAATATTGGGCCACCCCTGGAGGTTCCAGGCCCAGGGGTGGGTGTGAGCTTGTCTTTGCGTGCCCGAAGTCCTAACATAACGGGTTGCCGTGCCGTCTCCCGCGAGCCGATGTCTGCCGCGTAGCTTCCTCTAGGAGGGAACCTTTTTGCCAGAAACCATAGTTCCTGGTCGCGAGCGCGTTTCGTTCTCCAAGATCCACGAGGTCCTCCCCCTCCCCGACCTGATCGGGATCCAGAAGGAATCGTTCCGATGGCTGATCGAAGAGGGGGTCAAGGAGGTCCTGGAAGAAGTCTCACCGATCGAGGACTTCACTGGAACCTACCAGCTGATCTTCGGCCGGCACGAGTTCAAGAAGATCAAGTACTCCGTGGAGGAGTGCAAGGACAAGGACATGACCTACTCCGCGCCTCTTTTCGTCGAGGCGCAGTTCATCAACAAGGAGACGGGCGAGATCAAGGAGCAGGAGGTCTTCATGGGCGATTTCCCCGTGATGACCGACAAGGGCACATTCGTGATCAACGGTACCGAGCGGGTGGTCGTCTCGCAGCTGGTACGGAGCCCGGGCGTATATTTCAGTAAGGAGCTCGACAAGACCTCCGACAAAGATGTCTTCATAGCCAAGGTCATCCCCTCTCGGGGAGCGTGGCTCGAGTTCGAGGTGGACAAGCGCGACACCGTCGGTGTCCGCATCGACCGGAAGCGCCGGCAGAACGTAACAGTGCTGCTTAAGGCGCTTGGATGGGCCGAGGATGAGATCCTAGAGCTATTCCAGGAGGCTCCCTCGATCAGGGCGACGCTGGACAAGGACCACTTCCGCACCCAAGAAGAGGCACTCGAGGACATCTACCGCAAGCTCCGGCCGGGCGAGCCCCCTACGGCCGAGTCAGCGCAGACGCTGCTGGAGAACCTGTTCTTCAACCACAAGCGCTACGACCTAGCCAAGGTGGGGCGCTACAAGATCGGGAAGAAGCTCGGCGAGACGTCCGACGTCACGCGCCGCCAGCTGAAGTCGAAGTTCGATGCGATGCGCCACAAGGATTACCCGGAGAAGAAGGACTGGGAGCAGGCTCGGTGGCGCGTTTTCTCTAGCCCGTTCGGTGGGGAGAAGGACAAGTTCGCGCCCTCGTTCAAGGGCGTCCTGACCTACGAGGACATCGTCAAGGCGGTCCAGTACCTGGTCAGCCTGCACGCCGGCGAGGACGGGTACGAGGTGGACGACATCGACCACTTCGGCAACCGCCGCGTTCGCTCTGTGGGGGAGCTGATCCAGAACCAGGTCCGGCTCGGCCTGACCCGGATGGAGAGGGTCGTTCGGGAGAGGATGACCACTCAGGACGTGGAGGCGATCACGCCTCAGACCCTGATCAACATCCGGCCGGTCGTGGCGGCCATCAAGGAGTTCTTCGGCACCTCCCAGCTATCCCAGTTCATGGACCAGACGAATCCGCTGGCAGGCCTGACGCACAAGCGACGCCTATCAGCCCTCGGGCCGGGGGGCCTCTCGCGCGAGCGGGCAGGCTTCGAGGTGCGCGACGTCCATCCGTCCCACTACGGCAGGATGTGCCCGATCGAGACACCCGAGGGCCCGAACATCGGCCTGATCGGGTCGCTGTCGAGCTACGGCCGCATCAACCCATACGGCTTCGTCGAGACGCCCTATCGCAAGGTGGAGAAGGGCCGCGTCACGGACGAGATCAACTACCTGACGGCCGACGAGGAGGACCCGCTTGTAATCGCCCAGGCAAATACGCCGGTGGACGGGCGAGGGAGGTTCACCGAGGACCACGTGCTCGTACGCCGTAAGGGAGGCGAGGTCGATTACGTCCCACCGAACGAGGTGGACTACATGGACGTGTCTCCCAAGCAGATCGTTTCGGTGGCGGCGGCACTCATACCTTTCCTCGAGCACGACGACGCAAACCGTGCCCTGATGGGCGCGAACATGCAACGCCAAGCGGTACCGCTCCTGCGCGCCGAGGCGCCCCTGATCGGAACGGGCGTCGAGTTTCGCGCGGCGGTGGACGCCGGAGACGTGGTCCTGTCGGAGGTGGCCGGGGTGGTCGAGGAGGTGTCGGCGGACGAGGTCGTCATCCGCGGCAGGACTGGAGACTTGACGGTCTACCCGCTCCTCAAGTTCCGGCGCTCGAACCAGGGCACGTGCATCAACCAGAAGCCGATCGTCCGAACCGGTGACAAGGTCTCCAAGGGACAGGTGATCGCCGATGGGCCGTCCACCGAGAAGGGTGAGCTGGCTCTGGGGAAGAACATGTTGGTGGCGTTCATGCCCTGGGAGGGACACAACTACGAGGACGCCATCGTGCTCTCGGAGCGTCTGGTAAAGGACGACGTGCTCACCTCTATACATATCGAGGAGCACGAGGTCGACGCTCGCGACACAAAGCTGGGGCCGGAGGAGATCACCAGGGACATCCCGAATGTCTCCGAGGAGATCTTGAAGGACCTCGACGAGCGCGGCATCGTACGGATAGGCGCAGAGGTAAATCCTGGCGACTACCTGGTCGGCAAAGTCACACCCAAGGGTGAGACCGAGCTCACGCCGGAGGAGAGGCTCCTTCGCGCGATCTTCGGCGAGAAGGCGCGCGAGGTCCGGGACACCTCGCTCAAGATGCGTCACGGCGAGTCGGGCAAGGTCATCGGTGTTCGCGTGTTCTCACGCGATGCCGGAGACGAGCTCGCTCCGGGCGTCAACGAGCTGGTTCGGGTCTACGTGGCCCAGAAGCGCAAGATCTCGGACGGCGACAAGCTGGCCGGGCGCCATGGGAACAAGGGGGTGATCGCAAAGATCCTGGCCGAGGAGGACATGCCCTTCCTTCCCGACGGCACCCCGGTGGACATCGTGCTGAACCCCTTGGGCGTCCCGTCCCGAATGAACCTGGGCCAGGTACTGGAGGCTCACTTGGGGTGGGCGGCGAAGGTCGGATTCGTGCCCAGCGGGACCGGCAAGGCTGCGGCAGGCAAGGCTGCGGCCGGCAACGGATCGCTGGGCTCCAACTGGGTCGAGCACGAGGGTCAGTACGTGGCCTCCCCGGTGTTCGACGGCGCTCGCGAGGGCGACATCCTTGGGGCGCTCGAGTCCGCCCATTCGGCGGTCGGCGATCTGGAGCTCGTCAACGGCAACGGCAAAGCCATGCTGTTCGACGGTCGATCGGGACACCCCTTCGATGTACCCGTCACGGTCGGCTTTGTCTACATCATGAAGCTGCTCCACCTGGTCGACGACAAGATCCACGCCAGGTCGACCGGGCCTTACTCAATGATCACCCAGCAGCCCCTCGGCGGGAAGGCGCAGTTCGGTGGCCAGCGCTTCGGGGAGATGGAGGTATGGGCCCTCGAGGCTTACGGTGCCGCCTACGCGCTTCAGGAGCTCCTGACCATCAAGTCGGACGACGTGCTGGGTCGCGTGAAGGTCTACGAGGCCATCGTGAAGGGAGAGAACATACCCGAGCCGGGGATACCGGAGTCCTTCAAGGTCCTCATCAAGGAGATGCAGTCTCTCTGCCTCAACGTCGAAGTGCTCTCGGCGGAAGGCAAGGAGATCGAGATGCGAGAGACCGACGAGGATGTGTTCCGGGCAGCCGAGGAGCTGGGAATCGACCTGTCCCGGCGGGAACCCGCAGGGGCTGACTTCGATTGAGCAATGGAGCCGTCGTGTACGGACGAGGATTAGCGAAAGGGGCGAGCGCTTAAGTGCTTGACGTCAATTATTTTGACGAGCTGAGGATCGGCCTGGCCACCGCGGATCAGATCCGGGCTTGGTCGAACGGCGAGGTGAAGAAGCCCGAGACCATCAACTACCGAACTCTGAAGCCCGAGAAGGACGGCCTCTTCTGCGAGCGGATCTTCGGCCCGACCCGCGACTGGGAGTGCCATTGCGGCAAGTACAAGCGCGTCCGTTTCAAGGGGATCATCTGCGAGCGGTGCGGCGTGGAGATCACCCGTTCCAAGGTCCGGCGCGACCGGATGGGCCACATCGAGCTGGCCGCCCCTGTGACCCACATCTGGTACTTCAAGGGCGTCCCCAGCCGCCTTGGCTACCTGCTCGACCTGGCGCCGAAGGACCTGGAGAAGGTCATCTACTTCGCCGCATACATCATCACCAGGGTCGACGTCGAACGACGCCACAAGGACCTGCCCGAGATCGACAAGGACCTCGACGCCGAGAAGAAGCAGATCGATGCCCATCGGGACCAGGAGATCGCCAAGCGGCTGTCTGAGCTCGAGGATCGGCTGCGAGACATGGAGACCGAAGGCGCCAAGGGCGCCCAGCTCTCCGCGGCCAGGCGCGAGGCTCAGCGTGACGTGGAGCGCATCACCGAGTCCTCGCGGCTGGAGACCCAGCATCTCGATGACGTGCTGTCGTCGCTCAAGAGCCTCTCGGTGAAGCAGCTCGTCGCCGACGACCTGGTCTACCGAAGCCTTCGGGAGCGCTTTGGCGACTACTTCGAGGGTGGTATGGGCGCCGAGGCGATCAAGCGGCTGCTCCTCGATCTCGACCTGGAGAAGGAAGCCGAGTTCCTGCGCGAACAGATCAAGACGGCCAAGGGCACCCGGCGGCAGAAGGCGATCAAGCGGCTGAAGGTGGCTTCGCACTTCCTGGGCACGAAGAACTCCCCCCTTGGAATGGTGCTGGACGCCGTCCCGGTCATCCCGCCCGATCTGCGGCCGATGGTGCAGCTGGACGGCGGCCGGTTCGCCACCAGCGACCTGAACGACCTGTACCGCCGCGTGATCAACAGGAACAATCGCCTCAAGCGGCTCCTGGATCTCCAGGCCCCCGAGATCATCGTGAACAACGAGAAGCGGATGTTGCAGGAGGCCGTCGACGCCCTGTTCGACAATGGCCGAAGAGGGCGTCCTGTGACCGGCCCCGGCAATCGACCGCTCAAGTCTCTCTCCGACATGCTCAAGGGCAAGCAGGGCCGCTTCCGCCAGAACCTGCTTGGAAAGCGTGTCGACTATTCGGGCCGGTCGGTTATCGTCGTCGGCCCCCAGCTGCGCCTTCACCAGTGTGGTCTTCCCAAGCAGATGGCGCTCGAGCTGTTCAAGCCCTTCGTCATGAAGCGGCTGGTCGACCTGAACCTCGCCCAGAACATCAAGAGCGCCAAGCGGATGGTCGAACGCGCCAGGCCGCAGGTCTGGGATGTGCTCGAGGAGGTCATCCAGGAGCACCCGGTCATGCTGAACCGCGCCCCGACGTTGCACAGGCTGGGCATACAGGCCTTCGAGCCGGTGCTGGTCGAGGGCAAGGCGATCCAGATCCATCCATTGGTATGCACGGCGTTCAACGCCGACTTCGACGGCGACCAGATGGCCGTTCACCTGCCGCTGTCGGCCGAGGCGCAGGCCGAGGCCCGGATACTCATGCTGTCGACGAACAACATCCTGTCACCTGCCCACGGACGCCCCATCGCCGTACCGACCCAGGACATGGTTCTCGGGATCTATTACCTGACGATCGCGAACCAACGTCCTAAGGACGAGAAGTCCATCCCTCGTTTCTCCTCGGCCGATGAGGCAATGATGGCCCTGGACACCGGCAGCGTGGACCTGCACGATACGATCAAGATCCGCCTCCCCGGCAAGGCCCTCCTTCCCGAATCGGTGCCGGAAGGTTGGGATGCGGGCAAGGACGGAAGGGCGCCAATGGTCGAGACGACCGTAGGCCGGGTCATATTCAATGAAGCCTTCGCGGCCGATTTCGAATACGTGAACCACCACGTCCAGAAGGGCGACGTCGCGGCCATAGTCGACCAGTGCGTCAATCGCTACGACAAGGCCGATGTGGAGGTCGTTCTGGACAACCTCAAGCGCCTGGGGTTCCACTACTCGACCCGGGCGGGTGTGACTATCGGCCTTGACGATGTTGTCACCCCAAAGGAGAAGGCCAAGATCCTGGATCTGCACGAGAAGAGGGCGGAGAAGATCGAGGGTCAGTATCGGAGAGGGATCATCACCGATGAGGAACGTCGTCAGGAGCTGATCCAGATCTGGACGGAGGCCACCGACGAGGTGAAGGACGCGATGGAGCGGACCTTCACCGAACGGAACCCCATCTACATGATGGCCTACTCGGGCGCGCGCGGGAACATCATGCAGATCCGGCAGATCGCCGGGATGCGCGGGCTGGTGGCCAACCCCAAGGGCGAGATCATCCCCCGTCCGATCAAGGCAAACTTCCGCGAGGGCCTGACCGTGCTCGAGTACTTCATCTCCACGCACGGGGCCCGGAAGGGATTGGCCGATACCGCCCTTCGTACGGCGGACTCGGGCTACCTGACTCGACGGCTGGTAGACGTGGCTCAGGAGGTCATCGTCCGTGAAGAGGACTGCGGGAGCGACCGTGGTATGCCGGTTCGGGTGTCCTCACGGACGCCCGACGGGCGTCACGAGCCAATGGCCAAGGCGGTCCTCGACAGCAAGTTGTTCGGTCGGGTCCTGGCCGAGGACGTCAAGGTGGAGAGGAAGCTCATCCTCCCCAAGCGAACCCTGATCGGGGACGCCGAACAACGAGCCATCGTCGAGTCGGGAGCCGAGGTCGTCCACGTCCGGGGCGTGCTCACGTGTGACTCGCATGTGGGTGTGTGCCGGCTCTGCTATGGCCGTAACCTGGCGACGGGGCGTCTCGTGGACATCGGCGAGGCGGTCGGCATCATCGCGGCCCAGTCGATCGGTGAGCCGGGAACCCAGCTCACCATGCGCACCTTCCACACCGGTGGAGTCGCGGGCGAGGACATCACCCACGGCCTCCCCCGTGTGGTCGAGCTTTTCGAAGCGAGGCGACCCAAGGGTGAGGCCCAGATCACGGAGCTCTCGGGCGAGGTCCGGATCGAGGACGACATGGACAAAAAGGTCCGCCGCGTCACGGTTACCTCGGAGGACGGAGATCAGGTACAGTACGCCGTCTCTTTCAGGGCCCGTCTCGCAGTCTCCGATGGCGACCAGGTCGAGGTGGGCCAACAGCTCACCGAAGGGTCGGTCAACCCTCACGAGAAGCTGCGCGTGGAAGGGGTCCAGGCCCTGCAGCAGTTCCAGGTGGAGGAAGTGCAGCAGGTGTACCGATCGCAGGGCGTGACCATTCACGACAAGCACATCGAACTGATAATCCGGCAGATGCTGCGAAAGGTGCACATCATCGAGCCGGGCGATACCGAGTTCCTCCCCGGAGAGCTTGTGGATCGCAAGCGGTTCGAAGAGAAGAACGCCGAGGTCGTCGAGTCTGGCGGCGAGCCGGCCTCGGCGCGGCCGATCCTGATGGGCATCACGAAGGCTTCGCTCGCCACGGACTCGTGGCTGGCCGCGGCCTCCTTCCAGGAGACAACCAGGGTGCTCACAGAGGCCGCCATCAGCGCCAAGTCGGATCCTCTGCTTGGCCTGAAAGAGAACGTCATCATCGGGAAGTTGATCCCGGCCGGGACCGGAATGGGCCGCTACCGCAACATAGCCGTGCGGATCAAGCCCGAGGCCATCCCCGAGTACTGGCTGGCTCGTCAGCGAGAGCTGGCCGAGGCTCGGGAGGCGAGCGGTGAGCCCCCCCTCGTCATCGGGTCCATGACTCGCGAAGAGGCGGAGCAAGCCCTGGGTGGAGCTTTCAGCGGTATCGACGAAGGGTGATCGGACCCTCAATGGCCTTACCTGCGGGCCGTTGGCCAGTTCGTGTGGAATACTTGCTCCTCCGCTCCGGGGAAGTGCCCCGCGGCGTTGGCTGATGTCGACTTCAAAACTTGCCAGGAGGTTCAGCCATGAAAGAGATCAGCAGCCGGATACGTGACTTCATCGCGACCGAGATCATGTTGGAGGACACCACCTCGACACTGACCGATGACACTCCGCTCCTAGGCGGCGTGATCGACTCGCTCGGGCTGATGCAGCTCATCTCCTTTCTCGAGGAGGAGTTCAATGTGGCCATCGACGACGCCGAGGTCACGGCGGACAACTTCAGGACGGTGTCCCAAATCGAGCAGCTCGTAAGCCAGAAGGTGCAGGTGGGTTGAGAACGGCGGCCACGTCGGCCATCGAGTGGGTCAGCCGTGAGCAAGCGGAGTTCTACGAGAACACTGTGCGGTTCGCTCGCTCACTGCCGGACGACGTAAGGGAACGCGATCGTACGGAGACGTTCTCGAGGGAGTCATGGAATCGCATTGCTGAATTCGGTATCCACGGCCTTCCTGTCCCGGAGGAGCACGGAGGTGGAGGAGCCGACGTCGTCACGACCCTTCTCGGCCTCGAGGCGCTCGGCTACGGATGCCGTGACAACGGATTGGTCTTCTCGATCAACGCGCACATGTGGACGAGCGAGATCCCCATCTGGGAGTTCGGAACCCCAGAGCAGCAGCGACGCTGGCTGCCGGGACTTTGCTCGGGTGCGTTCATCGGCTGCCACACCATCACCGAGCCCGGCGCCGGGTCGGATGCGTTCGCGATGGCTACTACGGCCAGACAAAAGGGCGGCGGCTATGTCATCAACGGGAGCAAGACCTTCATCACGAACGCACCCGTGGCGGACCTGCTGATCGTCTTCGCACGAGACGGAGAAGGGATAGGCCCGTACGGCATCAGCGCCTTCCTGATCGAAGCCGGAACCAAGGGCTGCGCGGTCGGCCACCCCATGGAGAAGATGGGCCTCCGCACCTCTCCCATGTCCGAGGTGATCCTCGAGGACTGCTTCGTGCCGGCCTCGGCCATGCTCGGCACGTCAGGACAGGGCGGACAGATCTTCCAGACGTCCATGCGCTGGGAGCGTGCGTGCATCATGGCCAGCCAGGTCGGCGTCATGCGCCGGACGATGGAAGCCTGCGTCAAGTACGCGCGCGAGCGCCGGCAGTTCGGCAAGTCCATCGCAAAGTTCGAATCGGTCGCCGACAAGGTCGCGAACATGAAGGTGGCGGTCGACGCCGCCCGGGCGCTAGTTCTGCGGGTCGGATGGCTGATGGATCAGGGACGGGAGGCCATGACCGAGGCGGCCGTGGCCAAGGTCTTCGTGAGCGAGGCGAACGTCCGCACCCACCTCGACGCCGTTCAGATCCATGGCGGATATGGCTACATGACGGAGTTCGACGTTGAACGAGACCTCCGCGACAGCATCGGCGGCACCCTGTACTCGGGAACCACCGAGATCCAGCGCCGGATAATCGCCCGGGGACTCGGGCTGTAGAAACGATGTCGCCCAGCGCGACGCCTCAGGGGACACACCCATGACCTACACTTTGCACGACCTGCTGGCCCAGGCGGCCGAGCGTGATCCTGCGCGTGCCGCAGTCAGGTGCGCCGGGCACTCACTGACGTACGGCGAGCTGGACGCCGCGTCGAACGCCCTGGCCCGAGCCCTGATCGACGCCGGGGTCGAGCGCGGGGATCGGGTGGCCGTGTTCCTCCCGAAGCGGGTGGAGATGGTGGTGGCCGTGTACGCCGCCATGAAGGCCGGCGCGGCCTACGTGCCACTGGACCCAATGGCGCCGGTTCCCCGGTCTGGCATCGTGGCCGCCGACTGCACGGTGAAGGCGGTCGTGACGACACCGGCTCGGGGTGAGGCGCTACTGCAGACGATGGAGGAGCATCGCCCCGCCGCTGTGGTCACGGTCGACGACGGGACGGGCCCCCTACGAGCCGGCGTGCCGGTCGTCGCCTATGAAGATGTGGCCCGGGGACCCACCGAGCGGATCACGGTGCCGGTGATCGAGCAAGACCTCGCGTACATCTTGTACACGTCCGGGTCTACGGGCGTCCCAAAGGGCGTGATGCTCACCCACAGGAATGCCATCTCGTTCGTGGATTGGTGTGCGGCGAAGATCGGGGTCGGGCCGGAGGACCGGCTGACGAACCACGCCCCCCTTAACTTCGACCTCTCGGTATTCGATCTGTACCTGGCCGCAATGGGAGGGGCCACCGTCGTCCTGGTTCCGTCGGAGGAGACTTACTTCGGCCAAGCCCTGGTCCGGCTCATCCAGGACGAGCGCGTCACCACCTGGTACTCGGTGCCGTCTGCCCTGATGGTACTGACCAGGGCCCTGGCCCAGCCGGGGATGCTCCCCTCGCTTCGAACCGTGGTGTTCGCCGGCGAGGTCTACCCGACGAAGCAACTCCGGGAGCTGCGCCGGCTGCTTCCGGGCGTCGCGCTGTGGAATCTTTACGGGCCAACGGAGACTAACGTCGTCACGTACCACCGCGTGGGCGAGCTCCCCGAAGACGACCGGGCAATACCGATCGGCAGACCCTGCGAGAACTGCGATGTGTTCGCCGTTCGTGACGACGGCTCGCCAGCCGGTGTGGGAGAG
>Ga0210378_10001677_pt1 | contig 11517 bp, 11 predicted proteins | sample PLM1_60_b1redo_FD_155465 | JGI IMG/M metagenome (GOLD analysis project Ga0210378, IMG submission 155465) | Groundwater sediment microbial communities from an aquifer in East River, Colorado, USA - PLM1_60_b1 redo | ecosystem: Environmental > Terrestrial > Soil > Riparian zone | place: USA: East... | reverse complement strand
GTGGGGCTCCTGGATCGAGTGGTTCTCTGACATCGACCAGATCGACGACAGCTGGGTCGCCCGCGACTGGGATGTCCCCCCGCACCTGTGGGGATCGCCGCCGCCAGAGACCTTCCTGAGAAACCTTGAGCCGCGAGGCTGAGCCCTGTCACCACACCTCGAGACGGGAGCGACTCAATGACGATCGCCGACGGCCCCCACCGCGACGAGCACGCGGGTGTGAACGTGTCCGATCCGTCCGGCCGGCTTGCCGGCACCCGCCAGTCCGGTGTCGAGCTGACCCTGATCCTTCCGCTCCGCGCCAAGGAAACGATGGTCGGCAGGCAAAGGCCACAGCGCAGGCCGGACGGTGCGGGTCAGGTGGCCGTGCTGGAGCAAGATAGCCCGGTACTGACCGCCGGGGCGGTCAGTACCGGTCAGGCCGGCAGCAGGTTGAACGCCTGGCTGTGCGCCGGTCGTACAGCCAGGAAGTGCCGATGATCGATGGTGGCGATATCCGTGACGTTGAGGCGTTCGGCGACAGCGATGACCGACGCGTCGACGGCGCCGAGTGGGAAGTCACCGTAGGTGCGTACGAGTTCGGCCATTCGGGTAAGGTCTCGCACCGTGGTGGGCTCAAGGGTCAGCTCGCCGCTAGCCAGCGAGTCCAGGAACGCCGCCTCGCTTTCCGGGCCGAGGCGAGTGGCGGCCAGGTAGCAGACCTCCGTGAGCACCGGTGCAGGGACGACCAGCCGGCCTGGAGCATGGAGCAGCAGTTCCCGGCACGGTACGTGGTGCTTGTCATCCGCGTTGAGCGCCGCGACCAGCGGCCCGGTGTCACAGACGATCACGGTCGTGGGTTGCCCAATTCGGACCAGAGGATCTCTTGTGACCGCTCGGCCAGATCCGGGCCGGCATGCCCAATGCCGACGAATGACAGCCGACGGCCCGCCACCCCGACCTCCAGGTCGGGGGAGGGCTCGGATGACTCATCACGAACGAACTGTAGGGCGACGGCACGCAACGCCCGGACCTGCTCCGGCGTCAACCGGTCCACCAAGCGATGCAGCTCACCGTACTCAGGCGCCACGGTCATGGGTCCGAATCTACATCGCAGGCACGCTTGGCCCAGCCCCGAGGTCCAGCGACGTGCCGCCGGGGCCCGGCCCGTTCGATCACCGGGCGTTGCGGAGTACGGCTGGCTGGATCAGCGAGGTATGCCGCGCACTGACCGCCTTGCGCGGAGCGACAGATCTCATGTTTGTACCGGTTAGGGCTGCCGAGAGCGATCTCGCCCACCGCTCCGCCCACTTCGCGCGGGTTCGCTCGCGGATCCCGCCGGCTGCCGTCCAGATACGGCCACGCTGGGTCAGCCTTGGCCGGACAGCGCTTTCTGCACGCTGTCCAGGAAGCGCTGCCAGGACTCGGGTGCATTCACTGCCTGGCTGATGACGGGGATGAAGAGGGCGAGGTTGTTGAGCGCGAATCGGCGCCGGATCCGGACGTCGACCGGCCAGGTGCGCATGGTGTCGATCGCCTTGTAGCGCTGGCTGAGCCGGCTCAGCCGGTCCTCGAGCCGTTCCCGATCATCGTCGGTCGGGCTTCCGCGCAACTGCTGCTGCACGGTGGCGACCTGCTGACTGATCTCGTCGGCCTCGTCCACCAGGAGCCGGTCCTTCTCGGTCCTCATGATGCTGTGGAACGACCGCATCGGCAGCAGGAACGCGAGAACCTCACATCCGAGCACCAGCACGAGCAGCCCCGCGTAGACATTCCGCCAGTCGCCATAGTCGTCGTTGACGAGCGGGATGAGCACCCACCAGACAGCGAGGAACACCGCGGGGACGGCGACCAGCGTCGCTTGGAAGAAGTAGAGGTCGCCGATCGGGCGTAGCCCGGATGCGCCATCGAGATGCTCAGGGTCCACGGTGATCGTGAACCGCGGCCGACCGAGTCGCCGTCCCAGCAGGCCATAGCTGACCGCGCGACCGATGAAGAACCCGACCGGAACCGCCGCGGCAGCTTCCACCACGGCGGTGAGTAGGTAGGCAGGAAGTGCGCTTCGCTTGGCCACCACCCAGGCGGCCAGCAGAACGACCGGCGCGACAACCCCACCGACCAGCGCAGCGCGCCGGCCTGCGGCATGCAGTTGCTGCTCGAAATGGCGGAAGTCGTTCTCGCGGTCGATGAGGACCTGACGGGCCACGAGCCGGGTCAACGTTTCGTGGATCTTGTCCGGGAGCCGCAGAGCGAGCCGGAGCCCGGCCAAGAGCGTGAGGAACCCGCTGGCGAACAACCAGTCCCAGTGCAGGGCGTTCGGTCCTCGGGCGTACACCTCGTTCGCGACGACGAGTGCCAGTAGGACCGCTCCGACGAACCGGTGGTGCTCCCGCACCAGCCTCTCGCCGGGCCAGAGCGCCGCTCGCCAGATCCGCGGCGCCGGGAAGGTGGTGGACTCCACGGAGTGAATGGTCCTCTCTGGTCAGGGGACGCATCGCCCTGTACCGGCCGCCGAAGCCGCCGAATCGACCGAAGGGTCGGGTCGGTGTGGTTCACTTCGCTGTCTGATCGACCCGATCGAGGAAGATCGAGTGGTGCCGGTTCGCGCTCGCCTCGTAACCGCCACGCCGGTGGCCCGCTGCCGGGCGGCGGTCGTCCGGCCGTGCTCGGCGCCAGAGCGACTGGGCCTGTCCGGGCTCGCGGCGACCGCCGCGGCGTTCGGCTATCCCGCCATGACCGGCCGTGCCGGCCTGGGACTACCCTGCCCGCTGCGGACGCTGACCGGCGTGCCGTGCCCGCTGTGCGGGATGAGCACCGCCGCGTTCCGGCTAGCCGGGGGTCATGTGAGCGCAGCGCTGGCCGCCAACCCGTTCGTGCTGCTGCTGGGAGGGCTGACCGCGGTCATGTCGGTGTTGATCACGTTGCGGAGCCTTGGCCTCGCTCCGCCGCCGGCCCGGTGGACAGCCGCCGGGCAGCGACGTGCGCGCGGTGCCGTCGCGGTTCTTTTCGCCGCGAGTTGGGCGTTTCAGCTACACCGTTTCGGCTGGGTCTAGCCGGTCGGGTATCGGCATCTTGACGACGGAAGGAATTCGATGTCTGAACCGCCCCACGGAGAAGAACCGCACACTCAGGGTCCGGGCGGGCCGCACTACCCTCCGCCGCCTGGCGGCCAGCCAGGGCAGGACCGGTCAGTCCTGGGGGAAGCAGGCGCTGAAGCTGCGCCTGCTGAGTGAGAGCACCGGCCAGCCGATCGGCGCCGGGATGGCGTTCGTCCGGGACCTCGCCCACATCGTGGACAGCCTGGCCTGTTACCTGGGCTGGCTGTGGCCGCTGTGGGACGCCAAGCGGCAGACGTTCGCCGACAAGCTGGTCAAGACGGTCGTCACGGCGGAGGGCTAACGGGGCGTCGCCCCAGCCGAACGAGACGTAGTCGAGCAGCCCGGCAGCTGACCGCGGCTCGACACGGGCCCATGAACCGCGCCGCGGGCGGTGCCATGCTCGCCGGGTGGGACTGCAGGAGGTGGAGATCGCCGGGCGACCCGGTCAGCCGGCCGAGCGAGCAGCCGCCTGCCGGCGGGTAGCACGCCCGGGCGGTTAGGTCAGGACCCCGAACTGTGACCACCGGACGGACCGAGGTCGATGGTCGGGTAGAGCGGGTGGTCGGCGAGCAGGTCGGCGGCCTGCTGGGCGACCCGGTCGGCCACCGCCTGGTCCAGGACGTACTCCGCCTTCGACGGGCTGCCGTCGGCGCGGTGGCCGGCCTTGGTGCTGCTGAGCACGACCTGGATCAGCTCCGCGACCTCGTCCATCTCCGCGACGCCGAGGCCGCGGGTGGTGAGCGCGGGGGTGCCGAGCCGGACTCCTGACGTGTACCAGGCGCCGTTCGGGTCGCGCGGCACGGCGTTGCGGTTGGTGACTATGCCGGCGGCCAGCAGCGCGGCCTCAGCTTGGCGGCCGGTCAGGCCGTAGCCGGAGACGTCGACGAGCAGCAGGTGGTTGTCGGTGCCGCCGGTGACCAGCGCGGCGCCCCGCCGCAGCAGCCCGTCGGCCAGCGCGGACGCGTTCTGCACGATTCGTGCGGCGTAGTCGCGGAAGTCCGGGCGGCGGGCCTCGGCCAGCGCCACCGCCTTGGCCGCGATGACGTGCGGCAGCGGGCCGCCGAGCACCATCGGGCAGCCGCGGTCGACGTGCTCGGCCAACTCCGGCTGGCACAGCACCATCCCGCCGCGCGGGCCGCGCAGCGACTTGTGCGTCGTCGTGGTGACGATGTGCGCATGCGGCACCGGGTCGTAGTCGCCGGTGAAGACCTTGCCGGCGACCAGGCCGGCGAAGTGGGCCATGTCGACCAGCAGGGTGGCCCCCACCTCGTCGGCGATCTCCCGGATCAGCCGGAAGTTGATCAGCCGGGGGTAGGCGGAGTAGCCGGCGACCAGGATGAGCGGGCGGAACTCCCGGGCGGTGCGGCGTAGCTCGTCGTAGTCGAGCAGACCGGTGGCCGGGTCGGTGCCGTAGCTGCGCTGCTCGAACATCTTGCCCGAGATGTTCGGCCGGAAGCCGTGGGTGAGGTGCCCACCGGCGTCCAGCGCCATGCCCAACATCCGCTGCTCGCCGAACTCCCGGCGGAGCGCCGCCCAGTCCGGCTCGGTCAGGTCGTTCACGTGCCGGACCTGCGCCTGCCGCAGCGCCGGACTCTCCACCCGCTGGGCGAGGACCGCCCAGAACGCGACCAGGTTGGCGTCGATGCCGGAGTGCGGCTGCATGTAGGCGTGCGCCGCGCCGAACAGCGCGCGGGCGTGCTCGGCGGCGACCGTTTCGACGGTGTCGACGTTCCGGCAACCGGCGTAGAACCGCCGGCCGATGGTGCCCTCGGCGTACTTGTCGCTGAACCAGTTGCCCATCGCGAGCAGCACCGCCGGCGAGGCGTAGTTCTCGCTGGCGATCAGCTTCAGCGACTCCCGCTGGTCGGCGAGCTCGGCGCCGATCGCATCGGCGACCCGCGGCTCGACGGCCCGTACCGCGTCCAGCGCGGCCCGGAACGCGGCGGACTCGGCGCTGACCTCCGAGGCGGTGTCCATGTCGGCCTCCTTGCCCACTGAAGGCCCAGGCGCTCGGCACGACGTCCCGATGACGGGGCCGCTCCCCGATGGTTCGTCCATCCCAGCGCGCCAGTCACGGCCCAGCCCGAGTTTACCGGTAGCCCGAGTAGTCGCAGACTCCCGGGCGCTGCTGTCGGTCACGACAGTGTGGTGGGATCGCGCGCGTGAACGGGGTGCTGCGATGTCGGGTCGGCCCGGTGGGTGCGGATGCATGACGTCGAGTCGTTCGGACTCGTTATCGGAGCGATCGGGGTCGCGGCCACGCTGGCGGTGCTCTCGAACCGGCTCGGCGCGCGGCTGCGGATTCCGGCGCCGGCGTTCTTCCTGATCGGCGCCGCGGTCGCCTCGGACCTGGTGCCGCCGCTCGGCCGGTTGTCGATCGAGACCGTGCAGCGGGTGGTGACGGTGGCGCTGATCGTGCTGCTGTTCGACGGCGGCATGCACATCGGCTGGCGGCGGTTCCGGTCCGCGGCCGGCGCGGTGCTGTGGATCGGCACGGCCGGCACGTTCGTGACGGCCGGTGCGCTGGCCGTCCTGGCTCACCTGCTGTTCGGCTTCGGCTGGGAGGCCGCGCTGCTGATCGGCACCGCGCTGGCGCCGACCGACCCGGCGGTGGTGTTCTCGGTGCTGGGCAAGCGGGAGGTCTCCGGCCGTTCGGGGGTGCTGCTGGAGGGCGAGTCCGGGGCGAACGACCCGGTCGGCATCGCGCTGATGGCCGGCCTCATCGGCGTCCGGGCGGGCGGTTCGGTCCCGGCCGAGGCGGCTGCCGTGGCGGTGGAGTTCGCGCTGCAGATGGCGGTCGGCGCGGCCGTCGGCGTGGTCGGCGGGGTCGGCCTGCTGGCATTCATGCGCCGGGTGCCGCTGCCGGCCGAGGGGCTCTACCCGCTGCGGACGCTGGCGGGAGCGGCGGTGATCTACGGCGCAGCCACCGCCGCGCACGGTTCGGGGTTCCTCGCGGTGTTCCTGGCCGGCATCCTGCTCGGCGACCAGCGGGCCCCCTACAAGCGGGAGATCGAACGGTTCCACGCGTCGCTGGCCAGCCTCAGCGAGATCGTCGCGTTCAGCGTGCTGGGCCTGTCGGTGTCGCTGCGGTCGGTGTGGACCGAGTGCGCGTGGCTGATCGGGCTGGCGCTGGCGGCGCTGCTGGCCTTCCTGGTGCGTCCGGTGCTGGTCGGCCTGCTGCTGCTGCCGGTCCGGTTGCACCGCGGCGAGCGGCTCTTCGTGCTCTGGGCGGGCCTGAAGGGCGCGGTGCCGATCCTGCTCGGCACGTTCGTCCTCACCTCGGGCAAGCCCGACGGCGGCCGGATCTACGCGATCATCTTCGTCGTGGTCGCGTTCTCCGTGCTCGTGCAGGGCAGCCTGGTGCCCTCGGTGGCACGCTGGTGCGGGGTCCCGATGCGCACCGTCGAACCGGAGCCGTGGGCGTTGGGTATGCGCTTCCGCTCCGAGCCGGAGGGCCTGCAGCGATACCAGGTCGCCAAGGGCTCGCCGGCCGACGGCATCGCCATCCGGGACCTTCCGCTGAGCGAGGACAGGTGGATCAGCCTGGTCGCGCGGGACGGGCGGCTGCTGCCGGTCCGCGGCGAGACGGTGCTGCGGTCGGGCGACGAGGTGCTCGTCCTCGGCGACCCGGCGCAGGGACTCGACGCCCTGTTCAACCGGCCGGACTGAGCCGGCCGCTACCCCGACCGCGGTCGCGGCCGGTCAGGCGCTGGGGGGATCAGGCGCCGGCGATCAGGTAGGTCTCGGCGGCTAGGCGCCGGCGGCCGCCGACCGAGTCCACGACCGAGTCGACGATCCTCGGCACGAGCAGGCTGAAACCGGTGCCGAGGCAGAACCCGCCAGCGGTGTCCGAGAGCCAGTGCGCGTTGAGGTAGGTACGGCTGAGCGCGGTGGCGGCGGCGACCGCGACTGCGGCGTCGAGCCACCGCTCCCGCCGCGGACCCGGCGGGAGCAGGGCCAGCACGATCCCGGGGCAGGTGGTCGCGGCGGCGATCGCATGCCCGGAGGGGTAGGACGTCATCGACGTCCTGGTGAGCGGTTCGAGCGGGCGGGGCCGCTCGATGCGGGCCTTCACCGGACCGATCGACACCTCGCCGAGGGCGACCGTCGTCGCCCAGCCGGCGAGCGCGCGCCAGCGTCGCTGCCGGACCAGCAGGCCGGTCACCCCGAGCCGGACGGTCCAGTCCACAGTGGTGCCCAGCGCGACGTCGAGCGCCCGCGAGGCCCGGCCCAGCGATGCGTGCCGGTGCGCCTGCACGAGCCGGTACCAGCGCTCGTCGACCCGCTGGACCAGCCAGCGGCTGCGGGGCAGCACGACGGCCGCCGTCACGGCCGCTCCCGCCGCGAGCAGCCCCACCCCCGCGGCGACGTCGGCGCGCGGATCGCCACGATCGGGTCGGGCCGCCGGCGTGCGGTGCCGGATGGGTACGGGCATGACCTGATCATGTACCAGTCGGCGCCGAACCGTGCGGTCCTGGTCTCAGCCGGCACCCAGGTCCGGCGGAGTCGTCGGGCGGGACGGTCAGCCGCGGCTGCCCTAACCACCCGCCGGAAGCCGACCAGCGCGCACCGGCGCGGGCTAGTAACGTCGCGGGCTGTCGAGTGGAGGGATCGCGACATGTCCGACCAGGCTCAGATCGGCGTCACCGGGCTCGCGGTAATGGGCCGCAACCTGGCCCGCAACTTCGCCTCGCACGGCCACGCGGTGGCCCTGCACAACCGGACCGCGGCGCGCACCCGGGCGCTGGTCGAGGAACACGGCGCCGAGGGCAGGTTCCTGCCGGCCGAGACGGTCGAGGAGTTCGTCGGCTCGCTGGAGCGGCCGCGCCGCATCGTGATCATGGTGAAGGCGGGCGCGCCGACCGACGCGGTGATCGACGAACTGGTGCCACACCTGGAGGCGGGTGACATCGTCGTCGACGGCGGCAACGCGCACTTCATCGACACCCGGCGGCGGGAGGCAGCGCTGCGCGAGCGCGGCCTGCACTTCGTCGGCACCGGCATCTCCGGCGGCGAGGAGGGCGCGCTGCGCGGGCCGAGCATCATGCCCGGCGGCACTGCGGAGTCCTACCAGAGCCTCGGCCCGCTGCTGGAGTCGATCGCCGCCGTGGTGGACGGCACGCCGTGCTGCACCCACGTCGGCCCGGACGGCGCCGGCCATTTCGTGAAGATGGTGCATAACGGCATCGAGTACGCCGATATGCAGCTGATCGCCGAGGCGTACGACCTGCTCCGCACCGGACTCGGGATGCCTCCGGCCGAGATCGCCGACGTCTTCCGGCAGTGGTACTCCGGCGACCTGGAGTCGTACCTGATCGAGATCACCGCCGAGGTGCTCGGGCACGTCGACGCCGCCACCGGCCAGCCGTTCGTCGACGTCGTGCTGGACCAGGCCGAGCAGAAGGGCACCGGCCGGTGGACCGTGCAGTCCGCGCTCGACCTCGGGGTGCCGGTCAGCGGCATCGCCGAGGCGGTGTTCGCCCGCGCACTGTCCGGCCACGCCGAGCAGCGGGCGGCGGCTCGCGACCTGCGCGGGCCGGAGCCGGGCTGGAGCGTCCGGGAGGCCGACCAGTTCGTCGACAACGTCCGGCAGGCGCTGTACGCGTCGAAGGTCGTCGCGTACGCGCAGGGGTTCGACCAGATCACCGCGGGCAGCGCCGAGTACAGCTGGGACATCGACCGCGGGGCGATGGCCACGATCTGGCGCGGCGGCTGCATCATCCGAGCCAAGTTCCTGGACCGGATCCGGCAGGCCTACGACGACGTTCCGGACCTGCCGTCGCTGCTCGTCGCGCCGTACTTCCGGGACGTGGTCGGCGCGAGCCAGGAGGCCTGGCGTCAGGTGGTCGCCGGAGCGGCCCGGGTCGGCGTGCCGGTGCCCGGCTTCGCCACCGCACTGTCCTACTACGACGGTCTGCGCCAGCAGCGGCTGCCCGCCGCCCTGGTCCAAGGCCTGCGCGACTTCTTCGGCGCGCACACCTACCGCCGGGCCGACCGGCCCGGCGTCTTCCACACCCTATGGTCCGACGACCGCTCCGAAATCGACGCCTGACCCCCGCCGCGGCCTGACCCCATGGTCAGCCGCAGAGGGCGATTACGGTGCCGTCGTGGTCCTCGAGCCGCGCCGGGCCGGCGGCGGCGAGCGTGGCCCGGTCGGCGCGGACGAGGGTGCGCCGGCCTTCGGCGTCGACCAGCAGCAGGCCGTCCGCGCCGACCGCGACCAACTCGCGGTCCACCCGGAGCAGCACCGGGTCGGTCAGGCCGGCACCGACGGCGACCCGGCCGGCGCGCAGCCCGTCGAGCACCGCGCCGACCGGGTCGCCGTCCAGCCGCTCGGTGCGGCAGGCCACCCAGGTGGTGGGCGAGCCGGGCGGGGCGTCGGAACCGTGCCGGTGGAAGTCGCTGCCGCCGACCGGCACGGCGCCCGGGTGCCAGGCCAGCCACCAGGCCAGCGGACCCCCCCACCGGCGGTCCAGCCAGGTCCAGTGCCAGATCTCGGCCAGCGGCGCCCGACCGGTCGTCGGCTGCCGCCAGGCGCAGTCGGACGCGAGCGGATGGTTGACCGAGAGGATGCCGCCGCGCCGCTCCGTCTCGGCCAGCCAGGCGTCGGCCGGCTGCCTGAAGTCCACCCAGCCGATGTCGCCGAACGCGTTCGCGTGGCCCAGATCGGTGGTCAACTCCTGCCCCGGCAGCAGCAGCACTCCGGCCGCCGCCCCGGCCGCGGCCAGCTCGGCATGGTGGCTGACCGTGTTGTGGTCGGTGACGGCGAGGAAGTCCAGGCCGCGGGCGTACGCCAGGGCGGCCAGCTCGGGCACGGTCAGCGCGCCGTCGGAGTGCACGGTGTGCGCGTGCAGGTCGCCGGCGAGCCAGCGCATGCCGGCCGCCGCCGGGAGATCCCCGCGGACCGGGTCCCGCCGGGACGGGAGCGCACGGTTCGCCCCGGCACCGCCGGCGAGCGCCGTGCCGCCGCCGAGCGCCGTGCCGCCGCCGAGCGCCGTGCCGCCGCCGAGCGCGCCGCCGAGCGCCGTGCCGCCCCCGAGCGCCGTGCCGCCGAGCGCTGCGCCCGGCGCGCCGCCGGCCGCCGGGTGGGCGCCCAGGTCCGCGCCGACCTCCGCCGCGAGCGACTCGGCGGAACGGCCGGTATGCGCGGTGACAGTCCACTCCAGACCGCCCGGACCTACCCGGTGCAGTCCCAGCAGCACCTGCCAGGTCCCAGCCTCCACCGGCCCGGGTAGGTACCCGGGGGTGGCGCGGTCGGCTCCGATCGCGAGCGCCGACCGCGCACCGCCGGACCAGCCGCGAAAGCCGGCCGGGCCGAGGCAGCCGAGGTCGAGCACGCCGGCCGCGCGGTCGTACCGCAGCGTGACGGCGAGCGCGCCGGCTCCGGGTGGCACCTCGACCGGCAGGCACCGGTACGGCTGCGTGGCCCGGTCCTCCCGCGTCCACCGTCCAGTGTGGACGATCGCGGTCACGGGATCGGGGCGGACGTCGGCGAAGCGGAGGTGGCGGCTTGCCCGACCAGCTCGCCGTCGCCGGCCCGGTAGAGCAGCGCACGGTCGGGCTGCGGGGTGAGCCAGCCGTCCACGCCGACGTCCGGCTCGGCGCCCTCCGGCACCGTCGCGGCCACGGTCAGCTCGCCGACCTCCACCGAGACCAGCGAGGACGTGCCGAGGTTCGCCACGATCGCGACCGTCCCGCGCAGCGACGACGGCGCGGGCTCGACAGACAGGGTCAGGTACTCCGGCCGGATCCCGAACACCACCGACTCGCCGTCGACCACCCGCCCGCGGGCGGCTGCCGGCAGGTCGAGCACCTGCCCGCCTACCGCCACCGCGTCGCCGCGCACCTCCGCGCCGAGCATGTTCATCGGAGTCGAGCCGATGAAGTTCGCCACGAACGTGTTCGCCGGCCGGCCGAACACCTCGCGCGGGGTGCCGAGCTGGCGGATCCGGCCGGCATCCATCACCGCCATCCGGTCGGCCAGGGCCAGCGCCTCGGCCTGGTCATGGGTCACGAAGACCGTGGTCACGCCGAGCTCTCGCTGCAGTCGCTTGAGGAACGTCCGTGCCTCCAGCCGTAGTCGGGCATCCAGATTGGACAGTGGCTCGTCGAACAGGAACGCCTGCGGATGGCAGGCGATCGCCCGGGCCAGCGCGACCCGCTGCTGCTGCCCCCCGGACAGCGCCGCCGGCCGGCGGTCCAGCAGCCCGGACAGGCTGAGCCCGGCGCCGGTCTCAGCGGCCTTCGCCCGGCGCCGCGCCCGGGCGATCCGGCGGATCTTCAGCGGGTACGCGATGTTGTCCACTACCGACATGTGCGGGAACAGCGCGTAGTCCTGGAACACCATCGCGACGTCCCGCCGGCCCGGCGGCAGGTCGGTGACGTCACGGTCGCCAATGGACACCCGACCGCCGGTGGGCATCTCCAGCCCGGCAATCGT
>Ga0210378_10001676_pt1 | contig 11521 bp, 11 predicted proteins | sample PLM1_60_b1redo_FD_155465 | JGI IMG/M metagenome (GOLD analysis project Ga0210378, IMG submission 155465) | Groundwater sediment microbial communities from an aquifer in East River, Colorado, USA - PLM1_60_b1 redo | ecosystem: Environmental > Terrestrial > Soil > Riparian zone | place: USA: East... | reverse complement strand
AGGTCGCTTGTCTCGCCCCCGGCGCCGTCCTACAGTCGGTCGCCGTCGGCGTGATGGCTCGGCGTTAGAGAGGCCAGCGGACTGATGGGCATGTCGACAATCGGCAACGGGGGGGACGGGACGCTGCTCGACGTCGACGACATGCGCGCCGCGGTCCGCCGGTCCGGTGCCGGGGTCGGCGACGCCGAGGAGACCCGCGCCACCGGCGCGCCCGGTCGCGCCGCCGATCCGGCCCAGCAGCGGCCGCGCCGCGCGATCCCGGAGCCCGCGCCGCTCGAGTCGCACGGCCCCGCCCGGGTGGTCGCGCTGTGCAACCAGAAGGGCGGCGTCGGGAAGACCACCTCGACGATCAACCTCGGTGCGGCGCTGACCGAGTACGGCCGGCGGGTGCTGCTCGTCGACTTCGACCCGCAGGGCGCGCTGTCGGTCGGCCTCGGCATCCAGCCGCACCAGCTCGACCGCACGATCTACGACGTGCTCATGGAGTCGTCGGTCACCCTCGACGACGTCCTGCTGAAGACCAATGTGCCCGGCATGGACCTCGTCCCCAGCAACATCGACCTGTCCGCGGCCGAGGTGCAGCTGGTCAACGAGGTCGCCCGCGAGCAGACGCTGGCCCGGGCGCTCGCCCCCGCCCTGCCCGACTACGACCTGGTGCTGATCGACTGCCAGCCGTCGCTCGGCCTGCTCACCGTCAACGCGCTGACCGCGGCGGACGGCGTGATCATCCCGCTGGAGTGCGAGTTCTTCAGCCTGCGCGGGGTGGCGCTGCTCATCGACACCATCGAGAAGGTCCGCGAGCGGCTGAACCCCCGGCTGCACATCGAGGGGATCCTCGCGACCATGTACGACTCGCGGACCGTGCACGGCCGGGAGGTCTTCGCCCGGGTCGTCGAGGCCTTCGGGGAGACCGTCTTCGACACCGTCATCACCCGGACCGTCCGCTTCCCGGAGACCAACGTCGCCGGCGAGCCGATCACCACCTGGGCACCGAGCTCGAGTGGCGCCCTGCAGTACCGTGCCCTGGCCAAGGAGGTGCTCGCCCGATGAGTCGGCGTCCGAGCCTGCCCGGCGCCGCCGAGCTGTTCCGTTCCACGGGCGGCTCCGGCGAGGCGCCCGCCCCCGCGCCCGCACCGGCCGCACCGCCCGCCCCGGCGGAGGGCCGACGGCCGGTGGAGCGGCTCGCCCGGCTGGGCGTGCCGCGCGAGGAGGCGCCGGCCGGTGACCGTGCGGCGGGGGAGCGCGGCGCGTCGGTGACGCCGCTGACCGGGGCGGCGCCGGCCGGCGAGGGGCTCGCCGACTTCACCACCGCGGAGCCGCCCTTCCACGGGCTGCGACCGCCGGCCGCGCAGGGCTTCGACGACGAGCTGGGTGCGGCGGAACCGGCGCGGCGCTCCCCGGGCAGGATCCGGCAGACCCGCCGGCAGCCGCTGCGCGGCGTCGCCGAGCGGCGGCCGAGCGGCCGGGAGAAGCACGACGAGAAGATCACCGTCTACTGCTCCGCCGAGGAGCTCTTCGAGCTGGAGCGCGCCCGGCTCGCGCTGCGCGGGGACCACGGGCTGGTCGTCGACCGGGGGCGCATCGTCCGCGAGGCGGTCGCGGTGGTGCTCGCCGACCTCGACGCGAAGGGTGAGAGCTCCATCCTCGTCCGCCGCCTGCGCGAGTCCTGAGGGTGGCACCCCGCCCGATCCCGGCGCCCGCGGGCGCCGGGGAGGCGCCGGTCGCCCGCTCCGGGCCCCCGCTGCCCGCCGGCCGGGTGGACTGACGTGCTGCGTGCGCTCGGCGCCCCCGTCGCCCTCCTCGGCCTGCTGATCGGCTTCCTGGTGGCTGTCGTCGTGCAGGCGTACGCGCAGGCCGCCGCCGCCCGGGCGCTGGGCGACCGGGCCGCGTTCCGCCGGCTGGGCGGGGTGCGGCGGGTCCTCGACCCCTTCGGCGCGGTGGCGGCTGCGCTGGCCGGCCCGGGCTGGGGCGTGACCCCGGAGATCCCGCTGCGCTCGCGCGGCCGGCTGGCGCTCGCGCTGCTCGCCGGCCCCGTCGCCGTCGTGGCGCTCGGCGTGCTGGCGCTGCTGGCCTTCGTCCTCGTCGGCGGGCCGCGGCAGGCCCTACCCGGCACCGGACCGGGATCGGTCCTGGGCGGCGTGGACGGACCGGCGGGGCAGGTCTTCTTCCTCGCGCTGGGGCTGGAGCTGCTAGGCATGGCGGTGCTCGCGCTCGTACCGCTGCCGCCGCTGCCGGGGTGGCGGCTACTCGAGCTCGCGTCGACCGGGTCGGTCGGCTGGCAGCGGGCGCGGGAGTACCTGGTGGAGAAGAACCTCGGCGTCCTGGCGCTGCTGGTGCTGCTGGTCCTGCCGCTCGGAGGGTCCGACCCGCTGCTGCTGGCCATCGTCGACACAGCCGTTGGTTCCCTCCTCGATGTCGCTGCTTGATGGCATGCCGCCCTGTCGACATGGCGTTTCCTCTGCGGAGATCCGGCCGGGCGGGGTGCTGCGCTACCGTCGGCAGCCGTGAGCGCGTCCGCCGCCCCACCAGGGGCCGAGGACCGCGCCGACGGGGGAGCCGGCGGCGCGGTGCCCGGCGCGCCCGCCGCACCTCCGGTGGCCCCGGCGCCCTCCTGGGTCACGCAGCGGCCGGACGGCGGCGGCACCGAGCGGCCGCCCGCGTTCGAGGTACGGCTGGAGAACTTCTCCGGACCGTTCGACCTTTTGCTCTCGCTGATCTCGAAGCACCAGCTCGATGTCACCGAGGTGGCGCTGTCCCGGGTGACCGACGAGTTCATCGCCCACATCCGCGCCCTCGGCCCGTCCTGGGACCTGGGCCAGGCGAGCGAGTTCCTGGTCGTCGCGGCCACCCTGCTCGACCTCAAGGCGGCGCGGCTGCTGCCGTCGGCGGAGGTGGAGAACGAGGAGGACCTGGCGCTGCTCGAGGCGCGGGACCTGCTCTTCGCCCGGCTGCTGCAGTACCGCGCGTACAAGCAGGTGGCGGCGCACCTCGGCCGGCTGGAGCGGGCCCAGTCGCGGCGATTCGGCCGGGCAGTGCCGCTGGACCCGCGCTTCGCCGAGCTGATGCCGGAGGTGCTGCTGACCATCAGCCCGGAGCAGCTCGCCCGGATCGCGGCCGAGGCGCTGCGGCCCAAGCCGCCGCCGACCGTGTCGGTCGACCACGTGCACGCCGCCCGGGTGAGCGTCCGCGAGCACGCGGCGGTCCTGCGCGAGCGGCTGGCGCGCAGCGGGCGGTCCACGTACCGCGCGCTGACGCAGGACTGCCAGCACACGATCGAGCTGGTGGCGCGCTTCCTCGCCCTGCTCGAGCTCTACCGGGAGGGCGCGGTCGCCTTCGACCAGGTCGCGCCGCTCGGCGAGCTGTGGGTGCGGTGGACGGGGGCCGCGGGCGCGCAGGAGCCGACCGGAGCGCAGGACGTGGACGAGGAGTACGGGTGAGCGAATCTCCAGGCGGCTACGACGACGTGCCGCCGTCACCTCCTGTCGACATGCCGCCAGCGGACTCCGCAGGCACGACGGCGGTCGCGGGAGCGGACCGGGCGGACCCGGCGGGGCTCGCCGACCCGGACCGCCTGCGCGCCGCGATCGAGGCGGTGCTGCTGGTCGTCGACGTACCGACGAGCCCGACGGTCCTGGCGCAGGTGCTGGGCCGCCCGGTGGCGGAGGTCGAGGAGGCGCTGCGGGCACTCCGGGAGGAGTACGACTCGGGTGGCCGCGGCCTGGACCTGCGCGAGGTCGCCGAGGGCTGGCGCCTCTACAGCCGCGACGACTTCGCCGCCTACGTCGAGCGCTTCGTCCTCGACGGCCAGCAGGCCCGGCTGACGCAGGCGGCGCTGGAGACCCTGGCGGTCGTCGCCTACCGGCAGCCCGTCACCCGGTCGAGGGTTTCCGGCATCCGCGGGGTGAGCGTCGACGCGGTCATGCGTACCCTGCTCACCCGAGGCCTCGTGGAGGAGTGCGGCGCGGACCCCGACACCGGCGGTGGGCTCTACCGCACGACCCGGCTCTTCCTCGAGAAGCTCGGCCTCCGGTCGCTGGACGAGCTACCGTCTCTTGCTCCACTCCTTCCCGATACCTCGCAGCTGGATGATGTCGCAGTCTCAACCTGAGAAGCAGACGGACGGCGTCCGTTTGCAGAAGGTCCTCGCCGCCGCCGGACTCGGGTCCCGCCGCGCCTGCGAGGAGCTGATCGCCGCCGGCCGGGTCTCGGTCGACGGCCGGGTCGTCCGCGAGCAGGGCCTGCGGGTCGATCCGCGGACCGCGGTGGTGACCGTCGACGGCTCCCGGGTCAATGTCCGGGACGACCTGGTCTACCTCGCGCTCAACAAGCCACGCGGCGTGCTGAGCACGATGAGCGACCCGGAGGGCCGGCCGACGGTGGGGGACTACGTCGCCGAGCGTGCGCAGCGGCTCTTCCATGTCGGCCGGCTGGACGCCGAGACCGAGGGCCTGCTGCTGCTGACCAACGACGGCGAGCTGGCGCACCGGCTGACCCACCCGTCCTTCGGCGTGCCCAAGACCTACCTGGCCGAGGTGCCGGGGCCGGTCCCGCGCGATCTCGGCCGCCGGCTGCGCGCCGGGGTCGAGCTGGACGACGGCCCGGTCGCGGTCGACTCGTTCAAGGTGGTCGACGTGGCCAGTGGGCGGGCGGTGGTCGAGCTGGTGCTGCACGAGGGCCGCAAGCATGTCGTCCGCCGGCTGCTCGAGGCGGTCGGCCACCCGGTGTCGCGGTTGGTGCGGACCGCGATCGGTCCCGTGCAGCTCGGGCACCAGCGGCAGGGGACGGTTCGTCGACTCAACCAGAAGGAGATCGGCGACCTGCACGGACTCGTCAGTTCGTCGTTCTGACTCTTCATCTGCTTGCAGACCTGTCCCTGCACCGGCAGAGAGTTCTGTAGCTCTCCCTCTTTGTCGATGAGCAGCTGAGCCAGTACGACGCTAGATGCCAGCTCGTACAGGCGAGTCTTTGTCGATCTAGCCAGACACCGTCATGGTGGCTCGGGGCGGGGGGTGGCGACGGGTCTCCGCTTGCCTACCTGTCGACTGGCGGACAGTCCGCTGTGCGTGAAGGGAACGACAGGACGGCAAGTCGACTCGCTCTCACCGCACCGGGCGTGCGCTTCATCCGCGCCGCGGGGTCGCTCTGCTTGTCGACATGCTGCCAAGTGCCAGCCTGTTAGGTCCGGCCTCGCCGCAGAAATGAAGGATTTCCGCTACTCAACGGTGTGTCGATACGTCGCTGGACAGATTTCCGGTTGAAGCTGTAGCTCGCTGATCAGACAGAGGGAGACGTCGTGGAGCCGGGCGGGCGTCGGGAGGCTGGCGGGAAGCACGCCGGGCTGGCCGAGCCCTCGCCCACTCGGCGCCCGGCCGCAGCCGGAGCGACCCCGGCGACCCGCCCCCGGTCGTCTCCGGCGCGCTGCAAGCGCGGCCCGGTCTCCCGCGCGTCCCGAACGCACATCGGCTCACTCACCGGCGCGTCGTCGAGGACGGCGTCGCCGAGCGCCGTTGCCTCGGGTCGCCGGTGGACGCGGTCACCCGGTTCCGCTCTTTCATCGGTGCGTGCGCCGGTCGCCCTGGGCTCTGTGCACCGACTCCGTGCTGGACCGGGGGGCTTGGTCGGGGCGGACCCCTGGTGGGTCGGACCGCTCATGGGCTGGGTCGCCGCCCGCCTGATCGCCCTGATCGCCCCTGCACCGGTCGCTGGTGGTCCGATCGTTCGCGGACCAGTCATTTCCGGGACCGGTCGCCGTGGCCTCGCCCACCGTGGGCCCGTGCAGGGATCGCCGGTGGGGGCCGGAGGCCGCTGGGGGTGACATCGCGGTCCACCAGATCCCGGCGTCGCTCTGGCCGCCCAGCTGCCGGCCATCGACCGGGGTGTGCAGGTCGCAGGTGCGGATCGAGAGCCCGTGGACGTCGGCGACGACGTGACGCCGGCCGAACGGCGGGTCGGCGTCGGTGAAGGGGCGGCCCGGCAGTAGCTGGACTGATCTCGACTCTGAGACGCGATGTGAAGCTCAGAGAAAGGCGAGGAGGTGCAGATCGGCCGAGGGTCAAGTCGAGGAATAGGCGATCGCCTCGACTGTGATCCCTGGTTCGCAGCCGGGCAGAATGACGCCCGTGCGGTCGGACGAGCGGGCGTGGGTCGGGCGGGCGTCGTGCGCGACGTGATCGCCCTGGACGGACCGTCGGGCACCGGAAAGTCCACGGTGGCGCGCGGGCTCGCCCGCCGGCTCGGCTTTCGCTACCTGGACACCGGCGCGATGTACCGGGCGGTGACCTGGGCCGCCCTGCGCGACGGCATCGACCCTGAGGACGCCGACGCGGTCGCCGCGCTGGCCGAGCGCGTCGAGGTCGAGGTGTCCACCGATCCCGACCGCCCGCGGGTGACGGTCGACGGGCGCCGGGTGGACCGGGAGATCCGGTCCAGGGCGGTGACGGCCGCGGTCAGCCCCGTCTCGGCGGTCCCCCGGGTGCGCGCGCTGCTGGTCGCCTTCCAGCGGCGACTCATCGACGCTGGCGGCGTGGTGGTCGAGGGACGCGACATCGGCACGGTGGTGGCGCCCACCGCACCGCTGAAGGTGTTCCTCACCGCCTCGTCCGACGCCCGCGCGCAGCGTCGGTCCCGGCAGGACGGCACGACCGACCACCGCTCGACCGCGGCCGACCTGGACCGACGGGACGCGTACGACAGCAGCCGGCAGCACAGCCCGCTCCGGGCCGCAGACGACGCGGTCCACCTCGACACCACGGCCATGACGGTCAACCAAGTCATCCAGCGTCTTGTCGATATGGCGGCAGAGCGAGGAATAGCCGCCAGGCCTCGGGACGAGGACGCCACCCCGGTCCCGGACCGCACCACCTCGTGACCCCCGCCCGCCGGCTGTACGACCTGCCCGCCGGCCGCCGCGCCACCGGCAGCTCCTGACCGCGAGCCGGGTAGTCGCCGCACGCCGACCCGTACGCTGACCCGACTCAATGTCCGCGGCCCGGCGCACCTCCCCACGAGCGGCGGCGTGCTCGCCGGCGACGACACCGCGCTGGTCGAGGCCACTCGGTCACAGCGCCCCTCAGCCGCCACCCGCGGGTCCGGGTCGTCGTCGGCGAGCCGATCGCGCTGGCCACCGGCTCCCGGCCCTCCCGGCGTACCGTTGCTGCGGCCGCGGACCGCGTCCGCAGCAACGCTCGCGGCTCACGCGGCCGCGACGCGGCCGACCACCCAAGCGTGCCGGAGGACCAGCAGCCATGACCCGCGACGACGGCGACACCGCCGTCTGGACCGAGCTGGCCGACGCCGCGGACGAGGAACCCCTTGTCGACTTGCCGGTGCTCGCCGTGGTCGGTCGGCCGAACGTCGGCAAGTCGACCCTGGTGAACCGGATCCTCGGCCGGCGTGAGGCCGTCGTCCAGCACGTCCCGGGCGTCACCCGGGACCGGGTCGCGTACGACGCGCAGTGGGCCGGCCGCCGCTTCACCGTGGTCGACACCGGCGGCTGGGAGCCGGACGCCCGGGGTTTCGCCGGCCGGGTGGCCGCCCAGGCCGAGCGGGCGGTCGAGTCGGCGGACGCGGTGCTGCTCGTGGTGGACGCGACCGTCGGGGCCACGGCCACCGACGAGGCGGTGGCCCGGGTGCTGCTCCGCGGCGGGAAACCGGTGGTCCTGGCCGCGAACAAGGTGGACGACGAGCGCACCGAGTCGGACGCGGCCAGCCTGTGGTCGCTCGGGCTGGGCGAGCCGTACGCGGTGAGCGCCCTGCACGGCCGGGGCAGCGGGGACCTGCTGGACGCGCTGCTCGAGGCCCTGCCCGAGGCCCCGCCGGAGCGCGTCGCGGAGACCGGTGGACCTCGCCGGGTGGCGCTGGTCGGCCGCCCGAACACCGGCAAGTCGAGCCTGCTCAACCGGCTGACCGGCGAGGACCGGGCGGTGGTGGACGAGGTCCCCGGCACGACCGTCGACCCCGTGGACAGCCTTGTCGACATGGGTGCGGAGACATGGCGGTTCGTCGATACGGCGGGACTGCGACGAAGGGTCAAGGAGGCCCGGGGCGCCGAGTACTACGCGAGCCTCCGGACGGCGTCCGCGATCGAGGCGGCGGAGGTCGCCGTCGTGCTGCTCGACGCCAGCGAGCCGATCAGCGAGCAGGACCAGCGGGTGATCGGCGCGGTGGTCGAGGCGGGCCGCGGGCTGGTGCTCGCGTTCAACAAGTGGGACCTGCTCGACGCCGACCGCCGGGACCGGCTGGAGAGGGAGATCGACCGCGAACTGCAGCGGGTCCGGTGGGCGCCACGGGTGAACGTCTCGGCCAGCACCGGCCGCGGCGTCGAGAGGCTGGCGCCGGCGCTCCGGACCGCGCTGGAGTCGTGGGAGCAGCGCGTCCCGACCGGCCGGCTCAACGCGTGGCTCGGCGAGGTCGTCGCCGCCACCCCGCCGCCGGTGCGCGGCGGCAGGCAGCCGCGGGTGCTCTTCGCCACCCAGGCCGGCACCCGGCCCCCGCGCTTCGTGCTGTTCACCACCGGCTTCCTGGAGCCGGCGTACCGACGCTTCCTGGAGCGCCGGCTGCGGGAGGAGTTCGGCTTCACCGGGACACCGGTGGAGGTCTCGGTCCGGGTGCGGGAGCGGCGGGACAAGCGGAGCTGAGACCCGTCCGGCCTCCTATCGCCCAACCCTGCAGGCGAGGTGAAGACTTGAAGAGTCCCAGCGACCGGCCCGGCATGCCGGAAAGGCTCGAGCGGGACCGGCCTCGCCCTGGGGTAGGCTCGGTGAGCTCGCACTTCAGGTGCGGTCCGGGACGTGGCGCAGTTTGGTAGCGCACCTGACTGGGGGTCAGGGGGTCGTGGGTTCAAATCCCGCCGTCCCGACAGTGGGACCGCCGCTGACGGCGGCGGACGGCGAGGAGGACGGGTGCCGCCGACGACCGGGAAGCCGATGACGGACGTCCGGGACCGCGACCTCACCGACCGCATCGTGACGGTCCCGAACGCGCTGAGCGTGCTGCGGCTGCTCGGGGTCCCGCTCTTCCTCTGGTTGCTGCTCGGCCCGAAGGCGGACGTCGCCGCGCTGGTAGTGCTCATGGTCGCCGGCGCCACCGACTACCTCGACGGCAAGATCGCCCGCTGGCTCGGCCAGACCAGCCGGATCGGCGTGCTGCTCGACCCGGCCGCGGACCGGCTCTACATCCTCGCCACGCTCTTCGCCTTCGTCGTCCGCGACATCATCCCGTGGTGGCTGGCAGCGCTGATCGTCGGCCGGGACCTGGTGCTGGCGCCGACCGTGCCGCTGCTGCGCCGGCACGGCTACGGCCCGCTCCAGGTCAGCTACCTCGGCAAGGCCGCCACGTTCAACCTGCTGTACGCGTTCCCGCTGCTGCTGATCGGCTCGCACGACTGGGCCGTCTCGGCCGTCGCCCGACCCGTCGCCTGGGCGTTCGTGATCTGGGGGACCGCGCTCTACCTCTGGTCGGGGGTGCTCTACCTGGTCCAGGTCGGCCAGCTGGTCCGGGCGGACCGGTCCGCTCCCGCGCCGTCCGGGGAGGGGGCCGGGTGAAGGGCGAGCACGCCGACGGTCGGGCGAGGGCCCGCAGCCCGCTGGTCCGGCGCGCGCTCGAGCTGAGCAGCGGCGAGCGGACCCGGCACCGGCCTCGACTCGGCTCCATGTCGACTTCACTCCTGAACGACTTGATGACCGATCACCTCGACGGCGGGTACGCGGCGGCCGCCCGGCGGCGGGCCGAGCCGGCCGCGGCCGGCGAGGCCCCGGCGCCTCGGGACGGCCGGGTGGCGCGGGCGGCGCTCGCTGTCGGACTGCTGCTGGCCGGCTTCCTGCTCGCGCTGGCGTACCGGGGGACCATGCGCCAGGCGCCCGAATCCGAGCGGGCCCGGCAGGCGCTGGTCCGGGACGTCGAGACCGGCTCCGCGCTCAGCGACTCGCTGCAGCGGCGGGCGGAGACGCTGGCCGGCCAGCTGGTGCGCGAGCGGGACGCGGCGCTGGCGGCGAGCCAGTCCGGGGACCGGGTGAGCACCGAGGTGCGCCGGCTGGAGGCGGCGGCCGCGCAGCTGCCGGTGGACGGGCCCGGCGTCCAGGTCGTGGTGGGCGATGCCAGCCCTCGCGACCAGGTCGACCCGGCGACCGGAGAGCCGGTGACCGTGCCGGCCGACGACAACGGGCGGCTGCGCGACCGGGACCTGCAGAGCCTGGTGAACGCGCTGTGGGCGGCGGGCGCGGAGGCGATCGCGGTCGACGGGGAGCGGCTGGCGCCCACGACGACCATCCGCGCCGCCGGGGAGGCGATCCTGGTCGACCTGCGGCCGGTGTCCAGCCCGTACACGATCGAGGCCGTCGGCGACCCGGAAACCCTGCAGCCGCGCTTCGCGGACAGCGATGCGGCCCGGCGCTACCAGTCGTTCACCGGGCTGTACGGGATCCACTTCACCGTGCGGAAGGCGACGGAGCTGCGGCTGCGGGCGGCGACCGGGCAGGAGCTGCGGTACGCGGAGCCGGTGGCGACGCCGTCCGCTCCGGCGCCGTCGGCCGGGTCCCCGCGGTCACCGGGCGGCTCACCGTCCCCGTCCGGCTCGGCGACCGGGGGTGGGCCGTGATCCCGGCGCTCGCGCTCGCGGTCGGCGTGGTGCTCGGCCTGCTGGTCGAGCCGGTCGTGCCGCTGTGGCTCCAGCCGTACCTGCCGATCGCCGTGGTCGCGGCGCTGGACGCGGTCTTCGGCGGGATCCGGGCGCGGCTGGACGGCATCTTCGACTCGAAGGTGTTCGTCGTGTCGTTCGTCTCGAACGTGCTGGTGGCCGCGCTGATCGTGTTCCTGGGCGACAAGCTCGGCGTGGGTGGGCAGCTCTCGACCGGCGTCGTGGTCGTCCTCGGCATCCGGATCTTCGGCAACGCCGCCGCGATCCGCCGACATCTCTTCCGGGCATGAGCGACCATCTCGGGCCGGAATCGGCTTCTCCTCCACCCGAGGATGAGACTTCTGTACCGGTCGGGGACCACGAGTTCGGGCCCACGGGTCCGGAAGCACCCGAGCGCGCAGGCTCTATGGACGACGCCCAGCCGACCGGCACTTCCGGCTCGGCCGACCGTGGCCCGGCCGACGGTGCCGCGGATCGCCGCATCGCTCGAGAGGCGGGGGAGACCGTCGGCGGCCCGTCCGACCCGGCGGACCACGAGCTCGACGGCGGCGCGGAAGTCGGTGCCGGGCGGAGCGGAGGCGAGCAGCGGAGCAACGCCGACCGCGAGAGCATCGAGGGGCGCGACGGTGCCGATCGCCGCGCCCGCGAGCGGGACGGCAGCCCCGACCCCGGTGCCGAGCGGTCCGGTGCCGAGCGGGGCAGTGCCGTGCGGGCCGGTGGTGCGCCGGGCACGGCCGAGCCGGGCAGTGGTGAGCGGCGCGGCGTCGAGCGGGGCAACGGCGAGCGGGCGGGTAGTGAGCCGGGCACAGCTGAGCGGGGTGGTGTCGGCGGGCGGGGTGACGCCGAGGCCGAGGGCGTCGAGGAGCGCGCCAGCGGGGAGCGACACGA
>Ga0210378_10001675_pt1 | contig 11523 bp, 10 predicted proteins | sample PLM1_60_b1redo_FD_155465 | JGI IMG/M metagenome (GOLD analysis project Ga0210378, IMG submission 155465) | Groundwater sediment microbial communities from an aquifer in East River, Colorado, USA - PLM1_60_b1 redo | ecosystem: Environmental > Terrestrial > Soil > Riparian zone | place: USA: East... | reverse complement strand
TCCGATCTACCTCGTCGTGCTGGTGACGCAGGGGCAAGATCAGTCGGCCGCTGCCGCGTCGATCGCGCCCCACCTGTCGCCGGGGCAGGTCGTCCTCGTGAAGCCCGGATGCACCGGCGGGGCCCTGGAGGTCGCGGAGGTGCTGGGCGATCCGCGCTTCCTGGTTGCGGAGACGGACGCATTCGTCTTCGGATGCTCGAACCCCCGACCGGGCGAGTCCCACATCGCGTCGATCAAGCAGCATTTCGGTGTGGCGGCCTTGCCGGCCGACAAGACCGACGACGTCCTCGATCTCGTCACGGATGTGTTCCCCCAGGCGACCCGTGCCGCCGACGTCCTCCACACGAGCCTGCAGAACATGAATGCGATCCTGCACCTCGCACCCATGGTGATGAACGCCGGGCGCATCGAGCACGAGGGCGGGCGCTTCGATCTCTACGGCGACGGCGTGACGCCGTCCGTCGCGGCCGTCATGGCGGCGACGGACGGCGAACGCATGGCCGTGGCGCTGGCCCTCGGGATCGAGGTGCGTCCCCTGCTCGAGTGGATCGGCGTGAGCTATGGCGTCGAAGAGACCGATCTCCACACGGCGATCCAGCGACTTCACCACGAGGTCTACGGGCCGTCGCCCGCACCGACGACGTTGGAGCACCGGTACCTACTGGAGGATGTCCCCTGCGGCTCGGTACCGGTCGTGTCCCTCGGGGAGCAGCTCGGCGTCGCCGTCGACCTCACGGGGCGGTGCATCCATCTCGCCAGCCGGCTGCTCGGACGTGATCTCTGGGGATCGGGAAGGACGACAGCCCGCCTCGGCCTCGCGAACCTCTCGGCCGCCGAGATCCGAGCCCGAGTGGGGTCGGGCTGAGTCGCTGGAGACTTTTCGACAAAGGTCGGAGATTATGCTAAATCAACCGCTGCCGCTGACCGCCTCACGCTCGCGCCAGTCACCGGGCCTCGCGGGCGCGGATCCGCGGGGACTTGAAAGGAGGACGGATGCCGAACGTCACCGTTGAGTGGCTCGAGGGTCGGAGCTTGGATGAGAAGCGCCAGGTGATCGCCGCGATCACGGATGCCCTCGTCGATCACGCGAGAGCGAATCGAGAGCGGGTGCAGGTCACGTTCCGCGACATGACGCAGGAGGATTGGGGCCGCGGCGGACTTCTCGGATGCGATCGGACCGACGTCACGTGAGCGATCCGCCCGTCACGAGGCTGCATCACCTCCTGCTCCAGACCAGCGATCTCGGGAACGCCGAGGCGTTCTACCTCGGGTTCCTCGGCTTCACCGTTCGGAAGCGAGAGGTCTTCCACGATGGTCGGCCCCTCACGTCGACGAACGAAGGTCTTGGCCTCACGGGTGGCGCACCCGGGACGAGCGGTGCCCTCGAACACTTCGCGTTCCAGGCCACCGACGTCGACGGCATCGCCGCGCGCGCACGACTCGAAGGCGTGCCGATCCTGAAGGAGCCTGGCCCGGGTCCGTACGGACTCACGGTGTACCTCGCCGATCCGGACGGGAACCGGGTCGAGCTCTTCGAGCCGGAGGGCTGATCCGGCGTGGACCGAGGAAGGGCCTCGAGCGTGCGGTGGGAAGGCCTCGAGATCGCCGTGATCGGAGGCGACGAACGCGAGCGCGAGATCTCCCGGCTCGCGGCCGCGACCGGAGCCACGGTTCGCGCATACGGCTTCCCATGGCCGGAAGGGGGCATCGACGGTGTGACCCAGGAGGCGAGCGCCCTCGCAGCCGCGAAGGGCGCCCGGTACGTCCTCTTCCCGATCCCCCTCGGGGTCGGGGATCTCCTGTACGCGCCGCACGCCCCCGAGCCGATCCGCGTGGACGATGAGCTGCTCGGGCGGATGAGCCCCGATGCGCACATCTTCCTGGGCCGGGCGACCGCCGCCGTCCGCGAGGTCGCCGAGCGTGCCGGCGTCTTCCTGCATGAGTACGACGACGACGTCGAGCTGATGCTCCTTCGGGGCCCGGCGATCGTGGAGGGCGCCATCTCCGCTGCGATCGAGCACACGGAGGTCACGATCCACGCCGCGACCGTCGGAGTGGTGGGGTTCGGAACGATCGGCACGCTGCTCGTCCGAACCCTCGTCGCTCTCGGCGCGGACGTCCACGTCTTCGCCCGGAACCCGGTGCAGCGGGCCGGCGCGTATGCCACCGGGGCGACGCCACATGCATTGCACGAGTTAACGACCGAGGCAGCGGGGCTCGACATGCTGTTCTCGACCGTTCCTGCGAAGATCGTCGATCGATCGGTCTTGGGGCATCTGCGCCCCGGGTCGCTCGTCCTCGACATCGCACCGCCGCCGGAACACGCGGACCTCGATGCCGCGACGGAACTTGGGCACGTTGCCGTGTGGGCTCGGGGACTCGGGAAGCGCGCGCCGATCACGGTCGGCCGCAGTCAATGGATGGGCCTGCGATGGCGCATCGAGGCTCTCGAGGCGCGCTTGGGGGCGACCGGATGAGCGAGGGTCTGGGGACGACCGACGTGCTGATCGTGGGAGGTGGAGCGATCGGCCTGGCCTCGGCGCTCGAACTGGCGCGCCGAGGACACCGCCCGCTGCTGCTCGAGCGAGGGCCGGAGCTGCTCACCGGCTGTTCGGTCGGAAGCGCAGGACTGCTGTCGCCGGGGCACAGTGCCCCACTCGCCAATCCGTCGGCGCTCGCCGAGGGCATCCGGTTCATGTTCCGGCGGGACAGCCCCTTCTCGATGCGCCCTCGGCCGACGCTGATCCCGTGGCTGCTGCGCTTCATGGCCGCGTGCCGTGGATCCAAGGTCCGGGAGGGAACCAGGATCATCAAGGAGCTCTCGCTCGCGAGCACGCTGATGCATGAGGCGCTGGCTGCCGAAGGGCTCGACACCGGGCTCGTGAAACGTGGAGCGATCAACGTGTACGAGACCGACGCGGCCTTCGAGGCGGGGCGGCGCGAGGCGGAGGTGTACGCGAGCGAAGGGATCGCCTCTCATCCCCTTTCGACCGAGGAGGCGCAGGTGGTCGAGCCCGCGATCGCCGACCGCGTCGCCGGAGCCGTCCTCTATCCCGACGAGGCGCATTGCGAGCCGGCCCGCTTCCTCCAGGCGATCGCCGACGCAGCTCGCGAGGCCGGAGCCGACCTCCGTCAGGGTGTCGAGGTCACCGGCTTCTCTCAGGACGCGGACGGTCGGGTGATCACGGTGGAGACGCGGGACGGCCCGGTGACCCCAGGCAGCGTCGTCATCGCCGCCGGCGCATGGACATCGCCGCTGTCTCGTGCGCTCGGCGTGTCGGTTCCCATCGAGGGCGGCAAGGGCTACCACGTCGACTTCGCGATCGCCCCAGGTGATCCGAGGATCCCCGTCTACATGCAGGAGGCCCGCGTCATCGCGACACCGTTCGACGGCGTCCTGCGACTCTCGGGGACGCTCCAATTGACCGGGCTGAACGAACGGGTCGATGAGATCCGCGTCCGCGCCACGATGGCCGCCGGTGTTCGCACACTTCGCGGGATCGCCGGTCGCCCGACCGTCGAGGTGTGGCAGGGGATCCGACCGTGTCCCCCTGATGGGTTGCCGATCATCGGCGCTTCAGCCCGCGTTCCGAACGTCGTGTTCGCGAGCGGTCACGCGATGAAGGGGCTGCACCTCGCGCCCGTGACCGCGCGGCTGGTCGGTCAGCTCCTGGACGGAGAGACGCCCGATCACGACCTCGCGCCCATGCACCCGGATCGGTTCCGGTTCTGGGGTCGTCGGCAGCGGGACCGGCGCAGCGTCGGAGAGGCAGCCGAGCGCTCGAAGGCAGGCTCGGTGGCGGATGAGGACGGACGAGGAGAGGGGCCGACGTGAACGGAGACATCATCGAGAAGGTCGCCGGCGCCATCGCAGATGCGGACCTGGATGCGGTCGTCGCGATGACCCCGGAGAACTTCGCGTACATCACCGGGTTCGTCGTCCCGTCCCAACCCGTCCTCCGATGGCGTCATGCGGCCGCGATCGTGACGGGAGACTCTCGCGTGACCCTGTTCGCCGTCGACATGGAGTCGACGACCGTGCGAAGCGTCGAGCCGGCCGCCGACATCCGCATCTGGCAGGAGTTCGAGGAGAACGCGATCCCGGTGCTGGCCGACACCCTCCGTGAACTGGGTCTGGCGGGGGGACGGATCGGCATCGAACTGAACTACCTTCCCGCCCGTGACTTCGATGCGTTGCGTACCGCCTTGCCGGACGTCACGTGGGAGCCGGCCGGGGAGCTGTTCGACCGCCTGCGCATGGTGAAGACGCCGCGCGAGGTCGAGCACATGCGGCGGCTCAGTCGGATCACCGATCGGGCGATCGGCGAGGCGTTCGCCTCGGTGAAGGCGGGCGACACGGAGATGGATATGGCCGGTGCGGTCACCAGCTCACTCTTCAGGCTCGGTGCGGAGAACTTCAAGTTGCTGATCGTCGCCTCCGGGGAGAGGAGCCGCTTCCCGAACGTGGGGCCGAGCGAGCGGCCGTTGCAGGCGGGAGACCTGGTGCGGCTCGAAGTGTTCGGCGTGCTCAACGGCTATCACGCCGGCGTCTGCCGGACCGGCGTCGTCGGGGAGGCGTCCCCGGAAGCGCTGCGGATCTGGTCGAACTTCGTTCGCTGTCGCGACCGACTGGGCGAGACGATCCGAACGGGGGCGAGCTCAGCGGATGTCTATCGGGACTTCCTCGATGTCTTCGAGGAGCTCGGGTACGCGCCCATCAGCTTCGTCGGACACGGCATCGGCCTCTTCCTACACGAGGCGCCGTACCTGGGCCGATACGGCGACTGGAGACTGGAGGCCGGCATGGTGCTCGGCGTGGAGCCGGTCGTGCTCGCCCATGACTTCGGTCTTCAACTGAAGGACATCGTGACCGTCACCGACAACGGCGCCGAGCGGCTATCGGACGCGACGAACACGGACGAGCTGCTCGTCATCCCATAGACACAAGAATCATGTAAACGTATGAACTACAGTACTATTAGCACTTCGCCTTCGGGACGAAGGTCTCAACGTGGTACGGAAGGGGGATCGACATGGACCTTGGGCTCGCTGGATCCGTCGCGGTCGTGACGGGGGGAAGCAAGGGGATCGGCCGCGCGACCGCCGAGACACTTGCGAAGGAAGGATGCGAGGTCGCCATCATCGCGCGTGACGCCGAACGCCTCGAGAAAGCGGCACAGGAGATCGAGGGAGAGACGGGGACCTCGGTGTTCGCCGTCGCCGGAGACATGAGCAAGGGCGAGGACGTGAAGCACGCCGTCGATGCGATCCTGGAGCGTTTCGGCAAGATCGATGTCCTGGTCACCTGCGCCGGCAGCTCGCCGGGTGGTGTGCTCGAGGAGCTGACCGAGGACGAGTGGATGAGCAGCTTGAACCTGAAGTTCATGGGCTACGTTCGCTCCTGCAGCGCGATCCTTCCGCACATGCGGGAACGAGGTTCGGGCAGCATCGTGCTCGTGGTCGGGAACGACGGCCCGAAGCCCACGCCCTGGGAGCTCACGGCGGGGGTCGCGAACGCCGCAGACCTCAACTTCGCGAGCGCGATCGCGACCCAGTACGCGAAGTTCGGGATCCGCGTGAACACGGTGAATCCCGGTCCGGTCAACACCGACCGGTGGGACGGTCTGGAGAAGACGCTCGCCCGCGACAAAGGGCTGTCCCAAGAGGACGCGCACGTCGTCGCACTCAGGAGCCTTCCCCTCGGACGGATCTGTGAACCACAGGAGGTCGCGAACGTCGCCGTCTTCCTCGCCTCCCCCCGCGCCAGCTACGTGACCGGAACGCATGTGCTGGTAGACGGGGCGCAGCAGAAGGACATCCTGGACACGTGAGATGTCGAACGGCGAGATCCGCGACGACGGGGAGGGGCACGTGGCTCGACTGATCGACGTCCATGCGCATGACTACACCGACAGCTACCTGGATGCGTGCAAGCGCGACGACAGCGGGTTCACGCACTACATCCGTGACGACGGCCGATTGATCGTCCTGCAGGACGACGCCGTTGCGCTCGCTGCGCCACAGCCGATGCCGCCACCCGAGCACCGGATCGCGATGATGGACGAGGCGGGTGTCGACATCCAAGCCCTGTCCGTTTCCGCTCCGAACGTGTTCCGATTCCCCGGGGCGCTGCGCGTGCCACTGGTGCGCGATCTGAACGACGAGTTCTCGCAGATCGCTGCCGACTCGGCGGGACGACTCCGCTTCTTCGTGAGCTTGCCGCTGCCCGATGTCGATGCCGCGCTCGAGGAGCTGGATCGGGCGCTCGCGCTCCCTGGTGCCGTCGGCGTCGTGCTCTGCACCACGATCGATCGCTACACACTGGATGACGAACGGTTCCAGCCCCTCTGGGAAGAGCTGTCGCGGCGGCGCGCGACCGCCTTCGTCCATCCGACCGTCCCGATCTGCACCGAAGGTGTGCGCGAGTTCGCGTTGTCCCTCGCGCTGGCCTTCCTGGCGGAGACGACGAACGCGATCGGGCGCTTGGTGTACTCAGGAACGATCTCGCGGAACGAGGGGATCAACTGGATCTTCACGCACCTCGGTGGCACGGCCCCGTTCCTGCTGCTCCGGTACGACAACTACTACAAGATGTTCCCGGAGAACCGTGAGCACATCGACCAGCCCCCGTCCGAGATCATGAAGGGCCTGTACTTCGACACCTGCACGATGCACGCGCCCGCTCTTCGATGCACGGTGGACAGCGTCGGTGTCGAGCAGCTCGTGTTCGGGTCGGACTACCCACACGTGCCCGGCGGGATCCAGCGGTTCGTCGACATCTTCAACTCCGTCGGTCTCACCGAGGCCGAGCAGGAGACGATCGGGTGGACCACGGCCGCTCGCCTGATCGGGGAACCCGCGGCGGCCCCACGATGAGGACCGTCGTCCGCGGAGGACGGATCGTCACCGCTTCACAGGACTACCACGCCGATCTCCTGATCGAGGACGGCACGATCGCGACGATCGGTCGGCTCGACGACGTGGTCGCAGACCGGGTGATCGATGCCACGGGTCGCCTCGTCCTCCCCGGAGCCGTGGACCCGCACACGCATCTCGATGCGCCGCTGAAGGGCACGATCACCGCCGACGACTTCGAGTCGGGGACGATCGCGGCAGCGGTGGGCGGGACGACGACGATCATCGACTTCCCCTTGCAGCAACCTGGCGAGGATCCCCGTGTGTCGCAGGAGGCGTGGCACGACCGCGCGCGCGGCAAGGCGGTCGTCGACTGGAGCTTCCACCAGATCATCACGGATCTTCCGGATGAGTACCTGCCCGCGCTCGATTCGCTGGTCGCCGACGGTATCCCGAGCTTCAAGCTCTTCATGGCCTACCCCGGAGCGCGGATGGTCGACGACGGCACGATCCTCAGGGCGATGCGGAGGGCGGCGGAGAACGGCGGCTTCACGATGATGCACGCCGAGAACGGGCTGGCGATCCAGGTGCTCGAGCAGGTGGCTCGGGCGAAAGGGATCCTCGGTCCGATCGCGAACGCCATCTCCCGTCCGTCGCCGACGGAGGGAGAGGCAACCGCCCGCGCATACATGCTGGCAGAGCTGGCCGGCGTTCCCGTCTACGTCGTGCACATGGTCGCCGCGGAGGCCGTCGCGGCCGTGCGGGCCGCCCGCGACCGAGGTGTCGCCGCGTACGCGGAGACGTGCCCCCACTACCTCCTGCTCACCGAGGAGCGGCTGAACGAGCCGGACTTCGGCGGCGCGAAATACGTGATGTGTCCACCGCTCCGTTCGAAGGAGGACCAGGAGGCGCTGTGGCGCGGGCTGCAGAACGGCGATCTCCAGGTCGTCTCCACCGATCACACGCCCTTCCGTTTCGCCGACCAGAAGGTGATGGGCAAGGACGACTTCGCGAAGATCCCGAACGGCGTGCCGGGGATCGAGTGGCGGGTCGGGCTGCTGTATCACCACGGGGTTCGCGCCGGCCGTCTGACACTCAATCGCTTCGTGGAGCTCATCTCCACGAACCCGGCGAAGCTGTTCGGTCTGTACCCACGGAAGGGCGAGATCGCGATCGGATCGGACGCTGACCTCCTGCTCTTCGATCCCGATCGCGAGGTCCTCCTGACCGCCGAGCATCAGCTGACCCGTTGCGACTACAACCCGTACGAAGGCTGGACCATCCAGGGGGCAACGGACACCGTGTTGCTCCGAGGGGAAGTGATCGTCGAGGGTGGTCGCTTCGTCGGGCACACCGGCCAGGGGATGTTCTTGCCCAGGGGGGCGTCGATGCCGGTGGGGTGAACCTCGATGGGGTCGAGGTGCTCGCGACCCCGAACGAACGGGCGGCGCGCATCCTGAGTGACGACGCCCTTCGGTTCGTCGCTCGGCTCCATCGAGAGCTCGAGCCGTCCCGACGTGACCTCCTCTCGAGGCGACAGGCTCGGTGGGAGGCGCTGCGTGATCGAGAGCTTCCCGACTTCCTTCCCGAGACATCGGACGTCCGGGCCGGCGATTGGCGTGTCCCTCCGGCGCCTCCCGACCTCGCCGACCGGCGCGTCGAGATCACCGGCCCCGTCGACCGCAAGATGATGATCAACGCGCTGAACTCGGGGGCTCGTTGCTTCATGGCCGACTTCGAGGACGCGAATGCACCCACCTGGCAGAACTGCATCGACGGCCAGATCAACTTGATCGATGCGGCGGAGCGGACGCTCACGTTCGAGACGCCCGACAGGACCTATCGGCTCGGAGATCGCACAGCGACCGTCCTCGTTCGTCCTCGAGGTTGGCACCTCGTCGAGAAACACGTGACGGTGGACGGTGACCCGGTTTCCGCCTCTCTCTTCGACGCCGGGCTCTTCGTCTGGCACTGCGCGCAGACCCTCCTCGAGCGTGGAACCGGCCCCTACCTCTATCTCCCCAAGCTCGAGAGTCACTGGGAGGCCAGGTTGTGGAACGAGGCCTTCGTGCTCGTCCAGGAGGAGCTGGGCATGCCGATCGGAACGATCCGGGCCACCGTGCTGATCGAGACGATCCTGGCGGCGTTCGAGATGGACGAGATCCTGTTCGAACTCGGACCGCACGCCACGGCCTTGAACGCCGGCCGATGGGACTACATCTTCTCCGTGATCAAGAAGCTCGGAACCCGTGACGGCTTCGTGCTCCCGGACCGGTCGCAGGTCACGATGACGGCCCCGTTCATGCGCGCGTACACGCAGCTGCTGGTTCGGACGTGTCACGCGCGTGGAGCCCACGCGATCGGCGGGATGGCGGCGTTCATCCCGTCGCGGCGCGATCGCGAGGTGAATGCCATCGCACTCGCCAAGGTGACGGAGGACAAGGAGCGCGAATCCTCGGACGGTTTCGACGGGACCTGGGTCGCACATCCCGACCTCGTGCCCATCGCCATGGGGGTCTTCGACGAGGCCCTCGGCCCCGCGCCGAACCAACTCGAGCGCATGCCGGACGCAGGATCGGTGTTGGCGAGCGAGCTGCTCGATACCCGGATACCGGGAGGGGTGGTCACCGAGGCAGGCCTCCGCGCCAACGTCGAGGTGGCGATCCGGTACCTGGATTCATGGCTGGGGGGTGTCGGCGCGGCTGCGATCAACAACCTGATGGAGGACGCAGCCACCGCCGAGATCGCCCGTTCGCAGGTGTGGCAATGGCTCCATCACGAGGTCCGACTGCAGGGCGAAGGAACCGTCACCCGCGGCCTCGTCGGGCAGATCCTCTCCGAGGAGTCCGCGGCCGCCCTCGATGCTCCGAACAAGGGGAACGTGGAGCTCGCGGCGAGTCTGCTGGCGGACACACTGTTCGATGAGAACTTCGTGGAGTTCTTGACGATCCCGGCCTACGAGCATCTGCCGTGACGACGTCGGTCCCCACGACCGGTCATCAGCAGCGCACGCTGATCGAGCACCTGAACTTCGCGATCACGGTCGACGATCGGGACACGCAGATCCGGGACGCCGCGATCGTGATCGCGGATGGACGGATCGAAGCGATCGGTCCCACGAGCGAGGTCGCGAGGGCAGACGTGCGCGCGTCCTCGGACGAGATCGTCGATGGGCATGGCCTCGGCGTCACACCCGGACTCGTGGACACTCATGTCCATCTCTCGGAGACGCTGTCGAGAGCCGCGTTCGCCGACACGCTCTCGACGCGGCCATGGGTATTCCACTGGGTGATGCCCTTCTACGGCAGCCTTTCCGCCGACGACGAGCGCATCGGGGTCCTCATCGCGGTATGGGAGATGCTCCGCTCGGGCACGACGTGCTTCCTGGACATGGGCGCGCTGGTCGATCCGGAGATCACCGTGCGCGCGCTCGGCGACGTGGGGATCCGGGGCGTGACCGGTCGCCACGCGGCCGACGTCCGGCCCGAGGAGCCTCCGCAGGGGTGGTCGGAGGAGATGATGGAGCATCACTTCTTCCCGGATACGGACACCGCGCTCGGCGAGCTGCGGGAGACGGTGCTCCGCTGGGACGGCTACGCGGACGGACGGATCCGTTGCTGGGTGAACCTGCAGGGCAAGGAGCTGTGCAGCCCTCGCCTGTTCGTGGAAGGCCGGGCGCTCGCGGAGGATCTGGGCGTCGGGATGACCTACCACCTCGCATCCACGCTCGAGGAGGCGCAGAGCTCGCAGCGTCGATACGGGGCCTGGCCGATCACGAGGATGGCGGGGATGGGTGGTCTCGGCTCGAACCTGGTTCTCGCCCACGCGGTCGCCGCTCTTCCTCAGGAGGTGGCGATCCTCGCGGAAACCTCCACCAAGGTGGCCCTGTGCCCGGGAACGTCGCTCAAGCTCGCCAAGGGGGCGAGCCGCATCGGCCGATACCCCGAGATGCTCGAGCAGGGTGTCACCGTCGGCCTCGGGACCGACGGGGTCTCTGCGTCGGGCAACCTGAGCATGATGCGGCAGATGTATCTCGTCGCGGGGCTGTTCAAGGATGCACGACGGGATCCCTCGATGGTGGGCGCGGTGAAAGCGCTCCGCATGGCGACGATCGACGGCGCACGGGCGCTCGGCCTCGACGCGGAGATCGGCTCGCTCGAGATCGGCAAGCAGGCCGATCTCGTGCTCTGGGATCTGGACCACCCTGAATGGGTCCCTTTCCAAGACCCGATCCAGGCGCTCGTCTGGTCGGCGACGTCCGCGAGCGTGGCGGAGACGTGGGTCGCCGGTCGCCGGCTCCATCGGCGTGGCGTCGTGGAGACGATCCCCGATATCAGAGACCTGGTCGCCCTGGCGAGGGAGCGAGCAGCCGCGATCATCAGCGATGCAGGTCTGGATCGTCCGGATGTCCCGATCACATCCACGGTGTACGACTGACCTCGCGCCGGAGGAGAACCCGGCTCCGTCAGATCGACACGAGCACGGTTCCCGCCACCACCGCGGACCCCGAGATGACGGTTTCGAGGGTCACGCGCTCGAGCTGTCGGAGCAACACGGTGGAGAGAAGGAAGACGAACATCGTCTGCGTCGCGATGATCGGTCCGACGACGGAGGCCGCAGCACCCTGCAGCGCGTGGAACATCAGCAGGATCGCCGCACCCATGAACG
>Ga0210378_10001674_pt1 | contig 11533 bp, 9 predicted proteins | sample PLM1_60_b1redo_FD_155465 | JGI IMG/M metagenome (GOLD analysis project Ga0210378, IMG submission 155465) | Groundwater sediment microbial communities from an aquifer in East River, Colorado, USA - PLM1_60_b1 redo | ecosystem: Environmental > Terrestrial > Soil > Riparian zone | place: USA: East... | reverse complement strand
GTTGAGGTTCGATCTCTTGGTGATGTCGGCCATGACCGCCGCAAGGACGCGTTCTTGCTGTTCAGGGGGCGGACCAGGCGCACGGTTCGCTTGAACTGTCCGGGCTCTTGGATCGCAGCACCCGCCCCCGGCGCACGCAAGTAGCCGACGGGCACTACGTGCGCTCCCGGGCTGACGACAGCGAGGCGAACAACCTCGACAACCCTCCACCCTGCTGAGGACCGGCGGGGGTGGGGTGGTCTCAGCCGCGCAGCCGCGTGATCGCGAAGGCGAGCAGGTAGCTCAGGCCGCGCTGGCTGCCCTTCGCCTGGACGCGGCATCGCCGCGAAGCACGCTCACCGCGGGACCATGCTGCTGAGTTCGCACTGATCAGAAGCAACGGCCGAGGGTCGGTGGCGCCGGCCGTCGTGGCCAGAGGGGCCAGTGCGGTTAGATGCGCTCGAAGACGGCGTGGGAACGAAGCCGGGAGGTCATGAGAATGCGGCGCGACGAGGATTTGCTGCGAGAGCTGAACGAGAAGATCGGGGTCGCGGAGAGCGAGGGCAATCGAGCGTTCCTGGCTGACGTCTTGGCCCCGGTACTGGCGTTCCGGCGCGCCAATGGTGCGTTTGTGGATCGGACCACCTTCCTGGATGACGTGAAGGAAAGTGCCCATCGTGAGACCGAGATCGAGTCGATAAGGTTACTCGAGCGCAACAGGGCCGTGGTCACCTGCACGGTCGTCATGGTCGATGGCGACCAGAGGAAGCGGTTCCACAACGTCCGGCTATTCGTGCGGTCCGGCGACGGTGCGTGGAAGTTACTCGCCTGGGCGAACGAGCCGGCCTGAGACACCCACTCGGCAGGCCGGCCCGATGAGCGTGTGTCTCGCCGGTGGGAAATCTCGTTGCGTTACCGCGCCGGATGGGCACACTGAGACTCGTGGCAGCAGCCAAGTCGCTCACCACGACGCCGGAGAGTCCCGGCGCCGTCGACCTGCGTGCGCGCTGACCCGCGCAGCCGCTGTCGCACCTACCAGGCCCCGGGAGCCATCCCGGGGCCTGGCGCATCAGCGCTTACGGCATCTCGGGCCGCTCCCACCCACACTCACAGGGAGCAACCCGATGAACGCCTCACCCGCCAAACCTGTCCAGCCCTTAGTAGTTGACGCCGCCGCGGAGCAGGTGGAGTCGCTGGCACCCGATGACCACCGTCGGCTCGGCCGTGAGCTTGCACTGTTCGCCTTCGACGCCCTGCTGCCGGTCGGGATGCCGATCTGGCTGCCCGCCGGCGCGGTGGTCCGCCTGGCGTTGGAGCGGTACATCGTCGACGCCGAACGCGCCGCCGGCTACCAGCACGTGTACTCCCCGCCGCTGGGCCGCAAGCAGATGTACGTGATCTCCGGCCACTGGGACCACTACGCCGAGGCGATGTTCCCCCCGATCGAGGACGGGTCCGGGCAGATCGTGTTGCGGCCGATGAACTGCCCTCATCACATCGTCGCCTACCGGTCGCGGCGCCGCTCCTGGCGGGAGCTGCCGCTGCGCATCGCCGAGCTGGGTGCCATGTTCCGCAACGAGCCGTCCGGGTCGCTGTCGGGCCTGTCCCGGGTGCGGGCGATGGTCCTCAACGACGCCCACCACTTCATCGACCCGGCGATGGTCGCCGACGAGGTGGCACTGGTGGTGTCGATGATCGAGGACGCCTACGCGGCACTCGGCCTGTCCGGGCACCATTACCGGCTCTCGCTGCGCGGCCACGGCGCCAAGTACGTCGCCGATGCGGGTCTGTGGGACAAGGCAGAGGCGGCACTCGCCTCGGCACTCGACGAGCTCGGCGTCGGCTATGAGCCGGTGCGCGGCGAGGCCGCGTTCTACGGCCCGAAGATCGACGTGCAGGTGCCCGGCCGCGGCGGCCGGCAGGAGTCGTTCTCCTCGGTCCAGCTCGACTTCCACCTGCCGGCCCGGTTCCGGCTGTGCTACGCAGCCGCCGACGGACCCCGGCAGCCGGTGATGCTGCACCGGTCGGTGCTGTCCAGCATGGAGCGGTGCCTGTCGTTCCTGCTCGAACAGCACAAGGGAAACCTGCCGGTGTGGCTGGCGCCCGCCCAGGTGGTGGTGCTGCCGGTCAACCCGGCCGACGGCGCCCAGGCCAAGGCGGTCCTCGAGATCGCCAATGCGGCCAGGGTCGCAGGTCTGCGGGTCGACGTCGACGACGCCAACGAACCGGTCGGCGCACGGATGCGCCGGGCGCGGCTCGGTCGAGTGCCGTACCGGCTGGTAGTCGGCGACCGAGAGGCCGCAGCCGGGCTGGTCGCCGTCAACCTGCGAGACGGCCGCCAGCCGGAGCCCATGCCGGCGCGCTCGTTCATCGCCAGCGCCGCCGCCGTCGCCAACGCCCGCGGTCTCGACCTATGGCCGTGACCAGCTCCTTGCGAGGCTGCCGCTGACCGCAAGGAACGGACGGCGGGCGCCGGTCCTGCTACGACCGGAGTTTGGCGCGGACCTCGCAGGCGTCGGTGTGGCCGAGCTCGTCGAGGATGGCCAGCGCGCCCTGCCAGGCCACGCGGGCCGAGCCCGGGTTACCCGCCGCATGGTGGGTGTCGCCGAGGTTTGACAGTGTGCCGGCTTCATTGAAGCGGTCACCCAGATCCCGGTAGAGGTCCACGGCGTGCTGGTAGCAGGCGACGGCCTGCTGGTGACGGCCAAGGTGGTGGTGTGCGTAGCCGAGGCTGTCCCACGTCTCGGCCTCGCCGTGCCGGTCGCCGACCTCCTGGTGCAGGGTGAGGGCCTGCTCGCAGTAGGTGAGAGCCCGCTCGTGGTCGCCGAGTTGGGCGTGCAGCCAGCCGATCGCATCGAGTGATCTGGCCTGCCATGCCCGGCGCTGCGCCGCCCGGTACAGGTCGAGGGCTCGCTGCGCGTGCTCAAGCGCATCCCGGTGGCGGCCCTGCCTGCCCAGCACCGAGCCGAGGTTGAGGTGGGTGTGCGCCTGGCCGGTGTGGTCGCCGAGCTCGCCGTACAGACCGATCGCCTGTTCGAGCTGGGCGCGCGCGTCGTCGTAGCGTCCGAGCCCGTCGTAGGCGCTGGCGAGGCTGCGGTGCGTGTGCGCCTGGCCAGGCAGGTCGCCCAGCCGGCGCGCGGCGCGCAGCGCGGCGCTCTGGGTGGTCGCCAGGTCGCGGTAGTGCCCGCGCAGGTGGAAGAAGTCCGCGAGGGTCCACGGAAGCTGCCAGCCGTGGCTGTCGAACCGCGCGCCGGCCGCACGCTCGACCACCGCGAGCAGCACCCGGTGCTCCGCGGTGAACCAGGCCATCGCCTGCCCGCGGTCGGTGACGGCCTCGGGTGTGACGTCGGGCCGGGGCGGGGACAGGGTGATCGGATCGCGCTGCGGGTTGAGCAACCGGTCGGCGGCATACGCGGTGTGCAGATAATGGTCGAGCATCCGGTGCACCGCGGCGGTGCGCTCTGCCGCCGGATCGTGGGCGCCGGCGAGCTCCGCGGCGTAGGCGCGCAGCAGGTCGTGCAGGCCGTACCGGCCCGGGGAGTGCTCCTCGATCAGGTGCAGGCCGGCGAGCTCGGCCAGCAGCGGCCGAACCTGGCCGATCGGGATACCGGCGAGGCTGGCCGCGGCCGCGGCGGCGAGGTCCGGCCCCGGGTGCAGCCCGAGCAGCCGGAACAGCCCGGCCGCATGGACGCTCAACGCGTGGTAGGACCAGGAGAACACCGCACGGACGTCCGCCGCCGGGTCCCCGCGGTCGAACGCGTCAAGGCCGGCGCCGCGGGACCGGCGCAGCTCCGCGGCCAGCGCCTGCAGCGGGAACCGGGGGTGTGCGGCGGCGCGGGCGGCCACGACGGTCAGCGCCAGCGGCAGGCAGACGCAGCTGGCGACGATGGTGTCGACCGCATCGGGTTCACCGGCGACCCGGGCCGCGCCGAGGCGTCGCGTCATCAGGTCGAGGGCCTCGGCCGTCGGCAGCGGCTCCAGCTGGATGCGGTGGGCGCCGCCGGCGACCAGGCTGGTGAGCTGGTTGCGGCTGGTCACCACCGCCAGGCAGCCGGGTGCGCCGGGAAGCAGCGGTCGGACCTGGCCGGCGTCGCGGGCGTTGTCCAGCACGACCAGCACCCGCCGGTCGGCCAGCAGGCTGCGGTAGAGCGCCTCCTGAGCGTCCAGGCTGACCGGCATCCGGTCGGGCGGCACCGCGAACGCGTCCAGGAACAGGCGAACCGCCTCCGCCGGGTTCATCGGTGACCCGGCCGGGTCGAAACCACGCAGGTTGACGTACAGCTGCCCGTCCGGGAACCGGCCGCGCACGCGGTGCGCCCAGTGCACCGCGATGGCCGTCTTGCCCACCCCGGCCGTGCCGGTGACGGCGCAGATCACCAGCGCCGACGGCGGCCTGCCATGGGTGAGCAGAGCGTCCAGGTCGGCCAGTTGCGCCGTCCGGCCGGTGAACCCGTTGACGTCGGCCGGCAGCTGCCGCGGTGGCACGTCGGCGACGGCACGGCCGGTGGGCTGCCGGCGGCGGCCGCGTTCCTCGACCCGGTCGCGGGCCGTGGCCAGTGCGCGCTGCTCGGCCTGGCTCGCCCCGAGCAGCCGCACGAGAACGTCGAACCGGTCGGTCGGCGCCAGCACCGTGCCAGCGAAGTACTCGGAAATGATCGAGTACGACCAGCCGGTCCTGGCTGCCAGCTCGCGGTAGGTCAGCGGTGAGTCACCGCGCTGTCGCGCCTCGCTGCGTCGCAACTGCCGCAGCACCCCGGCCAGGTCCTGCACCGTCGCCACTGCGGTCGCGCGCCAGACCGCCTCCGGCGTCTGGTCGCCCGCTCGCCCCGCCACATGCCTCACCCGCGCCGATCAACGACATCGTCAAGCGTAGGTCCTCGCCGTCGTGCCCAGAAGGTGCCCGCCGGTGTTCGACCCTGTTCGGCGGTGTGCGGGATCCCGGACGCGCGGCCGCGCGCTCTGCGACGGTGCCGCAGCGGTGACTACCGATCGCCGGACGGCAGGGGAAGGAGCCGATCATGCTGCGTCGATCGACACGGGTGTCGGGCAGGATGGGCAGGATGGCCCTTGCGGTCCTCGCGGCCGCGGCGCTGGGTGTCGTCACGCTGCCGGCAGTTGCCGGCTCGGCGGCGGCAGCCGGGGAGACGGGGCCGGTGCTGCTCGGCTCGACACCGGTCAGCGCGGCAGCCGGATCGGGCGTGTCGACCGCGGCGGCGGACCCGACCCTGGCGCCCGAGCCGACGTCGCAGTCGCGCTCCCAACCGGCGCTGTCGCTGCGGGTCAAGGACCCGGCCGCCGCGTCGCTGGCGCGGCGGAACTCCACCTCGGACGGCCGGACCTCGACGGAGGTCGCGCCCGACGAGGGCGGCGGCTACTTCTGCACCGAGTCCATCGACACGTTCACCGGTTCCCTCGGTGAGGACGACTTCCTCGAGGAGACCGTCCGCGTCGACTACTTCGCCCACCTCGAGTGCAACTTCTACCTCGCCAGCATCGAGGGCATCGCCGGCGTGCTTGACCGCTCGGACTCCTTCAACGGGGAGAGCTTCGACGGCCGGGTGCTGGGCACCGGCACCTACGTCTACACCGAATGGGACTACCAGGCGGACAGCTTCGGCGCGATCAGCGTGCGCGCCCACGACTACAACGGCGGGCGGCGCATCGAGGCCGCGTTCGAGCTGTACCTGCTCGCACCGGAGGGCATCATCTGGGACGCGTGCAACCCGATCCCGGGCCTGCGCTACCTCGCCTGCGACGGGCTGGGCACCGACTACCTGCACGTCGTCCTTGGCACCGGGCCGTTCGGCACCGGCCTGACCAAGGCGTGCCGCGACCAGCGGTCGAGCCTGGACGCCGAGCAGGCGCGGCTGCTGGTTCCCGCGGGCAGCACACCGGCATCGACGCAGATCCTGCGCCGCGTCACCGCCGTCAAGACCGAGGTGACGTCGTTCAAGAAGGCCCTGTGCGCGATCACCAGCGCGGCCGCGGCCGACCCGTTCGCTGACCAGCGCGGGCTGCAACTGTGGAACGTCGCGGTCGCCTCGGCCAAGGCCAACCAGGCTGCCGGCGACGACCGGCCGCTGTACTGGGCACGGCTGAGCATGACCGCGGCGCTGCGCCAGTGGCGGCCGACGTTCGGCGTGAACTCGACCGCGCTGCAGACCAGGCTGGACAAGGCCGCCCGCGGGATGACCAGCGACAGCTTCAGCACGGGGTCGGCCAAGAAGGTCTTCGTCTCCGGCTTCGACCCGTTCGGGCTCAACAGCGTCATCTTCGACGGCAACCCGTCCGGCGCCGCGGTGCTGCAGCTCGACGGGACCACGGACGGCAGCGGTCGGGAGATCCAGGCCGTCGTCTTCCCGGTGCGGTACGCCGACTTCACCGCCGGCATGGTCGAGGACGTGTTCCGGCCGCACCTGCAGCCCGGCGGCCAGCAGGCCTCGCTCGTCACCACGGTGAGCCTGGGCGGGGGCCAGTTCGATCTGGAGGTCTACAACGGACGCCGGCGTTCGGGCGGAACCGACAACCTCAACCAGACCGGCGGCGGCACGTTCCAGAGCCCGGTGGTGCCGCCCGGGATGGGGCCAGGCAGCGAGTTCGTCGCCACCACGCTGCCCGTGCACAAGATGCAGGTGGGATCGCCGTATTCGGTAGTGATCGACACCGGGGTGTACGAGCAGTCACCGCCCGGTTCGCCGTCCACGTTCCGCCCCGACGGCCCCACCCCAGGGTCGATCGCGGTCGAGGGCAGCGGGAGCGGGTTCCTGTCCAACGAGATCGCCTACCGGGTCACCCGCTTGCGCGACGAGCTGGGCGTCCCCATCCCCGCCGGGCACGTGCACACCCCGACGCCGACGACGCCATCTGGCGCCAACGACGGGGCGTTCGACAACAGCCGGAACAACATCGTCGCCCAGTTCCGGACCATCCTGGGCAGGGCCAACCCGATCGACAACCCCCGGTTCTTCGTCCGCCAGCACTACCTGGACTTCCTCAACCGCGAGCCGGACACCGGCGGTCTCGATTTCTGGACCGGCCAGATCACCCAGTGCGGGTTCCGCGACGCGGCGTGCATCGAACGCAAGCAGGTCGACGTCTCGCTCGCGTTCTGGTACTCGACCGACTTCCTCGCCCAGCACCCCGGGCTGCGCAACCCGCCCGGCACGAGCCCCGACTTCAACAACGCGGAGTTCATCCGGCAGGCGTATCTGGTGTACTTGCGCCGGCCGGCCGACCAGCCCGGCTTCGAGTTCTGGCTCGGCCAGTTGAACAGCGACAACGACTACGGGCACATCGCCAAGGCGTTCCTGCTCTCCGGCGACTACCGCGCCAGGTTCGGACCCGCGTAGTAGGTGGCCCTGCTGCAGACGGCCGCCGCCCTATTAGCATCCGCCGGGCGCGGACCGGCGCGTTGGCGGCCGTGGCCCCCGACGGGTAGGCCGCCGACGCTGCCGGATGCCGAGTTGCTCAGGCTGGCAGTGGCGCAGGTGCCGCTCGGAGTGCGTCCCCGACTTGGTCGGCGCCGTCAGTAGCCGCCGCCACCGGTGCCGCCGCCGGCCATGAGCAGGACGGCCACGATGATGGCCGCGACCACGACCGCCGCAATAATGATCCACATAATGGCCCGTCGGGTCCTCGCTGGGACCATGTTCACCACCTCCGAACCCTGGAATACCCGCCCCGACCCGGAACCATGTCATGACCGGCGATCCCGCATCCGACCAGCGTCAGTGCCGAGGCCGTTGGGCGCCGTCGTCCCGACATCCACTTGACGTAGGTCGCTCCCCTGTTCCGCGCGGCGCCTGCCGGTGTCGTTGGCAGGCCGCCGCGGATTGTCGGCCGGAGCCTGGTCGACGGGCGGGGCAAGTTCATCGTGGTGGTCGTCGTGACGGCGCGGCACCGACCCTGGTGTTGAGCTCGTGCGCGGGCTGGCCAGCCGCGAGCCGGTCGGGGTTACCGTCTCGCCGTCGAGTACGGCCTGCGGGAACCGACACCTTGTCCCACTCGGCGGGCTCCTCGATGGAGCGCTGGCCAGGTCCGATCTGGCGCGTATGGCGCCACGCCAGTCCCGCCCGAACCGCAGAGGCGACCACCACGAAGGTGCCGGCGGTGAGCACCAGGACGACAGCGGCGCGCAGGGACCCGGCGGTGAATACCAGATCTCCACGCCTGCCCAGTACGAAGCCGCTATGCAGGGACCAGCACACGGCTGCGGTCCCCAGCGCGGCGCCGAGTGTGGTGACCGCGGACACGGCGGCCACAGCCACGGTCAACGTGATCAGCGCCCAGACGGGATGACTGGTCGCGCCCGCGGCGACCGCGAGGATCGTGACGGGAACGCCGGTGGCGAAACCGAGGGCAAATCCGAATCTGCCGGGCACCGGGGGGCGCGGCCACCGTGACGTAGGCACGGTCCCAGCTCACTCCACATCGACCGTTGTCAGTGGGTCGTTGCCGCGTTGTGAACACCGGAGGCGTCGATTTTGACGGCGTCTTGACCCACCGTCTGTGCGACGATGTGACATCGCCCCACATAGAATGGGGAAATTCCACATCGTCGCGGCTTCGGTCAGTCCTCGTCGTTGCGGAGCCCGGCGAGCACGCGCTCGAGGACATCGCCGAGCGTGGCGAGCTCGTCGTCGGACAGCGCGTCGAAGAAGTAGCGTCGGACGGCCTTCACGTGGTCCGGCGCGGCGGCGACGATGGCCGCCCGCCCAGCCTCGGTCAGCCGCACCATCGATCCCCTGGCGTCCTCGGTGCAGTCCTCGCGGACGAGCAGGCCACGCGCCTCCATCCGGCGGACCTGGTGGGAGATCCGGCTGCGTTCCCAGCCGACCATCAACCCGAGATCGCGCGACCGCAGCACGCCCTGCGGCGCCTCGGACAGCGGCACCAGCAGCCGGTAGTCCGCCCCGGACAGCCCGGCGTCGCGCACCAGCCGGCGCTCCAGCACGCCCTGCAGCTCTCGCTGCACCGCGAGATAGGCCTGCCAGACGCGCGCCTGCCGCTCGTCGAGCCACTGCGGTCCGTCCACGCGACGCATCGTACAACACGATGTTGACGCATCAGCAAAACGGGATATTGTGGACGTATCAGCAGAAGGAGTTGATCCTCATGCCGGCCATCACCGTCGACAACCCCCTCGTTCTCCCCCGCATCTCCCGACCCGACCAGACGGCGTCCATCCCGAGGCCGGTGTCGCGGGTCGTCACGGCGCACAGCCAGACCGAGGGAGCCGGGTTCACCATCCGCCGCCCCTTCCCTGGTGGCCTCTCGCTCGCCGCGGCCGATCCGTTCCTGCTGCTCGACCATCTCGGCCCGCAGGTCAACGGCCCCGGGGAGGCGGCAGGAGCGCCGTGGCACCCGCACCGGGGCTTCGAGACCGTCTCCTACATCCTCGACGGCGAGATCGCCCACCACGACACCAACGGTGGCGGCGGCGTGATCCGTGAGGGCGACACCCAGTGGATGACCGCGGGCGGCGGCATCCTGCACGACGAGCTGCCCACCGAACGCATGTACCGCGGTGGCGGCCCTGCCCACGCCGTCCAGCTGTGGGTCAACCTGCCCGCGTCGCTCAAGATGACGACGCCGCGCTACCAGTCCATCACCCGGGACGATCTGCGCCTGCTGACCTCCGACGACGGCGGCGCGCTCGTCCGGCTCATCGCCGGTGACATCGCGGGATTGCGCGGCCCGGGCTCCACCCACACCCCGATCACCTACGCCCACGCGACCCTCGCCCCCGGCGCGGAGATCGCCGTCCCATGGAACCCCGCTTTCAGCGCGTTCGCCTACGTACTGACCGGCCGCGGCACCGCCGGGCCGCAGGCCCGCCCGCTGGAGAGCGACCAGCTCGCTGTCTTCGGACCTGGCGACCACCTCGTCCTGCGGGCCGCCAAGGAGCACGCCGAGCCGCTCGACGTGCTCCTGCTTGGCGGGCTGCCGATCCGGGAGCCGATCGAGCACTACGGCCCGTTCGTGATGAACACCCGCCAGGAGATCATGCAGGCGCTGCAGGACTATCAGGCCGGCCGGCTCGGCATCATCCCCGCCGACCAGCTCGCACCCCGAAAGTTCGCGTGACGGGGAGCCTGACATGAGCCTGACGAACCCGGTGCAGGTCGAGTCACCGCAGATCGCGGCCTCGGCCCGGATCCTCGGCGACATCACACTGGGGGCCGGCGTCCTGCTGGCCCAGGGTCTGGTCGTGCGGGCGCACGACGAGGGCGCGGTCGAGATCGGGCACCACAGCGCGGTCCTGGAGAACGGCACGGTCATCGGCTGGGCCGCACGACCGGTGCGGATCGGGCAGCGCTCGGTCTTCGGACACCGCTGCCAGGTCGTCGGCGCCACGGTCGGCGACCTCTGCGAGATCGGCAACGGCACCATCGTGATGCCCGGCGCCCGGATCGGCGACCGAGTGATCGCGGGCGAGGGCACGCTCGTGCCGGTGGGTACGGTCATCGCCCCGGACACGGTGATCGTCGGCCGCCCGGCCACCGTGCTGCGTACCGCGACCGACGCCGACCGCGCCCGCATCGCCGCGTTGCGCGACCACCACCTCGAACTGATCGACCATCCGATGAACCACATCCGCGGCCGGATCGACGCAGGAGCCAGCATGGGCACCCTCTACAGCTACCGCGACAAGTACCCCCAGATCGCCGACAGCGCCGTGCTGTTCGACTCCGCCGAGGTCACCGGCGACGTGACGATCGGCGCAGACACCCTCATCGGCGCCGGAGTGAAGATCATCGGCGACTCACACGGCCCGGTCCGGATCGGCGCCCGCGTGCAGATCCTGGAGAACACCGTCCTGCACCTGCTGCCCGACAACGCCCTCATCGTCGAGGACGATGTCACCATCGGCCCCGGCTCCATGATCCACGGCTGCCACCTCGGAGCCGGCACCGTGGTCGAACCCGGCGCGATCGTCTGCGACAACGCCTTCGTCGGCGCCGGGAGCGTCGTGCGCGCCGGCAGCTGCGTCGTACAACGCCAGCAGGTACCGCCCCGCAGCGTCGTCACCGGGTTCCCCGCACACGTGGTCGCCACCCTCGACACACCCCCGCACCGCCCCGCCTGGGCCCTGCGCCGCAACGACCTGCACACCATCGCCGTCATCGACTGACACGATCCTGATCTCACCCTCCGCGGGCCGCGGTCTCGACGACGTTCGTGACGGCGTCGGGGTGCGAGATCAGCGACAGGTGCGACGAATCGACCTGCACAACGTGCGCGTTGGCGTTGTTGGCCATGGCGAGCTGCGCGGCCAGCGGGACGACCCTGTCCTGGGTACCCACGACAGCCCAGGAGGGAATCGTCGCCCACGCCGGCGCGCCGGACGGTTCGGCCACCGCGATCAGCGAGGTCGGGGGACTGCGACACGGCCAGCACGGCCGCCTGCCAGCGCGGCAGGTCAGCAGCAAAGCCGGCGATGAACACGTCCCGCAGCACGTAGGTGTCGACCACACCGGACGGCGCGCCCGGGTACGGCACGAGCTTGAACACCGACGTCGGGTCGATCGCCGACGGGGCGAGCAGGGAGTCC
>Ga0210378_10001673_pt1 | contig 11534 bp, 10 predicted proteins | sample PLM1_60_b1redo_FD_155465 | JGI IMG/M metagenome (GOLD analysis project Ga0210378, IMG submission 155465) | Groundwater sediment microbial communities from an aquifer in East River, Colorado, USA - PLM1_60_b1 redo | ecosystem: Environmental > Terrestrial > Soil > Riparian zone | place: USA: East... | reverse complement strand
GGGTTCCTGGGCCAGGCTAATCCGCCCAGGGTAAGTCGGGACCTAAGGCGAGGCCGACAGGCGTAGTCGATGGACAACGGGTTGATATTCCCGTACCCGCAACGGAGCGCCCATACCGAACCTAGCGATGCTAAGCGCCTGAAGCGCGGCGGACCTTCGGGTCTGCTGCGTGGATCGCGCGACCCAGACTGGTAGTAGGTAAGCGATGGGGTGACGCAGGAAGGTAGTCCAGCCGGTGAGTGGTAGTACCGGTGTAAGGGTGTAGGGCGTGGTCGTAGGCAAATCCGCGACCACATATGCCTGAGACCTGACGCGTAGCCGAATGAGGCGAAATGGATGATCCTATGCTGCCGAGAAAAGCCTCTAGCGAGCTCCTCGCGGCCCGTACCCCAAACCGACTCAGGTGGTCAGGTAGAGAATACCAAGGCGATCGAGCGAACCGTGGTTAAGGAACTCGGCAAAATGCCCCCGTAACTTCGGGAGAAGGGGGGCCAGAGGGCGTGAAGGGGCTTGCCCCCGGATGCGCCTGCTGGCCGCAGAGACCAGGGAGAAGCGACTGTTTACTAAAAACACAGGTCCGTGCGAAGTCGCAAGACGAAGTATACGGACTGACGCCTGCCCGGTGCTGGAACGTTAAGGGGACGGGTTAGCTCTTCGGGGCGAAGCTCAGAACTCAAGCGCCAGTAAACGGCGGTGGTAACTATAACCATCCTAAGGTAGCGAAATTCCTTGTCGGGTAAGTTCCGACCTGCACGAATGGCGTAACGACTTCTCCACTGTCTCAACCACGGACTCGGCGAAATTGCACTACGAGTAAAGATGCTCGTTACGCGCGGCAGGACGGAAAGACCCCGGGACCTTCACTACAGCTTGATATTGGTGCTCGGTTCGGCTTGTGTAGGATAGGTGGGAGACTGTGAAGCGGGCACGCCAGTGCCCGTGGAGTCAACGTTGAAATACCACTCTGGTCGATCTGGGCTTCTAACCTCGGTCCGTGATCCGGATCAGGGACAGTGTCAGGTGGGTAGTTTAACTGGGGCGGTTGCCTCCCAAAAGGTAACGGAGGCGCCCAAAGGTTCCCTCAGCCTGGTTGGCAATCAGGTGTCGAGTGCAAGTGCACAAGGGAGCTTGACTGTGAGAGACACATCTCGAGCAGGAGCGAAAGCTGGGACTAGTGACCCGGTGTCGGCATGTGGAAGCGGCATCGATCAACGGATAAAAGGTACCCCGGGGATAACAGGCTGATCTTCCCCAAGAGTCCATATCGACGGGATGGTTTGGCACCTCGATGTCGGCTCGTCGCATCCTGGGGCTGGAGTAGGTCCCAAGGGTTGGGCTGTTCGCCCATTAAAGCGGTACGCGAGCTGGGTTTAGAACGTCGTGAGACAGTTCGGTCCCTATCCGCCGCGCGCGCAGGAGACTTGAGAAGGGCTGTCCCTAGTACGAGAGGACCGGGACGGACGAACCTCTGGTGTGCCAGTTGTTCCGCCAGGAGCACTGCTGGTTGGCTACGTTCGGCAGGGATAACCGCTGAAAGCATCTAAGCGGGAAGCCCGCTTCAAGATGAGGTCTCCCATCCTTCGTGGAGTAAGGCCCCCGGTAGACCACCGGGTTGATAGGCCGGAAGTGGAAGCGGGGTAACCCGTGGAGCTGACCGGTACTAATAGGCCGAGGACTTGACCACAAATGCTACGCGTCCACTGTGCGGTTCCCGAGGTGCGGTCGTCGTACGGCCACATCTCCATAGTGTTTCGGCGACCATGGCGAAGGGGAAACGCCCGGTCCCATCCCGAACCCGGAAGCTAAGCCCTTCTGCGCCGATGGTACTGCGCGGGTGACTGCGTGGGAGAGTAGGACGTCGCCGGACATTCTTCCTCGATGGGGGGCCAATGACTGGCCCCCCATCGACGTGTTTGTGCGCTGTCGGAGAGGGATGACCGTGGTGGACGAGGAACGGCGCCCGGACGACGCCGGAAAACGGCGCGGAACGGGCCGGTCAGCTGGCCGGTCGTCCTCCCGTGCTGGCGCCTCCGGGCGGCGGGCTGCGCCCGGCGCCGGGCGGGACGGCGGGACGGACAGGCGCCGGGGACCCCGGGCGGCGGATGGCGGCAGCGGCGCCGACCGGGACCGGGGAACCGAGGGACGACCGGGATCCGAGGCCCGCCGCTCGACGCGTCGTGGCGCGGGAGGGCCGGGCGGTGAGTGGCGAGCGGCCCCGGACCGGCGCGGTTCGCCGGGGAGTGGGCGGGCCGGGTTGGCGGCGGGCGGGGCGGCTGACCGGCGGAGCGCTGGTGCCGACGAACGTGAGAGCCGAGGGCCTGCCGGCCGTGGCGCGGCCGGTAATGAGCGCCGGCGCACCCCGGGCGCTGGAGGCGACCGGGATTGGTCGGCGACGCGCGCGCCGGCCGGCCGGCGGTCCGCCGAAGGCGATGGCCCGCGCGGGGAGCCGAGAGGATCGGCGAGCCGCGCCGCGGCCGGCCGACGAGGCGTCCACGGAGACAGCCAGCGTTCGGATCAGCGACGCGGCCAGGCCAGGGACGACCGTGGCCGGCGACCCGGCGAGGCCGCCGGGTACCAGCGAGTTGGCGGCCCCCGAACCCGTGACCAGCGCTCCGGGCGGGGGGACGCCGTGGAGCGGCCGGGTCGGTTCGACCGTGACCGCGGCCCTCGGAGGGACGGTGCGAGGGACGGCGCACAGCGGCCGGGTCGGTTCGACCGCGACGCCGGTCCACCACGGGGTGGTGGGGAGCCGCGTCGGTTCGACCGCGACGCCGCCGCGCAAAGGGATGCCGCCGGGCGGCCGGGTCGGCTCGACCGTGACCGTGGCCCTCGGAGGGACGGTGCCGAGCGGCCGGGTCGGTTCGACCGCGACCATGGCCCGCGGAGAGACGCCGGCGTACGCGGCGCCAGGCTGGCGGGAGGTTCACGTCCGGAGCCGGGCCAGCACGCGGTGGCCGGCTCCCGCCGACCGGGCCCGGCGGTCGAACCGCCTGCCGACGTCGACCCGCGGGACCTCGCCCCGGAGGTGCGCTCGCAGCTGCGGACCCTGAGCAAGCTCGCCGCCGATCGGGTCGCGCGGCACCTGGTCGCCGCCGGACGGCTCGTCGACGAGGACCCGCAGGCAGCCCTCGGTCAGGCGCGGGCTGCCCGCGCGCTGGGCGCCCGGGTCGCGGTGGTCCGGGAGGCGGTCGGCGAGACGGCGTACGCGGCGGGGGAGTGGGCAGAGGCGATCGCCGAGCTGCGCACCGCCCGCCGCATGACCGGCGACGACTCGACGCTGCCGCTGCTCGCCGACGCCGAGCGGGCGCTCGGTCGTCCCGACCGCGCGCTCCGGTTGGCGCAGTCCCCGGAGGCGCAGGCGTTGCCACCGGCGATCCGAGCCGAGATGCGGATCGTGGAGGCCGGGGCCCGCCGCGATCTGGGCCAGCTCGACGCGGCCCTGGTGACGCTGCAGGGAGCCGGTCTCGACCGGCGCCGGGTCGAGCCGTGGTCGCCACGGCTCTGGTACGCGTACGCGGACATGCTGCTCGCGGTGGGGCGCGACGACGAGGCGCGGGACTGGTTCCTCGCCGCGGCGGCGGCCGACGAGGACGGGGTCACCGACGCCGACGAGCGCGTCCTCGAACTCGACGGCGTCCAGGTCCTCGCCGACGAGGAGATCCCGGACGACGAGAGCGCCGAAGAGGAGATGGTCGACGGGGAGATCGCGGACGGGCACGGCGCCGACCGGGAGACGGTCGACCGTGGGATCCCGGTCGACGAGGACGTCGACGGGGAGATGGTCGACGAGGACGTCGACGGGGAGATGGTCGACGAGGACGTCGACGAGAGGGGCGAGCGGGTGGGCGAGGTCGAGGGCCCGGAGGGCGGCGGTGCCCGCTGGGAGAGCGGGTCGGGAGATCAGCCGGAGGAGCCCACCGGGCCCGGCCAGTCCGGCTCGTCCGCATAGGCGCGCAGCAGCAGTCCCGTCCGCGGCTTCGGCGTGAACAGCGTCGACTTCCGCGGCATCCGCTCGCCCGCCTCCGCCACCGCGGCCACCGCCTCCACGGGCGTCGGGTTGAGCAGCAGCGCCGTCCCGCCGGACCGCCGCGCCACCGCCACTGCCGCCGGCACGTCGTGCTCGAAGCCCACCACGTCCTCGTGGTCCCGCAGTCCCCACAGCCGGTCGATCAGCAGCCGGTGCGCCACCGTCACGTCCAGCCCGCGCCAGGCCTCGGACCGGTCGGCCGGCACCGCGCCGGCCATCAGCGCCGGATCCGGGTCGGTCAGCAGGAGCCACCGCGATCCGTCCGTGAGCAGGAAGGCCGGCCCCTTGCCGGCCTCGGCGAGCGCCGCCAGTGCCGTGTCCCCGGGCACGTCCCGCACCGTGAAGCCCTCAGCGGCTGAGGTGACGGCGGAGTCCAGCGGCAACCCCGGCACCACCCGGTGGATCGCGTGCACCTGCGGCCCGTACGCGCTCGCGTCGACCAGCAGCGCGAGCCCGCGGTCCCACGGCCCGGCGCCGCCGCCCGCGGCGTGCCGGTCCGCCTGGTGCCGCAGGTACGTCGCGTGCCGGTGGTGCCCGTCCGCGATCACCGCCCGCCGCGGCAGCAGGTCCTCCGCCACGGCCCGCACCGCGCCGGGGTCGGTGAGCGCCCAGACCCGGTGCGTCACGCCGTCCACGGACGCCTCGGCGAGCGGTGGCTGGTCCCCGTACGAGGCCACGACCTGGGATGCCGCGCCGCCGCCGGAGTAGACCAGGTAGATCGGCTCGAGGTTCGCCTCGGTCGCCTCGGTGAGCGCGAGGCGGTCGGCGACCGGGCCCGCCATCGTGTTCTCGTGCGGCAGCACCACCCCGGCTTCGGGTGGGGTCAGGCCCACCGCACCGACCAGTCCGCGCGTCCGCGCCGCCCCCTCGGCCATCTCGTAGACGTACAGCGAGGGTGCGTCGTCCGGCCGCAGTACCCCCCGCTCCCGCCACCGCCGCAGCCGCTCGGCGGCCACCCGGTACGCGCCGCCGGGCCTCCCGGCGTCGTCCCGTGGGAGGATGAGCTGGACAACGTTGTGCGGATCGCCCGCCTCGAGCTCGCGCCGCTCGTCCTCGTCGACCACGTCGTAGGGCGGGGAGAGCAGCCGGGCGAGGCGGGAGCTGTCCGCAACGGCGTAGCGCAACGCGCGGAACGGCGACAGCTGGAGCCCCTCGGGGGCCCGGAAGGAGGCGGGCGGCACCGAGGCAGACGACGTCATGGCTCGCATCGTAGGAGCCGGGACCGTGCCGCCCTCGCGCGGCCGCCCGCCCCAGGGAAGCAGGAGGAGGACCGCTCGTGCGGAGCAACCGGGACGACTGGGACGACGAGGTACCACCCCCGCCACCGTTCGCCGACGCGCCCCCGCCGCCGCCCGACGTGCTTCCGCACGGCGAGGTCTATGACTGGTACGTCCGCGGCCTCGACCTGCTCGAGGGCGGCAACCCCGCAGCGGCGGTCACGCTGCTGACCCACGCCGCCAACTCGGAGCCCGAGTCCCGCAGCGTCCGGGAGGCCCTGGCGCGCGCCCAGTTCGACTCCGGGATGTACGACGAGGCGGTGCAGAGCTTCGGCTGGATCATCTCCATCAACCCGGCCGACGACTACGCGCAGTTCGGCCTCGGCCTGGCCGCGGCGAAGATCGGCGACCTGCCCTCGGCGGTCGAGCACCTCGCGCTCGCCGCCGCCATGCGGCCGGACATCACCCACTACGCCACGGCGTTGCGCGGCGCGCGGGCGGCGCTGGCCGCCACCCGGTGACGCCGCTGGTCGGGACCGTCGTCCCGCCGGCTGAGCGGTACGACGTCGCCCTGCTGGACCTGGACGGCGTCGTGTACCTCGGCCCGACCGGCATTTCCGGCGCCGCCGAGGCGCTGGCCGCGGCCCGGGCGGCCGGGATGCGGCTCGCCTTCGTGACCAACAACGCGTCCCGTACGCCCGAGGCGGTGGCCGAGCTCCTGCGGGGGGCCGGGGTGGAAGCCGCTCCGGCCGAGGTCGTCACCTCCGCCCAGGCGGCGTGCCACGTGCTCGCCGAGCGGCTGCCGGCCGGCGCGAAGGTGCTGGTCGTCGGCGGCGAGGGCCTGCGGCGGGAGGCGGAGCTGCGCGGCTTCACGGTGGTGGCCGGCGCCGACGACGAGCCGGCCGCGGTGGTGCAGGGCTACGGGCCGGACGTGGGCTGGCGCGACCTCGCCGAGGCCACCGTGGCGGTGCGGCGCGGGGCCTGGTGGGTCGCGTGCAACCTCGACCTGACGGTGCCGTCCGCGCGGGGGCCGCTGCCCGGCAACGGGACCCTGGTCGGGACGGTCCGGATCGCCACCGGGGTGGAGCCGCTGTCCACCGGCAAGCCGGACCCGGCCATGCATCGCGAATCGGTCGAGCGCAGCGGTGCCCGGAATCCCGTGGTGGTCGGGGACCGGCTCGACACGGACATCGAGGGGGCGAGCCGGGTCGGCTGCGACAGCCTGCTCGTGCTGACCGGGGTGACGACACCGGCGGGGCTGCTGGCCGCCGTTCCCGAGCAGCGGCCGACGTACCTGTCCGCCGGGCTGGACGGCCTGCTGGTGCCGCACCCCGCGCCCCAGCCGGACGGCTCCGGGGGGTGGCGGTGCGGCGGCTGGACCGCCGGGACCGTCGGCGGCGGGCTCGTCCTCGGCGGCGCCGGAGACGATCTCGACGCGCTCCGCGCGCTCTGTGCCGCAGCCTGGACGAGCGGCGGTACGGCCGTGCGACCGGACGGGGACGCCGCGGCCGCCGCGATCGAGCGGCTGGGGCTGGTCCCCGGCCGTACGCCGGCCGCCGCCGGCTGAAACCGCGCGGTACGCCTTAGAGCAGGGCGCGGAGCTTGAGCAGGTCGAAGACGTTGGCGTCGACCTTGAGCCGGCCGCTGGCCCAGGCCTTGGCGAAGTTGAGCCGGCCGTCCACGAGGGCGATCAGGTCGTCGCTGCTCATCGCGAGCTTGATCTGCCCGTCCGGCGCGTCGACCCGGCGGATGTCCTGGATCTCGCCGTCGCGCAGGCGACCGGCAAAGGTGACGCCGAGGTCGCGCAGCTGGCAGCTGACCGACCGGTCCAGCACCTTGCCCCGGGTCTCGGCCCCCTCCGGCGACCGCAGCCGGTCCGCCAGTTTGTGCATGGCGACCTCGCACTCCTCGACCGTGGCCATCCCGCCCCCTGCCTGCCGCCGTAGGCCGCGCGGGGAACGTACCCCACGGTGCGGATGCCGTAGCGTGGTCCCGTCGAGACGACGGCATCGTACGGACGAGGAGTCGGGATGGTCCGCGAGGCGCTCACCGGATACTGGTCGCTGGTCGGCGGGCTGACCGAGGTCACCGGGAAGCGGGCCCGCAAGGCGGCGAAGGCGCTGATCGAGCAGGGTGACGCCAGCCGCGGCCAGGTCACCGCGCTCGCCCAGGAGATCGCCGAGACGTCCCGGGCCAACCGGGAGGCGCTGGTCAAGCTGGTGCGGTACGAGGCGGAGCGGGCGGCCGGGCGACTCGGCTTCGCCAGCTCGGACGACGTGTCGACGCTGCAGGGCCGCGTACGCGAGCTGGAGCGGTCGATCGCCGAGCTGCGGGCGACGACGGACACGCCGGCGCCGGCGCCGGTCCCCGCCGCGGCGCCCGCTCCGGTCGCGCCCGGTTCGGCGGCGAAGGCGCCGACCCGGACGGCGAAGGCGGCCGCGGCGGATAAGGCCGCCCCGGCCAGGACGCCCGCCAAGACGACCAAGACCACGAAGACCACCAGGACCACCGGGACGGCGGCGGCCAAGGCGACGCCACGCAAGCGCACCGCGGACGCGGCCGGCGCCGTCGGGCCCGGGAGTCCGTCGTGACCGCTGCCTGGGAGCGGGTCGCGCAGGCGGGCCCGGCGCCCGCCCCTGGAGAACCCTTCCCGTCGAGCACCGGCTCCCCGCCCGGGAAGCCGTCCGCTGCGAGCAGCGCCGCGGCGCCCGGGCGGGACGGCGCGCTCGGCGAGGCCGCCGGGCCGGTCCCGGCCGGCTCGGTCGGCCCGGGCACCGCGTCGGCGGACGGTGCGCCCGGCGGGGCCGGCGAGGTGGCGCCGCACCGGGGTGACGATGCGGCGGGCGTGGTGGTGCCGGCGGAGGCCGGCGAGGTGGCGCCGCACCGGGGTGACGATGCGGCGGGCGTGGTGGTGCCGGCGGAGGCCGGCGCGCTCGCCGGTTCGGTCGCGGCGCTCGACCAGCTCGCCGAGCTGCCGGTCGCCGAGCACGTCGCCCGCTACGACGCCCTGCACGGCGAGCTGTCCGACGCGCTCGCCGCCATCGACGGAATCTAAAGCGTGGTCCGGCGCAGCCGGCTGGACGCCGAGCTCGTCCGACGCGGTCTCGCGCGCTCCCGGGAGCAGGCCGCCGAGCTCGTGCACGCCGGCCGGGTCAAGGTCGCCGGCAGCACCGCGACCAAGCCGGCCACCGCCGTCGACCCGGCCACCCCGGTGCTGGTCGAGGAGTCCGGTGGCGAGCCGGACTACGCCTCCCGCGGCGGCCGCAAGCTCGCCGGCGCCCTGGACGCGCTCCCGGACCTGCGGGTCGACGGGCGGCGGGCGCTGGATGCCGGTGCCTCCACCGGCGGCTTCACGGACGTGCTGCTCCGCCGCGGCGCCCGCGAGGTGGTCGCAGTCGACGTCGGCTACGGCCAGCTCGCCTGGCGGCTCCGGACGGACCCCCGCGTCACCGTCCACGACCGCACGAACGTGCGCGAGCTGACCCCCGAGACGATCGGCGGCCCGGCCGAGCTGACCGTCGCCGACCTCTCGTTCATCCCGCTCACCCTGGTGCTGCCCGCGCTCGCCGCCTGCACCGCTCGAGACGGTGACCTGCTGCCGATGGTCAAGCCGCAGTTCGAGGTCGGCCGGGAGCGGGTCGGTGCCGGCGGCGTGGTCCGCGACCCGCAACTGCGCGCCGCCGCTGTCCGGACCGTCGCCGACGCCGCGTACGAGCTCGGGCTCGGCACCGCCGGGATCGTCCGCAGCCCGCTGCCGGGCCCGGCCGGGAACGTCGAGTTCTTCCTCTGGCTGCGCCGCGCGGCACCGCCGGTGGACCCGGACGCGGTCAGCGAGGCGGTGCGCGAGTGAGCGCGAGGGCTCGCAGCGCGAGCGTGGGAGCGACGGCGGCCGGCTGGCTGGCGCCTGCGCCTGGCGGCCTGTCGTCGGAGTGGGCACCGTGAGCGCGAGGGCTCGCAGCGCGAGCGTGGGAGCGACGGCGGCCGGCTGGCTGGCGCCTGCGCCTGGCGGCCTGTCGTCGGAGTGGGCACCGTGAGCGCGAGGGCTCGCAGCGCGAGCGTGGGAGCGACGGCGGCCGGCTGGCTGGCGCCTGCGCCTGGCGGCCTGTCGTCGGAGTGGGCACAGTGATCCGGTCCGCCCTGCTCGTCACGCACACCGGCCGACCGGACATGGTGCACCGGGCCCGCCAGGTGGAGGCGCGGCTGGTCGAGGCCGGCTTCGAGGTGCGGATGCTCGCCGACGAGGCCGAACACCTCGGCGTCACCGACGTCCGGACGGTGCCGCCGGACGAGACGGCGGCCCTCGGGGTCGAGATCGTCCTCGTCCTCGGCGGCGACGGCACCTTCCTGCGGGCGGCCGAGTTCGCCCGGCCCTGCGGCGCCCCGCTGGTCGGGGTGAACCTCGGCCGGGTCGGCTTCCTCGTCGAGACCGAGCCCGAGGCACTGCCCGACACCGTCCGGCACATCGTGACACGCTCGTACACCGTCGAGGAGCGGTTGACCCTCGACGTCGACGTCATCCTGGACGGGAGGGTCGTCGCCTCCGACTGGGCCCTGAACGAGGCGTCGGTGGAGAAGACCAAGCGGGAGCGGATGCTCGAGGTGCGGCTCGACATCGACGGCCGGCCGCTGACCAGCTTCGGCTGCGACGGCGTCGTCTGCGCCAGCCCGACGGGCTCGACCGCGTACGCCTTCTCCTCCGGCGGGCCGGTCGTGTGGCCGGAGGTGGAGGCGCTGCTCGTGGTGCCGACCTCGGCGCACGCCCTGTTCGCCCGGCCGCTGGTGATCGCGCCGGAGTCGACGGTCGCGATCACGGTCGACGAGGGACCGCACGACGGCGTGCTCGGCTGCGACGGCCGCCGGACCTGGCCGGTGCCGCCGGGCGCGCGGGTCGAGGTCCGCCGCGGCACGCAACCGGTCCGGATCGCGCGGATGCACCCGCGTCCGTTCACCGAGCGGCTGGTGGCGAAGTTCGGCCTGCCGGTGGACGGCTTCCGCACGTCACGCCCGTGACTGGTTAGGCTTTCGCCCGTGCTGTCGGAGATCCGCATCCGGGGCCTCGGTGTCATCGACGACGCGACCCTGGAGCTCGGCCCGGGCCTGACGGTGGTGACCGGGGAGACCGGCGCCGGCAAGACGATGGTGGTCACCGGGCTGCACCTGCTCTTCGGCGGCCGGGCGGACCCGGCGCGGGTGCGGTCCGGCTCGGGGCGGGCGGTGGTGGACGGCCGGCTGCGGCTGCCGGCCGGCTCGCCGGTGCTGGCGCGGGCCCGCGAGGCCGGGGCGGAGATCGACGAGGACGGCGAGTTGCTGGTGTCCCGTGCGGTGGCGGTCGAGGGCCGGTCGCGGGCATTCCTCGGCGGCAGCGCCGTGCCGGCCGGGCTGCTCGGCGAGCTGGCCGAGGGCGTGCTGGCCGTGCACGGGCAGTCCGACCAGCTGCGGCTGCTGCGGCCGGCCGAGCAGCGGGCGGCGCTGGACCGGTACGCCGGGACGCCGGTCGCCGAGCTGCTCGACCCGCACCGCACGGCGTACGCGCGCTGGCAGGAGCTGGCCGCCGCCCTCGCCGACCGGACCGCACGCGTACGGGAGCTGGCCCGGGAGGCGGACATGCTCCGGCACGGGCTCGCCGAGATCGCGGCGGTCACCCCGGAGAGCGGCGAGGACGAGCGGTTGGCCGTGGAGGCGGAGAAGATGGCGCACGCGGACGCGCTGCGGCTGGCCGCGCAGAGCGCGCACGACGCGCTGGCCGGCGACCCCGCCGACCCGGCCGCAGCGGAGGCCGACGTCACCGCGCTGCTCGGCGCCGCCAGGCGGGCGCTGGCGCACGAGTCCGCGGCCGACCCGGAGCTGGCCGCGCTGGAGAAGCGGCTCGACGAGATGGCCTACCTGGTGGCGGACGTGGCCGCCGAGCTCGCCTCGTACGCCGAGCGCACCGACGCGGACCCGGCCCGGCTGGCCGAGCTGGAGGACCGGCGGGCGGCGCTCAAGGCGCTGACCCGCAAGTACGCCGACTCCGTCGACGGAGTGATCGCCTGGGCGGCCGACGCCGAGCAGCGGCTGTCCACCCTGGACGTGTCCGAGGAGGCGCTGGCCACCCTCGCCGCCGAGCGGGACGCCGCGGCCGCCGAGGTGGCCGGGCTGGCCGGTGAGCTCTCCGCTGCGCGAAGCGGGGCCGCGGTGCGCTTCTCGGCCGCGGTGACGGCGGAGCTGGCCGGGCTGGCGATGCAGCAGGCGGCCGTGCGCGTCGAGGTGGGCCGGCGGCCGGCGGCCGGTGACGGACCGGCGGTGGAGCT
>Ga0210378_10001672_pt1 | contig 11535 bp, 5 predicted proteins | sample PLM1_60_b1redo_FD_155465 | JGI IMG/M metagenome (GOLD analysis project Ga0210378, IMG submission 155465) | Groundwater sediment microbial communities from an aquifer in East River, Colorado, USA - PLM1_60_b1 redo | ecosystem: Environmental > Terrestrial > Soil > Riparian zone | place: USA: East... | reverse complement strand
CGACCGACCGGCTGAAGGTCCCGATCGGCATCGCCGAGGACGGGCACCGGGTCAAGCTGGACATCAAGGAGGCGGCGCAGGGCGGGATGGGGCCGCACGGGCTGCTCATCGGCGCCACCGGATCGGGCAAGAGCGAACTGCTGCGCACCCTGGTCCTCGCGCTCGCGATCACCCACTCCTCGGAGGTCCTCAACTTCGTCCTCACCGACTTCAAGGGCGGCGCCACGTTCCTCGGGCTGGACGCGCTCCCGCATACCTCCGCGGTGATCACCAACCTCGCCGACGAGGAGTCCCTGGTCGCCCGGATGCAGGAGGCTCTGCACGGCGAGGTGGTGCGCCGGCAGGAGTTGCTGCGCCGGGCCGGCAGGTTCTCCTCGCTGCTGGAGTACGAGGCCGCCCGCCGCAACGGCGCGCCGCTGGACCCGCTGCCGACGCTGTTCGTCGTCGTCGACGAGTTCAGCGAGCTGCTCGCCGCGCACCCGGACTTCGGCGAGCTGTTCGTGATGATCGGCCGGCTCGGCCGCTCCCTGGGTGTCCACTTGCTACTCGCCTCGCAGCGGCTGGACGACGGCCGGATGCACAAGCTGGAAAGCCACCTGTCGTACCGGATCTCGCTGCGCACGTTCTCCGCGATGGAGAGCCGGTCGGTGATCGGGGTCCCGGACGCCTACCAGCTTCCGCCCGCGCCGGGCAACGGCTACGTCCGCACCGACGTGTCCACATTGATCCGGTTCAAGGCGGCGTACGTGTCCGGCCGGTACGAGCGGCGCACGCGCGAGCAACGGCAGGAGGAGGTACGCCGGCAGGTGGTCGTCTTCGGTGCCAGCCGGACCGCCGAGCTCGGGCCGCCGCCGGGGCTCCCGGAGGAGGACCGGAAGGAGGAGGCGGACGAGGTCGCGCCGGCCGGCGCTGGCCAGCCCGCCGGCGAGACCCTGCTGACGGTCGCGGTAGAGCGGCTGCGCGGGCAGGGGCCGCCGGCCCACCAGGTCTGGCTCCAGCCGCTGAACAGTCCGTCCACGCTGGACCAGGTGCTGCCGCCGCTGGAGCCGCACCCGGTCCTCGGCCTGACCCCGGCGACCTGGCCCGGCCGCGGCCGGCTGGTCGTGCCGATCGGAATGATCGACAAGCCGTTCGAGCAGATCCGCGACCTCTACATGCTCGACATGAGCGCGGTCGGCGGGCACGTCGGCATCGCCGGCGGCCCCCAGGCCGGCAAGAGCACCCTGCTGCGCACGATCATCGCCGCCCTGGCGCTCACCCACACCCCGGAGGAAGTGCAGTTCTACTGCCTCGACCTCGGCGGCGGCACGCTGGCCTCGCTGGCCGGGCTGCCGCACGTCGGCGGCATCGCCGGCCGGCTGGACCCGGAACGGATCAGCCGGACCGTCGCCGAGGTCCAGGACCTCGTCACCCGGCGCGAGCGGACGTTCGCCGAGCTGGGCATCGACGGGATGGCCAGCTACCGGCCGCTGCGAGCCCGCGGGCAGGTGGACGACTCGTTCGGCGACGTTTTCCTCGTCGTCGACGGATGGGCGTCGGTCCGCGCCGACTTCGCCGACCAGGACGTTGCGATCCGGCAGATCGCCGGCCGCGGGCTCGCCTACGGGGTGCACCTGCTGCTCACCACCGGGCGCTGGTCGGACATCCACAGCGCGCTGCGCGACCAGCTCGGCAACCGGATCGAGCTGCGGCTGGGCGACCCGATCGACTCGATGATCGATATCCGGGCGGCCGCGAAGGTGCCGCGCAGCCCCGGCCGCGGGCTGACGATGGACAAGCTGCACTACCTCGCGACCGTGCCGCGCATCGACGGGCGGCCCTGGACGCACGACCTGACCGACGCGACGCGGGGCCTCGCCGACGCCGTTGCCGACAACTGGACCGGCCGGCCGGCGCCGCCGGTCCGGATGCTGCCGGCGGTCCTGCCGGCCGCGGAGCTGCCTCCCGCGGAAGGCCGCCTGCGGATGCCGCTCGGGCTGGCCGAACGCGACCTCCAGCCGGTCTGGCACGACTTCACCAGCCATCCGCACCTGACCGTGCTCGGCGACAGCGGCAGCGGCAAGTCCGCGGTACTGCGGCTGGTCGCGCACGCGATCGTGGCCAACCACACCCCCGACCAGGCCCGCGTGCTCGTCATCGACACCCGGCGGATCCTGCTGGAGGCCGTACCCGAGGCGTACCGGGTGGGCTCGGCGTACTCCGCCAAGGCGGCCGGGGAGCTGGTCGAGAAGCTCTCCGAGCAGCTGCGCGCCCGCCTGCCCGGACCGGAGGTCACACCACAGCAACTGGCCCGCCGGGACTGGTGGAGCGGGCCGGACCTCTACATCGTCGTCGACGACTACGACCTGCTGGTCGTCCCGATGCAGGGCGGGCCGCTGGACAGCCTGGTCGACCTGCTGCCCCAGGCCTCCGACGTCGGCCTGCACGTGGTGCTGGCCCGCGCCGCGGCCGGGTCGTCGCGGATCTCGATGGACTCGGTGGTCCGGCGGATGCAGGAGTCGAACACCCCGGACCTGGCGCTGTCCTGCCCGCCGAGCGAGATGCCGCTGCTCAACGGGATGCGCCCCCGGCAGTTCCCGCCCGGGCGCGGTCTGCTGGTCACCCGCCGGCTCGCCACCCAGCTCCAGGTCGGCTGGATCGACCCCGACACACCGCCGCCGGCGGGACCGACCGAGCGGGAGCAGCCGTGACGCCACTCCCACGGATTAGGCGCGTGCCGGGGGCGGTGATACTGGCGTGTCTGATGGCGGGACCGGTCCCGCTCGCCCTGCCGGCGACTGCGGCACCGGCCGAGCCAGCCGGCCCGGCGGCTGGCGCTCAGGCCGCCTCGATCGGGCCGGACGGCGACGAGTGCATGCCGCCGGCGGACACCGTGTACCGCGGGGTTGCGTGGGCGCAGCAGCGGCTGGACCCGCAGCGGGTGTGGGGAACCAGCCGCGGCAGCTCGGCCACCGTGGCCGTCGTCGACACCGGAGTCAGCCGGGCCGCGCCGGCGCTCGCCGGCCGGGTGCTGCCCGGCCGCGACGTGCGCTCCGGCGGCTCGGCCGACAGCGACTGCGCGGGGCACGGCACGTTCGTCGCCGGCCTGATCGCCGCCCGGCAGGTCGACGAGGCGGCCTTCGCCGGGCTGGCGCCGGACGCGCGCATCCTGCCGATCAGGGTGTCCGACCGGGCCGACGACGTGCACCCGGACCTGCTCGCCGAGGGCATCGAGGCGGCCGTGCAGGGCGGCGCGACGGTGGTCGCCGTCGTCTGCACCGCGCCGTTCGGCTCCCCCGCGCTGCGGCGCGCGGTCGCGCTGGCCAACCGGCGCGGGGTCCTTGTCGTCGCCGCCGCCGTGACCATGCGCGCCCAGCAGGACGACGTCGCATACCCGGCCGCGCTCCCGGGCGTCGTCTCGGTGATGGGTGTCGCCTCGGACGGACAGCCCGCGAACGCACCGCCGTCGAGCCACCCGACGTTGGCTGCGCCCGGCAAGGATCTGGTGAGCATCGGTCCGGGCGGCCGGGGCAACGTCAAGGGCTCGGGCGTCAACCTCGCGGTCGGCTACGTGGCCGGCACGGCGGCGCTGGTCCGCGGGTACCTGCCGCGGCTGCCGGTCACGGCCGTCCGGGACCGGCTCATGGCGACCGCCGACCCGGTCAGCGGGTCGAACCCGCTGCTCGGCAGCGGCGTCATCAACCCTGTCGCCGCGGTCACCGCGGTCGTTCCGGCGGCGAGCGAGCGCGTGCCCGACCCGCCGAAGCCGGAGCCAGTGCTACTGCCGCCCATCCCCGTGGTCGACCACCGGCCGGCCCGCGCGGCCGCCGGCTGGGCGGCCGGGGTGATCCTCGCCGGCATGGGCCTCTGCCTGGCCGGCCCGGTTCTGGTCCGCGGCCGGCGGCGGGGCTGGAGCGCCGCCTCCGACGCGCCCGGACGCACGGGACAGGCCCTAATCCGTGACCAATGAGGAGGCTCACCCGATGGATTCGCTTGATGCCGCTGAGGCGCCGCCGCCGCCGAAGTCGCCGTACTCGGGCGTGTGGGCGCAGGCGCTGGTCCTGCGCGACGCCTACCGCCTGATCGCCATCCGCGACGTCGATCCTGACGAGGCGCTGCGCCGGCTCGGCGCCCACGACGACCAGATCTCCACGTCCACCTGGCGGGAGCTGCTGCAGCGGGCCAGCGCCGAGGACGTGGACCCGATGGAGTCCGAGGTGGCCGCCGCGTTCGCCCTCGGCCCACACACCCTGGTCGTCGAGCCGTTCGGGTGGTTCCCGCTCGACACGGAGCGGCTGGCGCCCGACACGGTGGCCGTGACCTCCTCCCGAACCAGGGACGCCGACACCTCCTTCGACGTGTTCAAGAACGGCCTGTCGCTCGCCGCGTTGACCCAGGCCGGCGCCGCGGACGGGGCCGAGTCCGACATCGTGCTGACGGCACTCGCCGAAGTGGGCATCGACGAGCCGGAGGGCTTCGACGAGGACCAGTACGAGCGCCTCGACAACCTGGAGCTGCTGTGCCGGATCGCCGGCGTCCGCCCCACCCTCGAGGACGCCATCGGTCCGGCCAGGGTTGCCATCTTTCCGGTGGACTGGAACCGCCTCCGGCCGGCGGCCGCCGGGTGAGGGTGGAGCGACGCTGATGGTCGGCGGTGTGGGCGACTCCGCGCAGGCCGCGGAGCTGGCGGTTGCCCGCGCGGTGGCACTGGCGCACGTGCTGCCCAGTGTGAAGGTCCGGGGTGGCGCCGGTGTCGCCCCGCTGCAGCGGTGGCTGGCGGAGGTGCGGAGGCGGGTAGCGGCACCGGGGCCGCGGGAGTTGGCCGGCGTGCTGGTCGACGCGGAGGCTATGGCGCGGCTGGTGCGGACCGGTGTGGCCGCGCAGGCCCAGCGGCGGGCGGTACGCCGGGCCTGGACGGCGCTGCGGTCGCTGCCGCCGGGCCTGGTACCCGTGGCGGTGGTACAGCAGGCGGCCGCGGCCGCGGGGACGGTGGCGCGGCTGGAGTGCCTGGCGGAGGCGCTGAGCGGACCGGAGCATGCCGCTGCGGTGGACCGGCGGGCGGCCGCGCTGGCCGAGGCCGGCGACACGGCGGACGCGGCCGTGCTGCCGCTGCTGTCCGAGGAGATCGTCTCGGACGCCCGCAGCGCGGCGATGGCGCGGGCCGCGGCGCAGGCGTTGGCCGAGTACGGGCCGGAGCTGGAGGCCGCGGTCGGAGTGGTGGCAGACCAGTTGCGTGGCCGGCTTGTTGCGGATGGGGAAGCTGCGACGGCCGGGCTTCGGCGGCGGTTGGCCGACGCCCGGCGTGGCCGTACGGAACGGGCCGGGCTTCTGGCCGGCCGCCTCCTGGCGCTGGCCGAGTCTGTGGACCGGTCCCGCCGGTCCGCGCCGCCGGGTGCGCAGGCCGGTGGGACAGGCCCTAACCCACCCGGTCCCGGGTTGCTGTCCTGGTTGCGCGCCCGCGCCGACCCGGGGCTGTACACGCCGGCGTGCGAGGAGGCGATGGCGCGCTGGCTGGGCAGCGACCCGTTCGGGCAGCGGGCGCTGCCCGAACCTCCGGAGTTCCTGGCCGGCGTGCCGGTCTCGCGACTGCCCGCCGAGCATGTCGCGCCGCTGCTGCGGCGGATCAGCCTGACCCGGGCGCCGCCGAGCCCGCGGGAGTTGGCGCCGGCGGAACTGGACCGGGACAGGGGCCGGGTCAGCGTGGTCGCCCGTCGCCGGACCGGCCGGCGGTGGGGGCAGCCGCCGGGTTCGGGTGCCCCGCTGCTGCCCAGGACCGCGCGGGTACCGCACGTGGTGCACGGCATCTGGCTGGGGCGGCCGATGCCGGCGAGCAGTGTGTTCTGGCGGAACTACCGGGCCGGAGCGCTCCGGCACGCCGGGCAGGTGGATTTCGTGGTGTGGACCGACATCCCGCGCGAGCGGTTCGCCCGGGCGCTGGCCGAGCCGCTCCCGCCGCCGGGCCAGCCCGACCCGCTGGCCGACGTGCGGGCGTTGCTGGACTGGGCCGTGGAGAACGGCATCCACCTGGTGAACGTGTTCGAGGTCTTCCACGCTGCCGCGCCGATGACCCTGCACCCGCAGTTCGTCCTGGAAATGGCGAAACAGGCTCCGGCAGGGTATGCCTCGGCCAGCGACCACCTCCGCGTGGACATCGTCCATCGGTTCGGCGGCGTCTACGCCGACGGTGATATTTCCTTCGTGCCGGCGGACGGTGGATGCCTTCCGGAGAGCCTGCCCCAGTTCTTCGACCGGCTGGCCGGATCAGAGCACGGCTTCACGATGAACCCGATGGGGTACCGGTGCGTCAACAACGACATCGTGGCCGCGCCGGCGCGGCATCCGGCGATCGCTCTGTGGTTGGAGCGCGCCCGGCTGAACTACTCCTGCAACCAGCCCCAGCTGTTCGGCGGCGTGGGCGGGATGGCCCGGCACCTGCCTGGAATATGGCGACAGCTGCGCTACATCGCGCCGCTGCGGACCGGGCGCATCCAGCACCAGGTGCTCGCGGCAGTGGGCATCTCCGCGGACTCGTTGCCGGCGACCAGGCCGGCATTCCAGGCAAGCAGCGAGATGAGCTGGGTCCGGCCGGCCGGCGGCGAGGCGCCCGAGCAAGCCCGACCGGACGACCCCGACCACGTCGTCACCGCCCTGGCGAAGTGCCTGACCTTCCTCCAGTGGCAACTGGTGGCCAGGACCGGCAACCTCTACCTGTCCGCGGTCGAACCGGTGATCCGGGTGCTGCCGGACCCCGACGCCGCCTGGACAGCCCTCCTCAGCACGCTTCCCGCGCTCGGCACCGGCCTGCCGCCGGTCACGTCGATCACCGATGTGCGCCGCGACGACGACGGCGGGCTGGAACCAGTGGTGCTGCCACCCGAAGCCGATGCGCTGCTGGACAGGTCCGCAACCCCCCACCGCTGGCTGGGCGCCCCGCTGTCGCCGGGAGGGATGCCGGTGTGGCTGCTCGGCGAGCGCGTGGCGCCGGCAAGGCTGCGCCCCGCGGGCGAACCCTCCCTGGACTACACGGGCGGCATCGGCCGGTTGGGCGAGATCGCCGTGGACGCCTTCGGTCACCCGATCGGACTCTGGTTCAGGTCTCCACCTGACGCCGACCGCTGGCGGTCTCATCCCCGCTTCACCGCACTGCCACCGGACCACGTCGGCGTCGACCTCGGCGCCGGCACGGCGGGTACCGTTGAAGAGTTGAACCTGCACCCCGAATCCGTCGCCGCCCTGCTCCTGGAACTGGGGATGGCCGGACGCCCGGTGCAGCTCACCGTGCCCCGCGACACCGGCGACTTCACCCGGCCCTTCGCCACCCGGCTGCGACACCTGCTCGAGCAACCCGTGCACCTGGCCGAGAAAGCGACCGACCCGCGCACCGTCCTGCCCCTACACCCGCCGCTTCTGCCCGTGCGTTACCTGCCGGTCACCTCGTTCCAGGCCGGACTTCCGAAGATCACAGGCACATGTGCGCTTGATCGTTAGCGTTTCCTGGTCACGGGCTTGGCGAAGACCTCGCTGCCGCCTACCAGCAGCTCATCGCCGTCGAGCGTCGGCCGCTCGGCGGTCAGTCCGGCGGTATGCGCGACCAGGCTGGATCCAGGCGACGGAACAACTGCCGCGGTGGTCCGCTGGTAACCGGGCCAGCGAGCTGGACAGCCGGCATTCGATCGAGAGGTCGATGCACGACAGACTCGAGCCGGGTGGCCGCGGCGTCGTAGGCTGTCCGCACCTTCGCTATCTGCGTCCTGGCCACCGGATCGAGCTTGTCCAGTTCCGCGGTGATGCGCTTCGTGATAGCGGCGTTCACCGCGTCCCAGACCGGTTGCTGGGTCAGGTCACCGGCGATCGGGCCCATTCCCGCCGGAAGTCCCCCGGCCACGGTGGAGTCGTAGCGGGCCAGCACCTGCCGGATCGTGTCGGCCGGAGGATCCAATGCCGGCCCGACGACCTCGAACGCCTGGCAGCCGGGTGCGGCCCCTGGCGCTTCCATCAGCGCCCGGATGTCGTACGTTCCGCCGAGGCCGTTCATGCTGAGGTAGCTGTTGACGTTGTTACGGACCGCGTCGATCTCGCAGTCGGGAGCGCCGAGCAGGACCTGGTTCGACTCCCACCAGACGTAGGACAGCGCGCGGCCGCACTCCGCGAGCGCCTCGGCGGCGTCGTGCAGCACTTTCGGCACAGTGGGCGGCGGGTCGGTCAGGATGTCGCGCTGCACGGCGATGTACTGGCTCAACTCGCGCAGCTTCGCGGCGAGCACCGTGGCGGCGCCGCCCGCCAGGTTGCCGTTGTCCATCTTGTCGGTGACGCGCTTGATCTCGCCGAGCGCCGCGTTGACCACGTCGATGCGGTGGTTGGTGAGTTGCTCGGCGTCGCGGAGCCGCTGCACGTCCATCAAACCGAACCGGCCGGAGAAGACTTCATGGTCGACGTCCTCGTAGACCCACGCCGCGTTACGCCAGTCCGTGGCTGCCTGGTCGTTCTTACTGACGCTGAAGTACAACGTGCCGCCGGCGGCATACCCCCACCCGCCTGAGCCTCGCGGGACGCCGGTGGCCACCCACCCGCCCTGCGGACGAGCGGGTCCGCGCAGGTTGACGTCCTGTCCGGTGACCAGCTTCACCGCGAGCTGGAAGTCCGGCGTGATGTCGTCCGGAAAGACGGCCCTCGTCAGCACACCGGCCTGCGCCGGCCTCGCCGAACTGAGCGGGGCCCTCAGCCGCCGGCCGGCCTGGAGGGGCTGGCCCACGGCCGCCAGGAGCCTCGGCTCGGACCCGGGCGTCGTCCCGTCGCTCATCGAGAGCCTCCAACCGGCCCGCCGCTGGGTTGCAGCTGCGGGTATTCCGAGCTGAACGCGGCGGCGTCGTAGGCGGCCAGATCGTTGGTCCTGGCGAAGATGGCCCGGGCCGCGCACCAGGTCTGGCTCCAGCCGCTGAACAGCCCGTCCACATTGGACCAGGTGCTGCCGCCCCTGGAGCCGCACCCGGTGCTCGGCCTCACCCCGGCAAGCTGGCCCGGCCGCGGTCAGCTGATCGTGCCGATTGGGATGATCGACAAGCCGTTCGAGCAGGTCCGCGACCTCTACATGCTCGACATGAGCGGCGTCGGCGGGCATGTCGGCATCGCCGGCGGCCCGCAGGCCGGCAAGAGCACCCTGCTGCGCACGATCATCGCCGCGCTGGCGCTCACCCATACTCCCGAAGAGGTGCAGTTCTACTGCCTCGACTTCGGCGGCGGCACGCTGGCCTCGCTGGCAGGGCTGCCGCATGTAGGGGGCATCGCCGGCCGGCTGGACCGGGAACGGATCGGCCGGACCGTCGCCGAGGTCCAGGACCTCGTCGCCCGGCGCGAGCGGACCTTCGCCGAGCTGGGCATCGACGGCATGGCCAGCTACCGGGCGCTGCGTGCCCGGCGGCAGGTGGACGACCCGTTCGGCGACGTCTTCCTCGTCGTCGACGGCTGGGCCTCGGTCCGCGCCGACTTCGAGGAGCAGGACGTGGCGATCCGGCAGATCGCCGCCCGCGGACTCGCCTACGGAGTCCACCTGCTACTCACCAGCGGGCGCTGGTCGGACATCCACAGCGCGCTGCGCGACCAGCTCGGCAACCGGATCGAGCTCCGGCTCGGCGACCAAATCGACTCGATGATCGACATCCGGGCGGCGGGAAAGGTGCCACGCAGCCCCGGCCGCGGCCTGACCATGGACAAGCTGCACTACCTGGCGACCGTGCCGCGCATCGACGGGCGGCCGTGGACGCACGACCTGACCGACGCCACCCGGGCCCTCGCCGACGCCGTCGCGGACAACTGGGCCGGCCGGCCCGCTCCGCCGGTCCGGATGCTGCCCGCGGTGCTGCCGGCCGGGGAGCTACCCGCCGCGGAGGGCCGCCTCCGGATGCCGCTCGGCCTCGCCGAACGCGACCTCCAGCCGGTCTGGCACGACTTCACCAGCCACCCGCACCTGACGGTGCTCGGGGACGCCGGCAGCGGCAAGTCCGCGGTACTGCGGCTGGTCGCGCACGCCGTCGTGGCCAACCACTCGCCGCTGCAGGCGCGGGTGCTCGTCATCGACACCCGGCGGATCCTGCTGGAGGCGGGGCCCGAGGCGTACCGGCTGGGCTCGGCGTACTCGGCCAAGGCGGCCGGGGAACTGGTCACGAAGCTCTCCGAGGAGCTTCGCGCCCGGCTGCCCGGGCCGGAGATCACTCCGCAGCAGCTGGCTCGCCGGGACTGGTGGAGCGGACCGGACCTCTACATCCTGGTCGACGACTACGACCTGCTGGCCATCCCGATGCAGGGCGGGCCGCTGGACTCCCTGGTCGACCTGCTCCCCCAGGCGTCCGACGTCGGCCTGCACGTGGTGCTCGCCCGCGCCGCGGCCGGGTCGTCCCGGATGTCGATGGACTCCGTGGTCCGGCGGCTGCAGGAGTCGAACAGTCCGGACCTGGCGCTGTCCTGCCCGCCGGGCGAGATGCCGCTGCTCAATGGGATGCGACCGCGGCAGTTCCCGCCCGGACGTGGGCTGCTGGTCACCCGCCGGCTCGCCACCCAGCTCCAGGTCGGCTGGATCGACCCCGACGCACCGCCCCCGGCCGGACCGTCAGCACCCGAAGAGGACCCGTGACCGGGCGGCGCGTGCCGGCCGCGCTGGTCCTGGCGTGTCTGGTGGCGGTCGCTCTGCCGGTGGCACCGGCCAGCGCGGCACCGGCGCCGCCGGGCAGCCCGACCGCCGGCCCGGCGGCAAAGACGGCGGCAAACCCGCCGGCCGGCTCGACGGGGCCGGACGGGAGCCAGTGCGTGCCGCCGGCGGACACCGTGTTCCGGCGGGTTCCGTGGGCGCAGCGGCGGCTCGACCCGCAGCGGCGGCTCGACCCGCAGCGGGCCTGGGGGTTCAGCCGTGGCGGCTCGGTCACCGTGGCCGTCGTCGACACCGGAGTCAGCCGGGGCGCGCCGGCGCTCGCCGGCCGGGTGCTGCCCGGCCGCGACGTGCGGACCGGCGGACCGGCCGACAGCGACTGCGCGGGGCACGGCACGTTCGTCGCCGGCCTGGTCGCCGCCCGGCCAACCGCCGCGGGCGGAGAAGGGGAACCAGCCGGCGACGGCGGCTTCACCGGACTGGCGCCGGACGCGCGGATCCTGCCGATCAGGGTGTCCGACCGTGCCGGAGACGTACACCCAGACCTGCTCGCCGATGGTATCGAGGCGGCCGTGCAGGGCGGCGCGACGGTGGTCGCCGTGGTCGCCACCGCGCCGTTCGGCTCCCCCGCGCTGCAGCGCGCGGTCGCACTGGCCGACCGGCGCGGGATCCTCGTCGTCGCCTCCGCCGTGACCATGCGCGCCGAGCAGGGCGACATTGCGTACCCGGCCGCGCTCCCGGGCGTCGTCTCGGTGATGGGCATCGCGTCGGACGGCAGTCCTGCGAACGCACCGCCGTCGAGCCGCCCGGCGCTGGCGGCGCCCGGCAAGGACCTGGTGAGCATCGGCCCGGGCGGCCGGGGCAATCTCCAGGCGTCGGGCGTCAACCTCGCGGTCGGCTACGTAGCCGGCACGGCG
>Ga0210378_10001671_pt1 | contig 11536 bp, 17 predicted proteins | sample PLM1_60_b1redo_FD_155465 | JGI IMG/M metagenome (GOLD analysis project Ga0210378, IMG submission 155465) | Groundwater sediment microbial communities from an aquifer in East River, Colorado, USA - PLM1_60_b1 redo | ecosystem: Environmental > Terrestrial > Soil > Riparian zone | place: USA: East... | reverse complement strand
GTCGGGCCGGTACCGCCGCACCGCCTCGTACACCTGCGCACCGTCGGAGCATTCGTGCACCACCTCGATGTCGTCGGCGGTCCCCAGGATCAGCCGCAGCCCCGAGCGGACCAGCTCCTCGTCGTCGACCAACAGCACCTTGATCACTTCAGTCCGCCTCCCGACCGGCGTGACGCGCCAGTCGTCATATCGTGATGCAGACCCGCGCCAATACGGCAGGCCGCCCATCCCACCCGATCCCCTGCCCACCGGCCGATCGTCGGTGCTGCGCCCCTCCGACCGTCGGACGCCATGCGGGTGCCCACCCGTTCCAGCGATCCCCCGGCCTCGTCGGTGTGGTCGTCGGACGATCCACTCGACCGGCTACGCTGTCCCCGTACAACCACCACCCGGCTCCGTAGCTCAGGGGATAGAGCAGCGGTTTCCTAAACCGCGTGTCGCAGGTTCGATTCCTGTCGGGGCCACTCTTTAGACGAGCGCCAATCGGGGGCTGACCTGCGACAACAGCCCGATCGCTGATCTTGTTGTGTCCGGCCATGTCCGGCCATTATCGGCTGGCACCGGGGGCTTGTGCCCGTATCGTGCCCGCGGCGCGGCGCTAGCACGTGTAGAGGGTCCGGGTTTCGGGTGGCTTTGGGGACTGACGTGGTCGGGACGGCTGAAACCCGGGTCGGCCATGTTGCGGCGCCGAACGGGAATGCGGGACCGAGGCACCCGGCCCGTCATCCTCAGGTCGCTGCGATCTTGCGTCTATCGCGCTCACAGCGGCCGGTCTGCGGGCTCCGACCGCGACCGGCGGAGTGCAGCTTGGGGCCGGACTAACGCCGCACGCCGAGCCTGGCCTGGCGCTAAGCCCGGCCTCTACACATCGCGGCAGGGATCTGATGGACCACCGTCGGCGCCCCACTGTGTCAGCAGGCCGGCTGTCTGTGCCAAATGCGTGCCAAAGTTTCAGGACCATGGATGGTCAGCCCAACCCGGGCGATCTACTGGTGCGGGGCCCACGGCCATCGCATGCGGCGGCCGGCATGTGGCCGGGGTGCGATCGGGCCAGACGGAACACCGGGCGGCGCCGTCGGCGGCGACGCGGGTGAGCTGGGGGTAGATCCGGTGGGCGGCTCGGTGTCCAGCACGGCGGCCTGGATCGATGTCCAGTCAGATGTCCGCCACCAGTTGAACAGCTCGACGGTGCTGATGACCGTCACGCTGAGGGCGTTGAGGAACTCGGGTCGGGAGTAGACGCGCGCTGTGCGCTCGGAAGGGTGCAGCCTGTGCTGGTGGTTGACGACGAGGACGCCGCCGGCCACAGGCTGGTCGGGGCACAGCTGGGGCCAGGTCGTGAGGTGCCGTTCGAGGTGCCCGACGAGGTGTTCCCCGGCGTGACCGCCCGCGGCCTTGACCTCGACGAGGCGCCCCGGCGTGCCGGCGGAGACCAGCAGGTCAGCGGACTTGGTGTCGCCAAGCGCCTCGTCGAGGTCGATGGTGGTGAGGCCGGCCGCGGTGAGCACCGTCCTGACGGCGGCCACCAGCTCGGAGCCGGTGCCGTAGAGCAGGCCGTATCGAACCGGGTCGGCGGCCGACTGGGCCCGGTGCAGGTCCGCTTCGAGGTGGAGCTTCTCCTCGGTGTACCGGGCCTCCAGCTCGGTCAGGGCCTGCCGGGCCGCCCGCTCGTCCTCGGTCTGCAGGTCGGGGTCGACGAAGTGCGGGGACCTGGCCCGGCGCAGCGCGGCCGGGACGTGCGCGGGCAGGGCCCGGTGGACGAGCCACCCGAGCACGGTGTCCCAGTCGGTGGCATCGGGGATGACGTACCAGCGCTGATCGCCCGACGGCGATGCCCAGGCCGCCACCACAGCGTCACCGAGGGCATCGACCAGGATCGGCTGCAGCTCACCCTCCGCCTCGTAAACCTCCGACCCCGACCCATCGAGGCGCTCCCACGCGGTACCGGTCAGCTTCAGCACCCACCACGGCGCCTCGGGAGCACGGGCGAGCAGCCGGAACGCCAGATCTCGGTCGGAGGGGTCCAGATTTGGCGCGATCTCCGGCCGGGTGCCGGAGGGCAGGCGACGACCGCTGACACGGGTGAACGTCTTGTTCACGTCCACGGAGCCGGCGAACCGGGACATCGCGCCGCCTGTGCTGCCGTCGGTGACGTCGCCGATCACGGCGATGACCAGCGCGGTCTCATCGCGCCGGCGCGCGCCGGCGAGGAAGCGCTCCATCTCGTCAGCCCCGGGACCGTGGATGGTTGGCTCCACGGCGACCACGCAGTCGCTGCTCTCCATGCCGAGCCAGCGCGGATCCATACCGTGCTCCTGCCAGGCCAGCCCAGCCGGAACCCGCAACGGCCGTTCCGTTGTGCGCCGCCGCTGCTGCGACAGCAGACGTTCCGCCTCGGAGCCGGGTTGCGGCTGGCCGACATGCACCGGCACGAGACCAGCGGTCGGTGAGATCATTTGTGTCACGGTAGTCCTCCGGATGATCAGCGCCGTGGCATTGTCCGGACACCGGTAAGGGGCGTGACCGCCCGCGTGTCGCGGCCGCGCCCCGTCGGTCAGTGATCCGTAGCGGCGAACGGTCCGTTGGCGTCGTACCAGTCGATGAACTTGCTGACCGAGCCGCCCAAAGTCTGCGCGGATGCGGTCGTGGATGGCGCGCTGGTCGTGGCCCTGCACCCACTCCCCGCAAGCGATGGTCTGACCGCGGCCGCACGGGCACACCCCGGCGTCGAGCGCGTCGGGGAGAAACAACACGTGGAACCGGCTGGTCGAGGTGGCATGGTCCGGCTTGCCGACGAACCTGTCGTACACCGGGTCGCCCGGGCGCAAGATGTCGCCGTTGAACGCGCCGGTCGCCCTCGGTGCGCCACTCACGGATGGCGATCGCCATCCGGATCTGCCCGCCGGCCAGGACCAGGGCGTAGCGCTCCTGCTCGGCGCGGGCCGTGGTCGCAGACCCCGACCACGGCCGGGTCAGGCTGCGGCGCGCGGCGGTGCTGTCCGGCGACGGCATGCTGTCGGAGCCCGCGGGACGGTTCTACGGGCACCGGCGAGGTGAGCGAGGAGAACCGCCCGCGGACCGGGCTGACGGTGAGGCGCACCGCCGTCCGGTCGCGGACGAGCGACGGCGGCACGCTGCTGTGGGTGCTGCGCCGGGTTCCCGCGGCACGGGCGACGCGACGAGCGCACTAGCGTTCGACCAGGTGCGGTGCGCCGACCCGGCAGGTCCCCTCGTCGCCGGGCGCTACACGGACACGGAGTCCGCCCTAACCCTCGTGCCTCCTACCTCGACTACGTGACGGGCCGCCGTCGTATGGCCGAAGTACCCAACGAGAAGCGGGTGAGCGGAGGCGATCGATGACAAGTCTTCCGGCATTTGAGAGAGGTGGGTAACAAGCGTGCCCCAGATTCAACCTGACTGGGCGGCCCTATATCTGAAGCATCGAGACGCCATGCACAGGGTCGCCGCGACAGTCCTGCGTGAGGCAGGGCTGGCCGATCAGGCCGGAGACGCCGTCCAGGAGGCGATGCTGTCGCTCATGGCGTCGCCGCCCGATGACGTCCACAGCTGGGAAGCCGTCATGGTCGCGACCGCCAGGCGGAGGGCACTCGATCGGCTGACCTCCGCCGCTGTACGACATGCTGGTCCTGAGTTGAGCGCGGAGCACGACCGCGCCGATCTCGCCGACGTCTCTGAAGAGGTCGCTGAGTCGACAGACCGTAAACGGGCAGCGGCCGTGGCCTGGGACAACCTTGCAGTGCTGGACGACCGTCACCGCAAGGTGGCCTGGGAGTACGTCGCCCTTGAACGGCCGCGGGCTGAGGTCGCGGTCGAGTTGGGCGTGACGCCGGCGCGGGTTAGTCAAATGGCGAAGCGGGCGCTTGAACAATTGCGAGATGCGATGAGCCGAGAGAGGTGAGCATATGACTACGGACGAGCGTGATGAGGTCCTCGCGAACCTTCTGGAGGCTCGCGCTGGGCGGGGCACAGGTGAAGACCAGCCCGTGCTGAGTGAAGAGGACCGCACCGAGGTCGAGTCGCTTATCGAAGTAGCAGACCTACTTTGGGAGGCTGGGCACGGTGCTCCGCCGCTAGACTCTGACCCGGTGGCTGCGATGCTGGGTTTGGTCCCGGACCCTCGGTACGCACTCGATTCCAAGGCTCTGGCCCGGGCTCGGAGGAATGCCAGGCTGAAGGCTAGCGAGCTGGCGGACCGCCTTGTAGCCCGCGGCTGGGATATCCAGAGTCGTGACGTATTCCGTTGGGAGAACCAGTCCGCGGCTGACGTCACGCCGGCCTTGATCAAGGCAATCGCCGAGGAGACGGGCACCAGCGTGGACCTGCTCACGACGAGCTGGGAAGCCACTAGTGAGCATGACGTGATTGCTGCGGTCACCCGTTCTCCCGCTTTCGAAAGCCTGGTGGAGCGATGGGCCCACATTCAGGGTCTGTCGCTTGCGCTGGCCACCTCAGCACTGAAGTCGCGGATGCTCGCCACGGTTCACCGCGGAGATCGTCCGGATGCCGACCAGTTGTTGCAGTCCCTCGACGCGCTCGTGACCGCTGTCGAGAGTGGAGGCTGAGCCGCAATGAACCTTGATCGGTGCGTTGACCGTGCTCTCAGCCATCTGGGCGAAACCCTGCGTGCGAAGTTCGCGGCCAGCCCCCTCGATGTTCTCCGTCACGACCTGGGCCTGACGATCCAACAGGTCGACCACCTCGCGCAGCGGCGCGATGATGGTGGTGTCTGCGACGGACTATCGTTCCTGCAGGACGGCGTCATCCTGTACGCGTCCACCCCGAACAGCCGGCGGCAGAACTTCACCCTGGCACATGAACTCGGGCACTGGCTTGTCGAGCAGTTGGAGGAGTTGTATGACTGGCTCGCCGACCAGGATGAACCGCAGCGCATGTTGGAGACGGTTTGCGACCGCATCGCTCAGCGCCTCTTGTTGCCACGTGAGATCGTCCACTCGGTGGTGGCGGAGGGACCGATCCGGGCGCGCCATGTCCTAGACCTGTACGGCGCCAGCAATGCCAGCCAGCCGGTCTGTGCAATCGCTCTAGCCAACCGGCTCCCACGTCTGGGCGCGGTCGCAATTATCGATCGAGCTAAGAACACGGTGCAGTATGCCAGCGTCAGGCCGGACCCCGAGGAGGGCTGGCCGGTCGTGTTCCCGTGGCCGGGGCAGCATGTCCCGGCGGGGCATCCTTTCAGAAGCATGCTCCCCGGGGCAGACATGACCAGGAAGACCTTCTGGCGCACCACATGGGGCAGCCAGGAGGACTACTACATCGACGCCGTCAGCGACGGCATGCGTGTCATCGCCGTGTTCTCCGGCGTCGACGTCTGGGGCGCCGAGCGACTGCACATCGACCAGCAGCGCGGGTTCGACCGTCGTCCCGCTACCAAAATCCACTGCTGCGGCAAGACCCAGACAGTGCGCGGCTATCCCTGCCAAGACTGCGGACAGCCATATTGCCCTCACTGTGGCGACTGCCGCTGCCAGCGGATCGCTCAAAGGGAACAGATGTGTGCGGGCACGTGCTTCCTACGGTTCCAGCCCCACCTGCTCGTCGACGGGCTCTGTGAGGAATGCCGCAGCTAGGCCGCTGACAGGACTAACTCCGGCATGGCCGGCCTCGACTGCGTAGTGAGAGCACACCGCGGCTCTATAGGTGGTCCGGTGCTGTCGGGAAGGAGGTGAATTGGGATGGCCAAGAACACCGGGCGCGGACACCGTGTCGGAGCAGTCAAGCGCCGCAGCGAATTCAAGGTTGGAAAGACCTGGTTCAAGAGGGACACCTCGACTGGCCGCATCCTCAACGGCAGCCCCAAGCAGCACAAGGGCGTCCGCAACGAAAAGTAATCACCTGTTGGCGGCGCCCTTCGGCGCCGCCAACAGCACCGTCAGACAACCATCGAAAGTAGAAAGCCATGAACAAACGCGTTGGCCAGCGTCGTGACGACGGAAAGTGGGAGGTTCGGGCGCCCGGTGCCAACCGTGCCAGCGCGATCGTCTCAACCCAGGCGGAGGGTATCGATCGTGCCCGCGACATCCTCGCAAACTCCGGCGGCGGCGGTGCCGTGCCGGGCTCGGACTGCCCGAGCACGTCCCGTCCTGGAATCGTCGAAGGCCTCGGAGTCGGTAGAGCGCGGCGGTAATGGCGGCAGCGCGGGACGTGTTGAACCTGATTAGCTTGCGCGGCGGATTTACAGGCTCCCGCCAGTACCTGCTATGACATGCCCAAACGTCGTTGACTGCCACGAAGTGGGCACGCCATTGGCGCCGACTGCGTCTGCGACCGATTGCAGAGACGTTGTCAGACGGCCGGGTGGCCCGCACCTCGGGCTAGCTGGGATCTTGCTCGAACTGTCGCCTCCGGCGCTGGGTTTTGAGCATGACGGGGCCCGGAGTCCGATCGAAGGCCGAGGGCGCAATGATGGCGATATTCCGAGCGATGGGCTCGGCGGAGATGGTGTCCGCAGGACCGGGGGTGAGGGTGCGGCGGTCGTGGGTGCTGGGCCTGGGCAGGGCCGTCGTGGTGCTCCGCGTAGTGGCGGCGGTGTTGACCAACTACGCGACGGAGAGCCGCCCTGACTGGTTGGCAGATCCTTTCGGATCTGGCTGGCCTTCGCCGTAGTGATGATGGCGCTGGCGCTGATCGGGACGCTTCTTGCCCGGTCGCCGGGGGAGCCCAGGTTTACCGAACGGCCGCGGTTCGGACCGGTGCCGGGGCCGTTGGTCGTGCCGGCGTTAGATCGTCCGGTCCGGGGCCGTGAGGCGGAGCTGGAGCGGCTGCGGGAGTTGAGCCGCACGCCGGGCGGACGGTTCGTGGTGCTGTCGTCGGCGGTGGGATGGCCAAGACCGCCCTGGCGACCGAGTTCGCTCACGGAGCCAAGCAGGAGGGCCGGCAGTGTTCTGGATCAAACGTACTCGGTCTCCAGGCCAACCATCCAACGCGTCCTGGAGGCCGCCTGTTCTTCGCCGTGCGAGTCGACACTTCATGAATAGGAATCGATGGAGGGATTGATTTGATAGAAAGCAGCGAACTTGATCGCATCACAGCGGCCGCAAACATCATTTTTCGATCAGACTACTTTACTCTTGACCGGTTAGCTACTACGCTCGCGACTACGCAGTCGCCAGGTATACCGGATATCTCCGCTTCGCCCGGTATAACCTCTCCGCCCGTCCCTACCGCACCAGTTACTTCAACCCCGGCGTTCGACAAATTCAAAAAATGCTGGGAAAAGTTCAACGCCGACCTGATCGCCTGTGGCGGACCGTCACGTCTGGCTCTCTTCAGGTGCCTGGGCACTGCAAACCCGTCTTTGGCTCAAGCCACACGTTGCGCGGAAGTCGCCGATTCGGTCTCAAGGCAGTGCATGGCGAAACAACTGGCCAAGTTCAACCTCTGTGTGCAGCAGGAGATCACACGCGACGACGTGATCGAGGAAAGATTGGCGCGCCAACTAGATAGAGCAAACAGCGAGGCGCGCTCGAAGCCCAAGTCAACCAGCGCACAGGCCAAAAACGGCGTTGCGATCGCCGGCGGAGTCGTCGGCCTCGCCGGACTAGTAATTAAGGCGCGCGAAGCAAAACTCTCGCCGGGCGCAGGCGTCAGTCTCTCAGTCGCTGGTAGTTACCTCGGCGTTGTCGGTGGTCTAACGGCCGTGGTCGGCGCCGCGCTTGCCGCGGTCGATCCCCCACGCGGCGATTTCCGCCGCGTCGACATTGTTGGTAGTGCCGAGAACACTCTGCCCACGCCCAAGAACGATCTCGAAGGCGCTTTGAGAGACCTGATTCCCGCGCTGCTGACCTACGGACGCGCAGTCGCAGCAGTCACAAAGGCTACGGAACGGCTGGACGGTCTCCGCGCAGCCCAAAACCCAGACTGTCGGACCTGCTCGCCGTCTATGATCAGATTGGTGCGGTCCAGGCTAACTCGCGCGTGGCCGCTTTCTCCATCGAACAGGCAGCGCGTGCCCACCTACTCCTAGAAACCGCCTGGTCGGGTCAGCTAAACGAACTGCAGCAGTATAAACCCGAGGCAGGCCTCACACTGCTGAAGAAGGATTGGTCATCCGCTTACCAACTATCGCTGACCAGATTGGCCTCACATCCACCGAACGGGCCGCTGTACGTAAGGGCCTGCTGGAACAGATAAAGCAACCAGGAGCCCAAGTTCCCGCCCGCATACTGCCGGACGGTGTCCTCGAGAGTCTGATGAGTGTTGCCAGCGCCCTGCACGCATACGGAGAACGGCTCAGCGAGATCAGCCTTGCATAGCCGTCTCTCCGGTAACGACGAACAAGCACTAGCTAGTGACCGCTCGCGCTCGTAGGCGGTGGTGGCGACGCAGTTAGCTTCAGCCTGTAGCAAGGAACCATCCGGGCCTGTCGCCTAACCACGCGGGAGACTTGCAGGCTCCCGGTAGCACCCGACTGAATTGGGAAATGCTACTAGCGGCCGCGAGGTGGACGCACCCTTGGCGCCGGCGGGCAGCGCGAACTACTTCGGCTCGACCTCGAGCGCAGGAGCATTAGCGAGGACCGGGCTTGGCTGGCTCAGCCAGCCTGGGCCGGTGCAGTGCCCGTGTGACCATGGGGACAACAGCAGTAGACAGCGGCGGCACCAGCTTGCGTCTACGGACACCGCGCGGTTCACGTCGTGCAGACGTGCATGGCTAGTGCTCGGTTCGGCCTCGCAACGGGCCGCCTAGCGCCTCCTCAGCCCGCTTCCGCGCGGCGACGTCCTGGCCGTCGAGGCACTTGGCGTAGACCTTCAACAGCACATCCACACTGTGGCCCGCCCACTCCGCTACCTGTGTGGCGGGTACTCCCCCGTTGAGCCATGTTGATACTGCGGCGTGTCGAAGGTCGTACGGCGTCCGAGCCAGAGGCGACGCGACGACCTCGGGTGTGAAGGTCTCGCGGCGAGCGCGGCACCAAGCTCGGTAGACACTCGATCGTGCAAGTTCGGCGCCGCGTATCCCATAGAACAGTCGACCGGCCGCGTCCGTGCCGAAGCGTTCGAGGTGTCGATGCAGTATCTCGGTCAGCTCGGGCGTGCAAGGTACGATTCGCGCCTCTCCCCTGGCCCGGTGCTTGAGCTGTCGTTCATCCCTCAGCCTGCCGCTGTCCGTCCAGTCTTTGCCGGCTTCGGGTGTGGCGACGTCCAGGTGCAGCTCGCCCCACCCCTTATTGGGCAAAGCGAGGTGACGTTTCCGGAGATTGGCCGCTTCCTCGGGTCGCAACGCGGCGTACTACATGACGCCGAAAAACGCGACCAGCCGTGGCCCGCTGCATTGCCACGTTTCCACGTGCGCACCTTTGGGTCGTTGCGCCGCTAGGCTGGCGAGCAGGGTACGAGCCTGAATAGGGTTGACGACCGACCGACGATCAACCATGTTAGACACCTTTGGCGCCCGCCACTTTAGAGAATCGATAGGGTTGCTACTCAGAAGGCCACGTTCTACAGCATACTCAGCGGCATTGTAAAGGACCGCGCTTACGATTTACGACGGTGGCCGCTGCCCGCCTCCCGTCGAGCTTCGACGCCAACGCTTCTAACACGCCACGCAAGACACCCGGATCGGCGAGATGGGCCACAGGCCGCGCATTTCGCTCGACCCACTGCAGCGCGCGCTTGATTTCGTCCGGGCAGGTTGGATCGTTGCGACGGTTCGAGTTGAATGCCCACCTTCGGAGGGCCGTTCGAAGGAGTTGGCCGGGCGGTTGGCCGCGGTCGGAGGTGAGCATGGCCATCGTCGCCGTAGTTAGAGCCTCGGCCGTGCTCCGACGGGTGGTGGCCGCAGCTCCAGGCCACTTCATGTCTACGTACACGCACGCGAACTCGTACCAGGAAGTTCGTTGCTGGGTCCGGACCATCGACAATGGACGGCCTGTGCTTGCTACGAATGCTTCCCCGTGGCGGGCCGATCGCAGCAAGTCAGCTCGGTAGCTGTCTGCTAGGGCCAGCGTGGCGAAGGTTTCCTTCCACGTCCGGGTTCCGACCTTCCAGCGGACCGTATAGGTGCTGTAGGGCCTGGTGGATGTACCGCGCCGGTTTTCCTGAATGGCCCAAATCCGGACCTTGTAGGTGGTATCCATTACGCGGCTTCCTCGCATGACTCCAACCAGCGCTCAAGGTCGGCGCGGCGGACGCGAATTTCACCGTTGGGGAGTTTGATGCAGCGAGGGGCAGTCCCCTTTGCCCTCCACTCGTAGAACGTTGATCGAGCGATCTGCAACTCCTCGCAGACCTCGGCAACGGTAAGCCTCGTTCGCGGCCCGGCCATCATGAGTCCCCTTCCAGTTCGCAGGACCCGTCGTCGGCGCCGTATGACGCGGGAAGATAACGAGCCCAAGCGTCTGCCAGTCCGGTTTCGCCAGTTGCGGTGTAACCCTTCGTCGTGGTGCCATAGTTCTTATATGCGATTGGTTTGACGCCGTATCGGTTGAGTTCGCGGGCGAGCCGGCGGGCGTCAAGTGGTTTGCCGTAGAGGTCTGCCCAGGGTGCCTCTTCGAGGTCGCATAGTTCGCGGAGGATTTCTGTGGTGGGCAGTCGGTCGGTGGCGTGTCGAGTGAATAGCGCGTGGAGGTCGGCGAGAAGCCGGATGCCAAGTGAAGTGCCGGCGCGGTCGGAGCGGGTGACAAAGTGTTGGCAGGCGTTGCGGGCGGTGGTCGGCCAGTGATCGCCAGCGTGGTCGGCGAGGGCGAGGAGTGGTTCCCAGATTTCGGCAGCTCGGTCGGTCACGCCGTCCGGCATGGCGGGTTCGGCGTTGCCGAGCTCAGCGCCGATGCTGTCGACCCAGGTGGCCAGGGCGTCGCGGAGCGGGCGGGCGTGGCGTTCGACGTGGCGTTCTCGGTAGGACTCGACGTGTTCGCCGGGGGCGCGGCGGCGCATGTGCACGGTGATGGCGCGGGTGGTGATGGTCGCCGGCATGCCCCCTGCGATGCCAGCGAGCGCGACGGGTGCGTAGACGGTGAACCGTTGGACCTTCATCTTGGCCGCGTCGCCGACGCAGCGCGCGACGGTGGCGCCGTTCTTGTAGCCAGCGTTGAGGAGAGCGCGGAGGTCTTCGTTGTTGCCGCCGTTCTTCGGGTTGAACACGGCGTCGACCTCGTCGAACAGGATGGTCATGGGGCCGGCAGAGACCAGCCGGAACAGCGCCGCGGTGGTCGCCGAGATGGTCATTTCCGGGGCGCGGACGAGGTGTTGGGCGACTTCGAGCACTCGGGTCTTGCCGCTGCCGGGTTCTGCCGAGTCGAGGATCAACCGCGGCGTGACGTAGAAGTGGTGCACGGCGTGGGTGTGCGCGTACCAGAGCGCGAGCATCGAGGCGCAGTGCTCATCCGGGAATACCGAGAATCGGGACACGAACGCGGCGACCTCGTCCAGCACATCATGCCCGGGTCGCACCAGCGTGCCGGCCGGCGCCGGCCCGAGCCAGCCCAGCGGTCGCACCGGGGCGGACTCCGGCCGGGTTTCGTCGGGTCGGGCTTCCCCTTCGCCGACCGGCAGCGGTA
>Ga0210378_10001670_pt1 | contig 11537 bp, 10 predicted proteins | sample PLM1_60_b1redo_FD_155465 | JGI IMG/M metagenome (GOLD analysis project Ga0210378, IMG submission 155465) | Groundwater sediment microbial communities from an aquifer in East River, Colorado, USA - PLM1_60_b1 redo | ecosystem: Environmental > Terrestrial > Soil > Riparian zone | place: USA: East... | reverse complement strand
GAGCCGTGAGCCTGCCGTACCGCGAGCTGAGCCTCTGGCTGGACACCGCCGGCGACGACCTCACGCCACGGCCTCCACTGGCCGGGGATCTCGACGTCGACGTGGCCATAGTCGGCGCCGGCTACAGCGGCCTCTGGACCGCCTACTACCTCGCCGCCGCCGACCCGTCGCTGCGGATCGCCGTCCTGGAGGGGAGATCGCCGGCTACGGCGCCTCCGGGCAAAACGGAGGCTGGTGCTCGGCGCTGTTCCCCGCCACCTAGGCCCAGGTGGCGCGCCGGGCCCGTGGCGCGGCGCGGGGAGCCGAGCGGGACGGCGCGGTGGGGCGGCGGGGCGGGCGGGACGGCGCGGTGGGGCGGCGGGGCGGCGGAGCGGGCGGGATGGCGCGGTGGCGCTCCAGCGCGCGATGTACGCCACCGTGGACGAAGCCGGGCGGGTCGCCGCCACGGAGGGCATCGACGTGGGTTGGGCCAAGGGCGGCACCGCCATCCTCGCGACCGCGCCGAGCCACATGGAACGACTTCAAGCCTTTGTGGCCGACGAGCACTCCTGGGGCTTCGGGCGAGGACGACGCGCGGTGGCTGCGCGCCGCAGACGCCGGCTCGCTGGTCGGGGCGGTCGGGGTGCTGGGCGCGGCGTACACCCCGCACTGCGCGGCCCGGTTTCGTTGATGAAGGTGCCCTTCATGGGGCTATGGCGCGATGAAGGGCACCTTCATCAAGCGGGGTGAGCGGCGCCTGCTTCGCTCCACGCCGCTCACCCCGGTAAATCTTCTTCACAGTAACGTATATATAGTTCTTTAGCGTTGAAATTGGACATAGGCACCCGGTGGTCATTAGCGTGCATTCGTCGCCTACCGCCAGGAGTGATTGTCCGAATGAGGCGCCTCGCCAGGTACGCCGTCGCCCTGACCACCACCGCAAGCTGCTTCGTCACCGCCGGATCGGTCAGCCACGCGTTCGAGCCCGTCGACTCGACCCTCGTCGGGCTACCGGCGCCTCACGCCGTAACGGAGCCGGTCGGGTCCAGCGGCGCGGGTGAGCTGCTCGACGCGGTCTCGGCGATCGCCGCTGACACCGCCGCCGAGCAGCGCGCGATCCTGGACTACTGGACCGCCGACCGGATGCGCGCGGCCACGCCCGCCGTCCGGCGAGTGCCCCGGCCCAAGAAGTTCCCGATCCTGTACGACCCCGCGCTGCCGCCCCTGCGCGCCGGCGGGGCGGACGGGCCGGCATCCGCCGACGCGCCCCGAACACCAGACCCCGGCACGGCGGATCCCGGAACACCAGACCCCGGAACACCAGACCCCGGAACAGCTGGCCCTGGGCCCGTTGACCCCGCCGCGCCTGGCGTCCCCAAGCCTGCCGTCCCCGAGCCCGGTGCTCCCGAGCCGGGCGCGCCGGACGCCGGCACCCCGGAGGCCGGCAGCACGACACCGGGCGACACCCAACCCCGCAGCGACGAGACCGGGTCGCTCCTCCCCGAGGGCCTGCTGGGTGGACCGGGCACCGAAACGCCGGCGGCGCTTGCCGCACCGCCAGCACCGGCCCCGCGCGGGGCACCGCAGGGCGGCGGGTACCCGTGGAACGGCGGCGGCGCGATCACCCGCACGACGGGCAAGGTCTTCTTCACGCTGAGCGGCACCGACTACGTCTGCACGGCCAGCACCGTCCGCAGCGGCAACCGCGACACGGTGCTCACCGCCGGGCACTGCGTCAACGACGGTCCGGGCGAGTTCGCGTCGCGCTGGATCTTCGTGCCGGGTTACCGCGACGGCGCCCGCCCGTACGGCACCTGGACCGCACGACGCCTCCTCACCCCGACGCCGTGGAGCGAGAAGGGCGACGTGGATTACGACGTCGGGTTCGCGCTGCTCAACCCGGTGCGCGGACGGCACGTCACCGATGTCGTCGGGGCCCAGCAGATCGCGTTCAACTCCGCGCGCGGCGCCCACCTGCATTCGTTCGGATACCCGTCGGTCGGTGGGTACAATGGGGCCCGCCTCTTCTTCTGCCGCGGCACAGGCCGGCCGGACAAGTACGGCAGCGACGACCAGGGCATCCCGTGCGACATGACCGAGGGCTCGTCGGGCGGACCGTGGCTGAGCAAATTCAACACCGCCACCGGTACCGGGCTGCTGACGTCGGTCAACAGCTTCGGCTACGACGACATGCCCGAAGTGATGTTCGGACCGTACTTCGGCGAGCGGATCCGCGCCCTCTTCGACACCGCACAGCGAAGCTAATGCCCCTTTGAGCTGGCGGTCAGGCCTCGATGTTGCTCATCACGTGCTTGATGCGGGTGTAGTCCTCCAGCCCGTACATCGACAGGTCCTTGCCGTACCCGGAGTGCTTGAACCCGCCGTGCGGCATCTCGGCGACGAGCGGAATGTGGGTGTTGATCCACACGCAGCCGAAGTCGAGCCGCTTCGCCATTCGCATCGCCCGGCCGTGGTCCTTCGTCCACACGCTCGATGCCAGCGCGTACTTGGTGCCGTTGGCCCAACGCAGCGCCTCGTCCTCGTCACTGAAGCGCTGGACGGTGATGACCGGCCCGAAGATCTCGTTCTGGATGATCTCGTCGGCCTGCTCAAGACCGGAGACGACCGTCGGGGCGTAGAAGAAACCGCGATCACCCACGCGCTGGCCGCCTGCGTTGAGGACGGCGTGGTCAGGGAGGCGGTCGACGAAACCGCTCACCTGCGCGAGTTGGTTGACGCTATTGACCGGCCCGTACAGCGCGTCGGGGTCCGACGGCGGTGCGGTGCGCGTGTCCTTGGCCTGCTCGGCCAGCGCGGCGACGAACTCGTCGTGGACGCCGGGGCCCGCGAGTACGCGGGTGGCGGCCGTGCAGTCCTGGCCGGCGTTGAAGTAGCCGCCGAGCGCGATGCCCTCGGCCGCGGTGGCGATGTCGGCATCGTCGAAGACCACGACCGGCGATTTGCCGCCCAGCTCCAGGTGGACGCGTTTGACGTCCACGGCGGCGGCCTTCGCGACCTCCATGCCCGCGCGGACGCTGCCGGTGATCGACGCCATCGCCGGGATCGGGTGGCTGACCAGCGCGGCGCCGGTGTCGCGGTCGCCGGTGACCACGTTGAAGACGCCCGGCGGTAGGTATTCGGCGAGGATCTCGGCCATGAGCACAGTGGAGACTGGCGTCGTGTCGCTCGGCTTGAGGACCACGGTGTTGCCGGCCGCGATCGCCGGCGCCCACTTCCAGACCGCCATCATCATCGGGTAGTTCCACGGCGTGACCTGCGCGCACACCCCGACGGGCTCGCGGCGGATCATCGACGTGTGGCCAGCCAGGTACTCCCCGGCCGACTTGCCCTCCAGCACCCGGCACGCACCGGCGAAAAACCGGATCTGGTCGACCATGGGTGGGATCTCTTCGTCCCTGGTCAGCTGGATCGGCTTGCCGGTGTTCTCGCTCTCGGCGGCGACCAGCTCGTCGGCGCGCTCCTCGAACGCGTCGGCGATCCGAAGCAGCGCGCGCTGGCGTTCGCTCGGCGTGGTGTCCCGCCAGGTCTCGAAGGCATTGGACGCGGCAGCGAACGCGGCGTCCACATCGGCCTCGCCGGAGAGCGGCGCCTCGGCGAAGACCTCGCCGGTGCTCGGGTCGACCAGCTCGGTGGTCCGGCCGTCGGCGGCGTCGACGAACGAGCCGTTGACGAAGTTCTGCAAGGTACGGCGTGCCATGCCCTCTCCTTCACCGAGCGCCGCTGCTGCGACTACGCAGAAAGGACCCTAGGGGCGCCGCGCCACCGCACCCTAGTGCCGTGATGGACAACCACCCGGGAGTAGTTCGCCACGGTGGCGCGCCGCCGCCGATCCGTTCTGGCAGGGTGAGATGCGTGCCGATTCCCGAACATCACGCCGCCGGCGCGCTGGATGGCCTCGTGGTGGCCGACTTCAGCCGGGTGCTCGCCGGCCCGTTCGCCACCATGCATCTCGCCGATCTTGGCGCGACGGTCGTGAAGGTCGAGCGGCCCGGCACCGGCGACGACACCCGCGCGTGGGGCCCGCCCTTCGCCAGCGACGGGCAGAGCGCGTACTTCCGCTCGGTCAACCGGAACAAGCGCAGCGTGGCCCTCGACCTGGGCAGCACCGACGGCCGGGCCGCCGCGGAGGCGCTCGTGCGCCGGGCCGACGTCCTGGTGGAGAACTTCCTGCCGGGGACGATGGAGAAGTTCGGGCTCGGCTGGGAGCAGGCCCGGGAGCTGAACCCGCGGCTGGTCTACTGCTCGATCACCGGCTTCGGCCGTGACGGCGGCGCCGAGCTGGCCGGGTACGACTTCGTCGTGCAGGCCGTCGGTGGGTTGATGAGCGTGACCGGCGAGCGGGACGGACCGCCGCTCAAGGTCGGCGTCGCGCTGGTCGACGTGCTCACCGGTCAGTTCGCACTGGCCGGGATCCTCGCCGCCCTGCACGCCCGTCACCGTACCGGCGGCGGCCAGCGCGTCGAGGTCGACCTGCTCTCCAGCCTGCTCGCGGGGCTGGTCAACCAGTCGTCGGCGTACCTGACGACCGGCGTCGCACCGGGCCGGCTCGGCAACGCGCATCCCAGCATCGCCCCGTACGAGACGCTGCGCACCGCTGACCGGCCGCTCGCCGTCGGCGCCGGCAACGACCGCCTCTTCGCCGCGCTGTGCCGCGTCCTTGACCGCCCGGACCTGGTCACCGATCCACGCTTCGCCACGAACGCCGACCGGGTGGCGCACCGCTCAGCGCTCATCGATGCGCTGGAGTCCGTGCTGGCACGTGGCACCGCCGCCTGGTGGGCCGAACGGCTGCGCGCCGCCGGAGTGCCGGCCGGGCCGGTGCAGGACATCGGCGAAGCGTTCGCCTACGCGGAGTCCCTCGGGCTCGCGCCCGTCGCGCCTGGACCGGTGCCGACGACCGCGAACCCGATCCGGCTCTCGGACACCCCGGTGCGGTACCGCACCCCACCCCCCGATGTCGGGGCTGACACCGCCGACGTGCTGGACTGGCTCGGCACCTCACCCCCTGCTGAGTTGTGGAGTTTCGAGGGTGCCGGCGCCCCGCCGACCCTCGAAAGTCCACAACTCAACGTTCAGGACCGAGACGTCCACGACCGAGACGCTCAGGACCGAGACGTTCAGGACCGAGACGTCAACGACCGAGACGCTCAAGATCGAACGGAGACGCCGACGTGACGACCGCCCTGCCCGGCCCGGACCTGCTCGGGGTCGACGAGTTGCTCACCGATACCGAGCGCGACCTGCGCGACGTCGTCCGCGACTTCGCCACCGAGCGGGTCGCCCCGCACATCGCCGAGTGGTTCGAGGCCGGGGTGGTGCCGCACGAGATCGTGCCCGAACTGGGCAAGCTCGGGCTGCTCGGCATGCACCTGCAGGGGTACGGCTGCGCCGGCACCAACGCGGTCTCCTACGGCCTGGCGTGCCTGGAGCTGGAGGCCGTCGACTCCGGCCTGCGGTCGCTGGTGTCGGTGCAGGGCTCACTGGCGATGTACGCGGTCTACGCGTACGGCAGCGAGGAGCAGAAGCAGCAGTGGCTGCCGGAGATGGCCGCCGGCCGCGCGATCGGCTGCTTCGGCCTCACCGAGCCTGACTTCGGCTCGAACCCGGCCGGCATGCGTACCCGCGCCCGGCGCGACGGGGACGACTGGGTGCTCAACGGCACCAAGATGTGGATCACCAACGGCGGGATCGCCGACGTCGCGGTCGTCTGGGCCCGCGCCGAGGAGGGCATCCGTGGCTTCCTCGTACCGCGCGGCACGCCAGGTTTCACCACCCGCGACATCCACCAGAAGCTGTCGCTGCGCGCGTCAGTCACGTCGGAACTCTCGCTGGAGGACGTGCGGCTGCCCGGCGACGCCATGCTGCCCGGCGTACGCGGACTCGCCGGCCCGCTCGGCTGCCTCACCGAAGCGCGGTTCGGGATCATCTGGGGCGCGCTCGGCGCCGCCCGCACCTGCTGGCTCACCGCACGGGACTACGCGAACAGCCGGGTCCAGTTCGACAAGCCGATCGCGGCCTACCAGCTCACCCAGGCGAAGCTCGTCGACATGTCACTGGAGTGGAGCAAGGCGCACCTGCTGGCGCTGCACCTCGGACGGCGTAAGGACGACGGGGTGATCACGGCCGAGCAGGTGAGCGCCGGCAAGCTCAACAACGTGCGGGAGGCGCTGGCCATCTGCCGGGAGGCGCGCACGATCCTCGGCGCCAACGGGATCACGCTGGAGTACCCGGTGATCCGGCACATGAACAACCTCGAGTCCGTGCTCACCTACGAGGGAACCTCGGAGATCCACACGCTCGTGCTCGGCCAGCACCTCACCGGCCACGCCGCCTTCACGTAGGAGCTAGGGAACCCAACGGCAGTCCGCTGACGTGGGATCGGTGTTCTCAACGACCTTCTTGCCGTCCACCAAGATCCGGCAGGTGACCGGCCCCTTCGTGTCGCCGCGGAGAGTCCCGGTCAGGGTGTAGTCGAACTCGTCGCAGCACGGCGTCTCGGCGCTCCACGGCAGCTGGACGTCATCGAGCTCCTTCGGCCCGCCCGCGTCGCTGTGGATGAGGTGGATGAGGCGGCCGGTGCCCTCGATCTCGTACCGGACCGTCTTGCCCTTGGTCGTCGACGGGAGGCCCGGGTCTTGCGCGTCCGGAGCGGCCTTCTTCACCTCATCGACCGCGCCGTTCACGACGAAGAACGCCACGGTGCCGACACCACCGCAGCAGACCAGCAACACAAGCGCGACGATGCCCACGATCAGGGCGATGGGCTTCTTCTTCGGAGAGTTCGTAGACACGAAGGGAGCCTAACATAGGAAAACATAGGGCAATGCCAGACGCCGCACCAAGAAAGCCGGACCTGTCGGCGAGCCTCGTGGCCACCGCCGCGAGTTGCGCTCCTGTGAACGGAATCCGTATACAGAACGATGTTTGACTACGGATTCGCTTGCCTTTGGCCGATTGAACGGCGACTATGGCGTGGTGCCGTCCACCGCGAACTCACGCCACAGCGCGCACGGCATCGTCCTCGACGACATCGCCAAGCGCATCATCGAGGAGCTGCAGGCCGACGGCCGCCGCTCGTACGCCGCGATCGCGAAGACGGTCGGGTTGAGCGAGGCCGCCGTCCGGCAGCGCATCCAGCGCCTGCTGGACGCGGGTGTCATGCAGATCGTCGCCGTCACCAATCCGCTCACGCTGGGGTTCCAGCGGCAGGCCATGATCGGCGTGCGCGCCGACGGTGACCTGCGTGATGTGGCGGACCGGCTCGGCGCCCTCGACGACGTCGACTACGTCGTGGTGACCGCCGGCTCGTTCGACATCCTCGTCGAGCTGGTCGCCGAGGATGACGAACACCTGCTCAGGGTGCTGAACGAGCAGATCCGGAAGGTGCCCGGAGTGCGGGACACCGAGACCTTCGTGTACCTGCGCCTCACCAAGCAGACCTACTCCTGGGGAACCCGATGACCGTCACCCCGCAAACCACCGCGGGATCGCCCAACGACCACCTGTGGATGCACTTCACCCGGATGTCGTCCTACGCCGGTAACCCGGCGCCGACGATCGTCCGCGGCGAGGGCGCCTACATCTGGGACAGCACCGGCAAGCGGTACCTGGACGGGCTGGCGGGGCTGTTCGTGGTGCAGGCCGGGCACGGGCGCGAAGAGCTCGCTCGCGCTGCGTACGAGCAGGCGAAGGAGTTGGCGTACTTCCCGCTCTGGTCGTACGCGCACCCGGCGGCAATCGAGCTGGCCGATCGCCTCGCCGCGGCGGCCCCCGGCGATCTGAACCGGGTCTTCTTCACGACCGGCGGCGGCGAGGCGGTGGAGACCGCGTGGAAGGCCGCGAAGCAGTACTTCAAGCTGACCGGCAAGCCGATGAAGTACAAGGTGATCTCCCGCGCGGTCGCCTATCACGGCACACCGCAGGGCGCGCTCTCGATCACCGGCATCCCGGACGCGAAGAAGTACTTCGAGCCGCTGGTACCCGGCGCGCATAAGGTGCCGAACACGAACTTCTACCGCGCCCCAGAGCACGGTGACGACCTGAAGGACTTCGGCCGCTGGGCCGCCGACCAGATCGCACACGCCATCGAGATGGAGGGGCCGGACACGGTCGCCGCGGTCTTCCTGGAGCCGGTGCAGAACTCGGGTGGCTGTTTCCCGCCGCCGCCCGGCTATTTCGAGCGCGTCCGCGAGATCTGCGACCGGTACGACGTGCTGCTGGTCTCCGACGAGGTGATCTGCGCGTTCGGCCGGCTCGGCGCCACGTTCGCCTGCGACAAGTTCGGGTACGTGCCGGACATCATCACCTGCGCCAAGGGCATGACGTCGGGTTACTCCCCCATCGGCGCGGCGATCTTCTCCGACCGGATCATGGCGCCGTTCCTCGACAGCGGCGCGTTCTTCGCCCACGGATACACCTTCGGCGGGCACCCGGTCTCGGCGCGCGTCGCGCTGGCCAACCTCGACCTGTTCGACCGGGAAGGGCTCAACCAGCACGTCCTCGACAACCAGGACCTCTTCCGGGCCACCCTGGAGAAGCTGCACGACCTGCCGATCGTCGGCGACGTCCGCGGCGACGGGTACTTCTACGGGATCGAACTGGTCAAGGACAAGGCGACCAAGGAGACGTTCAACGCGGACGAGTCCGAGCGGCTCCTGCGCGGGTTCTTGTCGAAGGCGCTGTTCGACGCCGGCTTGTACTGCCGCGCGGACGACCGTGGCGACCCGGTCGTCCAACTCGCGCCGCCGCTGATCTGCGACCAGCAGCACTTCGACGAGGCCGAGCAGATCCTGCGCGGCGTCCTCACCGAAGCCTGGACCCGCCTCTAGATCCCGACGGGGCGGTGCCGCATGGGGCCGCGGCACCGCCTCGCCGTAGGCACGTTCGGTGTTCGCGGTAATGGCCGCGACACACCGGGCCCGTCTCCGCGATTTCCGCGAACACTGGCGGTCCGGGGCGGCGGTTCCCTCGCCGGCGCCACACCGGCCCGCCCTGGCCCCGACCTGGCGAAGGTGCCGTGTCAAAATGTGGCGAGAACGCACGCACCCCAGATCGAGGAGATCACCGTGGCAGACCAGCCGGTCACCGCGCCTGACCAGCACAAGCCGGGCTTCCCGAAGGCCTCGCGGATCGGCGCCGTCATCACGATCGGGGTGCTGCTGCTGATGCTCCTCGGCAACCACACCGGCAAGGTCGAGGACCTGTGGCTGCTCGGCAGCGCCGTGTTCCTCGCGGTGGTGCTGGTCGCTGACGCCGTCATGCGCAAGAACGGCATCAAGCGCTGAGCTGATCGATCCGGCCAGAGGTGGCCGGGATTTTCGGGGCAATGGCCCAGAAAACCGCCGCCACCTCGTCGAGTACACGAAAGGGCCCCGCCGTACGGCGGGGCCCTTTCGTCTGCGCGTCAGCCCATGCGGCGCGAGAACAGCGCCCGTACCTCGCTGAGCGCCGTCTCGACCTCGTCCTCGAAGTAGCCGCCTTGGATCAGCGGGAACTGGCTGGCGTCGAGATCAGCGTCGGCGACGGGCGGACCGCCGCGGCCATCCATGGTCGCCGAGACGGCGTCGAAGAGGCGGTCGACCGCACCGGCGTCGTAGCCGCTGCCGAAGCGCCGCACCTTGAACCCGGATCGCAGCTCGGCGACCCGCGCCTTGTCCTCGTTGGTGAACGGCGAGACGTAGCCACCGCCGATCGTGGGCAGCTCGACGGTCATGTCGGCCTTGCCATGGCGGCCGGCGTACGCGTCGTACCCGATGGGCATGGGCGGCGGCAGCGAGTCGGCGAACGAGTCGGGGTAGGCCGCGGCGGGCGGCGGCGGGGCGGCGGGGGCCGGCGGCGGCGCCATTGGCATCGGCATCGGCGGCGGCTCGGGACGCCGGTCGGTGACGCGGGGGATCTGCGCCGTCGCGCTGTCGTCGTCCCGGATCGGAAAGCCGTTGGACTGCCGCGGCGGCGCGCCGGCGGCGAGATCCTCCAGCTCCCGCTCGAGCCGGTCAAGATGGAGATCGACCTGCCACTCGTCGTAACCGCCGAACCTGGTCCGGAACACGACGTCCCGGATGTCGTCGGCGGTCAGCGGTTGGCTGACGGGCTCTCCGGCAAGGGTCGCCTCGGCCCGGTCGAGGAAGTCATCGACCTCATCGACCTTGTAGCCGCGACGGAGCGCCTTGCGGCGGAACCTGTCCCCCTGACTCATCTTCCCTACACCTCCGCTGCCGCAAGCTGGCCGCACGCACCGTCAATTTCCTGCCCACGGGTGTCCCGCACCGTGGTGGGCACGCCGGCAGCACGCAGCCGGCGGACAAACTGCCGCTCCACCGGTTTGGCGCTGGCGTCCCAGTCACTGCCCGGCGTGGGGTTGAGCGGGATGAGATTGACATGCGCGAGCCGACCGGAGAGCAGCCGGCCCAACAGGTCGGCGCGCCACGGCTGGTCGTTGACGTCCTTGATCATGGCGTACTCGATGGAGACCCGGCGACCGGTCCGCTCGGCGTATGTCCACGCCGCGTCCAGCACCTCCGCCACCTTCCAACGGTTGTTGACCGGCACCAGGGTGTCGCGCAGCTCGTCGTCCGGCGCGTGCAGCGACACGGCCAGCGTCACCGAGAGGTCCTCCTCGATGAGCCGCCGGATCGCGGGCACCAAGCCGACCGTCGAGACCGTCACGTTTCGCTGGGACATACCCAGCCCCTGCGGTGACGGGTCGGTGATACGGCGGACAGCCCCGAGCACCCGGTTGTAGTTCGCGAGCGGCTCACCCATACCCATGAAGACCACGTTGGAAACCCGGCCCACGCCACCCGGGATCTCGCCCCGCGCCAGCGCCCGCGCGCCCGCGACCACCTGCTCGACGATCTCGCCGGTGGACAGGTTGCGGGTGAGCCCGGCCTGGCCGGTGGCGCAGAACGGGCACGCCATGCCGCAGCCGGCCTGGCTAGACACGCACATCGTCACCCGGTCGGGGTAACGCATGAGGACGCTCTCGACCAGGGTGCCGTCGAAGCCGCGCCACACCGTCTTGCGGGTCGTGCCGGCGTCGCACTCGACGTGGCGGACCGGGGTGAGCAGCGGCGGCAGCAGCGCCTCGACCAGCGGCGCCCGGGAGGCGGCCGGCAGGTCGGTCATCGACGCGGAGCCGTCGGCGAGGTGGCCGAAGTAGTGCGTGGAGAGCTGGTTCGCGCGGAACGCGGGCTCACCCAGCGCCGTCACGGCGGCACGGCGCTGCACCGGGTCGAGGTCCGCCAGATGCTGTGGCGGCTTCGCCTGGCGCGGTGCGTCGAACACCAAGGGGAGAGTCTTTGTCATCGCGCTTTCATTGTCACACGTCGGGTCATGCACTCCGGAAGCCGTCCACAGGGTCAGCTGCGTGCAAGAAGGAAGAACAGGGGCAAAACGTCACGTATCGCCGGCGCCGTCGTGGGCGATAACACGCCAGGCTGGTCAACCGGGCGGTGCGAACAGCTCCAACAGCAGGTACGCCACAGGAGCGGCGGTCAGCAGCGAATCCAGACGATCCATCAACCCACCGTGAGCGGGTA
>Ga0210378_10001668_pt1 | contig 11561 bp, 9 predicted proteins | sample PLM1_60_b1redo_FD_155465 | JGI IMG/M metagenome (GOLD analysis project Ga0210378, IMG submission 155465) | Groundwater sediment microbial communities from an aquifer in East River, Colorado, USA - PLM1_60_b1 redo | ecosystem: Environmental > Terrestrial > Soil > Riparian zone | place: USA: East... | reverse complement strand
CTGTGGACCACCTACGCCTGGGGCGAGCAACCCGCCCGGCAACTCCACGAATTCCGCTGACCGGGAGGCACGCCGTGACCCAGATCCTCCACCCACCGTCGACCGAGCCCGGGCATGCCTTCACGCACGCCGCATCCATGCGCGAACCGTTCCTGTTCCTCTACATCACCGAGAAGTGCCAGCTGCGGTGCAAGCACTGCTACATGGGCGACAGGCTCGACGCCGAGCGGCGCATGAGCCCGCAGCAGGTCGAGCTGATCCTGTCGCATCTGCGGATACTCCACGGGCAGTACAAGGTCTACCTCCTGGGAGGCGAGCCAACGACGCATCCCGACCTCGACGCGATCCTGGACGTCTGCAAGTCGCAGAACTACAAGGTGGTCATCACCTCCAACGGCCTCATCCCGGCCAAAGCCTGGCCCGCCCTCGACGACCGGATCGACTCAATGTCGTTCAGCCTCGACGGAGCACACGCCAACACCCACGAGGCGATGCGGGGGCCGAACACCTTCCGGCCCCTCATCGCCTCGATCAGGCGAACCGTGGCGTCTGGGTTCCAGAGCCGCGCGATCTTCACGGTCACCACCGCCAACGTCCACGACGTGCCCGACGCCATCGACCTCGCCGACGAACTCGGGCTGGAGATGTTGTCGTTTCACTACTTCACACCCACCGGCCTGGGGCGCGACAAGCCGCACTTCCAGCTGCCGCCGGAGCGGTGGCTGGAACTGTGCACTCAGATCCGGCAGGCGAGCGCCGGCCGGCGCGTGCGGTTGTTCTACCCGCCCACGTTCGCCGCTCCGGACGAGCTGCGCCGCCTCAACGGCCTGGGGTACCGGGGCTGCACCGCCCGCAGCCTGGAGCGGTTGGCGATCTTCCCGGACGGCCGGGTCTACATCTGCTCCATGTTCTTCGATACCGACCTGCACTACGGCGACTTCATCGACGGCCAGATCGTTCCTCGGCTCCCCGGCGGGCGCAGCGAGCTCACGCTGGTCAACCAGCTGTCCGACAACTGTCGGAGCTGCCCGCAGGCCGGCGGCTGCGGGGGCGGATGCGCAGCCTACGACCATCTGCAAACCACGCTGGTCAGCGCGGAATGCACCCGACGGATGGCACCCGTGTGCCCACTATGGTCAGTACCGGCCGAACCAGAACAGACCGCAGACCGGCTCCGCGACCTGCGATGAGAGCGTCGACGCGCAGGCGGGAAACCTCGGCCCGACTCGGCTGCTCAGCCCAGCCGGGTCAGAGCGTCGCGGAGCCGGGCCAGGGTGCGGTCGCGGCCAAATACCTGCAGGGACTCAAACAGTGGCAACCCCACCGCGCGGCCGGTGACCGCGACCCGCACAGGGGCCTGAGCCTTGCCGAGCTTGAGGCCACGCTGCGCGCCGATCTCCTCCAACGTCGTCTTCAACGCCTCCGCCCGCCACTGCGTCGTCTCGAACGCGGCGATCGTGGCGGCCAACAGGTCGGCGGCGCCATCCTTCATCGCCTTGGCCCACGCCGCCTCGTCGGTGGGCGGCGCGTCGAGGAAGAAGTGGTCGACCATCGCCACCACCTCGGCGAGCAACGCGACCCGGGTCTGCGCCAGCCCGGCGACCGCGGCGAACACCTCAACATCGTAATCCTCGGCCTTCCACGGAGTGCCATCACCTGTCAGCCACGGCTGGCAGGCGGCGATGAACTCCTCGACGGTCAGAGCCCGGATGTACTCACCATTGAAAGCGCGCAACTTCACCACGTCGAAGAACGCCGGCGAAGGAATGACGTCCTCGAGCCGGAACTCCGTCTCGATCACAGACCAGGGCACGATCTCCCGGTCCCCAGACGGAGCCCATCCCAGCAGCATCAGGTAGTTGCGCATCGCCTCAGGCAGGTAGCCCTCGTCCCGGTACATCTCGAGTGCGACCTTGTCCCGGCGCTTGGAAAGCTTCTGGCGCTTCTCGTTGACCAGGATCGGTGCGTGCGCCCACACCGGCGCGGCGTGGCCGAGGGCTTCCCAGAGCAGCTGCTGCTTCGGGGCGTTGGGCAGGTGTTCCTCGGCGCGGATCACGAGCGTGATCCCCATGGTCATGTCATCGACGACGTTGGCCAGGAGGAACACCGCGGAGCCGTCGCCCCGGGCGATCACGAAATCCTCGATCAGGGCATTGTCGAACGTGGGGGTGCCCCGGATGAGATCGGTTACGACCGTGGAACCTTCGTCAGGGCTGCGGAAGCGGACCGCCCGGCCGTCACCCGGCGGCAGGTTCCGGGTGCGGCAGAACCCGTCATACCCCGTGTGGCTGTTCCCGGTCCGGGCGATCACCTCGTCGCGGGTACAGCCGCAGTAGTACGCCCGGCCCGCGGCCAGCAGCGTGTCGATCGCCTCGCGGTGGTGGTGGGCGTAGTCGGTCTGCATGAGCGGGCCCTCGTACTCGCCGCTGCCCACCCCGAGCCAGGCCATCGCGTCGATGATGCCGTGGACCCACTCGGGCCGGCTGCGCTCGGCGTCCGTGTCCTCGATCCTCAACACCAGCGTCCCACCGGACTGGCGGGCAACCACCCAGTTCAGCAACAGAGAGCGGGCGTTGCCGACATGGAACATGCCCGTCGGCGAGGGGGCGAAGCGAACACGAACCGGGGCATCGGACATGCCCCACAGCCTAGAGGAATTTGTCCGGGCCTAACTGCGCCAGGTATACCGCCCGACCGCTACACGGCTGCTTTCAAAGGGCAGGCATGTATCCATAGGGCCTATGCGCGATGACCCTACCGTTCACCTGGCGGGAGTGGGCGCGCCTCGATGCCCTCGCCCTGGCCGCGCTAGTCAGGGACCGCAAGGTCACTGCCCGTGAGATCGCCGGGCAGGCCGCCACGGCCGTGGAACTAACGAACCCGTCACTCGGTGCTGTATTGGAGGTCTTCGAGGACGCCGTGATCGATCCCGAGCGCTCCGGCGCCCGGCCCGGCGGGCCCCTGTTCGGGGTACCGATGTTCTGGAAAGACTCCGGCTCCGGCATGGCCGGGCGCCTACGCGAATGCGGTTCCCTGCTAACCGCCGGACAGCGCAGCGACGGCGACTGCCCGCTCACCCTCAACATGCGGACTGCGGGCCTCAACATCCTGGGACGCAGCACACTGCCCGAGTGGGGCAAGACGTTCGACACCACCCTCGCGTACCAAGGCCGGCTGACGATCACCCGCAATCCCTGGGACCTGGACCGCAGCCCTGGCGGCTCCTCCGGCGGTAGCGCCGCCCTGGTCGCCGCCTGCGTCGTGCCGATCGCCAAGACCGGCGACGCCGCCGGCTCGACCCGGGTCCCAGCCGCGTTCACCGGACTGGTCGGCCTCAAGCCCAGCCGCGGCCTGCTACCCCCACCGACCGGCACGAACGAGCTCACCAACCACCGGATCCAGGAAGGGGTGCTCACCCGCACCGTCCGTGACCAAGCCGCCGCTCTCGACCACATGATCAGATCTCACCCCGGGGCAAACCTCGTCCCCGCGGCCAGCCCGCCACCGGGCGCGTACAGCGAGGTGATCCAGCGACCGCCCCGGCCGCTGCGAGTCGCGCTCTCCACCGGGCCATGGGGCCGCCCCGGCCAATGCCACCCGACCGTCGCCAGCCGTATACGGCAGGTCGGCCAACTCCTCTCCGACCTCGGCCACCACGTCGACGAGGTCAACGACGACCAGCAGATTTGCACGTGGGAGCCGTTTTGGCACGACATCGCCACCGGGTGGATTGCCGGCGCCGGCTACTGGCTCGACCTCGCCGAGAGGCGCCGCTGGTCACGCAGCGACCTTGAGACCCATCTCACCCCACAGAACCGCAACCTACTCAGAGCCTACGACCAGCTCACACTCCGAGAGTTCAAGAACGCCCTCAACGGCAACGCCCGCAGCACCCGTGAGGTCGGCGCCTACTTCCAGACCGTCGACGTGCTGTTGTGCCCGGTATTTCCCGAACTCGTCCCGGCCGCCAACGGCCCATACTCCCTCCTCAACCCCGACCCGTTCACCACGTGGTTCGACCGTCTACTCTCCGGGATGCGCTACACCGTGCTCGGCAACGAGACCGGAATTCCAGGCCTCGCTGTCCCCGCAGGCCTCGACCAGCACGGCCTGCCCGTCGGGGCGATGCTCTACAGCGCCCACCACCACGATGGACTCCTGCTCCAACTCGCCACCCAACTCCAAGCGGCCCAACCCGACTGGTACACCACCACCTCGCTCCTCAACAGAGGCGTCGACGTGCAGCACGTGTCCGGCTGCGGTAGGCCATGACTGGCGGGCCGCCGGCCGCGCCGCGAAAGTGGAGCCGCGCTGGGACCTCAGCCCTGGCCGCGCGGGCGGAGGCCAGCGCTGCCCGACGATCTTCCGGGAGCGGCGAGGTTCAACTTGGCCGATAGGCCGCAGGCACGCCGATCCTGTGATGCGCGAGGCCGCGGTCGCTGGCTGCCGGCCTGCATCGACACCCTGATGGGGGCGGCGTGTGGGCGGTCTGATCGTGTTTGCGCCGCGATGCAGTGGCGGCCTCGACCCTTCCTCTTGCGTTGTGGTGGCGGTAACGTCGCGCGTCGTGACGGACCTGCCGAGGGCGGTACAGCCCATGCTGGACGAGTTCACCGAGGAGTTCGGGCGGCAGGAGGTCGCCGAGGCGCGGCTGGTGCAGGCGCGGGCCAGTCACCACCTGGCGTACGCGCTGGTGATGGCGGCGTTGTCGTGGGACAAGGTGGACGGACGCGGGTGGTGTTCGCCTGAGGCTCTGTGCGAGCAGGCGCGACAGCTGATGACCGCCGAACGGGTGCCGGCGGCGCCCGTAGGCGACCTGGACGCGGTGGCGACGGCGCTGACGTGGGCGACGCGCGACCCCGCGTTGCTCGAGAGCGACGGTCATGGTCGATACCGCCCAGTGTTCGGGACCGCGGTGCCCGTCGGCTCGCGGCACTGGCGCGAGCGCTGTGACGAGGCCGCCGAGTCCGGCGTGCTCACGCCGCTGGAACTGGTGTGCGTGGGCGACTCGGATCACTACGCGAGGCCCGCCGATCTGGACGCCGCCGACGTGTCGTACAGGCTCGCGGCCGGCAGCAGCGACCCGGACGCGTCGGCGTTGGCATCGCTGCGGCTGGCGGAGATCGCTGAAGCCCGCCATCAGCCGGCTGAGGCGGCAACCCGGTACGCGGAGGTCGCGGCGCTGCGTCACCCGGTCGCCTCGCCGCCGGCCGAGCTGTGGCTGGCCCAGCGGGCGGCCGAGGACGGCGATCCGGCTACCGCGCGTGCGCTGGCGCAACAGGTCATCGCGACCGACGACGAACGGTTGCTCCGCGACGCGTGGGACCTGCTGGCCAGCCTCGCCTGGGCCGAGAACGACCGGGACGCGGCGATCGCCGCGATGCGCGCGGCCGTGGACACGGCCGGCGCGTGGCACGGCGGGTACTCACGACGGTTGGCCGCGATGCTCGCCGCCTCGGGTGACCTGTCGGGCGCCGCCGACGTCCACCGGGCGCTGCTGGAGCACCCCCTGCACATGGGCACCGACGCCCACGACTACGCGCGGCTGATGACAGCAGCAGGTCGCGGCGACGAGGCGATTGCCGTCCTGGAGGAACGCGCCGCCAGCGACGGCGTCTTCACAGGCGAGGTGCTGCTCGCCGCGGCGGCGGCCCACGCGGCCCGCGACGACACCGTGACCGCGCGGCAGGCGCTGGCCCGGGCGCGAGAGCACTGGAGCGCCCAGCTGCCCCAAGTGGCGGTGCGGGCCGATGTGATCGAGGCGGCCCTCGCTACCGCGGACGGCGAGGACGAACGCGCCGCCGCGCTGTACCGGTCGTTGACCGACAGCGACGACGCCCAGCGCCGCGACCTCACGCGGCCGTTGCTGATCGCTACTGGCGAGCACCTGGCAGCAGGCCACAGGCCCTGCGTGATCCCCGGGATTCGACCGTTGCTGGAGTACCTGTGCGAGGCCGCGCCACCGGCCACCGCCGGGTGGGCCGCCAGCAGCCTCGCCCACCTGGCCATCGTCCAAGACCGGCCCGCTGACGCCGAAGCCGCCGTGCGGCTCGCGGCCCGCCATCTGGACGCGGCGGAGATTACGGCGCTGCGGACCCACCTGCTGCACCGCGCCGGACGCGACGACGACGCGCTCCGACACGTCATCGACGCCGCCGACGAGGCGACCGCGCCGACGCTCACGGCCGTCCTGGAAACCGTCGCCGAGTTGGCGATGCGCGGGGTGCGGCCCGACGCCCAGCAGCGAATCCGTCTACGCGCGTCGGCAGACCGCGCACTCTTCACCGGCACCGGCACCGGCACCGGCCACCGCCAGCGGCTCGCTTTCGCGATGGCGCACTTCGAGTACAACGTCTGGTTCGATCGCGAGCGGGCCGCCGATCTATGGGCCATCGCGGCGGAAGGGGACGACGCCGCGATCGCCGCGCCGGCCTGGTTCAACGTCGGCCTGATGCAACAAGTCCCGCACCCGATCGGGGCCGTACACGCCTTCGAGCAAGCCATGCTCCTCGGCGATCCCGCGCTCGCCGGCAACGCCGCGACGGCGCTGGTCTCACTGGCCGAACGTCTCGGTGACCAGAGAGTCGTCGCGACGACATGCGCGCGGATACTGGACTTCGCCGACGGAGACGGCCGAGCCAAGGCGGCGCTGCGCCTCGGCCAGTTCAGCCACTACAAGCATCCGGATGACGCCGAAGACGCCTACATCGCCGCGGCAACCGAACCGGGCGCCCAGCCGGGCACTGTCGGCGCCGCGCTCGCCTGGCTCGGCGCGCTCCACGCATTGCACGGAAACCGGCGGCTGGCCCAACAGGCCTGGCGACGCGGTCGGCGGCACCGTGATCCCCAAGTCGCGGAGGCGTTCGCCGCCGAACGCGCCGTCGTCGGCCGGGTGAACCGCCTCTAGTCACCAGAGCAATCGATCGACTGGATCCAGGCGTCGGGTGGGATCTCAGTGTGCCGGGCCCGGCGTACGACCGGCCACACCTGCAGCGACGATGCCGCCTCGTTGACGAGGCGCCAACTACTCAGCGGATCATCGCGGCACCGGCCACCGACCCATGGCCGCTCGTAGGCGGCCAGTTCGTGGGCGCCTCCGCTGGGAGGACGTGGCGTGGGTATCCGGCGCGGCGCCACGCATTAGACCGGTGGTAGCACGCGTCCGCCGGCTCGGTACGGTCCCCGGAGAAGGGCGCGGGCAGTGGGCGGAAGAATGTCGGCGAACGCCTCGGCGGCGGCGAACCCGAACAGTGCTTCGGCGAGTGCACGATCGGTTGGGGACTCACCGGCGGCGCTCTCCGCCGCGGGTATCGCCTCCCAGTAAAGGCAGCGGGCCCGGTACGGGTAGCCCTGCCGCATGACCGCGGCGTCGGTGGCGTCGACCGCCTGCTGCCAGACGACTCCGTCGATGTCGCGGCGGGCCTTGACGATCTTGCGGACCGTGGACCGGGGAAAGCGGGTGGCGGCGGCGAGGGACGCCAACGCCGGCTGGGTGCGGTCGCCGAACAGGCTGGCGGGAGTGAACCGGGATGGCAGACAGGCGCGCCGCCACGGCCCGGACAGCAGTTCGTAGTCCGCTGTCGCGAGCGCGTCGCCGGCCATGATCGCCAGCGCCGCGTCGTACAACGGCAACAGTCCCCGCACGTAGTCGCCCAACCTGGGATCGTCGGACAGCAGGTATGCGCTCTCCAGCACTGCCTGCTCGCCGGAGTCGATTGCGGGCGTTGGCAGCCCGAAGGTGCTGGCCCAGCGGACCCAGCGCGACGCCATCCGCCCCCGCACCTCGGTCAGGGCGCTCAGCGCGCGGTCTCGCGCGGCATCCCGCGGCGGGCCGGTGAGCCACGCGTCGGCGAGCCGGGTCATCTGGTCGAAGGTCAACGACGCGACCGTCACATCGAGCTGAGCCCACTCCGCGCCCCGTGGATGCGTGCGCAAGTAGGCGCTACCCAGATCGTCCTGCTGGCCGTCCATCCACCGCCCCTCGCGACGTGCCGGCCCCCAGCCGGCGAGGCATCACCATAGATCACAGGGACACCGCGATGCAGTCCGGAGCGCTGCACCAGCACGGCCCGACAAGCGCGACACCTGGCTGGCGCGGCGCCGCCATACTTGGGTGGTGAACGGGCACGGGCCACTGAACTAGCCGAGCAACTCCTCGCCACCCTGGATCAGGGCAGCGGCGACTGGCCGCTCGATATCGTGCGGGAACTCCACGTCTTCGGGTCCTAGTCCCGGGGCGCTGTCGAACCTCACGACCTTGACATCCTGGTTTGTCCAACCGCAAGGACCAGCGATGGGTGAGCGAGTTCGTGGACGCTCTGTCCTACGGCCGTAACCCGTACAGCGTCTTTCGGCTGGCGCTCATCGGGCAGCGTTCAGCTCATCTTCGATGACCCCGGCGGTCTCGACCCGGTGTTTGCTGTGGCGACGGGGAGACAGCCTCGCGACCGCTCTGGGTCGCCTGCATCGCCCCGAGGCGGGTTGAAGGGGCCGGGCGCGCGCCGCGGGATGCGATGCGTTCGAGGGCTCCGAGCGGTGGCTGCCCCGCCGCCGCCGCGAGATTCTCCACTCCGCTGTGCGCTGCGGCGCCATCTCCCTCGACCGGGTCACCCTGCTCGACGACGCTCCGGTCCTGGATCCAGTCGTCGCCACGCACCTCGACGAACGATGGGGCGCCGACGGCCCGCTGTACCGAGCCGGCCAAGCGGTGCTCGCACACTACGAGACCCGCGGCATCAACCCCCGACAGGTGCACCTCCACGGCCACGACGTCCACGACCGCGACGCGCCCCACGTGGCCGGCTTCAAACTGGGCTACGGGAACGGACGCGGCAACTACGCAAACAACAGCGTTCGCTTCCCAGCAAGAACCCCCGCGATCCCGCCTACCGGCGGCTCAGATACGCCCGCTATGCCGATGACACCCTGCTCGGGTTCACCGGACCGAAAGCCGAAGCCGAGGAGATCAAACAACGCCTCGGGGCGTTCCTGCGTGATGACCTCAAGCTGGAACTGTCCGAGGAAAAGACGCTGATCACTCACGGCCGCACCGGTGCGGCCCGTTACCTCGGCTATGAGATCACCGTCCACCACGACGACCGCAAGCTCACCCACGGCAGGCGGTCGGCCAATGGCAGCGTCGCGCTGCGCGTGCCACGGGACGTGATCGCGGCCAAGTGCGCCCCGTACCTGAAGCTCGGCAAACCCGAGGTGCGGCCCCACCTGGTCAACGACGACGACCACACCATCGTCGCCACCATGGGTCGCAGTACCGGGGCCTGGTCAACTATTACCTGCTGGCCGGTGACGTCTGGAGACTGAGCCGGGTGCATTGGGTCATGGCGACCTCGATGCTCAAGACCCTCGCCTGCAAGCACCGCTCGACGGTGTCGAAGATGGCGGCCCGTTACCAGGCCACCATCCAGACACCACACGGGCCACGCAAGTGCTTCCAGGTCCGGGTCGAACGCGTCTGCAGGAAACCGTTGATCGCCACGTTCGGTGGCCTCCCGCTGAAACGGCAGCGGAACCCGGTCCTCACCGACCACGAACCAGCCCGGGCCACCCCCCGCCGCAAGGAGCTGATCACCCGACTCCGCACGGGACGGTGCGAGATGTGCGAGCACACCGGCGATATGCAAGTCCATCACGTCGGCAAGCTCGCTCATCTCGGCAAGCCGGGGCAGCCACAGCCGGCATGGGCACAACTCATGGCGAAAAGACGACGCAAGACCCTCGTAGTCTGCGCCGCCTGCCACGACACCATCCACGCCCGGCACCCCACCGCAACACCCACGCAGTAGTCACTGGAGAGCCGGACGATCAGAAAGTGATCACATCCGGTTCGGGAGGAGGCCGTCGGGAAATAGGACCAGCCCAGGCTGGCACCTCGCCTGACGGCCCACCTCACCCACGTCGACTGCGCGGTCACCCTCACCCGCCTCTACGTGTTCTTCGTCCTGGAGGTCGGCAGCCGCTACGTGCACATCCTCGGCGTCACCACCAACCCCGACGGGCCGTGGACCGCCCAGCAAGCGAGGAATCTGCTCATGGACCTGGGCGAACGCGGTGAGCAGTTCAAGGTCCTCATGCGTGATCGGGCCGGCCAGTTCACCGATGCCTTCGACGCCGTGCTCGCCGACGCCTGCATCACCGTGTGCAAGATCCCACCGCGATGCCCCGCGCGAACGCTCACGCCGAACGATTCGTCCTGACCGCCCGCACCGAGGTCACCGACCGCATGCTCATTTTCGGTGAAGGCCATCTACGCCGAACGCTCGATGGCTACGTGCGTCATTACAACGGACGACGACCACACCGGGCCCTCGCGCTACAACCCCCACGATCCGACCGTCCCGCCGCCGACCTCACCCACGAACGGATCAAGCGCCGAACCGTCCTCGGCGGGCTAATCACCGAGTACGAACGGGCCGCGTAAGAGCCCAGCTCGGCCCCGCGGCAGGGTAATGGCACCCCACAGGTGTGTCGTCCGGCTCGTCCAGCTGAACCGCCAGCGCAGCACGCCACGAGCGCCGACCACGCACCAGTCCTCCTCGTTGAACGTCGCGTCCCACGATCGCCGTCACAGCCGCGACTTAAACGGACTGCGGCACGACCGGACGTTCGTCTGGGCCATGGGGCGCCGCGGCAGCTCGCAGCTTGGTGTGGATCAAGAGGCGAGGGGTTCCCACGTTCCACACCGGAGCCTGAACCGAGCTCGCGCCACCTTCATGCCGGACACCACCTGGCCAGTCAGCAGGCACCCGCCAGACCCATCCCGAGGCAAGATCCAGACCCCGGTTTCGATGTCATCCAGACGTTTCGACACTTCAGCAGTGGTTCACTCACGTTCGCCTTCTCGGCTCACACCTGACGCATCACGCGCGCCTTTTCCACAGCGCTCACCACCCCGGCTCATTCACCGAAGCAGCCTGCGGCGGTTTGAGACCTCCCCCTGCAGGGCGATCCCGGAGGACCTACCTCCATCACCAGTGCAGCACCGCAACCATCGGCACGACCTACTACATCGCAACCTCCAGCCGCGTTCGTGGCACACGGATCTCCACGTCCTTGGCCGCACTGGTACGCCTGAGCAGGGTCAGCCAACCGGCGATCCGGCAGAACACGAGGTAGAGAAGGCGCAGCGACACGAACAGCGATCATGCTCGATGTCGTGGCAGGGCATCGCATCCGCCCAGGTCAACCACCGAGACGGTGTTTTGGAACCCCGCAGGGTCTTGGCGTCATGGTATGGGGTGACATGTCCGCGGCGCCGCGGTGGAATCCGGCTCGGAACGCCTACGGACCCACGAGCAGCGTGGAAGAGCAGCGGGAAGCGCTGGAGGTCAGCCTCGCGGCCGGGGTGAATCTTCTCGACACCGCAGCCATGTACGGCAAGGGGGCCTCAGAACGACGCGTCGGTGAGCTCACCGAGGGCAAGCAGGTCCTGGTCGCGACCAAGTTCCCCGCCGGGTTCTTCTCCCGGGCCGGCAGCCTGCCCGCGACCCTCGACGCGAGCCTCGCCCGGCTACGACGCCCGGTCGTCGATCTGTACCAGGTTC
>Ga0210378_10001666_pt1 | contig 11568 bp, 9 predicted proteins | sample PLM1_60_b1redo_FD_155465 | JGI IMG/M metagenome (GOLD analysis project Ga0210378, IMG submission 155465) | Groundwater sediment microbial communities from an aquifer in East River, Colorado, USA - PLM1_60_b1 redo | ecosystem: Environmental > Terrestrial > Soil > Riparian zone | place: USA: East... | reverse complement strand
CATCAAGATCATGGCGGACGGTGGCGAGGTTGTTCATCGACAGCAGGGTGTCCGGGTGGTCGGCGCCGAGCACCCGCCGGCGTGCGGCCAGGGTTTGCTCGTGGAGGTCGCGGGCGCCTTGGAGGTCGCCGAGGGCTCGGCGGGCCACAGCGAGGTCGTTCATCGACTGAAGGGTGTCGGGATGGTCGTCGCCCAGCACTTGCCGGTATCCGGCCAGGGTTTGCTCGTGGAGGTCGCGGGCGCCTTGGAGGTTGCCGAGGTTCCGGCGGGCCACAGCAAGGTTGTTCATCGACTGCAGGGTGTTCGGGTGGTCCTGGCCCAGCACCCGTCGGCGCCCGGCCAAGCTCTGCTCAAGCAGCGTCTGGGCTTGCCGGTACTGTCCTCGGCTCCGCAGATACATGGCTGCCCGATCTTGCAGATACAGCCATCCCTCGGACTCGACCCCCAGGCGCTGACCGTGATCCGCGATCGTGAGCACATGAGGTAGCAGGCGCTCGCATTCCGGCCATTTGGTGACCTGGAGATTATCGGCGGGGAAGCCGGCACGAAGCAGGTGGACGGCGGCGGCCGCCCAAGCGCGCTCGGTATCGGCATCCAGAGCGGTCCGAACCACGGTCTGTAGCAGCCGGTGGACAAACAAGCCGTCGGCAACAACCCGAACCAGCGAGTAGCGGCGCAGCGCGGCCACGGCGTCGGCCAGGGCGAGCGGGTCACCGACGGCGCTGCCCAGCGGCTCGGGCAGTTGGTCGTGGTGGACGGTCAGTAGTGGCTCGGGCAAGTCATCGGGAGCAAGAAAGCTCGCCATAGTGAGCAGGTCGACGGCGGCCGGCTCTGCCTCTTGTAACTGTTGGAGGGCCAGTGACCAGGTGGTGGCTACCGTGTGCTGGTAACCAAGTGGCTGCCCCCGTTTCAGCAGCTCCAGGGCTCGCGAGTCAAACAGCTCCGCATAGCCGGCCAGGCCAACCGTACCGGTGGCGGCGACGTAGGCGCCGGCCTGCTCCCACGCCAACGGCAACCCACCCAACGTCGCCGCCAACGTCACGGCGGCCGCCTCGGCTGTTGGCCCGGTCTCCCCAGTACGGGTCAGCAGCAGGCCGGCCGCGTCGGCGGGCGCAAGGACCTCAACGGGGAGGACGCTGGTCAGCCGCTCCCAACCGACCCCGGTGCGGGAAGTGACCAACAAGTGGCCGCTGGCGTTGCGCGGCAGCAGCTCGACCACCGCCTGCGGGTCTTCGACGTTGTCCAGCACCAACAACCGCCGCTGATGGCGTTCTAGCCAGCCCCTCAGCGCCGCCACTTGAGCCTCCTGTGGGGCGTCCGCGGCCAGACCGAGCTGGCCGGCCAATGCAACTAGGTCGGCGAGCAGGCTGGTCGGCTGCTCGCCGTTCCCCCACCAGACCAAGTCATAGTCGGCGTGCTGCTGGTAGACGTACTCCACCGCTATCGAGGTCTTGCCGACCCCACCCAGCCCGGTCAACGCCACCCGCCGGGTGGCCAAGCCGGGTGCTATCAGTCTGATCTGCAGCTCGGCTAGGAGCAGGTCGCGACCAACAAAGAACGGGTTGGGATGGAAGGGGACGTTCCAGACGGGGGTCAGCTCGCCCGGGAACCGGGGCGCCTCGGTGGCGCTGACCTCCGACCGCCGGTCGCCGGGGAACTCCGGTGCCTCGGTCGGCTTGCCGCGCGCCCCACGCGCCGCGGCCAGCAGCACCGCTCGGGCGCCCTTCGCATCCTGCCCGACCAGGTCCACGTAGATTCTGGTCGTGAGGAGCCCTGGCAGCTCTACTTCTCTGACTCGGACGGGAAGGAGCAGCCCGCGCTCTCCACTGGGATCCTTGGCGTAGAAGGCCCGCCACTCGGCCTCTCCGTGGCCCGACTCGAGGTAGGCAGCCGAAACGACCGCCACCACCCGCTCGGCTGTGGTGGTGGCCTGATGCATCTCATGGGCCCAATCGCGACCCGGGCCGAAGTCCCACGCCTGGACCACGACCTGGTAGCCCTCGCCCTCTAGCTGCCAGGCAATCCACTCGGCCCAGACGCGGTCAGCGCTGGTGTAGCTGACGAAGAAGTCCGCCGCCTCGCCCATCCGGCCCCCTCAGCCAACAAGGCGCCTTCTCCTGTAGGTCTACCACAACGGGCAAAGCGGCAGACGACCAACCCATGTCGGGACAACGGTAGGTCTAACGAACGTCGAGCTATGGCTGCAGTCCTGCCACAGCCGCACCCGAGAGACCTTATCTCACAGGCTCAGCCCCCTCGGCCGGCTGCGTCACCATCAACACCTAGGAACCAGCCTGACCCCACAACACGCCAGGGGGTTCTATGGCCATAGGAAGGCGGGTTGTGCCGTCTCCGCATGGAGACTACGACCTGCCAGCGGGTCGCATCGACCAGGTCCGGCGCCGCGCCCTCCTCGACTTGCTGGTCGGCCTGTTCGTGCCCTCGGCAGAACGGGCCGCCACGGAGCGCGTCGCCGTCGTCGCGGGACTCGAGCGCTACCCGCGCTTGCTGCACTGTACGGCCAGCTTGCGGTAGGCGGCCTTGTCCGCGTCGTACTGGTCGGCTGCGGCCGCGCCCTGCCCGAGGGTGAAGGCCAGCGCGTTTCGCCACGCGCTGCCCTGGGGGAGTGCCGCAGCCCGGTCGATCTTGCCGGACTTGTAGTCGTCCATCAGCTTCTTGTGCGCCCGCAGGCCCGTCACTGCCCCGTCGGCGTGGCCGATCATGCGGTTGGCGGCGGCCAACAGCTGGCGGCAGTCCTCGCTGAGCAGCGGTTGTGGCGCGGCGCTGGCCGGTTGTGGCGCGGCGCTGGCCTGCCCCGGCTGGCTGACTGAGGCTGATCGTGTGCCATCGCCTGGGGTTGTTCGCGTCACGGCGAGCACGAACACGACGGGGACCAGCAGCAGCAGGAGCACCCCCACGACCGCCGCCGCGGGACCCAGCCGCCGCACCCGCGGATGCTCGCGGGGCTGATCAGGTTCGATGAGGTGGCGGGGTTGCTGGCGTTCGGTGCGGGACATCGCTTTCCTCCCAGGTCATAGGCCCTGGTAGTCGTCTGACGAGTTCGCCGCCAACAACCTCCTTAGGCGTCTCTGCGCTTTCGTTAGCATCGGCGCAGTAAACCAACCGGCGGGTTGCGGACACAACCTCCGGGCAACCTTCTCGAACGGCATGGAAGGCTGCCGGCTCGATGGCCCTGATGGGGGGCTGCCTCAACGTCGGGGGCCGTGGCCTGCCGACATCGAGCCACGCCTAGACGGTTATCCACACTCCGCGGCAGAGGCTTGGCGTCGGCAAATGCGAGGCGCATCCTTCTTGCCTTCTTGTAGCCTCCGGCCCGTTCGATGGTCTGGCCCACGAGCCTCGGCGCCATGGCGTGCAGCCGGCGTGTGTCGTGCTCCCTGGACACTGCGGCGGGCCTGGAGGCGTCATCCATTCATCCTGCCAGTTGGATCGGGACGACTGTAGGGCTAACGACTATCGAGCGATGGCTACAGACACGCGCCTCCGACCGGGGAGGTGATGCCACGTGGGCGGCAGTACCTCGAACGGCACCCGCCGCACAGTAGGATGCTCGAGTCGCGTCGGTGTCTGGTGGAGGCCGCGCTTCCATCGAAAGGAGACAGACGATGGTCACGGTGGGGCTGCTTGTTCGACTGGTGGCCAAGCCCGGGAAGGAGGCCGAGGTGACCAGCTTTCTAGAGGGAGGGCTGTCGCTGGTGGAGGAGGAACCGGCAACGATCGCGTGGTTCGCGATCCACCTTGGACCCTCGGAGTTCGGCATCTTCGATGCCTTCTCCGACGACTCGGGGCGGCAGGCACACCTCGCGGGTCGGGTCGCCGACGCACTGATGGCGCGAGCTCCTGAGCTGTTCGAGCAGCCGCCGGTGATCGAGCCGGTCGACGTCATTGCGGCCAAGCTCCCCGGGTAGCTGCCGTGTCGGGAGCATCCCAGGTGCGACCCTGACCAACCCGCTGCTCACCGCGTCTGGGGCGGCAGCGCGACCGGTGGCCATACCTGCTCCTGGTGTCGGTCAGACCGGGCGAGCAGGGTTGGCAGTCCCTTGATCGGGCCGACGGCGCACCCGGGCGGCGCGGGAGCCGGGGCCGGTTGGCGCGCCGTCGGCGAGCAGGCGCCCCGAGCGGCCCGCAGCTGGGGCCGTACCGTGGCTGGAGCTACCGCGCCGGTGGGATGTTGTTGTTGAGCCGGAACAGGTTGCCAGGGTCGTACCTGTTCTTGATCTCGGTGAGCTTCTGCAGATTTTGCCCGTAGGCGGCCCGGACGAGTTCGGCGGCTGCGGTCTCCTCCTGGCCGCTGAAGTTCAGGTAGGTCCCGCCCGTGCCGGAGAACCCCTCGGCCTGGCTGATGACCTCACGCACCCAGGCAATGTTGTCGGCGGTGTCGGTGGGATCGACCCAGTTGCCGTCGACGCTGAACATGAACGGGGCGCTGCGGTCGCCAAACGCGGTGGCGGTGGGAGCCACCCTGCTCATCGCACCACCAAGCATCGGCACGTGGACGATGGAGGGTGGTGAGGGCCGCTGGACGCCGTGGCGCACGATCAGGTCGGTGAGGTCCTCGGTCAGCTCGTTGAGGTAGATCGACTTCCAGTAGCTGGCCAGCTGCCCCTTGGGGAACAAGACGTCGAAGGCGGCCTGGAACGTCCGAAACGGCATCTCGGTGCCCAGGTCGACCAGCGGCCTGCCCAGCTCCCGCAGCGGCTGCAGGACCTGCTGGCCCTGCTCGGGTGGCCCGGTGTAGATCGCCCCAACGATGAACACCTGCTGGTTATGCACCTCCGGTGGCAGGTGTGGGTCCTCGGGCATCCACCAGAACACCGCTCTGCTCATGGCCTCCTCGGGGGCGGTGGCTGCCCATGTCCGCCAGGCCCGGAACAGCTCACCGGCGTGGTCGAGCGGGTACATCACCGCCGCGACCGGCACCACCGGTCCCAGGGGGTGGGCGGTGAACTCAAAGGTCGTGACGACCCCGAAGTTGCCGCCTCCCCCGCGTACCGCCCAAAACAGGTCGGGGTGCTCGGTCTCGCTGGCTCGTCGTAGCTGCCCGTCGGCCGTCACGATCTCCACCGACCGCAGGTTGTCGCAGGCCAGCCCGTAGGCGCGGTGCAGCCAGCCGATCCCCCCACCCAGCGTCAGCCCGGCGACGCCGGTGGTGGAGACGATGCCTCCCGGAACCGCCAGCCCGAACGCTTGGGTCTCGCGATCCACATCCCCCCAGGTCGCCCCGCCCTGGACGCGCACCGTCCGGGCGTCGGGGTCGACCCACACGCCACGCATGGCCGACAGATCCAGCATCAGCCCGTCGTCGCAGACGCCGTAGCCGGCGATGCTATGCCCGCCGGCACGTACCGCCGTCACCAGTTGCTGCTGGCGGGCCAGGTTGACCGCGTCGATGACATCGGCGGTGCCTGAGCACTGCACGATCAGGCCCGGACGGCGATCCACCAGCCCATTCTGGACAACCCGGGCCTGGTCATAGCCGACATCGTCCGGCGTCAGGAGCCGACCCCGGAAGGTCATCCCAAGCTCGGCAAGCTGCTCGTCGGCCAGCTCGGTGGTCTCGCCCGAAACAGTCTTCAGCCCAAGCGCCATGTGCCCCCCCGGCTCAGCGCAACTGTTCGATAGCTTGGGTAGCTTGCGGTCCGGGCCAGGCCGCGTCAAGGACCCGCCACCGACGGTGACCGAAATGCAGCCGACCCGCACCACACAGCGTCGTCGGCAAACGGTCCGCGCGAGGTTGATCCCACGCAGCTCACGGCACCTGCACCCAAGGCGGCTGCCGCGTCAGCGCCGGCAGTAGCGTGCGTCTGGGTGGAGTCACTGGCCCTGGCCCGTGCGGTGGCCGGTGGGCCGGCCACCGCACGGGCGCAGCATCGTCAGTGCTTCGGATTCAACGAGAGGAGTGCCGCGATGACGGACGTGGGTACGACACATCGCCAAGAGACTAGCCACGCGCTATCGACCAGAGCTTCTGGCAACCTCGCCTTAGCCGGCCGCTCGGCTCACCGAGCTTCTGGCCGTTTAGCTCGGCTTGGCGTAGTCCGCCATGTTCTGCGAGAAGTCGACCGTCACCCACGGTTCATCACCGACGACCCAGGCATCGTGCCCAGGCTCGATGACGTAGCCGTCGCCAGGGCCAATCCGGGTCTCGGATCCGTCTTCGGCCCGAACGACCGCCGAACCCGACACGCAGTAGCCCTCATGCAGGAACATGCACAGATCTGTTCCGGCGATCGGCTTGACGTCGTTGGACCAACGCCACCCCGGCTCGAACCGGGCTCGGCCAAGCATCGTGTCGCCCATCGTCACCAGCTCGACGACGCCGTTCGCGAACGAGCGCGTCTCGTCCGGCTGATCGAGACTCCGCACCTGCACGGTCCCCATAGCACCCCCCCCGGGTCGCACGAAGAAGCAAGTCTAGCCCGTCAGGATCCCCGCGGTCGAGGCGTGAGGAGGTCGCTCATCGCGCCGAGCGACGCTGGCTGCGGTGTCAGGTCTGAGCTCACGGGCCAGCTCCTCGCCCGGCAAGACGGTTGATAGCCGACCGGCTGTCCCGCCCATCAGCCCACAAGGCGCTCTGCAATAGCTCCACCACGATGGGCAAAGCGGCAGGCTATCCAGCGATGAGTCGGGCCGACGGTGGTCCTAACGAACGCGGGGAGGAAGTAGGGGTGGAGCTCTGGTCAGATGGTGGCCGGGACTTCCCTCCGACTTCCCTCCGACCGACGCCAGGCCGTGCGGGACAGGGCAGAACAGGCGGGGACGCGGCGTGACGGCGGCAGCCGTCGGCGGGGCGTTTGTGCACGTCACGAGCGATGATCGGCGCCAATGGGGATGCGGCGGGACCAGTGGGGAGACGGCGGTGCGACCTGTAAAATCGCCGGCATTGCCTACACAGGTTCGAATCCTGTCCCTGCCACACCCGCCCTGACGTGCGAAAACGCGGTCGCCGGCCTCCCGATCAGGCCGGGTTCAACGCTCCGGTTTCGCTCCGGTTTCCCTCCACCCGACGCCCAGCCGACACCGCTGGCGTGTTCCACGCCGCTGGGCCGAACACCCCTTCGATCAGCCCGGCCAGCCGGGGTGCGGTCTGGGGAGCTGGTGGATGTACACGCGCTGGGCGAGCGCGCCACCGTCGGCATGACGCAGCTGCGCGGCGATGATGCTGGCCGGCTCCTTCTCCGCCGCCATCGCCGAGGCTAGCGCATGGCGCAGCAGGTGCGGGGTGGGCGGCCAGCCCGACGCTGGCGGCCAGCCGGGCGAAGGCGCGGCTGGCGTGGTTGGGGTTGACCGGGGTGCCGCGCTCGGTGCGAAACACCAGGTCCAGCTCGACCGGGCGGGGTGGCCGGCCGGGCTCCACCCAGCGCAGCCTGACCGTGGCGGGCTGGCCCATGGCCAGGCGCAACCGGAGCTGCTGGTGGCGGTGATGGCGCAGCGCCTGGACGGCGAACGGTGGCAGGGTGAGGATCGCGCCGCTGGCAGCGGACTTGACCGGCCCGACGGCCAGCTCCTTGCGCCTGCCGCCGCCGCAGCACCGTCCAGGTGCCAAGCCATGGTGAGGGGGTGTGGTCGGCGGCGTCCAGCAGCACCGCGACCTGCTCGGGGGCCAGCACCCCCACTTTGTGGTGCGGCCGTGGCGGTGGGACGGCGTGGGCGGCGGCGTTGTGGGCGACCAGCCGCCAGGTGACCGCTTGGGCCAGAGCGCGGTGCAGGCAGCGGTGCACCGCGCGACGGTCCGCGCGCGCAGGCTGCTGCGGATGTGGGTCAGCCAGCGATCCAGGTACTGGTTCACGGTGAGCTTGGCCGGGTCGAGAGTGAGCCCGTGGGCGCGGCGGGCGAGCGCGTCGGCCAGGGCGGCCTCGGCTTGGGTGCAGGTGGGGTAGCCGCCCAGGGCTCTCCCGCGCTCCTCCTTGCAATGCTGCAGTGCGGAATGTCGCTCCGGGCAGCCGCAGCGCCTCGTGGGTGGTGACGTCGGCCTGGGCCGGTCTGAGCCCCGATAGCGCAATATGTTGACGCCGGGCCCGCCAGGCCGTGTCGTTGTTGTAGTCGGCGACGTACGCCCGGACTTCGCTGGCGGGCCGGTCGCTGTTCACCCTGAGCACCACGCATGCGATGCCGGCTTCGTTCAGTATCCCGTCGTGTTTGGACCCTCGCAGGATCTCGGACCTGAGGGCAGCCCTGGGACCACGGTGCCGACCGCTGAGTAAGCGGCATGGGTCTGGGTCGCAGGACCGGCGCAGGCGCTCTGTTCCCAGCCTGCCTTCCCCCAGCCTGTACGCGGCGCTCGCCAATGGATCTTGGTGCAGGTGGCACTCAACGAACGTCTGGCACGACCTTGTCGGCGACGCCCTCAACCACGAACGGTAACCAGGTAAGCGTTCTTGCGTCGATGCATGCCCCGTCCAGCTGACTCCGAACACCGCGACCGGCGTTTCCGTTGGTCAGGGCGGGTGGTGGGCCGGCCAGGACCTGAACCTCCGGCCTCATCCTGAAAGGAGTATCGCCCGTGTCATGCGATTCTCATCCATCGTGGGGGCCACCGGCCGAGGGGTCTTATCAGCGAAATGCCGGTAACCGCTGTGCGGACGGTCGTTCCCGCAGGTCGCGTGCGACCGTCGGGGTCGAAGTTATGCGTTCAATCGGCGTATTAGTAAGCGTTCTTTGCTGGCGTCCGACATCGTTGACCATTGCCACATAGTAATCTCGTTGGCCGAACGGTAAGAACCGCGGCGCCTTGCGCCGGTTTTCGAGGATTCGGATCGGTGAATCGTGACGGGCGGCGTTGCGGTGCCGCAGGTAGGCGCGGGTCGCTTCGGCGAACTCGACATGACTGGCGTAGTCAGAGCCGCGGATGACGAATTCCACGAAGGCCCAGAAGTGGCACTCGATCCGGTTGAGGTAGCTTGTTGTATACGTCGGCGTGGGGACCAGCCGGACCCGGTTGGCCGTTGCCCAGGCGCGGATCTGGAGAGTGAAGTGGGCCGAAAGGTTGTCCAACACCACGAAGATCCCAACCCCGCGCCGGTAGCGGGCACGAATGCGCTTGAGTGCCGCCAGCGTCGTGGGGCCGTCCGTATGGTCGACCAGGCCACCTGGCAGCCGGTCACGCTGCTGCGTGGGATGCTGGTCGAACTGGACGGGCAGCTGGTGCTGGTCCACACCCCGACCTGTGACCCTGATGCCAACCGGATCGAGTGGCTGGCGCAGCCTGCGCCGCTGTGTCACCCCATACCGACCGGCGGCAGGGCCTGGTGGAGCTGGTGGCCGACGCTGACCAGTGGGCGCGCACGATCACCCCGGCCCAGGTGCTGTCGCAGATCGGCAGCCCCTTCGCGCTCGACCAGCAGCCACCCGTCGGGGAGGAACTCAACCATGCAGCCTGAACTCCCAGGAAGCATTTTTGGAGGCGGAGGGTGATGAGCGAGGCTGTACGGGTCGTCGATACATACTGGGACCGCTTCCTGGCGATCGAGCCGGTGTTTGCGACGGCGGTGGGCGACGCCCGCTTCGATGACGTCCTGCCCGACCCGGGTGAGGACGGCCGTGCGGAGCGGCACCGGGTGCATGCGGGGCTGCTGGCGGCTGCCGCCAGGATCGACCCTTCGCGTGTTGATGCTGAGCAGCGGCGGACGTTGGCGCTGGCGGTGGCGTTGGCGCGCCGTGAGCTTGGCTGCCTGGAGCAGCACATGGACCGGTTATGGGCGGTGGGACACATGCCGATCGGCTACCGCTACGGACCGGGGCTGCTGCTTGGTGTCGTGGCGTTCCAGCAACCCGGGGACACCGCCGGGCAGCGTGCCGCCTATCTGCGCCGGCTGGCCGCGTTCCCAGCTTACCTCGAAGCCCTGGCGGGCAACGCCGGTGAGGGGCTCGCTAGCGGCGTGGTCGCGCCCCGAGCGGTGGTCGCGCGCACGATCGGGCAGGTCGAACGGTTGCTGGCGACAGCGGCGGCCGACAGCCCCGCGCTCGCGCCGCTGGCTACCGGCAGCGACCAGGAGCGGTCGCGCGGGGTCGAGGTGCTTGGTGAGCAGGTCTACCCGGCCTACGCCCGGTTCCTTGAGGTGCTGCGTGGCTACCTGCCGCGCGCCCAGGAGTCGCTCGGACTCCACCAGTTGCCCGGGGGCGAGGAGATCTACCGCAGCGAGATCCTCGGCTGGACGACCATGGCGCTTGAGCCCGATGTCGTGCACCAGGTGGGCCGCGAGCACCTGCAGCAGGTCCAGGACGAGCGGCTGGCGCTGGCGCGCCGGCTTGGGCATGCCGACCCGGCCGAGGCGGTCGCTGCGTTCGGGGACCGGCCCGGCGGGCACCTGCGCGCACGGGAGGAGATCCTGGCGCTGGCCCGCGACCAGGTCACCCGCTCCTGGGACGCATTACCCGGGTGGTTCGGCCGCCTGCCCACCCGTAACTGCGCTGTGGCGCCGGTCGACGCCGCACACGAGGACGACCTTGGCGACTACTACCTGGCGGGCACCGCCGAGCGGGCCGGCACATACTTCGTCAACACGCGGGCGCCGCGACGGGCGCATGAGCTGGCCGCGACCAGCTTCCACGAAGCCAACCCAGGTCATCATCTGCAGACCGCGCTGGAGTTGGAGGCAGAGGGCCGCCATGCGCTGCGCCGCAACGCCACCGAGCTGCAGGGCGCGGCCTACGTGGAGGGCTGGGGGCTGTACAGCGAACGCCTCGCCGACGAGATAGGCCTGTACGCCAACGACGTCGAACGCCTGGGGATGCTCGGCCTGCAGGCGTTGCGCACCGCGCGGCTGGTGGCCGACACCGGCATCCACGCCCTCGGATGGACACGTGAGCAGTCGATCGCGACGCTGCGTGCCAGCGGCTGCGACGAGTGGTCGGCCGCCAGCGAGACCGACCGCTACGCCGCGATCCCTGGGCAAGCGTTGACCTACAAACTTGGCCAGCTCGAGATCGAGGGCCTCCGCACGCAGTGGGTCGCCCGAGGCGGTGAGGTCCGCGGTTTCCACGACACGCTCCTGGGGCTCGGATTGCTGCCCCTGGGCAGCCTGCGCACCGAACTGCAGGCAGACAAGGACAGGCCGCGGTGACATGCCCCAAGAACCGGGCGGGCTGCGTTCAAGTTCGAACTGCATCTCGTTCGCCTCCGAAGCAACCATCGGCCACCGGCTCCCGCTCAGCGATGGCTCCTCCTTCCCGGCCGTACGGTCCGGTTGGCTGCATGGGGCTGCTGATCGGTGAGGGTTGGTCTCAGGCTCTGCACGGGCGCCTCCTCACGGTCGTGGTGGACCGCGGGCAGGCCTTCGAGTGCGACTCAGCCTCGTCGGCCTGGTCAGGTTGGGCCGCGCCGCTAGGCGTACGTGCCAGAGCGCGGCCGCGGCGAGGATGGCAAGCGCGACGTAGGCGACCGCGCCGCCGCTGGCGACGGTTGCCAGCCGGGTGGTGAAGGCCTCGCTGGCGCCCGCACGTGCAGCGGCGGAGCCATGATCGTCCCTCTTGCGATCAGGAGACCTGGCCATGCCCTTCAGCAATCAGGACAGGCAACCACTCCCAGGAAGCATCTAGCCGCATAAC
>Ga0210378_10001665_pt1 | contig 11569 bp, 13 predicted proteins | sample PLM1_60_b1redo_FD_155465 | JGI IMG/M metagenome (GOLD analysis project Ga0210378, IMG submission 155465) | Groundwater sediment microbial communities from an aquifer in East River, Colorado, USA - PLM1_60_b1 redo | ecosystem: Environmental > Terrestrial > Soil > Riparian zone | place: USA: East... | reverse complement strand
GGAGGCTATGGCGCGGCGTTCCGTCGAGCCGTCGACGATGTCGCTCCTGGGGCTGGTGCGACACCTGGCCGAGATAGAGCGTGGGACGTTCCGGGAGATGATGGCGGGACAGGACGTGCCCCGGTTGTTCTGCTCCGACACCGACCGTGACGGTGATTTCGATGGTGCTGTTCCCGACCCCCCGGTGGTTGCGGAGGCGTGGGACGCATGGCGTGCGGAGGTGGACTTCGCGACGCGGTTCGTGGCCGAGGCGCCCAGTCTCGACATCACCGGCAACGATCCCTTGAACGAGCATGGCAGCGGTGGAGGGCCGATGTCGCTGCGCGAGGTGCTGGTCGGAATGATCCATGAGTACGCCTGCCACATGGGTCACGCGGACCTGTTGCGCGAGCGGATCGATGGACGCATAGGCCAGTAACCCAGCCAACCAAATACCGACCAGACGTGCGGAAAACCGGTGGGTCGGGACGTCCGTTGCCTGTACTCGCTGCGTACATGCCCGTGCCTGGCCGTGCGGGGACAGCCCGAGGGCGCTGCCGGATGTGCGGGAGTTCCCTGCCATCACAACCGGACCGGGAAACCACCATGGATGTCACCAATCGCCGTCAGCTTGCCCGCAGGGCGCTCGATGGCTACGTGAGTGGCCCTGCCGCCTCGACCCGGCGACGGCCCGCGGCCTGGCGAAGGTCGACAACGCCGTGGCCGTGGTGCTCGTCGAGGGCATCAGCGACAGATCGCACTGGAAACGGCCGCGGTGGGCCGCGGCCGGGATCTCGAGGCGGAGCGGGTCGTGATCGTGCCGATCGGCGGGGCGCACGCGATCGGCCGCCTCCTGACGAGGTTGGGCCCGCTGGGCACCCGGGTGCGACTGCGCTACGCACGGCTGCTCGTCGAGGCGGCAGTTGGCCGGGATACCTTGCCTCGGCCGCTCGACGGGCTGCTCACCGCCGTTTGACCCACCGAGGTCAAGCCCTCGACCGTCGGCACGAAAGGCAGCCCATTGCGCAGTCCACTCATGCCGGGCCCGCCGACCGGGAACGCACATGATCTGCCGCGGCATATGTGGATCCGGCTGGTCGTCATCGCTGCCCTCGGCAACAGTCATCGCAGCCGGGTCGAAACGTAGGTTCAGATGCGCGTCATCCCTGGCCGCTCGTAGGTCAGCACCGACCAGCTCAGCGAACAGCTTGGGATCGGTGACGTCGTAACGCCCAGTCTGCAAAGCCGCGCATCCAGCCGGTCCACCATGACTGGCACCATTTCCGGCAAAACACAGCGTTGGTAAAGCACTTTCGAGGTCGCCGCGATGGTTACGACGCGGTCGGATGGTCCAAACGCCTCAGCAGACATCGCGCCAGCATCGCCCCGTCGCTGTGGAACGTCGGCTGGATCGGCGTCAGGGTCCACGAGACGACCGAACAGGTCATCGCTGTCGCCGCGGAAGCCGTGCAGCACTTCGACGAACTCGCCGCGAACGAACCCGGGCCCAGGACCGAAGTCAGCGAGCATGATGTGCGCATGCCAAAATTCGGACATTATTGTGCGAATGCCCGAAGGTGAACCGGAGGTTACGGCATACGAACACCCTGGCAGTGACGACCGGCCCCGACCTGCGACTCCCCGTTGCTCGGGGAACGCCAGGTCAGCGCGTAACGCTGCCTCGCCCTCGCGATGTCGTCAACGGACCACCAGAATGTCGAGGAGGCTGCGAAGCGGGCCGTTGTCGCCGCGCAGCGAAGCCATGGACGCGGCCTCGTTGACGTCCGGATCGAGACCAGACCAGTCGATGGGCCAGCCCGCTTCGCGGCTGAGCTGGCGGAAGAAGGCGCGCTGCGTGCGACCGTTGCCCTCACGGAACGGGTGGATCGCGTTGACCTCGGCGAAGTAATGAGTCAACCGGTCAAGGAAGCCGTCGCGAGGGAGCCCACGCAGGTACCGCTCCTTCGCCAAGGCGCCGAATACTTCCGCCGAGTATGCCTCGATGTGCTGCGGTAGGCAGAAGGGGTCCGACCTTGCGATAGCCACGACCCTGATCTCACCGGCCCAGGGATAGAGGTCGCCGAAGATCTCCCGATGGAAGGATCCCAGATGGGCGAGGTCATAGCCACCGGGCAGCGTCCGGGTACCCAGGTCCGCCAAAGCCGCCAGCGTAAGGCCCGCCTCCACCATCCGCAGGCGCTGCGGGTCGGAGATGCCGAAGCGGTTACGCAGCACACCGCTCGCGGGGTCGAGGTACGGATCGATGCTCATGCTGCGCCGTACAGCCGCCGAACCAACTCACGCATCTGTGCGGCGCTGATCTCGCCACGCGCCCACCGTTCAGTGATGGCCTCGACGTCGGCGCCGATCGTGAGCCCTTCAGCCTGCACCGATGCCGCCGCCTGCATCAGCGACCCAGCCCGCTCAGCAGTCAGTTCATCGAAGACCTCGACCGGAACCATGACGGCCTCGGTCTTACGATGGGAACCCACACCCACCGGCGTACGGTCTCCGTTACGGAACCGTTCCAGCACGCTGGGCAGTTGCTCGCGAGCCTCTCGCACGGACAACGTCTCGATCAACATCACTAAAGTGTACCTGATTGTGTACACGTTTGCCCTGCCCAGCGTTAGCGGCAGGGCCCGCGCCTGTGCATCCGCGGCTTCATTTGGCCCCGCGAGCGCCGAGTCAGCCCGTGAGGGGTGCCGCAGGTCCGGTAGTTGGCACAGCCAGGCGACCACGCACCCTCGCCGCTACGTCAGAACCCTCCTCAGGCGTGATCGGGACGACCTCGGGATCTGTGAGCGTCAAGATGAGCGCCCCCTGAGGCGCACTTCTCCTTCGCGACTTCTTGTCCATGCCCAACACAACGGCCACGCTGCGGAGTTGCGCCCACTGCCAGCCAAGGGTCGTGTCCACCTGGTGTTCGCACGAAACGACAGTTGGTAGAGGTTACGGCATGCGAACACCACAGCGAACACGATGAGTAGCTGGAGCCTGGTCGAAAGTAGGACGAATGCCATCAGAAAACGCCGAACCGTAGCCACCAAGCAGCCCGGCTTCGCGAAGACCCGGAGTGGACCTACTGACCCGTTACTCCAACAGGCCAGACCTCCTGCGTGACTTGGAGGTGACGGCTGCGCAGCTCACACAGGCGCGGCGAGCGGACGCGCCGTCGGTGCCTAGCGTCCGTTCCCCTGACCGCAAGGGCTACATACGGAGTCTGACTGACCGGCTGGACCAGGCCGATGTGCAGGCCATTGTGGAGGGGTTCAAGGCTGGTACGCCGCGCTGGCAGCTTGCTGAGCAGCACAACATCAGCTTGAGCAGCGTGGCACGATTGCTCCGATCCTGGCGTGCTAGCAATTAGACAGGAAGTTGCATTAATGACGCGAATTGACTCGTGCCGGCTTATACTAACAGACATGAACCCCCAATTCCTCGGATAACCGGTTCCGCCAACTTGAGCAGTTCAAAGATCTCCAAAATCAGAAAGCCGATGCTTAAGGTCCATCTTCGTGATCAAGTGGCCAGATACAAACCAACCCGCCTTGGCGGAACAATTAGCCTATCGTATAGCTGGGCTACTGGCGCTTGATTCTATGCGATCCGCCGAGCGCGAGGACCCTTATGTAGCTGTCCTTTTCATGGCGGGAGAACTCGGCGAGAGATGAATGAAGCGCGCATCAGGAAACTAAGAAAAGGCAACGTGATAGCAGGGGCAAGGGGCAGCGCTACACCTGATCGTGCCCAAGTAGAACCTCTATAGCCTAGAAGGGTGGCTCTTCATTGTTTCGAGCCGGCTCGGTCGCCCCTGGAGGTTCCCCCCAAGGATCATCTAGCTCCGGAAAGTACGGCGACGTTTCGGCCTCCTCCAACGCTTCTGCGCCCTCCGACTCGGCTGCCGTTGTCATGATGCTCAGCAGCCGTTCACTTTGGGCGAGAAGTTGATCGTATGTCATTATCTGGACGCCGTGCAGCCGGCCATTTAGCCCGTGGAGCGCACGGAATTTATCATCGTTCCAATCGTGGGATCGTCCTTGGACCACGAAAGCCCGCGGATAGTGCGCGACAACCTCGGGGTGATCTCTCAAGCCGTTCCGCGCCTCATCGTGCAGGACATCAATGTAGCGATGACATTGACCGATCGCCTTTGACGCATCAGCAGTCCAGTAGTAGCTACGGTGTGACAGATCATAGTTCAGTACTGCCATATCTGGTCGCTTCAACTCAAAAATATCCCGTAGCCCGTTCGCTGTTTGTACCATTAGCGCATCAACATTGTCACCAGCGGATATAGCCCTAACGCTGTCGCGCATCGTATAAGCGTTGCCAAACGCCCAGCTATTCCTCTCGAACCACGCTTGATACCACTGCTCGCTCGTCTTGCCACCACGTAAGGCGGCGCGCAGGTCGCCGATTGCTTGACTCAGCTCAGCAAGGCGCGCAGAGATGTGTACAGCACCCAGCAAAATTCGACCCTGCTCGTCGCCCTTGAGGGCATTAAAAATCTCTGGATTTGCCAGAGCAGAGGCCAATGAGCGACCGAGGGCAGCCGCGTCCTGACCGGCAGTGAATACCTCTTGCGAGCCAAGCTTGAGGACCACGTACTCTCCGTTCTCACCCTGCTCGGCAAGGGCAAGTGCACGGTTTATAACGTCTCGAAGCTTCAACACCTCTCCGTGCTTTAGGGTGAATTCGACTGGATAACCGTACTTAATACCCTCTTTCGCACTCTTCCAATAGGCCACCTTGAGCGACAGTTCGTCCGGCTTGGTGTTGTGCGAGATATACTGCGGGAGAACCTCGAAGTGCGTCTGACCGGTGCCGCGAATAACTACAGGTGTACTGTACGAGACCCGTCCGGTCCTCGCCGGAACGCGCCTAACCACTGCATCATCATTTGCCATCCGCGTCCACCCCTTTAGGTCGATATTTCCCCTCCGTCGCGACGCACAAACATCGTAATGAAACGTAATGATCGCGGATTCGAGGGTACGGGGTGATTTTACCATGAGGTTCTGCTCATAATCGAGCAGGCTGCGACTGCCCCGTTCTACAGCAACTCGATGGCGGCGTTTACCCCGCAGCGTCCTTGCGCGCCGACCGGATAGAGACGCCAGGTCAACCGGCCGAAACTCCTTGACTACGAGTCCTCAACAAACTCAGTCCTCTCTGGTCAAGAGGCACTTTCCATCCAGGCACCGACACGCCGACCAACCCCGTGAAGAGCCGTGGCTAGTTAAAAGTTGGTCACGGATTGATCTTGTTCGAAGTCAAACCCTTCGGCCCGCCAGTCGTCATAAACAATGAGTTAACAGGAGCGCCCGCTAGCCAACGGTTGACGCACCTGCTTCTGAGTCAGTCGCCACTCTCATTTCCACCTCATTCGCCAGCTCGGTATACCAGTCAATAAAGCGTTCGAGAACACGCAGCGACAGCAGCTCTTGAATCCGCGTGCGGTCGTTGGGCGAACCAAATACGAGAAACGCCCACGTCAAGCGATGCAGGTTGAGCAAGGCTAATTGACCAGGCTCTCCTAGTCCGACCATCGTCGGACCAATCAAAGCCTCGTCCGGATTGAGCGCTGACATGTTAAGCACGAGACCGGCGGCTCCTGCATGTACCTCGCCGCTCATCCTCTGGTACTCGCCCCGTAGGCCCTCCATTTCAACAAGGGCCTCTAGCTTTGCGAATGAGGGGGCCTCGTCGCCGTTCAGTATAGCTGCCCAGCCGTTGCGCTCGGCGAAGGGCGACCCATATTGGTCCGTCAGCGCTTCCGCTCGCTGTCGTAGCTCGTTAACGTAACTTTCATCAGCGACGAAATCGCTGTACCCGCCATCATGGGCGCGAAGTTCTTCGATCACCACGTAATCGAAGAAGCGGTTGGCAAGATCTGCTGTAGCAGGCCGCCGGCCGTACTCGCCAATCACCGCGCCAATGACAGCCAGCTCATGCAGCGTGCGAGCACGGGCTATCGCGCCATGCGGAAAACCGCTCGATAGAAGCGCGAAAATCTCCCAAGCGATCCGACGTCCACGCTGATGAAGAAATGCGAGTGCGCGGAAGGTGTCGTCCTGTCGAGCCGCCGCTCCAGCGGCATGACGGTCAATGTACCTATCGGCCGCCTCGGCAATGCCGTAGACGGTGAGATAGTACACGTCGAGCGCTTCTGACCATTGAGCACGGAGGGCAGCCTGAGCTTCCCGCCACAGCAGGCGTTCGTGAGCGAGATGTTCATCAGCCGTGGCCTTAAGGTCGGAGAACATGTTTTCCGCTCCGGCGTCCAAGACCTGCCCGAACGTAGTCATGACTTGCCGAAGGGCGGCTTCCTGGGTCAGGCCGGTGTGAACGAGCCGCCTGACGAGACGCTCCATCTTGCGGTACAGTCGATCATCGAGTTGTCGGCTCATGTTCGTGGGCTCCTACACACGTTCAGGATCATCGCAAACGCCGACGTGCGTTCGCTGCCAATTTGGGTCCGTAGGATCACGGCGTCGCGCCTGCCGCGTAGAGCCAGGTCGTCCCCTGGTTAACAGGCCGCCGGTCCAGCTCGGTTGGCCGTTGACCATCCTCGGTCCACCCGTCCGTACCGCGTAGCCTGGTGAAGCAGACTGCGCGCTGACCGTGAGGAGGGTGGCGCCGTGGCGGACATGCCGACGGGACAGCTCATCCGGCTGTACCGGCTGGAACGACGGATGAGCACGGTCACGGCCGCGACGCACGCTGACATCACGGCACGCTACCTGGAGATGATCGAGGCGGGTACGAAGACGCCTTCCATCCCGACGCTGCGCAAGCTGGCCAAGGTGTTGAGCGTCCGGACGTCGGCGCTGCTCGGCGAGCCACCGAGCGAGGATCACGAGGGGGACGTGAACCCGCGCTTGGCGGAGACCGAGCGGGCGCTGTTCACGTACCGGTCGCTGGCGCTGACGGAGCGGGCTACGCCGCCTGAGCTGCCGGAGCTGGCCGCGCGCATCAACAGCGCGTGGACTGATTGGTTTACCTCGCCTCGTAAGTACACGGACGTGCTGCGTGTTCTGCCGGATCTGCTGATTGACGCCGAATACGCGGTGAATGCGTACGGGCGCACGCTGGAAGTCTGCCGATACGCCTCAGAGGTCTACCAACTGGCGCGGCCGATTCTGAAGCACGTTGGTCGGGTTGACCTGGGCAACTTGGTGTCGGACCGCGCGATGCGCTATGCCGAGGAGACGGAAGACCCGCTGTTGATCGCGGCGGCAACCTGGAATCTGGGCCAGTCGATGCTGTCGGACGACATGCCCCAGGGGGCGCTCGATATCTGCCTGTTGGGTGCGGAGAAGCTAGAGCCGCTGCTGGCCGACGGCACGCCTGGCCACTTCGCGGTGTACGGCGGCTTCCACCTGGTGGCCGCGATCGCGGCGGGACGGCTGAACGACCCGTGGCGAGCGCGGGAGCTGCTTCGAGGTCCGGCCACCCGCGCGGCCAGTCACATTCCGGATGGTCGCAATGACCATCATATTGTGTTTGGGAAAGCCAATGTCGGCGTGCATATGGCAGCGGTGGAATCTGAGGTTGGCGAGGTAAGCGAGGCACTGCGGATTGCCGACGACGTGGATACCTTGGCCCTGCCATCGTTGGAACGCCGAACCACCCATCTCTACCAGATCGCGCGCTGCTACGACCAGCGCAACAATGATGCGGCGGTGTTCGTCCACTTGCAGATGGCCGAACAGTTGTGTCCGGAAGACTTCTTGCACAAGCGCATGGTGCGCAACATGGTTAGCTCGCTGGTGAAGCGGGCTCGCCCGTCGTACGCCACCGAGGTACGGGCGTTTGCCGGACGTATCGGCCTGCTGAACTAGCGCGCGGCCGTCGCCGGTCCGCGGCCGGTCCTACCGAACTGAGAGTTCGGCGTCGTCACGGTTCGTTAGATGGCGGCTGCGGATGGTTAGAATCCTGTCTACGGCGCCGGCTCCCGAGCCCTCCGCCCGAACCCCTCCTCGATGGTTCGTGCTCCATCGCTTGGGGCCGGTGCCGCTCCAGATTGGCGACGGCAGGAGTGCGGTAAACGTGGCGAGTTGGGCCGGCACGACCGAGCAGCGAGCACACGGCAACCACGCCTACCTTCCGATGCGCCCCGCAACCGTGCTCGTAACGGAGCTGGGCACAGGCTCGTTCATCGTGCAGGGCTATCCCACAGGCACATCGGTCTATGTCGACGCCGAGCAGGGCGAAGGGCTTCGTGAGGCTCTGGACACGGCCTTCGGTGACGCCGGTCTGAGCATGGATGTGCCGCCCATCCTCAAACCACGTATCTGACGGTTCATCATGCTGCGCGATGAACGCGAGCTGTTAGCCGACCTGAAGCGGGCCTGCAACCAGGCAGGACCGTTTGTCCTGGAGTTCATAGCTGGCGAGCTGCCCATTGAGGCCGAAGAAGCCTACGCGTACCTCTTGGGCGATATTGCCGACCGGCTGCTGGCTCACGCCAAGGCGCGGAAGGGGCTCATTATCGACGGAGAGCCGACGCCGCTCGTAATTGAGTCGCAAGCTGTCATAGTCGATTACGAGTCGCGCGGGCTCCCCCCACGGGATAAAACGTCACACGACCCTGAGCCGTGAGCACCGAATGCTGTGGTCTGCAATTGTCGCCATTGCCATCGTCGGCGGCCTCGGCGTCGTCCTGGTCGGGTGGTTGGTACGCAGCGAGCTACAGGAGCGTCGACGGGCCAAGCTCCTGGCCCAGCTCTCTGAGCGGTACCGCAAGGCCAGGCCCGCGCTGCCAGCGACGGCCAGCGAGCCGTCGCCGCAAGTGCAACTGCCAACGAGCCGGAAAGTCACGGTTGACGAGCTGGTGGCACGACTTGAGGCTGAGGGGCGATCGGTACGTCTTAATTGGGAGGAGAAGGCGAGCGGAAAGGCAGAGGACTGGCCGACAGCAGTTATGCCACGGGTGGAGCCGGAGGAATACACCTAGAGAACTAGTGGCCAGGGGATTCCTGCCCTCCAGTTGAACGATGGAGCGGCGACAATGGGCCTCTTGGCGTAGCCTCCGCTGCGTTTGCCCGAGCCGCTGCGATGCGCGCTTCTCTTCTTGCGCGCGTGCCACGGCCTGGATCAGTCCGCATCGGTAGTGGGCTCTCCGGTATTGAAGGAGCCTCGTCGCTTGTAGGCTTTATCGAAGCGATGAGGTCCGCAATACGTTCCCACAACGCCAACCATTGCGGGTTTTCTCGATCCGAAACTCGGGACCCCTGCAATATTTCAAGCCGCTCCAAGCGTTCGTCCGAGCCGATCTCCATATCGTTCTCTATTTCAGCAAGCAGCGCTGCGTATTGATCGATTGGCAATTCTGGCGGCCTCGCCGGTGGCACCTCATGTGCAATTTCGGCAGGTGTCTCACCGTGAGCGGCAACTTCCTTGGCCGCCAGTCTCGCGGCGCGCCGTTCTTCCGCTACTCGCTGGGCGACCTGCTTTGCGGCGTTCCTCTTGTCACGAGCCGCTCGCTCGGCGGCTTTCGCCGCCTGTTCGTCCCGCCGCACATTCTCGGCGTGCGCCTCATCCCAAATCGAATACTCGTCAGAAGTTACTGGGCGTTCCTCGACATCGTGAACTTGGCCGGCTGCATCTACAGGGCCTGGGGCCTCAGTTGGAGACGGGACTCGCGCCGCAGCGCGGGCCTCTTCCGCCCACGCTTGTTGCAGCAATTGCCACTTTTCGTCAAGCTCGCGGGCGTCGCGTCCATGTGCTTGCCGGTATATTTCCTCGCGGGTAAGTTCACGATCAAAGGACGGCGCGAATCCTGGCCGCGAGGGCGGCAAAATCTCCATGCCGGCGGGTGGCACCGGAGGCTGGTCTTCCAACGGGCGCAAGTACATCGGTAGATCGTCTGCCTGCTCTGTCGGGTCCGATGGCTTGAACGCTGAAAGCATTCGACGCCATCTGCTCGCGGGTTCTTGACTAGGCCGCGGTTGTGGTGACCGCTCGCCTGCTTCCTCGGACCATCTCAGCGGCGGTGGGTCAGCGGACGGCGGCTGTCCAGCCGGCATGTGACCTGTCCGCCAGCTTCGATGTGGCGTGATATTCAACGGCCATACTGGTTCTTCCAGCCTTCCTTGAGAGCAGGCGGCAAACCAGTTAGCCCAGCGGTCGATGAACTCATCGAGGTCATCTACTCTGATCAAGGAAAATGGCCACGCTACTACCTGACTACCCTCAGGAGAATTGGTAAGCGCAAAATGCGCATCTGTATCGCCGGCGTCGAGAGCGTAGGGACTGTAGACACCGTTCATCTTCGATGTGCGACCATACTCCCCTCCGAAATAGTCCCGATAGTAGCCTGATGGTCGTCGATCCATAAAGGCCACCTCATGCCACCCGAAGCGCCCTTCTTCTTGGGCGTCGCAAAACCAGAGCGAATGGGCGCGACCGGCGTAGCGTCGAGAGTCTTTCGGCCTACCTACTGCAATATAGCTACAAGCAGCCGTAATGAACGGATGGCGGGTCAAATATGTCGGACTACCATCCCCGACGGGAGTTATCGGCGCTACTTTTAGCGCCGAGACGCCTAGGCTCAACTGCCAGGTACGTGGCGCCATCCATTCTTGCCTTGCCAACGGAGCTGCGGAGGTGACTGCATGTAGTAGTTCAGCGGTAATCTGGTCGTAACTGGATAGGTCTAGGTTTTTGGGCAGGCTGAATTGACCGCGTGGCCCGGGGTGGGCGCGGCTGTCATCGGGGCTGGTGGCCTCAGGTGGTGGGGATCCAGGGGTTGCCGGTTGCGGCGTGGATGAGGACGTCGAGCATGTTCTGGCCTTGTCGGGTGGCGGTGGCGGTGTAGGAGCGGATCGCAGCGAATTCTTCGGCGCCGGACAGGGTTCGCATGCAGCCGGAGACCTTGACCCGTAGCTTCGGCATCCTGATCGTCTGCTCGGCTGGGTTGTTCGTCTTATTCCGAATTCGGAATAACGACAACAACGCCTCGGAACAGGCACTCAAGAGCCCGAAACGACACCAGGCCGTCTCCGGCTACTGGCACAGCACTGACACGCTCCGCGGCTACCTACGCGTCCGCTCCTACCTGGCCAGCGCCCGCGGCCACGGCATCCGCGCCATCGACGCCATCCACACCGCACTCACCGGCAACCCCTGGCTCCCCATCCCGGCTACAACCTGACAGCCCCCAACATCGGGGTCACCCCGTGAATGGACACAAGGCTGACCGTTCATGCGTGCCGATTCACTCACATGCCGATAAGCGTGAGCAGTCACCGATCTTGCTGACCTGCCGATGAGGGAACGATGTCCGCCAACAGGTTGATCAGTGGATATTCGGTTGCCGGGGCGTGTGGCATCTGGAAACTGTGGCAGGTGGCCTGGTCGTCGGAGCATCGCAGCACGGAGCGGCTACGGCTCGTTCCTATCGATACGGATCTGGCCGATGATCTGTTCCGGTTGCACCAGGATCCGGGGATAGCTCGCTGGTACGCAGGTACCTGGACGTTGGACCAGGCCCGGGATCGCGCGGCGTCGATGGGTCGGGCCTGGCGCGCGGACGGGGTGCACAAGTGGATGGCCTACCGCCTGGACAATGGAGAGCTGATCG
>Ga0210378_10001664_pt1 | contig 11570 bp, 12 predicted proteins | sample PLM1_60_b1redo_FD_155465 | JGI IMG/M metagenome (GOLD analysis project Ga0210378, IMG submission 155465) | Groundwater sediment microbial communities from an aquifer in East River, Colorado, USA - PLM1_60_b1 redo | ecosystem: Environmental > Terrestrial > Soil > Riparian zone | place: USA: East... | reverse complement strand
ACCCGCATCGGCGCCAACATCCGCCCGCAGGCGCACCAGCCGGGCACCGGCGCGGTCCGGGAAGGCTGCGCGCTGCTGCAGGGCCTGGCCACCTGCGGCACCTGCGGCCGCAAGCTTGCCGTCTACTACGACGGGCCGGCCAAGTCCACACCCGGCTTCTACTGCACCGGCACCGGCACCCTGGTCGACGGCCGCGACGTGCGGCACCTGAGAGTCGGCGGGCTGACGATCGACGCCGCGGTCGCCGAGGCGTTCCTGACCGCGCTGGCTCCCGCGGCGCTGACCGCCTGCCTGGCCGCCGCCCAGCAGCTCGAGGACGGCCACGACGCCGCCCTAGCGCAGTGGCGGCGTGAGGTCGAACGCGCCCGCTATGACGCGACCCGGACCGAACGGCGCTACCGGGCAGTCGACCCGGAAAACCGCCTGGTCGCCCGCGGCCTGGAAGCCGACTGGGACAACGCCCTGCAGCAGCTAGCCCCGTAATTCGCACATAGGGTGCGGTGGGGTGGTCCCCCGGCGCAATGTGGTGCTCAGGCCCATCCTTCGGTCGTCTGGGCGATGGTCAGGCTGAGCTGTTCGATCTCGTTGAGTAGCGCGCGAGCGCGCTGGGCGGCGGCGAACCAGTCTTGGTAGCGGTCGTGCTGTTGCGGGCTGAGCCAGCGGGTGACGGTCTTGCCGTCGATCTTGCGGGTCCACTGGTAGTAGGGGCCGTGCAGCGTTGGCGGGTCGTGCTTGCATCGGCAGTTCGGCTTACCGCAACGGTTGTGGCGTTCTAGCAGCGTGCCCGGCAGGGCCGGGCCGGTCTCGGCCAGGGCGCGGGCGAGCTCGGCCAGGCGGCGTCGCTGCGCCGGGTTGGGCTGGGCCATGGCAACACCTTCTCCCAGATGTGGTGGTCGCAGCGTTGGCCGTGTCGTTCCCGGCGTGGCGTCGTGACCCCGGCCGTCCTACAGCCTAATACTGTAGGAGCCGGGGAGATGACGGACACGCGGAGAAGAGGGCGACGTGAAGGCTCGTTACGGTCCGGCCAGCACGGAGCAGACGCTGGGGGCGTTGCCGGTGGTGGCCGGGTTCTGCCGGCGGTTGGACATCGCCGGCATCGTCGACCGGGCGGCGCCGGTGCGCGAGATCGCCTACGCCACGCACGGGCAGATGATCGAGGCGTTGATCGCCAACCGGCTGACCTCACCTGTGCCGATGATCCACGTGGGGGCGTGGGCGCGACAGTCCGCGGTCGGACACGTGCTCGGGCTGGACCCGGATGTGCTCAACGACGACCGGATCGCGCGGGCGTTGGACGCGCTTGCCCCGGTGCTGGAGCAGGTGACCGGTTCGGTCGGGGCGGCCGCGATCGGCGCGTACGGCATTGACGTGTCGCAGTTGCACTGGGACATGACCTCGATCAGCCTCTACGGCCAGTACCCGGTCGCGACCTGCGACGAGAGCTTCCCGCAGCCAAAGTTCGGCCATCCCAAGGACCGCCGGCCCGATCTCAAGCAGATCCAGGCCGGCGTCGCCACCGCCGCCGACGGTGCGGTGCCAGTGTTCTGGCAGCCCTACAGCGGCGGCGCTGGTGAGGTCTCGCAGGTAGTCGGCGCGATGGAGGCGCTGCGCCGGCTGGCCGGGCCGCGCCGGTTCCTGCTCGTCGGGGACTCGAAGCTGTTGTCCTACCCCAACATCGCCGCAATGGTCGACGCGCAGGTCGGCTTCCTAGCCCCGGCCTCGAAGGCGTTCGTGCCCGCAGCGGTGCTGGCCGGCTGCGACCACGCCACGGCCACCCCGGTGCCTTACCTCGCGCAGCGCGACAGCGCCCGTCCGGCGGACAAGCGTGGCCACTACCGAGTCGTCGAGGACACCATGACCATCACCGGACCACTCAAACGCGACCCGTCGTACACGGTGCGCCGGGTGTTCGTCCACTCCTCGGCCCGCGCCGGCGCCGCCGCCACCGCCCGGACCAAGAAACTCGACCGCGCCCGCGACGACCTGGGCCGGCTCACCCGCGGACTGGGTTCGCGCCACTACCCGACCGCGCAGGCGGTCACCACTCGCGTCAACACAATCGGCCGCGAACGCCGCGTCGGCGATTATCTTCGCACCACCATCGGCACCGACCACAATGGACGACCAACCCTCGACTGGCACTTCGACGAGGTTGCCATCAACGCCGAGGCCGCCACCGACGGCTGGTACGCGCTGCTGACCAACCTGCCCGCCACCGTCACCGCCGTGCAGGTGCTGGCCCGGTACAAGAACCAGCCCGGCGTCTCCGAACGCCGATACCACGACCTGAAGGGACCGCTCGCCGTGGCACCGATGTTCCTGCACACCAACCGGCGCATCACCGCCCTCATCGGCGTGCTCTGCCTCGCCCTGCTCATCTACTGCCTCGTTGAACGCGAAGCCCGCCGCAACCTCGCCCCTGACACCAAACTCGACGGCCTCTACGCCGGCCGGCCCGCCAAACCCACCGCCAGCCTGATCTTCACCGCCCTCGCCACACTACGGCTACGAACCGCCACCAACGATGGCACACCCGAGATCGCCCAGCCTGACGCTCTTCAGCGACGCCTCCTCGACCTACTCAAGATCGACCCAAGGCGCAGGCGCTGAGGCCGGACTCACGCCAACCCATGTGCGAATTACGGGGCTAGCCTGCGCGGAGAGAAGGTGAGTAGCGGTGGATGGGTGGACCCGTCGGAACATGTTGACCGCCGGGCTGGTGGCCGCCGGGGTGGTGGCCGGGCTCGGCACGGCCGGCTGCGGGCAGCGCCGGGCGGCGATGCCGGAGCCGGCGGCGCCGGTCAGCCGGGACGACGCCGAACGCCAACAGCACCGGGCACGCCACCTTGACACCGGTCGACGCCGCCCGTCTCCTCATGCGTTACCGATCTACAGTAGATCAGTCCGTCGCCGGCGAAAGCCCCCGGCGAAGCCCACCCGGCCGCCGACGACGACCACACCCACAATCCACGCGACAACGGCTACCGACCGTATTCAGAGCTGGCCGCCCCGACTTCAGCGAGGCCCGGCCGCGCGGCGGCATGAGCGAACATTTGATCACGCTCACGTGGCACATCGAAGGTTTCAGGCTGGAGATAGCGGCTCGGCCACCGCCGTGGGATCCGCCGCTGAAGGACTAGTGCCGAGGTCAGCCTGTTGGAGGGTCTCGGGCGCCGGCTCGAGGTGAACGTTCGCCCGGTCCTGCAGGTATCTGACCAGCGCTGGTGGGCGGTAGGTGGGTTTCCGGTCGTAGTGCATCTTCGCGGTCGTGGCGAGGTACTCAAGGCCGTCGCGGCGGCCGTGCTCGTCGGCGGCTTGCCCGATGGGCCGATTCAGCGGCTTGACCAGCCGGTAGAGTTTCGTCCACGACAAGTGCGGGTCGGCCATGGGGTGCGGCTCGACCCTGAAGTCGCTGCTCTCGCCGGGGGCCATTTGCTGGGGACCCTCGGGGCTGAAAGCCCCGGCCCAGAACTCCAAGCCGTACCCTCGCGCCCGATCGACCATCCACAGCAGCATGATGTCAGACAGCGAGGTGTCGGGGTAGCCACCGCCGATGTCGCAATGCACCCCGGTGAACCAGACCTGCTTCAACTCCTGGCCGCGGGCGGTGGGCTGCTGGTGCCAGAGTGTCGGCTCGAACGCCGCCCGCCGCTCGTCGATGGCCAGTGCATGGAACGCGGCGTCGACATGGGTGCTGAGCTTGGTGTCGTGGAACTCCCATCGGCGGTTGAGCCGCACCACGATCGGCTTGAGCCAGCGGGGACCGAGAACCGGGATGCCGAGCGCGCCCACGGTGTCCCAGACGCCGATGAAATTGATTCTCGGCTCGTACGAGTAAGCGCGCCGGAACAGTGTCGAGGCGACACCGCTCGGCTTCTCGGCCGAGCTGCGGTACAGCTGCCATGCCTCGTCGATCCGGTCGGCGTTCTCTGGGCGCACGATGCCAGAATTGCGAATCAGGCCGACGGTGCTGCGGGCGGTGTACGCGCCTCGGCTGAACCCGAAGAAGTATAGCTGGTCATCCGGTTGGTAGTTGTCGATGAGGAAGCGGTAGGCATCGAGCACATTACGGGACAGTCCGAAGCCGAATGCGCCGCCACGCAGACGCTGCCACCGGCTGGTGCCGACGCCGCGGTGGTAGTAGACGTACTGGCGGACCCCCGCGGTGTCCTGTGGGGCGATGGACAGCGCCAGCTTCGTGACGTTGGTCGGGCAGGGCTGGCCGGCGATAGCTTGGTCGGCTGTGTTCCATGTGCCGTCGCAGCACACGATGAGACGCTTCGACATGATGCCCCCTGTAGCACCGTCGGCCTTGCCGACGAGGGGTCAATTGTAACCATCCGCTGGGCAGCTCAGGACAGAAATTGTGCGAGCAGACGGATTCCGCGCGTTCTCGATCACCGGCCCAAACGGGGAGTTTCAGCTGCCGGCATGGTTGCCAGGGCGATGTAGAGCCCGTAGAGCACCAGCGCGCTGGCGTGTGGCAGGCTGATGCGGGTGGCGGTCCCGCGCCGGGCGCTCTGCGCTGCGGTGTCGCGTGCTGCCTCCCAGAGCACGATGAGGTCCCTGGTCGCGTCGACCGGGTCCCAGTGGTAGACGGTGCCGCCGTCAGCCGCACCGGGGCTACGGAGGTCGAGGATTACCAGGCTGGAGGGCCGCTCGGGTGCCATGTCTATTTGTCCGAGGCAGGTGAGCGTCGCGCTTTCTCCAGATTGTGCTCGGAGAGCGCCGCGCGTCATCGCCCCGACGCCATCCCCTAGGTCCCTCGACGACGTACTCATCTTCCACGAGGAAGATCCTCTCCTCTAGGTTCCCGTCGTCAGGCGAGCCGCGCGCGACGCGAAGAGTGAGCGCCTTTCTCGCAGGATCCCAGCGCACGAGCTTTGCACCGCCTGGAAGCCGTGGTTCGGGCTCGTCCGATATGAGTCTCCGGCGCAGCTTCAAGCCACGGGCCACCCTCAGACGCCTCCTCGCGGTGATCACGAGTTCCTGCCCGCTGTCGGCCACGTATGTCTGCGTCGCAGGCCACCGTTCGTCGCGCTCGGCATCGCCCCGGAAGACGAACGTGCGGCGGGTCCCGACGTCACGGGTCATCGCTGTCCGAAGACGGCTTCCAAGTACCCGAAGGAACTCGTCGTCCTCGTCGCGGACCTCGCCTGCGGTGCCGCTGATCACCAACTCGAGCCCGTCGAGCAGCGTGAAGTAGTCCTGCCGCGTGTCCGTGGACAGAACGAGGCCACCGGTGTGGAAGTACCAGGTTCGCAGGGTGTCCCGAAGCCGCTGCGCCTCAGACTTGGACAGCGGATCCGGCCGACCGTACTTCGCGAGATCCTCCAGCTCCTTCCACAGTTCGTTGTACGCGCCGATCCGCAGATCGCGCAGGGACGCGTCGAACTTCAACTGGAGGTCACGGCGTGTCGTGAAGTACGTCCCCGCGCCAGCCAACACAGCGGAAGCAAGCGCCGTGATGAGCGAGACCACCAGCGTCGTCACGCCGCCAAAGTGTAGGCCCACGCGGTCGGATCGGACCGGCCGCCGGGAGTCGTGCTGGACACCCGCACCTTTCGCGGGTTCCCCGGCGCCGGGGAGCAGGACGCCGCCGCGCTCATCTTCGGGGAGACCGCCCTGCAGGCGATGCTGTCCGACCCGGGCGACCTTGGCGGAAGCGCGGTGACGGTGGTCGTGTCGGCGGCGCCGATCGTCGACGTGCCCCTCGTCGAGGAGAGGGTCAAGCCGGCCTTCGGGCTGGTCCATGACCGGCCGTGCGTATGCCCTGCACCGGCCCGACCACCGGGTGTTCGTGAGCATCGACACCTGGCGCGAGGAGGTCTTCCCCGCGCCGGCCGGCGCCGTCATCGCCGACCTGCGTCGGGACCTCTACACGATGGTGGACGAGGCCGACGCCGCGGAGTTGGCCCGCTGGGCGTCGGTCGGCTTCGACGTGCACCGGCGGGAGGACGAATACCTACTCCCGACCGCGCCAGAGGCCACCGGCCTAGGCGGGGCGGGGTATCCGCCCGGCTTCTCGGCCGTCTCCGCCGACGCCGCCGACGAGGACCGGCTCCGTACCCTCGATCAGGTGCTGCGCGGCGACATCCCCGGCAGCGATGGCTGGATGAACAACCCGCAGCAGTTCCACGACCAGACCGTCGACCCCCGCTACTTCGACCCCGCGACCTACCTCGTCGCGATGGACGGCGGCGGCCAGCACGCCGGGCTGGTCAGGGTGTGGTCCGCCCCACGCCGGGCCCGGCTCGGCCTCATCGGCGTCGTCTCGGCGTACCGGCGTCGCGGGCTGGCGCGGGCATTGCTCGCCGCCGCGTTCGCGCCGCTGCACGCGCGGGGCGTCAGCCACGTCACCGCCGAGGCCGACACCACCAACACCGCGTCCACCGCCCTGCTGGCCGCCGCCGGCGCCCGGCCGGTGGTCGTGGTCACCCACCGTACGCCGGAGGACTGGGTGCGGTCCCACCCGGAGGCGTCGTTCACGTTCGTCACCGATGGGCTGGGGAGCGCCGTCGATCGGGCGCGGCAGGTCGCCGGCGAGAAGAACGTCGGCGTCAACGGCGGGACGATCGCCCGGCAGTGCCTGGAGTGGGGGCTGCTCGATGAGATCTGGCTCGACCTGGTACCGGTCCTGCTCGGTGGTGGAACCCCGTTCTTCGACCAGGTGAAGACCGCCCCGGTGGTCTTGGACGGCCCGAGCATCATCGCCGGAGTGCGCGTCACGCATCTGCGCTACCAGGTACGCAACCGCCGACCAGTGCCGTCACCGCCGGCGTGCGCAGAACAGTCCCGGAAGGACCCCGATGACCGACCGCCAACCCACCGACCCATCCACCCAGACCGCGATCCCGGCCGACCCGGCCGAGGTCGAGGCCGGCGCGGCGCCGCCCGTGCGTCCCGGCATGTTCCTGCTCGAACTCGTGCCGGTGCCGGTCAGCGACATCGACCGCGCCAAGAGCTTCTACGCCGACCGCCTCGGCTTCCACATCGATGTCGACGTGCGGCCCGCCGACGGGGTCCGGGTCGTCCAGCTCACCCCACCGGGCTCGGCCTGCTCGATCGCCCTGACCAGCGGCCTCCCGTCGCTGGACATGCCGTTCGGTACCCTGCGCGGCCTGCACCTGGTGGTCAGCGACATCGAACAGGCCCGCGCGGCACTCATCGAACGCGGTGTGGACGTGGGCCCGGTCCAGGACTCCGGCGGCGTCTTCTACGCCCCGTTCGCCGACCAGGACGGCAACACCTGGACGCTCCAACACATGCCCTGGCGCACATAGCAAGAAACGGTCAGTCGCAGCCGCCTGGCCGAGTTCGGCACCGCAGACACCCCGAGGACACCGAAGGCGGCCAAGCCTCAGGCCGCGGAGGTAGGCGCGGGTTCTTGTCGGAGGGCTGGGGCAGGATGTGGCCATGACCGTGACAGCTCGCCTGGACCTCGCCATATTCGACGCGGCGGACATCGAGAAGGTCGGCTCGTTCTACGCCGAGCTCACCGGTTGGGACGTCGCGCGGAAGGACTCCGACCGGTTCGGCGTGCGGACGCCGGACGGCCAGGAGATCGAGTTCCAGCGCGCACCGGACCACGTCGCGCCGCAGTGGCCGGGGCAGGAGCACCCGCAGCAGTTCCACCTCGACCTGCAGGTCGACGATCACCAGGCGGCGGCCGAGCGGGCCGCCGGCCTCGGTGCCCCCCGGCTGGCCGACGGCCCGAGCTGGATCACGCTGGCCGACCCCGCCGGTCACCCGTTCGACCTGTGCCAGACCGACGGCGTCGGCCCGGTGATGGGCCTGTTCGCGGTGACGATCGACGCCCCCGACGCCTCGGCGCTGGCCCGCTTCTACGCCGACCTCACCGGCATGCAGGTCAGCTACGACGGCCCGGAGGGCGCGCTCATCTCCGCCGACGGCAGGAGCGTGATGTTCCAGCAGGTCAGCGGCTACCACCCGCCCCGCTGGCCGGACCCGGCGCACCCGCAGCAGGCCCACCTCGACCTGCTCGTCGAGGACCTCGACACCGGCGAAGCTCGGGCACTGGAGCTGGGCGCGTCCGGCCTGAACGCCGGCGGCGAGCGGTTCCGGGTCTTCGCCGACCCGGCCGGCCACCCGTTCTGCCTGATCCGGTAGAGCGCACCGGCCGTTGGCTCCATCCGCAGCCTGACGGGCTGGGCAAACGCCTGACGAGCGGGCGGTGTCCGAATCGCTGGTCGGTGCTGTCTGATCTGCCGCCGTCTCGCGGCAGGGCCGGCTGGGGGGTGTCGTAGAGTCCGGGGCGATGGCTGAGGCGATGGTGCGAGCCAACGGCGTCGAGCTGTGCGTGGAGACCTTCGGCGACCCCGACACGGCCGCCATCCTGCTTATTTCCGGTGCGGCGGCGTCGATGGACTGGTGGGACGCGGGTTTCTGCCGGCTGCTGGCCGCAGGCGGCCGATTCACGATCCGGTACGACCATCGCGACACCGGCCGGTCGGTCAGCTATCCGCCGGGCCAGCCCGGCTACACCGGCGCTGACCTGGTCGCCGACGCGGTTGGGCTGATCGATGTCCTCGCCGGCGGCCGCGCCCACGTGGCCGGCCTGTCGATGGGCGGCGGCATCGCGCAGTATCTGGCGGCAGAGCATCCGGACCGGGTCGCGACGCTGACGCTGATGTCGACCAGCCCCGTCGGTCAGCGCGGCCCGGGCAACGATCTGCCCCCGGCGGCGGACCGGCTCACAGCGACGTTCGCCGACCCGGCGCCGGACCCGGACTGGACCGATCGGGACGCGGTCGTCGAGTACCTCGTGGCAGGAGAGCGGCCGTACGCCGGGCCAGACTCGTTCGACGCGGGGTACGTGCGTGAGGTGGCCCGCCGGGTGGTCGACCGCACCGTCAACCTTGAGTCGGGCGCGAAGAACCACTGGCTCGTCGTCGGCAGCGGCGAGGACAGCTCGCCCCGGCTGGACCAGGTGAGGGCGCCGACCCTGGTCATCCACGGCGCGGAGGACCCGTTGTTCCCGCCCGGGCACGCGCTCGCGCTCACCAGCGAGATCCCCGGCGCGCAGCTGCTCATGCTGGACGGGGTCGGCCACCAAGCGCCGCCGCCTTCGACCTGGGACGTGGTCGTCCCCACCATCCTGCGGCACACCGGCAGCTGATCCGCCGGGCTGACGCTGCGCCGCACCGCCACCCGAGCCCCGCGATAGCTGCCCTCCACGACACCCAGCAAGGGCGACAACCAGTCATCGAAGACGCTGCGTCCACGGCCAGGTCGGCCGCGCGCTCAGAGAAGGGCTCGCCAGTTGGGCGTGCTGGACCTGTCGACCACCTGGGACCGGGCGCACCCGATGGGCGCCGCAACCGCGGCCGCGTTCGCCCGCCTGCTGGAGCAGGCGCTGCCGGCGGCAGCCACCCCAACGGGCCCGGCCCAGTCGGAGCCGGTGCGCTCGGGACCCGGAACGCTCGTGCTGCGCCTGCTTGGACGGGCCGAGGCGTTTCTGGGCGGCGTACGGCTGCGGCTGACCCGCCGCCAGATCGAGATTCTCGCACTCCTTGTGCTCTACCCGACGGGCTGAGCCTCGATGCCCTGCACGCCCACCTGTACGGCGACCGGTCGGTGTCACGGGCCACGCTGAAGGCCGAGGTCTCGCACCTGCGGGCGGTGGTGGGCGGTGCGATCGGGTCCCGGCCGTACCGGCTCGCGGTCCCGGTGTGCTGTGACGCGGCCGAGTTGCTGGAGGCGCTGCGTGCCGGTCGGCTCCTCGAGGCGGCGGCGGCCTACCGGGGCGAGCTGCTAGCCGGTACCGATGCGCCGGGGTTGACCGGGTACCGCGACTACCTGGCCGTCGCCGTGCGGGAGGCCCTGCTCGCCAGGCCGGATCCGCAGGCGGTGCTGCGCTACGCCGAGGCCGTGCCGCATGACGTCGACGTGCTGGAGCGCGCGCTGCGCGCGTTGGGGAGCGCGCCGCACGCCGCCCGGCCGCTGCTGCGGGCCCGGTTGCGTACCGCGTACGAGCTCTGAGGTTCGACCAACCTTTCGCCTACCTCCGCCTCTCTACCTTCCTTGCATTCCGGTTCCGCCGATCGGGACCGGGCAGGCAGGTAGGAGGCCGCCATGGCATACGTCCCGGCGAGGTGTGCACCTGCCCGTCCCGCGCGCTGATCCACGAGTCGATCTACGACGAGTTCATGGACCGCGCGCAGGCCCGCGTCGAGGCGATCGTCGCGGGCGACCCGCTGGATCCCGCCACGATGATGGGCGCCCAGGCCAGCCGTACCCAGCTGGAGAAGATCCTCGGATACATCGACATCGGCCGGGCGGAGGGCGCGACCGTCCGTTATGAAAGCCGCCGTCGTCAACGATTTCAGCAAGCCGCTGGTGCTGCAGGACGTGCCCAAGCCCGAGCCGGGTGCGGGCGAGATCGTGGTGCGCATCGAGACTTCCGGCCTGTGCCACACCGACATCCACGCCGCCCACGGCGACTGGCCGGTCAAACCCCACCCGCAGTTCATCCCGGGCCACGAAGGCGTCGGGATCGTGGAGAGCCTCGGCGCCGGCGTGACCGAGGTCGCGGTCGGCGACCGGGTCGCGTTGCCCTGGCTCGGGTACGCCTGCGGTGCCTGCGAATACTGCACCACCGGCTGGGAGACGCTGTGCGAGAAGCAACTCAACACCGGATACTTCATCGACGGCGGGTACGCCGAATACGCCAAGGCGTCGGCGAAGTACGTCGCCAAGGAGCCTGACGGCGTCGACCCGCTGGACGCGGCGCCGTTGACGTGTGCCGGAGTCACCACCTACAAGGCGGTCAAGCTCTCCGGCGCCCGGCCGGCCTCGCTCGTCGCGGTGTTCGGTATCGGAGGGCTGGGGCACCTTGCCCTGCAGTACGCGAAGATCTTCGGGGCGACCGTCGTCGCGGTGGACGTCGTGGACGACAAGCTCGAACTCGCCCGGGAGCTGGGCGCGGACCACACGGTCAACGCGCTGTCCCAGGACCCGGTGCAGGCCATCAAGGAACTCGGCGGCGCCGACGCGGCGATCTCGGTCGCGGTCGCGCCGAAGGCGTTCGAGCAGGCGTACGGGTCACTGCGCCGCGGCGGCAAGCTCGTCTTCGTCGCCCTGCCCGCGGAGAACACCGTGCAGGTGCCGATCTTCGAGACGGTGCTCAACGGCATCACCATCATCGGCTCGATCGTCGGTACCCGTACCGATCTGGCCGAGGTCTTCCGGCTACACGCCGCCGGCCGTACCCGCGTGGTACGGGAGACCCGCAGGCTCGACGACGTCAACGAGTGCTTCGAGCAGGTGGAGAAGGGCCAGGTCAAGGCCCGGCTCGTGTTCGACCTGCGGTGAATGGGGTCAGGAACCGGAACGACCCGACGAGTCGGGCTGGGCGGCGATCCCGTGGAGGACGGTGTCGACGATCCGCTCCGGCAGGCGCTGGCCGTCGAGCCGGGGCGCGGAGCCGAGCAGCGTCATGTGCATCGGGGCGACCAGCAGGGTCACCGCCAGCTCGACGTCGGTGTCCGGGCGCAGCACGCCGGTGGCGACTCCCCGGCGGATCACGTCGCGGGTGGCCTCGCGGCGGG